>ERZ1370068.9180-contig-7977_pt1 | contig 50549 bp, 76 predicted proteins | sample MGYA00561227_ERZ1370068 | MGnify/ENA primary metagenome ERZ1370068 (study PRJEB38410, sample SAMEA6850437) | metagenome | study: Metagenomic assessment of the ecological functions of the soil: analysis of the soil microbiota associated with the... | reverse complement strand
GCCGCACCGCGTCCGTGTACGGTGACGACATCGGCCTTCTCCGCGGCGCGGCGCGCCGCGCGATGGATACCTGATGAAGGATCCGCTGTTGTCGGGTGCCCGGTCTCGAGCACGAGGGACGTGGCTACTGTCCAATCCGACGACGTCGTGAACACCGGCTTCACCAGGGCGCAAAGTCATTCGTGCGCGTGCAGGTTGTGTATGACGAACCGCTGCCTTTGACGATTACGAAGGCATAGACATCACGCGTCTCACGCAGGAACTCCGCCCGAAGAGTCCGTACGAGCTGAACGTGATGCACATCACCGTGGACGGTAAACCGATCGACGACCCGAACCGCAGTTCTTCCGATGTCCTGGTTGCTCCGCCGGCGGTGGCGTGGGTGTCTCTGCGCGCCGCTTCGCCACATAGGGCGCCATCGGCGCGCTTCTTCACCTGCGCGCTGCCGCAAGCCGGGCAAACGGATAGCGTGCGCTTCCAGCCTGCTCGTCATAGGTGTCGGCCGAGCCGAACCAGGCCTCGAACCCATGTCCTTCCTCGCACAGTCAATGCGTAGCGGATCATGACGCCCTCTCTTGGGGGCCGCAACTTCGCCCCCGATCTCAACCTCGAACTCGCGCCCATGCTTGAGCGAAGGAATCTTCGCCCGGTTTCGGCCGCAGAGGCCGAGGTCGATATCGGCAAGGAGAATCTGGGGATCCTCTCCGGCTTCTGCCAGCACTTCACCCCAAGGTGATACGACCATGCTGTGGCCGTAGGTGCGTGGCGGCCACTCTCATCGCAAACCCGCCTTGGGCATGGCGGCGGAAGGACGTAGGCGCCGGCTCTCGATGGCGCGGGCGCCGCAACAGCACCCGCCAATGCGCCTCGCCGGTCTGCTTGGTGAAGGCGGCGGGCACGGCGATGAAATCGGCGCCGGCAGGTCGCGAGCGCCGCGGTAGAGCGCAGGAAGCGAAGGTCGTAGCAGATGCTCAGCCGAGCCTGTCCCCAGGGCAGGTCGGCAAGCACCGCCGTAGTTGCCGGATCGAAATTGCGCGAACTCGCCGGTAGCTTTCACCGCCGGCGAAGATCGACGTCGAACATATGCAGCTTGTCGTAGCGCGCGGCGATCATCGCCTCGCGGGGTGATGACGGTAGGAGCGGTTGGCGACCTTGCCGGACGAGAAGCTTCATGGCGAGCGAGCCGACATGCAGCCAAGATGCCGAGCCCTTGGCGAGCGCCGAAGCTGCCGAAGCGGCGCCGACTTGTCCTCGGTATCGATCGCGCGACAGAAGCCGATCGGTCTCGAGCTCCATGATCGAGGTGTTCTCGGGCGTCTGCACGTAGACCGGCGCCTCCCGCCGCGGCGCGGCGGATCAGCGCCTCGGCCATCTCCATATTCGGCGCGATCGCGCGGCCCGACCTGAGCTGAACCAGCCCTGCGCGGAATGTGCTCGCTCGAGGCCAACGATCATTCTCCCGGAACGGCGGCGGCGACCGGCGACGCGCGTCGGTCTGGCGAGCAGCGCATCGAGCTTGCCGCGCGCTCGAGCTCGGCGAGCTCGTCATAGCCGCCGACATGGGTGTCGTTGATGAAGATTCTGCGGGCACCGTGCGCCGGCCAAAGGCGCGCGCGATCATCTCCCGGCGCCGCTCCATATCTTCGCTCACGTCGATCTCGGTGAAGGTCGACTCCTTCTTGCTCAGAAGATGCTTGGCGGCGCGGCAATAGCCTGCAATAGGGCGTGGTGTAGAGGACAACTCGTCATCGAAGTTCCGCTGCGTCGGCCATTCGGCCGTTTGCTGCGGTAAGTAAGCGTGGGCAGCACGCAAATTCCAGACTATAGCAGCAGCGCCGAAGGTTCCACTGGCCCTGGCCAGCGCGAGAACATCGACCGGACGCCGCGCCTGCCCGCTTCAGCACCCGCGGCGCAAGCCTCGGCGGTGGCACCGGTGGTGATCACGTCGTCGACCACGACGATGCGCTTCGCCCGCAACTGCGCGCCTTCGCCGCCGTCTGACCGGAACGCTCCGGCGACGTTCTTCGCGCCGCTGCGCCGCCGTGAGCCCGACCTGGCTTGGCGTGCGCTTGACCCTGGCGAGCAGGAAACAGTCGACTGGGACGCCGGTCAGCTTGCCGACCTCCTGCGCCAGCATGGCCGACTGGTTGAAGCGCCGCGACCAGAGCCTCGACCGGTAGAGCGGAACCGGCACGATCACGTCGGCGTCGGCGAGCAAGCTCGGCTCCGGCCGCCGCCATCCATCGCCCGAAAAGCGGCACGCCCTCATGGCGATCCCCATATTTGAAGCTCTGGATCAGGTCGCGCATGGTCGAGGAATAGCGCGCCGCGGCGCGCGCCCGGTCGTAGACTGGCGGATCGGCGATCGCCGCGGCCGAAAGTGACAGGCTCGCCCGGTATCGTAAGGCAGCGGCACGCCGAGCCTGGAGCTTGCAGAGCGGAGGGGCGATGAAATCGATTCTGGCCCAGCAGTCGCCGCAGAGCAGCCCGTGGGCGCCGGCGCGCTTGCGGCAGGAGATGCAGACCGGCGGCAGCAGGAGATCGGCGGCGAGCGTCAAGCGCGCCGCGGAGAGCCTCCGCCGCCGAGAAGAGCCTGGAGCCGCGCGGCAGCGAACGCCTGAGGTGATCTCCGCCCCGTCGATCGCCATGGAGGCATGATAGAGCGCGGGACGGGGCCGATAGAAGGGCGCGTATGCGTCGATGAGTGAGGACGCCAAGCTTTTCGACCGCAGCCTGTTGCGCCGGCCGCCGCGCGCGCTTCGCCGGGCGAGACGAGCGAGCATGAGTTTCTGCTGTCCCATGTCGCGGCCGAGATTGCCGACCGTATCGGCGCGATCTTGCGCGACTTTCCGCTGGCGCTCGATCTGGCGCCTATCACGGCCTGCTTGGCCGCGCCGTGGCGGCGCTCCCGTCCGGTGGGCGAGATGATCTATGCCGAGAGCGTGGCGGCGCTCGCCGCGCGCTGCCCGCGGCCTTCGCTGTCGTGCGACGAGGAGCTGCTGCCGTTCAAGGAGCGAGCCTCAGCCTGCGTGGTGTCCGGCCTCGCGCTTCACCGCGTCAACGATCTCCCCGGCGCGCTTCATCCAGATTCAGCGCGCAGCCTTCGCCCCCGACGGGCTGTTCATAGCGGGCGCTGGCCCTCGGCGGCCGCTCAGCTCCGTCCAGGAGCTTCGTCAGGTGCTGATCGAGGCCGAAGCCGAGCTGCAAGGCGGCGCAAGCGCCCGCGTCGCGCCTTTCGCCGATGCGTCGGGAGTATGGCGCTGCTTTGCAGCGCGCCGGCTTCGCGCTTCCTGTCGCCGACTCAGAGCTCGACGCGTGACCTATCCCGGCCCGCGCGAGCTGATGCGCGAGATCAGGGCGCTCGGCGGCGGCAACGTCATGGCGGCGCGGCGGAAGGCGCCAGCTGCCGCGCGGCACTGCCGAGCGCGCCGACGAGATCTTACCGGGCCCGCTACGGCACGGCTGACGGCAGGATCGCGGCGAAAGCTTCGAGATCGTCTATCTGATGGGCTGGGCCCCGCACGAAAGCCAGCAAAGCCGCTCTGAGCGCCGGGGAGCGCGGCAAGACGCCTCGCCGACGCGCTTCACACCACCACCGAGCATTCTGCCGGCGACAAGGCTCCTCCGGCGGCCACGGGGCCGGAACGCAAGCCCGCTGACGCGGCGGTCTCGGCCGTTGACGTCGGGAGCGGCAGATGCCACGTTCCGCGCCATGTGCGAAGCGGGTGCCGCGTAATCTGAGGCGGGGCAACTACGCTGAAGGTGGTCGCGGCGCTCACTCCCGGCAGTCACCAGTTGGTGGATTGGACCGCGCCCGATCGATATCCGGAAATTTTCGCCGCCGCCGCCGCGGCCGCACCTGATGCGCGCCGCATTCTCTCCTTCGGTCGCCTGACCGGAGAGGAATGCGTCTCGCTCGCTCAGTATTTCCCGAAGGCCGAGATCAGTCGGCCGAGATCAATGTGCTGAGCCTGCTGAAGGCCATGAAGAAGCGAAGCGACCGAATTCGTGTTCGTCTATTCGAGCGACCGCACTCTTGAGCAGGCTCGGCCGTTCGACGTGGTCTTCTGCATGGCCGTGCTGCGGGCCCCGAAGAAGCAACAGCGTCTCGGCAACTATCCCTTCGCGCTTTTCGAGGAACGCGCTGTTTCCTCGAGTCCCTGGTTCGGCCGGGGGGCCTATTCGTGATCCACAATTCGATGACCGCTTCAGCGACACCGGCGCACCGGGGTTCCTATGATCAGAATCCCAGTCGCCGCGAGACACGACAAGGGTGTGTTCCTTCCCGACGGCGTCACCGAAGTCGAGCCCGACGGCTGCCTGTGGCGAAAGCGCACGCCTTAATAGCGCCACTGAGCCCCCGAGGTTAAGATCAAGTCACAGCATTTCCGGTGCAGTATGGGTCGAAAAGCATCTCTTCATTACGTTAAGCGCGACGCAGGATTCGCGAAGGTGGCCTCGTTGCGGCATCCCGGCTGCCACCAGGGCCGACCGGACCGCGCTCAATCGGTACCCTGAGATTTCGCCGCTGCTGCCGCCGCCGCACCCGAGGCGCGCCGCATTCTCTTCGGGTGCTCGACCGGAGAGGAATGCGTCACGCTCGCCGAGTACTTTCCGAAAGCCGAGATCGTCGGTGCCGATATCAATCCGGTGGTCCTGCTGCAGGCCAGGAAGCATCGCAGCGATCAGAATCCGCTTCGTCTATGCCAGCGACCGCATCCTGAGCGGATTGGGCGGATTCGACGCGGACTTCTGCATGGCCGTGCTGCGCAGCGCCGGCCGATATCCCCTTCGAGAGTTTACGGAGGCGCGCGGCGCTCTTTCTTCGAGACCCTGGTCCGGCCCGGCGGGCTCTGCGATCCACAGACTCTCTGCCCTACCAGCTGCTGGTGACGCGGCGCGCAACGCCACCTTATGAGACCATCCCGGTCGCCGCGCGCACGGGACATCGGTTCGTTCGCTTGCCGACGGCGTCACCGAAGCGTCGAGCCCGACGGCAGCATCTTCCGCAAGCTCGAGCCTCGACGAGCTGGACTCAAGGCCCCGGATGGCTGGGACAAGCCCGTAAGCCAAGTGACTGGATCCCCGCTTTCGCGGGAATGGCAACGAGCGTTCTCAACCGGAGCAGCGTAGGCAGGGCCGCCTTCAGACGGCTCGTCGGCCGGCGGCATCGCGTAGGAAACGAGCTCGGCGGGTATCGCCCAGCGAAGCTCCTGGCCTTCATTGCGGCCTCTACCCTGCTCCCGCCAGCGGCGGCGGACAAAAGCGGCATGAGCAGGTGGAAGTCCGGGAGTAGGCGTGGCTTCCTGGCGAAGGTGAGCGGCGCGAGATCGGCCGCCGCGATCTCGATGCCGAGCTCCTCGGCAAGCTCGCGGACCAGCGCGTGCTCCGGCGTTTCCCGGCCTCGAGCCGCTTTGCCGCCGGGAAACTCCCACGAGCCCGGCAAGCGAACGGCCCTGGCGGGCGCTTGGCGACCAGGATCTCTGCCGTCGCCGTCAAGCAGCTGCGCGCAGGCCGCGACGCGGAGCGCGAGTGGACGCGCGCCGCTTTCCACGCTCGCGCGTCAGGACCGGTAGTCGGCATTGATGGCGATATAGCCGTGCGTCAGGTCGCAGGTCCACACGCGTCGCCGCTTCGTCGCCGACGCCGACATCGACGGCGATGGCGATCTCGGCGCTCCTTCATATAGCGCGCGCACCGAGCGCCTCGTCGTAGCTGGTCGCGACCCCGTCCGTCCTTGGCGACGATGAATGTCGCCGATGCCAGATGGCGAGGCTGTCGCGGTCGGCGGCTTCGCCCGGCCTTGCCGACGGCCATGACGATGCGGCCCCAGTTGGCGTCCTCGCCGGCGATCGGCGGTCTTGACCAGCGGCGAGTTGGCGATGGCGAAGCGCGATGCTGCGGCGCCGCGCGTGCGCTCTCGGCGCCCGCTGACCTCGACCGTGATGAACTTGGTCGCGCCCTCGCCGTCGCGTCACGACCTGGTGGGCGAGGTCGAGCAGCACCGCCTCGAGCTCAGCGCGGAAATCGCGCCAGTCGCGGTCGTCGGCGCGGCGATCGCGGCGCGCCGCGTGCTGCGGCCGTGCCGGTGGCGAACAGCAGCAGCGTGTCGCTGGTCGAGGTGTCGCCGTCGACGGTGATGCAGTTGAAGGTGTCGTCGGCGCCGTCGCGGCAGCAGGGTCCTGCAGCACCGCGCGGCCGATCGGCCGCGTCGGTGACGACGAAGGCCAGCATGGTCGCCATGTCCGGGCGCGATCATGCCCGGCGCCCTTGGCAGATGCCGTTGATGGTGCACCGTCGACGCCGTCGATCTCGGCGCGTGCGCGTCGCCAGCTTGGGAAGGTGTCGGTGGTCATGATGGCGCGGCGCGGCGTCGGCATCCACGGCCGCGGCCGGCCTCGGCAGCGCTCGGCCAGCAGCGCTCGCGACTTGCGGCGCGTCGAGCGGCTCGCCGATGACGCCGGTCGAGGCCATGAAGACCTCGTCGGCTTCGAGCAGCCGGCGGCCTGCGGCCGCGGCTCGCGCCGTCAGCTCACCGCCTCGCGCCCGCGCTTGCCGGTGAAGGCGTTGGCGTTGCCGGAATTGACCGACGAGCGCGCGTGCCATGCCCGTGCCCGAGTCTGGCTGCGGCACCACTCGACCGGCGCCGACGCGGTCTTGCGACCTGGTGAGCACGCCGGCGACCGTGGTGCCGGGGTCGAACAGCGCACAGCAAACAGATCGGTGCGGCCGGGATAGCGGATGCCCGCCGCGCCACGTGGCGAACGCGCCACCCGTCGATGGCCGGGAGCTGCGGCAGCACTTTCGGGCGAACGGCGAGACCTTGCCCATCTAAGCGGCTCGCGGCCCGCAGTCTAGGCGATACCTCAGTGGTTGTCCTCGACGCTGCCCCGCGTGTCTCGGGCGTCGTCCTGCACGGCCGGGCTTCGCCCTCTGACCGCGGCATCCTGCATCGACTTCTTGATGCTCTGGGATCGACGACTACTCGATCTTGGCGGCGTCGCGCAGCTCCTTGATCGCTCTGCTTGGCCTTCTGCGCCGCGAGCTGGCTGATGATGGTGTCCTTGACCTGATCGAAGGTCGGCAGCGGCGCGGTCCGCTTCTCCTCGACCTTGATGATGTGCCAGCCGAACTGCGTCTGCACCGGATCGGAGATTTCGCCGTTCCTTCAAGCGCAAAGGCCGCGTCCTCGAACGGCTTCAGCATCTGGCCGCAGGCTGAAAAAGCCGAGATCGCCGCCTTCGGCGCTCGGATCTTTCGACTTCTCCTTGGCCACCGTGGCGAAATCCTCGCCCTTCTTCAGCCGCTCCTGCACTTCCTGCCTCGGCCTCGGTGGCCACCAGAATGTGGCGGGCGTGAATCTCCTCCTCCGGCTTCATGCCGGCGACCTTGGCTCGTCGTAGATCTTCTTCGCCTCTTCATCGGGCACGGCATTGCGCACGCTCTTGTCGAAATACGCATCCCGCAAGGTGCGGCGCCGGTGATATTTGAGCCGGTCCTCGAAACTCTGACCGCTGTCGAGCCCGGCCTTCACCGCGGCTTCGGCCATCAGCTCGTTCTCGATGACGAATTGCAGGAGCATGCGGCGGCGATCCTCGGGCGGAAAATTGGCGAGTTGGGCGCCGACTTCGGAGGCCGCGAAATCGAGGTCTGATTGCTTGATGTCGACGCCGTTGATCTGGGCGACAACGACATCGTCGGCCGAAGCGGTGAACGGAACGCAAGCAACAAAGGCTGCGACAAGCAGCAAGGAGCGCCAAGCTTTCTACGGGTGAGATCCTCTTTTTGTGCCCGCCTGATGCAGCGCCCGATGAGCGACTGGCGGGTGGGTTCTGGTCGTTTCCCCGGGCGCCTTCATAGACCCGGGCCGCGTCCCTGCCACAGCGGCAATCTGGGGCTTCTGTCATCGAAATCGCGTCTTGCCAAAGGCGTTGACGGCAAGGTTATACTTCTATAACTTTGATACATGGAAATATCATCGCGCGATCGGTGCTCTCGGCGCTTTGGCGCAAGAGAGCAGGCTGGAGATCTTCCGTCTCCTCGTCCAGTGCGGACCTGACGGCATGGCGGCGGGCGACATCGCGCGGCGGCTCAAGCTGCCGCAGAACACGCTCTCCTTCCATCTCGCAGCACTTGCCCGCGCCAATCATCGTGGCCTCGCGCAAAGAGAGGTAGCGGTCGATCATCTATTTCGTCGATCTTGAAGGAACCCGTGGCCTCCTGTCCTTCCTGGTGGAGGATTGCTGTGGCGGCAAGGCCGAGCTTTGCGAGGCCTCCGTCGCTTCGGCGGAGGCCGGTTGTTGTCCAGCGTGACGAGGAGGAGTCACCCATGCAAGTCGTAAGTCAGCAATCAGCCTCTGAACGTTCTCTTTCTCTGCACCGGAAACTCGGCACGCTCGATCATGGCCGAGGCGATCCTGAACCGACCTGGCCGTGGGCAAAGTTCAAGGCCTACAGCCGCCGGCAGCCACCCGAAGGGAGCCGTCAATCCCCATGCCTCGCAACGTGCTGCGCAAGCCGAACTTACGACGTCTCAGGCTGCGCTCGAAATCCCGGGACGAGTTGCGCAACCCGACGCGCCGAAGCTCGATTTCGTCTTCACCGTTTGCGACGACGCCGCCAAAGAGGTCTGCTCCGATCTGGCCAGGCCAGCCGATGACCGCCCATTGGGGACTGCCCGATCCGGCCAAGGCGCAAGGCACCGAGGCCGAGCAGGCGCTCGCCTTCGCCGACGCTTGCCGCACGCTTTATCAGCGCATCGGCATCTTCGTGAGCCTGCCCTTCGACAAGCTGAGCAAGCTGTCGCTGCTGAAGCAGCTCGACGAGATCGGCCAGAGCCAGCCCACGGCGACGAAGCAGTGTTAGGCCCGCATAAGGGCGCCCTGCCTGACCGTTGAGGGCTGTCGCGTCGTCACGCTCCGGCGCGGTAAGCCGCGTCGCGTTGACAAGCCTAGGCGCCCTCTTATGTCTCACGGGCGGCTGTTCCCTGGCATTTTTTGGTCGCTTTCCGCCGGTTTTATGCGAGGCCGGCAGGAACGGGAGCATGACGCATCGACGCTCAGGTGCTTTCGCTTGGCAAAGCTGAAAGCCACCTCTGAACCAGCTCCTGCGATGAGAGGCTAACGTCCAATGCTTTCCTTCGGTACCTTGGCCAGCAAGGTGTTCGGCTCATCCAACGACCGCAAGCTGAAGAAATACCCGCCGCTTGTCGCCGCCATCAACAAGCTCGAGCCTGAGGTCGCGGCGCTATCCGACGAGGCCTTGCGCGCCCGCACCGACGCCTTCAGGGCACGGGTCAAGGACGGAACCCCGGCTCGAAGATTTGATCCCGGAGGCCTTCGCCACGGTGCGCGAAGCCGCCAAGCGCACCATCGGCCAGCGCCATTTCGACGTGCAGCTCATGGGCGGCATGGTGCTGCATGAGGGCCGCATCGCCGAGATGAAGACCGGCGAAGGCAAGACGCTGGTGGCGACGCTCCCCGTCTACCTCAACGCGCTCGACCGGCCGCGGCGTGCATGTGGTCACCGTCAACGACTATCTCGCCAAGCGCGACGCCGCCTGGATGGGCGCCATCTACAAGTTCCTCGGCCTGCAACGTCGGCGTCATCGTGCATGAGCTCAACGACGACCAGCGGCGCAGCTGCAATATGCCGCGCGACGTCACCTACGGCACCAACAACGAGTTCGGCTTCGACTATCTGCGCGACAACATGAAATACAGCATGGCCGAGATGGTGCAGCGCGGCCACTACTACGCCATCGTCGACGAGGTCGACTCGATCCTGATCGACGAGGCGCGCACGCCGCTGATCATCTCCGGCCCGCTCGACGACCGCTCCGAGCTCTACAACAGCATCGACACCTTCATTCCCAAGCTCGACAAGAGCGACTACGAGCTCGACGAGAAGACCCGCGTCGTCACCTTGACCGAAGCCGGCAACGAGCATGTCGAGCGGCTGCTCGACCGAGGCCGACATGCTCAAGGGCGACTCGCTCTACGACATCGAGAACGTCAGCGTCGTGCACCACGTGCAACAGGGCGCTGCGCGCCCATACCCTGTTCCAGCGCGACCGCGATTACATCGTCAAGAACGACGAGGTGATCATCATCGACGAGTTCACCGGCCGCATGATGCAGGGGCGGCGCTATTCGGAAGGTCTGCACCAGGCGCTCGAGGCCAAGGAGCACGTGACCGTCCAGCCGGAGAACCAGACGCTCGCCTCGATCACCTTCCAGAACTATTTCCGGCTTTACGAGAAGCTCGCCGGCATGACCGGCACCGGCCGTCACCGAGGCCGACGAGTTCATCGACATCTACGGCCTCGACGTGGTCGAGGTGCCGACCAACATGGACATGATCCGCGCCGACGAGGACGACGAGGTCTATCGCACGGCGCAGGAGAAGTACCGGGCCATCATCGGTCTGATCAAGGAGGCGCGGAAGCGCGGCCAGCCGATGCTGGTCGGCACCACCTCCATCGAGAAATCGGAGATCCTCTCCGAGCTCCTGAAGAAGGACAAGGTCCCGCACCAGGTGCTCAACGCCCGCTATCACGAGCAGGAGGCGCATATCATCGCCCAGGCCGGCGTGCCGGGATCGGTGACCATCGCCACCAACATGGCGGGACGCGGCACCGACATCCAGCTCGGCGGCAATCCCGACATGCTGCTCGGAGGACTGGATCGCGGAGGAGACCGGCAAGGGCAAGGAGCCTTCGCCTGAAGGGATCGCGGCCAAGCGCGAAGGGATCAAGGCCGACGTCGGCAAGAAGAAGAACCAGGCGCTCGAAGCCGGCGGTCTTTACGTCATCGGCACCGAGCGGCATGAGAGCCGGCGCATCGACAACCAGCTGCGCGGCCGCTCAGGCCGCCAAGGCGACCCCGGCCGCTCGCGCTTCTTCCTGTCGCTGGAAGACGACCTCATGCGCATCTTCGGCTCGCAGCGCATGGACGGCATGCTGCAGGCGCTCGGCCTGAAAGAGGACGAGGCCATCATCCATCCCTGGATCAACAAGGCGCTGGAGAAGGCGCAAGGCAAGGTCGAGGCGCGCAACTTCGACATCCGCAAGAACCTGCTTGAAATACGACAACGTGATGAACGATCAGCGCAAGGCGATCTTCGAGCAGCGCCGCGAGCTGATGAGCGATGCCGATATCGGCGAGATGATCGGCGACATGCGCCACCAGGTGGTCGACGACCTCATCGCCAAGCACATTCCGGAGAAGTCCTTCGCCGAGCAATGGGACACGGCCGGCCTGAAAGAGGACATGCAGGGCGTCTTCGATCTCGATCTCCCGGTCGCCGACTGGGCCAAGGAAGAGGGCATCGGCGAGGAAGAGCTGCATGAGCGCCTGGTCCGCGCCGCCGACGAGAGGGCCGCCAAGAAGGCCGCCAATTTCGGGCCGCAGATCATGCGGCAGATCGAGAAGGCGGTGCTGCTGCAGACGCTGGACCATCTCTGGCGCGAGCATCTCGTCACGCTCGAGCATCTCCGCCAGGTCATCGGCCTCCGCGGCTACGGCCAGCGCGACCCGCTGAACGAATATAAGAGCGAGAGCTTCACGCCTCTTCGAGCACATGCTCGCGCGGCTTGCGCGAGGCGGTGACCGGCCAGCTCATGCATGTCGAGCTCACGAGGCAAGAAGACGTTCCGCCGCTCGATGCCGAGCTTCCGCCCATGGAGGCCCACCACCTCGATCCGACCACCGGCGAAGACGAATTCGCGCTCGAAGCCGCAAGCGCCGGGCCTGCCGCGGCGCCGCGGCAATGCCGCGCCGGCGCGAGCGCGAAAGGCGACTGCCGCCGCCGCTGCGGCGGCGAGCCCGAACCCGGCCGATCCTTCGACCTGGGGCAAGGTGCAGCGTAACGCGCCCTGCCCCTGCGGCTCAGGCAAGAAATACAAGCACTGCCACGGCGCCTTCAGCTAGGCGCTATCACAGCGATCGTCACCCGGCGGAAGCTTGGCAGTTTACGGTTTCGCGCGCACGCGGGCTGGATACCGGCTTGCGCCGGTGTGACGGTTCAACGTGAAGCCGTCGCTGCGCATTCGGTCGAGCTCGGCGCTGGGACGCCCGGGCACGGCATCGGCAATCACATAGCGGCCGTCGCACACGCTCACCACGGGCGGCAGCTTCGTGCGCTCGAAGGAATCATAGCCCTTCTTCAGGTCTGCCCAGAACCCGCTCCATGGGTCAGCCTTGCGCGCCGCCAGATTCTTCTCGCGTCATGCGGAACGGAAACACCTGGACGTTGAACGCGGGCTGGCCTGGATCGAGCGCCGCGGTCGACCAGCCTGCCAGATCTCATCGACGACGTCGTTGGTCATGGCGAAGCAGCCGATCGACTGGCAGCCGCCATGCACCATGATGAACGAGCCGGTGCGGCCCTGCGCGCGGTCGAACGCATTGGGAAAGCCGAGGCTGAACGAGCGGTGCCAGCGGCTGTTGGGATTGAGCTCATCCTTGGTCACGGCGTAGAAGCCCTCAGGCGCCTGCCGGTCGCCCTCGGCGAGCTTGGGACCGAGCCGCCCCGACCAGAGGCAGATGGGGTAGGTGGCAAACAGCCGATAGCTTCCGTCCTTCTCCATCCAGATCTCGAGTTGGGATCCGAGCTTGAAGATGCGCACGAACACCGGCGCGCCGAGCGCGAGCCCTTGCGCCTTCAGCCGGTCGTCGAACTTGGCGAGGTCGGGCGTGCCGGGGAGCGGCAGCCCGCTCTGGTAATACGAATGGTTCTGCCAGCGCGTATAGGCGATGGACGCGCGGTCGAGCAGCCGCCTGCCCTCCGGCGTGAGCAGCGTGATCGCCCGCGCCGGAACAGCGCGACGATGAGGAGGAACCCTAGAGCTTGCCGCAGCATGGCCCCATCATGCGGGAAAGAGAGGCGAACGCGTGGCGGTGATTATTGCTGCGCCGTGACCGTGGGGGCCGGCGGGCTTTTGACTTGGTCTTGACGGTCTTCGTTGGCGTCGGCACCAGGGTCGCCGGCGTCGCCGGCCCAAGCGTGAAGGCCGAATAGACGGGCGCCTTTGGCGGTCCGAAGGTCAAACCGAACCAGCTGCCGAGCGGCCTGCCGAGGAAGCCAGCATCGGCGGTGCGTCCTTGCGGCTTGGCCGAGGCCTCCTGCAGGGGATGCGCGGCGCCCTTTGCACCGGAAGTTTCTGGAAGGCAGGGCACGCCGCCGACGGATTGGGCGTCGCCCCGCCCACGAATGCCGCGTTGATCAGATAGTGCTTGTCACACACATCGACCTTGGGCGGCTGATGGGTGATCTCGAAATAGTCGTAACCCTCTTTCAGGTTCTGCCAGAAGCCATACCACTTGTCGCTCCTTGTGCTTCTCCATGTTCGCCTTGGTCATGCGGAACGGATAGGCTTGCACCTGAAACGATCCTGACCGCCGGCGAGCGCCTCGCGCGCGACGATGTAGATCTCCTCGACCACGCCGTCGGTCATGGCGTAACAGCCCGCTGACTTGCAATCGCCGTGCACCATGATGTCGGCGCCGGTGCGGCCGTTGGAACGGTCATAGGCATTGGGGAAGCCGAGGTTGAAGGCGAGGTAGTATTTGCTCTTCGGATTCATCTGCGGCGCGGAGACGAGATAGAAGCCTTCCGGCGTCTGCCGGTCGCCTTGGTTGACCTTCGGGCCGAGCGTGCCCGACCAGTCGCAGATCGGATAGGTCTTGAAATGATAGAAGCGGCCGTCGTCCTTCGCCTTCCAGATTTCGAGCTCGGACTCCGACTTGAAGATGCGCACGAGAATGGGCGACTCCGCGGTCATGCCCTTCTGGTTGAGAAGCGCCTGTGTCTGCGGCGGAGAGCGGCTTGAGATAGGGCGGCGAAAATTGGCCGCAGCCGCCAAGCGCGATGACTGACGTCAGCACGCAGGCCGCGATGACGGCATTGACCCAGCCTAGGCGAAGCATACGCAGTGCCCCTTGCGCACCTCGTCCAAGTTCATCCTTACCGGGTTAAAGCGAAGTTAGCGCCGAAGATCCCCCTGGGCGCTCGAGCTTCGATACCCCCGAACTGACCCCGCCATTATAGCGGCAGCAAAGTCACAGTGGGACTCAAAAGTGGCGTTTTTCTGGGCAGAATCCTCAGCTTATACGGCCTATGCCCAGGAATTTCTCCCGCCTCGCCTTGCGGATGGCCTCCGGCGTCATGGCGTCGAATTCGGCCAAAGCCTGGCCGATTCGATCCCCGGTTGCCTCGACCACTTCCTTCCCGTCCCGGTGGGCGCCCCCGATGGGCTCGGGGATGATGCCGTCGATGACCCCAAGCCTGAGCAGGTCCTGGGCGGTGATCTTCATATTGGTGGCGGCATCGACGGCGCCGGCTCGAATCCCGCCACAGGATCGAGGCGGCGGCTTCCGGCGAGGCGACGGTATAGATCGCATGCTCGAGCATATAGACGCGGTTGGCGGTGGCGATGGCCACGGCCCCGCCCGAGCCGCCCTCGCCGATGATCACCGAGACGATGGGCACGCCGAGGGAGAGGCAGGTATCGGTGCAGCGGGCGATGGCCTCTGCTTGCCCTCGCTCCTCGGCGCCGATGCCGGGATAGGCGCCTGCCGTGTCGACCAGGCTCACGACGGGAAGCGAGAAGCGGTCGGCCATCTCCATGAGCCGCTGGGCCTTGCGGTAGCCCTCCGGCCGCGCCATGCCGAAATTGTGCTTGATCCGGCCTTCGGTGTCGGAGCCTTTCTCGTGCCCGATGATCATGGCCGAGCGTCGCCTTGAGGCGGCCGATGCCGCCGATGATCGCCTGGTCCTCGGCGAAGAAGCGGTCGCCGGCGAGCGGCGTGAAATCCTGCACGAGCCCGTCGATGTAGTGGCGGAAGTGCGGGCCGCTCGGGGTGCCGGGCGACTTGCGTCTTCTGCCAGGGGGTCAGCTCCGAATAGGTCTCCTCGAGGGCCTCGCGCGCCTTGGCTTCGAGCTTGGCAAGCTCCTCCTCGATCGACACGGAGCGCTGCTCGGCGGCGAGCGCTTTGAGCTCGGCGACCTTGCTTTCAAGCTCGGCAATGGGCTTTTCGAAATCGAGATAAGTGCGCATTTGGCTAAAGGTGGCCCATGGGACCCGTCCTCGACGGGCTGCCGCGCTTAAACCGCGGCGGGAACATGCTTGTTAAGTGGCCTTGGGGAGAAATCCTGTCAACCGGCAACCCCCGCCTCCGACTTTGGGCGAGGCTAGCTCCGTTTGGTTAAATGTACCTGAGCCAAAGGGTGATGTTGCTCGACAAGGCGCCGCAGCCGCTCCTCGATGACATGGGTGTAGATCTGCGTGGTCGAGATATCGGCATGGCCCAAGAGCTGCTGCACGGTGCGCAAATCCGCGCCCCGCTCCAGCAAATGACTGGCAAAGGCATGACGCAGAACATGCGGCGAGACGCGCGACGGCTCGATGCCGGCGGCGATCGCAAGCGCCTTCAGCTCCTGGCCGAAGCGCTGGCGGGTCAGATGCTGCCCGCCTCCGCCTGAGGGGAACAGCCAAGGCGACCGCGCGCGGCCTTGTGCCTCGTCGGCGGCGAGTGCCGCGAGATGATCGGCGAGCGCCTTGCGCGCCGACTCGTTGAGCGGCACGAGGCGCTCGCGTCCGCCTTTGCCCTTGATGGTCATCACCTGGTCGTCGCTGGTCGAGCACGCCGCGGGGCAGGCCAATCAGCTCAGAGACGCGCAAGCCCGTGGCGTAAAGCGTCTCGAGCAGCGCATAGATGCGCAGCGCCCGCCGCTTGGCCGCGCCTTCGCCTGCCTGCTCCACCCCTTGCGCCGCCGTCTCGAGCAGGCTCTCGACCTCGGCGAGGGAGAGCAGCTTCGGCAGGGGCCGTCCGAGCTTCGGACTGTCGATCGCCGAGCAGGGATCGTCGGCGCGGATGCCCTCAGCCAAGAGGAAGCGGAAGAACTGACGCATGGCCGAGAGCTTGCGCGCCCGCGAGGTGGGGGCGAGCCCCTTGCGGCTGAGCTGGGCAAGATAAGCGCGCACATTGTCAGCCGAAGCGTCGCGCGCGGTCTTCCGCTTGGTGGCGAGGAAGGCAAGAAACTCGCTCAAGTCGCTTGTGTAGGCCTCGATGGTCTTCTCGGCGGCGCCGCGCTCGGCCATGAGCATGTCGAGGAACAGCGCAAGCTCCGACTCGTTGCGGCTCCCTGATCGGCCTTTCGTGCCCAACGGCTCAGGCCTTTCCGCGCGCCGGCCAATGGGCGTAGAGCGCCTCGAAGGCGAGACGGCGCGCTTCCGCATCGAGCCCGACGCGCTTCAACGCCCGCAATCCATCGCCGAGCGCAATCAGATGCGCGCCTTGCGGGCCGTCGGGCCCGAACACCGCGGCGGCGAGCAGAATGGTGCGGCCGGTCTCGCCGGCATCGGCCGCCTCCTTCAACGTGCTGAGGAGACCGGTCGGCGGCAGATAGCCGTCGTCGGGCTGCGGGGTCTTGGCGGCAAGGTCCCAGAGCGGGATCGGGACCTCCTCGCCAAGCGGCATCGAGCGCCGTGACCAAGCCGCTGCAGCAAGGGGCCGGGCAGCCCGGCCTTCAGCGCGATGTCCACGCCTCCGTCGAGCGCGCTGCGCGCCCGCTCGCTCAACGGATCCGTCGTCACCAGCAGCAATTGCCAGCTGCGCACGCCGGTCGCCGGCCTGACTCGGTCAAATCCCAGGCGGTCTGGTCGTCGCCGGCAAGCGCCGCCACGCGCACGCTCGTCTCGGCGAAGCTTGCAGCTTGCGTGTCCTGAAGCACGTTCGATTGCGCCATGGCTTGCGCCATCGGAATTTCGATCCTTGCGTCCTTACCGCTGGCGAGCAAAGCGTCGATCGACTCGGCACGGATCTTCTCCGAAGTCTGCGCTTCAAGAGAGGCAAACAGCTTCGCTCGCAAGGCCGCCGGCGATTGCGCCGATTTGGGAGGCCGAGGTGCTGCGTCCAGGTAGACGGTCGCGAGCGTCTCCCCGTCGATGATGTTGAGAGCGGCGGCGCGCTCCGCCGCGGCAACGCGAAGCTCAGGGAGCGCTTCGTCGTCGCGCGCCAAAAGAAAGAGAAGCTCGGGACCTGCCTTGGCGGCGATGTCCGGCCGGTTAGCGGACTGGCCGAGTTTCAAGAAGAGATAGTCGAGCACGTCGACGCTTCTCGGCAGCGGCCCGCGCGCGCCCTGCCCGGCGATGGCGCGCGCCGCGAAGGCGACATCCACGCCACTGTCGCGGGCAATATCGAGCGCGTTGCGGGCGGCGTCCTTGTCGCCGCTCGCCGCCGCGCAATAGGCCGGGATGAGGAAGCTCGCGCGCTTCGCGGCGCCATCAGCCTGCCCGGTGCCGAGCTGCACCGCGCAGGCCTCATCGTTGCGGCCGGCGGCAAGCAGCGCCAAGGCGTAAGCTGCGAGCGCGCCGGCTCGTCGGCCTGTCCGAGCATGTCGATCAGCTCTATTCACCTGCCCAGCCCACTCAAGGGCCGCGATCCTCATGGCTGTCTCGCCGCGGGCACCTTCTGGTTTCGTGGCGAGCGCCCGGCCGAGCAGGCCGGCAAGCGCGGGCGAGCGAGAAGGGATCGGCACTTGGGCAAGCAGCCGCGCGAGCGCACTTCCCTCAAGCCCGCGCCAAAGATCGGGCGGAAGCGCGCTTTCCCGCGCGATTCCGGAGCGCTCGGCGGCGGCGCGGGGGCTGAACGAAGCGAGTTCCAATTTTTGGGAGGGTGAGCCGACGGCCCACTCGGACCTTCGTCAGACTTGCGGCGAAGCTTCGCCTTGCTGCTGCGAATTCCAATCTCCGGCAGGCGGCGCCGACAAGCCACTCGGCCCTTCCTCGGCTTGCGGCGGAGCTTCGCCTTGCAGCACGGGAAGCTGGCGCCGCTCGACCTGTGCCAAGGCTTCGCTGCAGACGACCGGTTCCCATCCGCTGAGGATGGCGGCAAGCGTTATGGCGAGGCCGGCGAGGAGACTCCTACTCGGTCCGCACCTTGACGTTACGCAAGGACTTGGAGATTTCCTTCGGCTCAGGCTGGAAATATTCGGCGAGCACATAGAGGCTCCCAGTGACGACACCGGCGATCACCCCCAAGACCATCAACAATCGGAAGAGTGTCGGCATCGAGGCGCTCGTGTCCTTTAGTGTTCTTGTCCTTCTCCGCTAGACCTTGGGGCGCTCTTGTAGCCGCGAAGGGGGCCTTATTATGACCCCGACCGCAAGGCGCCATGCGGCCCGCGCTATGATGGACGATTCTGAAAGGCCGTTGTCAGCACGAGAAAATCGTGGAACCGTGCCGCCCCACGGATCGCGCCGGGCTGCGGCTCGGAGCGCCGTTTTGACGAATGGATGACCTTCGACTGGCTGAGCGCAAGAAAGAACTGAAGCCCGAGCGCCTGGCATGGATCCGCGAGGCCCTTGCAGCAAGGAGCATCGTGCTGATCGGCCTGATGGGAGCCGGCAAGACGGCCGTGGGCCGCCGGCTTGCCAATCGGCTCGAACTCCCCTTCACCGACGCCGACAGCGAGATCGAGATCGCCGCGGGCCAGACCGTGAGCGAGATCTTCGCCGAGCATGGCGAGCCGTATTTTCGCCAGGGCGAATCGAGGGTCATCGCCCGCCTGCTGCAGGGCGGCCCGCAGGTCCTCGCCACCGGCGGCGGCGCCTATATGGACGCCGGCACGCGGGCCAATATCAAGGCGCGCGGCATCTCGATCTGGCTCAAGGCCGAGCTTCCGGTGCTGCTCCATCGCGTGCGCCGGCGGGACAACCGGCCGCTCCTCGCCTCCGACGACCCCGACAAGGTGATGCGCGAGCTCATGGAAAAGCGCTATCCCATCTATGCCGAGGCCGATATCACCGTGGAGAGCCGGGACGTGGCCCATGATTTGATCGTTGGCGACGTCGTGGAGGCCCTGGCGCGCTGGCTCGACAAGGAGGCCAAGGCGGCGGCCGCAAGAGCCGCGGCAAGGTGTGAAGGATGCGAGACCGACTGGCAGCTTTGGCGCCCGATGCACGAGAGACCACCGTCAGGGTGGGGCTTGGCGCGCGAAGCTACGACATCGTCATCGGCGAGCGGCTGCTCGATGAAGCTGGATCGCGCATCGCCGCGACGCTTCCCGGCGCGCGCTGCGCCGTGGTGAGCGACGCCAATGTGGCGGCACTCTATCTTCAGCGGCTGAAGGCGAGCCTTGGCGGGCTTTTCCTTGGCGAGGTTGTGGTGGCGCCAGGCGAGCCAAGCAAGAGCTTCCCGTGCTCGCCCAAGTCTGCGAGCGTCTGCTCGAGCTTGGCGTCGAGCGCGGCGACACGGTGATCGCGCTCGGCGGCGGCGTGGTCGGCGACCTTGCCGGCTTTGCCGCGAGCATCCTGCGGCGCGGCGTCCGTCTCGTGCAGATGCCGACGACCCTGCTCGCCCAGGTCGACTCCTCGGTCGGCGGCAAGACCGGCATCGACACGGCCCAAGGCAAGAATTTGATCGGCACCTTCCACCAGCCGAGCCTGGTGCTCGCCGATATTTCCGTGCTTGCGACGCTGAGCCCCCGCGAGTTTCGTGCCGGCTACGCCGAGGTGATGAAATACGGGCTCCTCGGCGACGGCGCCCTTCTTCACCTGGCTCGAGCAGACCTGGCCGCAAATCTTTTCCGGCGAGGGCAAGCCTCGCGCCTCTGCCATCGCCACGAGCGTCCGCGCCAAGGCGGCGATCGTCGAGGCCGACGAGCGCGAGGAGAGCGGCACGCGGGCGCTGCTCAACCTCGGCCATACTTTCGGCCACGCGCTTGAGGCTTTCGCCGGCTACTCCGACCGGCTCCTGCACGGCGAGGCCATCGCCATCGGCATGCGGCTTGCCTTCACCTTCTCCACCGAGCAGGGCCTGTGCCCTGCCGATGACGTCGGCCCGCGTCGAGCGGCATCTCGCCGAAGTCGGCTTGCCCGGCCGCATCGCCGACATTCCCGGCGTCCCGCCGACGCCGGAGGAGCTGCTCAAGCTCATGGCCCAGGACAAGAAGGTGAAGGGCGGCAAGCTCGCGCTCGTGCTCGTGCGCGGCATCGGACAGGCATATGTGGAGCGCGACGTCTCCATGGAGGCTTTGACGCGCGTTCCTCGCGCCGGGAGTGCGGCGGGCGATGATCATGGGCTTGGGCATCACGCTTGGCGCAATTCTCGGTCTGCCTGATCGCCTCGGCCTTCTTCTCCGGTTCGGAGACGGCGCTGACCGCTGCGTCGCGCGCTCGCATGCACGCGCTCGAGCGAGACGGCAACCGCGCGCGCGCGCATCGTCAACCGCCTGCTCTGCGTCTCGGGAAAGACTGATCGGCGCCATCCTGCTCGGTCTACAATCTCGCCAACATCGCCGCCTCTGCGCTCGCCACCAGCCTGTTTCTCGCCATGTTTGGCGAGGTCGGCGTCGCCTACGCCACGGCGGTCATGACCGTGCTCGTGGTGTTGTTCGCCGAGGTGCTGCCCAAGACCTACGCCATCGTCAACGCCGACCGCATGGCGCTGGCCGTCGCGCCGATCATGCGGTTTCGTGGTGACGGTGTTCGCACCGATAACGGCCGCCATGCAGTTCCTGGTGCGCCACACTTTGCGGCTGTTCGGCGCCAATATCAGCGATGATGCCGACGTGCTGTCGGCGCATGAGGAGCTGCGCGGCGCCATCGACCTGCACCACAAGGAAGGCGGCGTGGTGAAGCTCGACCGCGACATGCTCGGCGGCGTGCTCGATCTTCGCGAGCTCACCGTCTCCGACATCATGGTGCACCGGACCGACGATGGACGCGATCGACGTCGATCTGCCCACCGAGCAAGTCGTGGATGCGGCGCTGAAGAGCTCGCATACCAGGGTGCCGCTGTGGCGCGGCGAGCGCGAGGAGATCGTCGGCATCCTTCACGCCAAGACCTTGCTGCGGGCGCTGCGCGAGGCGCGCGGCGATCTCGGCAAGCTCGACATCATGTCGTTGTGCACGCCGCCCTGGTTCGTGCCCGACTCGACCACGCTCAAGGATCAGCTCAACGCCTTCCTCAAGCGCAAGGCGCATTTCGCCATCGTGGTCGACGAGTACGGCGAGGTCATGGGCCTGGTCACGCTCGAGGACATCATCGAGGAGATCGTCGGCGACATCACCGACGAGACCGACATCGCCTCGAGCGCCGCGCGCGTGCAGCCCGACGGGTCGCTGATCGTGGACGGCTCGGTGCCGATCCGCGACGTGAACCGCATGATGGATTGGAACATTCCCGACGATGAGGCCACCACCATCGCCGGCCTCGTCATTCACGAGGCGCAGGCCATCCCCTATCAGGGGCAGCGCTTCAACTTTCACGGCTTCCTGCTTCGAGGTGCTGCGCCGGCAGAAGAACCGCATTACCTCGCTTCAGGTGACGCCGCTCGACCGCCGCGCGCAAGGCGAAGCGCGCGCAAAGCAAAGCCTCTTGAACCTTATGGACGTCTTGGCCCGCTCTTCCGGCGTGAGCGCGGAGACCGCAAGCGCATGCACGCGGCCGGCAAGCTCCTCGGCCAGCGCCGCATTGACCATGCGGTGACGCTCAAGCCGCGATTTGCCGGCAAAGGCCGCCGAGACCACCGTGACGCTGAAATGGCTCTCTCCGGTTCCGGGGCGAGGAGTGATGGCCGGCGTGACGGTGAGAATCGTTCACCACCTCGATCTCCGCCGGAGCGAAAGCGCCACGCAACTTTCTCTGATCGACTGCTTCGACACCCATCGGAACCGGATCCTTTCGTCATTCATTGCTGTTCGGCGCCTGATCGATCAGCCGCACCGTCAAGCCGGGGCGGCGGCATGAATGTCCGCGGCGATCTTCTCAAGCCTCGCCACCGATCCGTCCAGGGCAACGATCCGCACCACCGGATTGAAGTAGGCCAAGGTCGGCCGTCCATTCGACACGTCAAGATGGGGCCGCGAGGAAAGCTCGCCGATAATAGGCCGCACCTGTCCGCCTGAACTGGAGCCTTTCCGCGGCACAGATGAAACTCGAAGCGATCATAAGCCAGATTCGACGTGACCACGATGTCGGCAACGTGCCTTGGTTGGACGCGAGCGTAGCCCAAGGATGCTGCGGCCGTTCAGCTGGTAGTCGGAATAGCGATCGAACACCGCCGCGCGCCGCTCGCCGCGACGATGGGAGGAATGATCGTTGCGCGGATCGACGTCGTGAGAGTTGATCCGCAACGACATCGATAGCGCCGGGACGGCGGCGAGAAGGACGGCGATCGCCGCGATGACCCCGCGACGATCGAAGCGCGACAACAGCTCGTAGATGAAAGAGGTGCCGAGGATGATGAAGCAGCGGCACGAGCGGCAGCATGTAGCGGGAAAAATCGGGAAACGGCTTGAGCGGCGTGGCCTCGTGGACGGCGTACCACAGAAGGGTGAAGCTCGCGATCAGGAGAAGCGGCATCCGCCGCTCCGCGCCGCGACGAGCGGCGCCGCAAGGCCGATGAGGCCGAGGGCGAAGAGCGGCGTGCCGAGACCTGGCCACAGGCTTTCGCGGAGATGGAACAGGCCCCAGGTGAGGCGGAGCGGCAACGGCACGTCATGGCCTCAGCACCGAATGCACGAGCTCGAAATTCACGCCCCGCCGCCAGCGGTCGATCCGCCTGATCGCCGGCAGCATGAGGAGGAGAAAGGTGCCGATCGAGATGCGCGGTGACGGTTGCGGCCCTCAGCCACCGCCGCTCAGGTCCCGGCGTTGGGACGAGCAGAATGGCAATGACCGCGAAGGGCAGGATCAGCATGCCGATATATTTCGAGCCGGCGGCAAGTCCGACGAGGAGACCGAGCAGGATGGCGCGATGCGGCGCCGGCTCCTGCAGCAACCTGATCAGCGCGGCGAGCGCCGAGCACGAGGAAGGCCGCGACGAAAATATCCTCCTTGAACAGGCGGGCATGCACGACGAAGGAGCGGCGTCACCGCGGTGCGCCGCCGCCGCCAAGGCTGGCAGGTTCGGGCAGCACGAGCCGCGCCAGGCTGAAGGTGGCGAACACCATGACGCCGCCGGCCAAAGCGCCAAGCACCCGGACCAGATGGGCCAAGGATGGCAGATCGGCCGGCTGCACCACGAGTGCCGCGCCTTGCGCCAAATCGATCATGAACAGGGGATGGTAGTAGGCGTAGCGTCCCGTGCGGACGCCGACGAAGCTTGACGAGCTTCGTCCCACGCCACGCCGAGCGGATAGTCGATCAGGCTGAGCGTCACCGCCACCGAGATCGCCGCGAGCAAGAGGCCGCGATGGTCGCCCAAGACATGGTCGCCCGAGACATGGTCGCCCAAGACATGCGCGCCCGCATCTTTATCCCCGCTCCCCGTCTGCTGCCCCCGACCGGACAGGCTTCTGACACGCTTTGTTCAACAATGGCTGCTCCAATCGGAGCGGCTCGGCCTCGGACTACCAGGCTTGGCGGCGCGGTTCGAGGGAGAGGCCGCGCTTGCCCTAGACAGGCCGACTACCCATAATTGCTGTTAATGAAACTCGACTCGAAATTCTTCGACCGCCTCCGCGTCAAGCCTGACGCGGCGAAGCTCGTGCGCGACGCCTGCCCGACTTGCGAATGGCAGGGTTGCAGGGAGCCAGGTCTCTACCCTGCGCCCAAGGGCCGCGGCCAGGAGGGCGAGTATCACCGCTACTGCCTCGAGCACGTCCGCCAATATAACAAGTCTTACAATTACTTCGCCGGCATGCCGGACGAGGACGTGGTCCAGCATCAAAAGGACGACACCATCGGCCACCGCCCGACCTGGTTCGTGGGGGTGAATTCCTGGGCGCGCAATCGCGCACAGCCACGCGACACGGCGAGCGCCGCAACGGCTTTGCCCACCGCTTCGCCACCTATGACCCGTTCGGCGGTGTTTGGCGCCAAAGCCGAGCCTACGCCGAGCAAGCGCCGGCGAGCCGACCCGGGTCCTGCGCCGGGCCGAGCGCAAATGCCTGCGCCAGCTCAATCTCGAGGACACCGCCACCAAGGCCGAGATCAAGGCGCGCTTCAAGGACCTGGTCAAGCGCCACCACCCGGACCGCAATGGCGGCGACCGCCGCTCAGAGGACAAGTTGCGCGAAGTGATCCAAGCCTATAATTATCTGCGACAGGCGGGGCTAGCTTGAGCGGCTTGGCCCTCACCCCGCATTATCAGGGCTTCACGCTACGGCGGGCCCATCTAGCATGCGATCGACAGGCTCTTAAATCCCATGACCTTTGCAGCTGCTACCAACGGCGCCGGCCTGCCGGATATGACAGTTTCGGTGCGTCAGGTTTTCGGCATCGACACCAATCTCGAAGTGCCGGCCTATTCGCAGGTCGACGAGCACGTGCCGGATGTCGACCCCGATTACCTCTTCAACCGCGAGGTGACGCTCGCCATCCTGGCCGGCTTCAAGCACAACCGCCGGGTGATGATCCAGGGCTATCACGGCACCGGCAAGTCGACCCATATCGAGCAGGTGGCGGCGCGGCTCAACTGGCCGTGCATGCGCGTCAATCTCGACAGCCATGTGAGCCGCATCGACCTCGTCGGCAAGGACGCCATCGTCATCCGCGACGGACAAGCAGGTGACCGAGTTCCGCGAGGGCATCCTGCCTTATGCGCTGCAGTCCAACACCGCGCTCTGCTTTCGACGAGTACGACGCCGGGCCGCCCGGACGTGATGTTCGTGATCCAGCGGGTGCTCGAAGTCTCGGGCAAGCTCACTTTGCTCGACCAGTCCAAGGTGATCAGGCCGCATCCGTCCTTCCGCCTGTTCTCGACCACCAACACCATCGGCCTTGGCGACACGAGCGGCCTCTATCACGGCACGCAGCAGATCAATCAGGGCCAGATGGACCGCTGGTCGATCGTCGCCACCCTCAACTATCTGCCGCATGACGACGAGGTGAACATCGTGCTGGCCAAGGCCAAGAGCTGGAACACCGACGCCGGCCGCAAGATCGTCGGCAACATGGTGCGCGTGGCCGAGCTCACCCGCAATGCCTTCATGAACGGCGACCTGTCCACGGTGATGAGCCCGCGCACGGTGATCACCTGGGCCGAGAACGCCGAGATCTTCAACGACGTCGGCACCGCCTTTGCGCTGAGCTTCCTCAACAAATGCGATGAGCTCGAGCGCGGCCTGATCGCCGAGTTCTATCAGCGCTGCTTCGGCGAGGATCTGCCGCAGTCGACCGCCAACGTGGCCTTGAGCTGACGATGCCCTTAAGCAAGCGTAAGGAGGCGCCGCTCGACCCGTTCAAGCGCGCGCTCACGCTTGCCACCCGCTCCATCGCTGCCGACGGCACGGTGGAAGTCGATCTTCTCAAACGAGCCGCCTGGGCTCTACGGCAAGACCGCGCGGCTGCCTGGAGCCTTCGCGCGTGCCGACCAGAGGCGAGATCGCGGTGATCCGCGGCCACGCCGACGCCGCGGCCCTTGCCGTCGCCTGCCACGATCCGGGCCTGCACGCCAAGCTCGCGCCGCCGGGCGGCGAAGCGCGCGCGGTGTTCGAGGCGATCGAGCAAGCGAGGTCGAGGCCATCGGCGCCCAGCGCATGGAAGGCGTCTCGGCCAACCTCACCGCGCGGCTCGAGCAGCGCTACGAGCGGAGCCGGATCAACGAATCGACGGACCGCTCGAGGCGCCGCTGCCGGAAGCGCTCGCGCTCCTCGTGCGCGAGCGGCTGACCGGGCTCGCTCCGCCAAGCAAGGCCCGCGGCCATCGCCAATCTTTGGCGCCCGTGGATCGAGGCCGCGCGCGCGCGGTGCTCGATCGCATGCCCGACACCGATCTTCGACCAGGATGCCTTCGGCCGCCTTGCCCGCGACCTGCTTGCCGCCTTGAACCTTGCCGATCAGCTCGACCAGACCGGCGAGGAAGGCGAGGAAGGGAAGGAGGGCGAGCCGGAGCCCTCCGCGGCGGAGGCTGAGACCGAAGACGCCGACGGACGCCAGCAGGCCGAGTTCGCCTCCGACGCCCAGGCCGACCAGGAGTCCACTGACCGACGAGACCCTCGACGAGCGCGAGGAAGGCGCGGCCGACCGGCTCGACCGCGAGTCCGACATGCCCGACGCGCTGCGCCGGCCGGAGCCCTGGCGTCCCAACCTCTCGGTGCTCGATAACCCGGAGGCCTTCGGCTACAAGGTGTTCACCCGCGCCTATGACGAGATCGTCGGCGCCGAGGAACTCTGCGACGCTGACGAGCTCGAACGCTTGCGCGCCTTTCTCGACAAGCAGCTGCAAGCGCTGCACGGCGCCGTGGCGCGGCTCGCCAACCGCCTGCAGCGGCGCCTGCTCGCGCAGCAAAACCGCGGCTGGGACTTCGACCTCGACGAAGGGCATGATCGACGCCGCGCGGCTCGCCCGCGTGATCGTCGATCCCATGCACCCGCTCTCCTTCAAGCAGGAGCGCGAAACCGAGTTCCGCGACACCGTGGTGACGCTGCTGCTCGACAATTCAGGATCGATGCGCGGCCGCCCGATCATGGTCGCCGCCTGCTGCGCCGACATTCTCGCCCGCACGCTCGAGCGTTGCGGCGTGAAGGTGGAGATTCTCGGCTTCACCACCCGCGCCTGGAAGGGCGGGCATGCCCGCGAGGCAATGGCTCAATGCCGGCAAGCCAGCCTTCCCCGGCAGGCTCAACGATCTCCGCCACATCGTCTACAAGTCTGCGGACGCGCCTTGGCGGCGGTCGCGGCGCAATCTTGGGCTGATGATGCGCGAGGGCCTGCTCAAGGAGAACATCGACGGCGAGGCGCTTGCCTGGGCGCATCAGCGGCTCGCTGGCCCGGCCCGAGCAGCGGCGCATCCTGATGATGATCTCCGACGGCGCGCCGGTCGACGATTCCACGCTCTCGGTCAATTCCGGCATCTTATCTCGAGCGCCATCTCCGCCAGGTCATCGAGGAAATCGAGACCCGCTCCTCCGGTCGAGCTGGTCGCCATCGGCATCGGCCACGACGTGACCCGCTATTACCGGCGTGCCGTGACGGTCACCGACGCCGAGGAGCTCGCGGGCGTGATGACCGACAAGCTCGCCGAGCTGTTCGACGAGGATATTGCCTGGCGCCAATTCTACCGCGCGGCCCCTAGGCTGCGCGCGCCAAGCGCCGCAAATTGAACTAGCGGGGCGCCGTGGCGTTTTCCTCGGCGGAGTCTCGCGCAACGCCGCCGCGGCGATCCTCGCCATTGCGTCGTTTCTCATCGTCGCACCGGCCTTCGCCGACAAGCCGACGAGCGTGCTGCCCCGCGCCGAGCGCCTCACCATCACCGCCATTCCCATCGACTTCGACCGCGACGACCCGGGGCGCAAGCAATTCGGCAAGCTCGTCTGGCGCGGCGGGATTCAATCTTTTCGCCAAGTCGCCCTTCTTCGGCGGCTATTCGGGCGCTCATCGTCGCTCCGTCCGGCAAGTCTCTGCTCGCCATCTCCGATGCCGGCACCTGGCTCAGGGCCAATATCGACTATGACGGGCGGAAGCTCAAAGGCTGAGCGAGGGCGAGCATCGGCCCAATCCTCGGCGCGCGACGGGAAGCCGCTCGCCGGCGACACGGACCAGGACTCGGAAGGCTTGACGCTCGTCGACGGCGACACGTCAAAGGGCACCGCCTACGTCGCCTTCGAGCGCAACCATCGCGTCTTGCGCTATCCCTTCACCCCTGACCGCTTCGGGCCGCCTGACGGCGAGGCTCGCTCTTCCGCCGAGACAAAGCGCATGAGCGCAAACCGCGGCATCGAGGCGATCGTGCCGATCCGCGCAGGGCGGCTCAAGGGCGCGACGGTTCTGTTCTCCGAGCGCCTGCCCGACAAGAACGGCAATCTTCGCGGCTGGCTGATCGGCGGCCCGGCGCCGGGCGCGATCATCGCTCGAAGAATATCGGCGGCTTCGACATCACCGACGCCGCGGCGCTGCCCGACGGCGGCATCGTCGTGCTCGAGCGCCGCTTCCGCTACAGCGAGGGTGTGAAAATGCGCATTCGCCGCATCGCCGCCAAGGACCTCAAGCCTGGAGCGCTCGTCTCCGGCGGAAGTCCTGCTCGAGGCCAATGACAGTTTGAATATCGACAATATGGAGGAATCGCCGTGCACCGAGGGCCTCGGGCGAGACCATTCTCACGCTGATCTCCGACGACAATTTCAGCGCGCTGCAGCGGACGCTTCTGATGCAATTCGCGCTGCCCGACGGCGAAGCCGGTGCTGGCCGAGCCGGAGTCGCGCTGAACGCATCTTCAGGCTTAGCGGGGCAGCTACGCTTTGCACCTTGGCGATGTCGCGCTTGAGGCGCCGCGCCTTCAGGGACAATTCCTCGTCGCCGGCCTTGAGCAGATAGGCGTCGAGGCCGCCGCGATGCTCGACCGAGCGCAGCGCCGCGGCGCTGATGGTGAGACGCACGCGCTTCTTCAGCGCCTCGCTCTCCAGCGTGACGTTGCACAGATTGGGCAGGAAACGGCGCTTGGTTCTGCGCTTGGCATGGCTGACATTATTGCCGGTGAGCACCGCTTTGCCGGTCAGCTCGCAACGACGGGCCATCGTACTTAGTCCTTGTCTCTAGACGTGCTAGGAAGCGGGTGATGCGCAACGACAAGCCAGAAGTCAAGTGTTCCCGCGAAATCGGGCGGAGATATACGGGGCTGATTGCCGGCGGTCAAGGCGATGAAAACCTTGTGCTAAACCTCCAGAATTGACGAATTCTGCGAATAATCCGAAATTTGGGGCTGGGGCGCCTTTCTTTCGGCACCACCGGCCTCTGAGGGTCTGGGGCCATGCCAATGCGCGCGACACGTCTTGAGCCTTGCGGCTGTCGCCAGTCTCACCTGCGGACTGGGCGGCGCCCCTCGGGCAGATCCGCGCCTTGCCGAGAGCAGCATGGGTCGGCGAACCGCATCACGCGGTCTATCGCGTCGACCTCGCCGGCTTCAATCTCGGGAACTTCCAGCTGACCACGGTCTTCCGCGGCACCGATTACGAGATGCGCGGCGAAGGCCGGTTCTCGGTTCTGCGAAGGGCTGATCTTCGAGTGGCGCGGCACTACGGCGAGCAAGGGCAGGTTCGGAGGACCGGCCCGAGCCCGCGATGTACAGCCTCAACTTCCAGGGCGGCGACAAGAGCCAGCAGCTTCGCATGACCTTCGACGGCGGCGCCGTCACGCAAATTTCGCGGATACCGAAGAAGCGGTTCAACCCGCACGTCATCCCCATCACCAAGGAACAGCTCGAAGGCGTGCTCGATCCGATGAGCGGCGGCGTTTCTCTATGCGCGCTCTCGGACAATCCGAACGGCGACCCGAAGGTCTGCAATCAGACCATTCCGGTCTTCGACGGCGAGGCGCGTTTCAGATCTCATTCTCAAGCCGAAGCGCACGGTGAAGCTGCAGAAGGATGCATCGACCGGATATTCCGGGCTTCGCGGCGATCTGCCGCGTGAAGTTCATTCCCGATCTCCGGCTACCGGCCGGACAATCCCGGCATCAAGCTGATGTCGGAGACGAACGAGATCGAGGTCTGGCTGGCTCTCGCTCCCCGGCACCGAGATGTACGTCCCCTACCGCATTGTGCTGCCGACCCTTGTGGGCTACGGCTCGAGCCACCTCGACCTCATTCCGCGTCCAGAGGCGCAACAGCGCGCCAGCATCGCGGATTAGCCCCCACCTGCCCGGCCGGCCAAGGGTTAACGGCAAGAGCCTCAAATCCCAATATGTAGTAGCGAACAGATGCCGAAAATTAACGCTCCCCTGATTCGTCGCGTGTTCCGTTCCCGTTGTTCCCCTGGGGCGCTGAGCCCCAAGTGAAGCGTCACGCGTCAACTGGTTGATTCACGGTCGCGAAGACGCGTTGGGCGATGAGCCTTTGACAGAGCGAGCTCGATCTGCGTGAAGCCGATGAAGAACGAAATCCGAATGGCCAGAGTCAGCGATTCGGACGGGATTCGTTCCCCCTCGTTCCAGAGCCTGGCGCGCGGGTCCCGATACGCTATCAGTAGGTCTTAGGATTGCTGAGCATGAGCCGACTTCCTCAAGTTCCGGAGCAATGCGCGGCCGAGGCGTGACCGCGGTGCTCGGGCCCACCAACACCGGCAAGACCCATCTCGCCATCGAGCGCATGCTCGGCCACGACGTCGGCATCATCGGCCTGCCGCTGCGTCTGCTCGCGCGCGAGGTCTACGACAAGATCGTCGCGCGCGTCGGCGCCGACAAGGTCGCGCTGATCACCGGCGAGGAGAAGATCAAGCCGCCGTCGCCGCGCTATTACGTGTGCACCGTCGAGGCGATGCCGCTCGATCGTCGAGGCCGACTTCGTCGCCGTCGACGAGATCCAGCTCGCCGCCGACGGCGAGCGCGGCCACGTCTTCACCGATCGCCTGCTTCACGCCCGCGGCTGCAGCGAGACGCTGCTGCTCGGCGCCGCCACCATGCGCGACGCCATCCGCGAGCTGCTGCCGGGCGCCAACATCGTCTCGCGGCCGCGCCTCTCCACGCTCACCTACGCCGGCGACAAGAAGATCACGCGGCTGCCGCGCCGCTCGGCCATCGTCGCCTTCTCCGCCGACGACGTCTACGCCATCGCCGAGCTGGTCCGGCGCCAGCGCGGCGGCGCCGCCGTGGTGCTCGGCGCGCTCAGCCCGCGCACGCGCAATGCGCAGGTCGCGCTCTACCAGACCGGCGACGTCGATTTCCTGGTGGCCACCGACGCCATCGGCATGGGCCTCAACCTCGATCGTCGACCATGTGGCCTTCGCCGGCTCGCGCAAATTCGACGGCCACGTGCATCGCGATCTGACGCCGGCCGAGCTTGGCCAGATCGCCGGCCGCGCCGGCCGCCACATGAATGACGGCACCTTCGGCGTGACCGGGCAGGTCCCGGCCGTTCGAGATCGAGCTGATCGATCGGCTGGAGAACCACGCCTTCGATCAGGTCGGCATGCTGCAATGGCGCAATCGCAAGCTCGATTTCGGCTCGATCGAGAGCCTGCAGGACAGCTTGCGCGAGACGCCGGACCATCCGCGGCTCATCCGCTCGCGCATGGTCGACGACGTGATCGCGCTGGAGAATGTCAGCCACGATCGCGACGTTACGCGAGCTCGCCTGCCGGCCGCGCCGGCGTGGCGCTTCTTTGGGAGATGTGCCAGATCCCCGACTACCGGAAGATCTCGCGCGGCCAGCCACGCCGAGCTCGTCGGCACGCTCTATCGTTTCGTGATGAGCGGCGCCGGCAAGATCCCCGCCGATTGGTTCGCCCGCCAGGTGGCTCTCGCCGACCGCACCGACGGCGACCTCGACACGCTGTCCAACCGGCTCGCGCAGATCCGCACCTGGACCTTCGTCTCCCACCGCGCGCAATGGCTCGACGATCCCGAGCATTGGCAGGGCCGCACCACGGGCGATCGAGGACATGCTGTCGGACGCGCTGCATGAGCGGCTGACGCATCGCTTCGTCGACAAGCGGACGAGCGTGCTGATGCGGCGCCTCAGAGATAAGGAAGAGCTGGTGGCGGAGATCGGCGCCGACGGCACGTGTCATTGTCGAGGATCATTATCGTCGGGAGCCTCGACGGATTCCGCTTCACGCCGGACACGAGCGGCGACGGCATTCACGGACGCGCCGCCCGCCACGCCGCCGTCAAGGTGCTGGCCGCACGAGCTTGGCGCGCCGCGCCGCGCCCTTTCCGCGGCGAGCGACGCCGACATCGTGCTGAAGCCCAACGGCCGCATCGCCTGGCGCGACTCAGAGATTGCGCGGCTCGAGCGCGGCGACGGTCCGCTCAAGCCCAAGATCCAGCTGCTTTGCCGATGAGCATCTCGGGCCTGCCGAGCGCGAGCAGGTGTTGCGCCGCATCGAGGCTTGGCTTTCCACCCAGCTCAACGGCCGGCTCGCGCCGCTCGTCGCGCTGAGCGAAGCGTCGGACCTCTCCGGCCTCGCCCGCGGCCTCGCCTTCCGCGTGGTCGAGACGCTCGGCGTGCTGCGCCGCGACGCTGTCGCCGGCGAGGTCAAGGCGCTCGACCAAACCGCCCGCGCGCGGCTTGCGCAAATACGGCGTGCGCTTCGGCGCCTTCAACATCTACATCCGGCGCTGCTCAAGCCCGCCGCCGCCGATCTCTTGTTGCTGCTCTGGGCGCTCCATGCCGGCGCGAGACTACGGCATCGACGCCGAGGCGCTGCCGCCCGGCCCCAGCAGGGGCTCACCTCGGTCGAGGCCGATCCGGCGCGTGCCTGAGCCCTATTGGCACGCGGCAGGCTTCCAGATTGCCGGCGCGCGCGCGATTCGCATCGACATGCTCGAGCGGCTGTCGATCTCATCCGCGCTCGCGTGTCGTGGAGGCCGGTGGAGGGCGGCGAGCCCGCGCCTTCCGGCGCCACCGGCGACGGCGGCTTTCGCGCAAGCCCTGAGCTGATGAGCGTGGTCGGGCTGCTCAGGTGAGGACTTCACCTCGATCCTGAAGGCGCTTGGCTTCCGGCGCGACCGGCGGAAGCTTGAGCCGACGGACATCCGCGCCATTGAGCTTCCGCCTGACGGCAATGGATCTGAAGCGCCGGCTCCGACGAACGAGCCCACTCCTCCGCCGGACATCGCCTTCGACGAGATCTGGCGTCCCGGCAAGCGCAACGAGGGGCGGAAGCCTCAAGCCCACCAGGCGAAAGGCAAACCGCGCCGCCGCGAACGGCAAGGACAGGCCCCGCGGCAGCGCGAGGCAGCTGCACCTCGCCTTGAGCGCAAAGAGCGCCCGCGCCCATCTGACTCTTCGCCCTTTGCGGTGCTCGCCGAGCTTCGCCGCAATCTTGCCGCGAGGCGCCCTGAGGGTAGCTGACGGGATCCGATGGACGGTCAGCGGCTCGATAGATGGCTGTGGTGCGCGCGGCTCGTGAAGACGCGATCGCTTGCCGCCAAGCTGATCGAGGGGGGCAAGGTCAGGGTCAACGGCGAGCGCGCGCTGAAAGTGAGCCGCCATCTGCGCCTGGGCGACGTGGTGACCGGGACCGGGCGCGGGCGCCGGGCGCCTTTTCGTGGTGCGGGTCATGGGAGAGGCCGAGCGGCGGGGACCGGCGCCGGTCGCCCGCTCCTCTACGAGGACTTGACGCCCGAGACGCCTCCTTCGGCTTCGGGGGTCGTGCGGATCGAGGTCCATCGCGGGCTGCGGCCGACCAAGCGCGACCGCAGGCGTCTCGAGGCGATCAAGGCCGTCGATGCTTGAGGCGCGGAAGTGGTCTCGCGGCCCGCGCGCTTTGCGGCCATTCGAATAGCAATTGCTTGCCTTGTACCGGTGCCGCGATTGGGATAGGCAAAGCCCTCATCGGCCCCATGTCTCGGGGGGCGAGGTGGCCGGAACGAAGGGCTAGAACGCGCGCTTTAGCCTGAGCCAAGTGGGATCGATGACGTACGTCGTCACCGAAGTCTGCATCAAGTGCAAATACATGGACTGCGTCGAGGTCTGCCCGGTGGACTGCTTCTACGAGGGCGAGAACATGCTCGTCATCCATCCCGACGAGTGCATCGATTGCGGCGTCTGCGAGCCCGAATGCCCGGTCGACGCCATCAAGCCCGACACCGAGCCTTCGCTCGACCGGTGGCTCGACCTCAACCGCGAATATTCAGAAAAGTGGCCGAACATCACCACCAAGAAGCCGGCGCCGCCCGACGCCGACGCCTTTGTCAACGAGCCCGACAAATTCAACAAATATTTCAGCCCCAACCCCGGTGAGGGGACTGGGGGCGCAGCGCTCGCAAATTATTCACCTTACTGTCAAAATGTCGCATGTTGCGGTGCAAAACGGACCGTGCTGCGGCACCGCATGACTTTCGGATTTACTAAGATTGTGTTATATTGGTGTTGAAATGGCGCGGACTGCCGCCAGTGAGCACCAAGAGAGGCGTCCCTAGTTGCGGGTACGCTTTTTTCCGTCTTGAGGGGAGGTTACGCGATCGGGGGTTCTGATCGACGTTCCTTTTGCGCTCACTGCCACGACAAACCTTGGATTCAAGCCTTGCAAGAGGCTCTGAGGACTACGATCTAAGGTTTCGTGTGACGCGGCGGAAAGATCGGGCAGGGCAGCGCGCCGCTCCGATTAACTAACGGAGTGAGACGAGAGTAATGCCCGAGAAGAAGAAACCACAGCAAAGACACGGTTTTCGTACCAACGAGTAATATTGTCTATCCGGCTCACGGGGTCGGCCGCATTGTGAGCATCGAAGAGCAAGAGATCGCCGGCGCAAGCTCTGAGCTGTTCGTCATCAACTTCGTCAAGGACAAGATGACGCTCGCGGGTGCCGACCGCCAAGATCGCGACCGTCGGCATGCGCAAGCTCGCCGAAGGCAGATGGTCAAGACGCGCGCTCGAGACACGCTCAAAGGCCGCGCCCGCGTCAAGCGCACCATGTGGTCGCGCCGCGCGCAGGAATACGAGGCCAAGATCAACTCCGGCGACATCGTCGCCATCGCCGAGGTGGTGCGCGACCTGTTACCGGTCCGAGGCCCAGCCCGAGCAGTCCTATTCCGAGCGGCAGCTTTACGAAGCGGCGCTCGATCGCATGGCGCGGGAGATCGCCGCCGTCGAGCGCATGGATGAGGCAAGCGCCGTCGCCAAGATCGACGACGTGCTCGCCAAGACGGCGCGGCACGCCAAGCTCGCGGCAGAGGCCGACGACGCGCACCCGCGCGGCCTAGATCCACACTGGATCCAGGTCTTGAACCGTTAGGCCCGGCTCGTGCCGGGCCTAAGCTTTTGCACGCTAGAGCGCGATCGCTCCGGCCGGCGCGTCGGGGCTACGCGGGCGCCGGCACGTCGGGCGAGCTCGATCTGCTCGACGTGGGTCGCGTGGATCATCGGCCCGTTCCGCCACTCGATCCAGCCGCACACCTGAGCTTTCCGGCGAACGCCTTAGGATCGATGCCGGCAGCCTTGAAGGCCTCGCCGTCCTTGCGCTCGATCAACACCGTGTGAGATCCTTCGCCAATCGCTTGTCCGAAGTTGAGATGAGATGCGCCTCGACGCTTCCGCCGACTTGCGCCACCACGCCTTCGACCAGCTGGTGGCTGCGGGTGAGACGCCTAGGCGCTCGACATTGTCGGCGGCAAGCACGCGGTAGGCCCAAGACCCCCAGATCCCCTCGCCCTTTGCCCTGGCCTCGGCCTCGCGGGAAAGCAGCTCGCTCACGCAGGCATGGTTGTCGGGAAGGAATAGACCCGCGCGAGCCCCTTGGCGACAAGCTCGCCTTGCAGCCAGATGCGCTCGCCGCCCTTCACCACATAGACTTGCGCGAGCGCATGCCCGTGGCGATCGGCGCGGGTGCCGCCATAGCGAAGCTCGACCTCGGCGCCTGAGGCAAGCTTCGACAGAGCCTCCTTCGCCTCGTTGACCATCGGCCAGGGACGGTCGCCCTGCGCGGCGATGGGCGCAATCGGCGCCTTGGCATTGACGAGCCGGACGACCGTGCCGTCGGTGAGTTGAAGCGTCTCGCCATCCTTGACCTCGGCCACTCGTGCCTTTCTGCGGCTCGGAGAGCTCGCAGGCCAAGGCCGAAGCGGAAGGGAGTGCGAAAGAGAGGCAGGCTGCGGCGAGAAGAGACCCAAGAGCGACATGTCGGTGATGCAACATCGGAAGCCCCTCAACTCGATTGTGTTCCTATTTTGTTCTGCAACCTGATTCACGTCAAGAGGGATCGTCGGGAGCGTGCTTTTACGCAGGGCAAACTCATCGAGAGCGCGCGTCTCACGCATGCTTGCGCGAGGATCGCACCGCGGATAGGCCTATATATCCGTTCGCGGCAATCGCGCCGGCGCGCCGAAGCGGGGACCCCGTAGCTCAGTAGGATAGAGCATCAGATTCCTAATCTGAGGGTCGCGGGTTCAAACCCGTTTTTGCCGGGTCACCACTTTTTAGCAACGCGTGCCCTCCAATCCAGGGTTGACGGGGTAACACTAAACGCACCTTTCTAGCCAATTCCTGAAAGCCAAGCACCGGCAATTTCCTATAAGCCGGTCGAGCGTGCGTATTACAATCGACCGTGCTTTCGTCGTTCAAGCGTCCTCAGGGGAGTTCATGCCGAGGAAATCGCCGGCTAGCCGCTGGATTAAATTCCTTCGAAGCTACGGACCTATCCCGACGAACGACAACATGTACGGCGAGACCATTCAGCGCGCGCTTCGGCGTGATCGCATTGATCCGATCGTATTACCTGCTCATTTTTAAGTGAGCTCCTGGACAACTTTCAGTCGATACGCTCTATTGTCCTCACCGGCACGGCAGGTGATGGAAAGACTTTACCACTGTCGAGGGAAACATGGCTCGCTCTTGGCGGCTCGAAGCTGATTGGAGTCAGGGACACAAGGTCCAAACGTTGGCTTGGCAATCGCTCACTCATTGTGGTGAAGGACCTTGGCGAGCTGCGTGCCGATGAGTGCGAATTCTCACGGCAATGGCGGGGACATCGGGTGACCGATATCTGAGCGCTTTTATCTAGTTGCGGCAAACCACGGACAACTTTTGGAGAAGCTAAAGGCCGCGCCGCAAACACCTGGTTCGTCCCACCCGGGCTGGGCAGCGGTAATGAGCTGCACCTTTGCCATTAGAGATTCGTATAGGCGCAGGCAAGTGACTGCGCCCTCGATGAAGTCTCGGTATGCGCTTGCTGCTCGAAGACTAAGCGGTTTCTGGACCCTCAGTGCGAAGGTGTCAACTCCTCCCAAGATGCTCACCTGAGAAACCATGAGCACCTTCGGGACGGATGAGCATCTTCAGCCCGTACCCTCAAACACGAAGCGGGTTCCTGTGTGTGAAAATGCGTTCTGCTTTCAGTGGACCGGTGAGCTATTCCCCTAGCACGCTCAGGCAGCCGGTCCGGCTGAGTTGTTTTGGGAGTTAGTTAGTTCCCGCGTAGAGAAGCCCCGGTTTCCCTGCCCCGGGGCTTCTTCATTTTGTGGAACACATGTCGGAATTGCGCGTTGTTTCGTTAGAAGGTTCGGCGAGCTGCTTCCCCGACGTGCCCCCGTCATGCAGCCGAACCACCATTCTGGGAAGCCCCGGCTCGTGCGGGGCTGGTGCTGCCCTGATCTAAATGGAGGCTACAACCGAGTTCCGATGCTCGGACGTCCGCGCGAAGGTGCTCAACTCCACCGAAGATGCTCACCTCCGGTTGAATGGCCATCACCAGCCCGGATAGGGAGCCTCAGTAGGTCCGCTATTGAGAGAGTGCGCCGGAAAGTCAAAGTGCGGTCCGAAGTCTTTTGGCGCTGGCGGCATTCCGGCTGGCCCCCACAAGACTTTCCGGGCCGTTAGGCGCGAATAGCCGCCAACGGAACGACAGACCGTGCGAGCCGTATGCGCATGATACCGCTTCACGTAACAGACCCTGCGGGCTGTATAAGCCCCAGCATGGTGCTTCGCGGCATGCACTCGGCTCTGCTGGCGGGCTTGGACGCTATCTAATGCTCCAGTCGAGATAGAGAGTACAAGGCCCAAGGCAGCAATAGTCAGCCTCACGACCCTATGCTTCATTGGTGCGTTTGCCTCCGGTTGCATCGGCGGTAGCCAACGCAGGCATAGTAGCACTTCAACGACATTGAAGCGGCGCGATGTCCGCTTCCAGGCTTCTCAGAAGTCAGCGCGAAGGTGCTCAACTCCACCGAAGATGCTCACACAGAAGGCATGAGCACCTTCGAGACGGATGAAGCGCCTTCAGGTTTGCCGCTCTGCCGCACCAGTGGCTTGCGGACCTCCTCCGGTAGCTTGCGGACCAGTGGCTGGGCGGAGGAGTGGGAGGTCTCTCAGGTGTCCAACGGCGGCTCAGTCCTCGCAGTCTCCTTCTTGGGCTCTCGGTGTTCACTCGGGCATGACCCACCGAAGCAGACAGCAGATCGACCGCAAAAGTTCATTGGCCAGTCCTCCGATTGGGACACGACATGGGCCCCTGCGTCACCCCGACCCTCGGCTGCCGACATATATTCAACCCGCGATAGGATCGGGGCGTTCCTGCCGTCGGAAGGCGCCCCTTATGTTATCCACCCCAACTCGCGCGCCTTCGCATTTGCTGCCTGCCATGCTTGAGCAAGCAATTCATGGTCATCGGTGTCTGTGCAACGCCTTACTTTTAGTTGAGGAAAATTGGGGCGCTTGCAGTACGCAGCACGAAAGCCCGTCTCGCTTGTTACGACGATTTCGTCGCCGTGCACCACCACGAAAAGGCGCATGCGAGCTCCCCAATCATCGGACCTCACTCCCTCTTTTTAACCGCTCTGCAAGAGTTTGAGACCAGGCTTCTGCTGTGCCGCCCGAAGAGGAGCATCGAGGTAGAAACCAGACCGATAGGGGAACCGCGCTGGTCACCAAGAGAATAGTTGGTATTGAAGTCTCAAGGCGCCTCCGGTTGTTCCTAGCCAATCGGCTCATTGCCTTAGGTTGGGGACTGAAAGGCTCCTGCAAGCCATGCGCGCACCGGCTATTCACCACCGCTAGGTGGCTCGTTCCAGAGGCCCAGCGCTTTCTTATTCAGCGCACAGTTTCACACAATCGCAATCGGCGGACATTCGAGTTTGCGGTCGCTTTACGCACACTTCTTCGCGGCATACCGCCCCGTGTAGTGGCCGGGCTCCTGATTGTGTTGGCCTTCCTGGGATCACTTGACCTCGCGACGCGAACCCGCGCAATAGACACTCAGCCCCTTGTAGAAAATTCCGCAATTCCGCATGAGCCGCAAATTCCGTCAGAAAGCAAGATCGTCAGCGTCAGCAAATCCCTGGAGCCGATGCAGGAATTTGTTTCAGAAACTGCTTCCCTCCCAAGAGCGCAAATTGCACCAGTTCCATTACCTCTGAGAAAACCTGCAGTGGTCTACAAAGTCCCGAATGGAAAAGGAGCAAAGGGTATCCGGGACACTCAGAAAAGAATGGCTCACCAAAAAGCAGCGCGTCAGAAGCAGATGCGCTAGGCGCATATCATAATTTGTCGGCGTCGCCGCCTTGGGCCGCCGCCTCCAAGGCATCGAAATGCCCGAGAAGCCTGATCTCTTCAAAGAAGAACTGGACCAGCTGAGCGACCAAGAGATCGAGGCGCGTCTTGCCGCAGCTGTCTGGGTAGACGATAAGCGTGCGGCGGTGCTCCGCTACCTCGAAGAGAAGAAGCTGGGCAAAAAGAACCAGGCACGGTCGGCTGAGTTGGAGATAGCACGTAGCGCCAAGGAAGCGGCTTGGGCGGCTGTGAGCCTGGCGAAGGAGGCGAACCGGAGAGCAAACCTCGCCATCACAATCGGCGAGCGTGGCAGCGGCAGCAGCCATATCAGCAGCAGTCGTCGCCCTGGTCAGCTTGTACGTTAAGCAGTGAGGTATTGCCGTGTTGGCGTGCCCGGCGCTGCTTAACCGATCTGATGTCGGCTTCCGGGCTCCTTTCAGACGCCAGCGCGAAGGCGCTCAAATCCTCCGAAGATGCTCACACAAAAGCATGAGCACCTTCGAGGCCGAGGAGCATCTTCGAGGGTACTCCTTACCCGTTCAGCTCCTGCCCGCATGGAAGAAAGCCTGGCACGGGGACGCGGGGCTTTCTGCCGTTCCCTGGGAAACGGTGTCGGGAGGGGGATAACCGTCACCATGGGTATGCGCCTTCGAGCAGCTGCTCAGAGCAAAGTCGTTCGAGCAGGTAATCGAGGTCCAGTCTCAGTACGCCAAGAATGGCTTATGAAGCCTATGTTGCCGAGTTGTCGAAGCTCGGCGAGATGTATGCCGGTCTGACGCGCAACGCCTACAAGCCGGTTGAGCAAGCCGCTGCCAAGGCTGGTTCGCCTAATCGACTTCGTAGTGCCTAGTTCAGCGAAAGACCTGCGGGCAGCCTCAGGTCTTTTTCCCTATTTGATCGAGGTCACTTCAGCGACATTGAAGCGGCGCGGTCTAACTAACGTCGCTCCCAGGCTCCTTTCCGCAGCGCGAAGGTGCTCAACTCGTCCGAAGATGCTCACGTTTCAAACATGAGCACCTTCGATACAATCTTCACTTATCGCTGGATCACGACTATCCGGTCCATCACCGTAAGCATCAGCGCCGAGACAACGAAAGTCAGATGAATGATCACAAGCCAAAAGAGTTTGTCATTTGAAACCACGCTTACGTTCATAAAGGCTTTAAGCAGATGGATGGACGAGATGGCCACAATCGACGCCGCCACTTTGATCTTGAGCGATCCTGCATCGAGTTTGCCGAGCCATGCCAGTGATTTTTGCACAGCTCCAATGTCGAGCTTCGATACGAAGTTCTCGTAACCGCTCAACATGACCATGACGATCAAACTTCCAACGAGGGTCAAGTCAACGAGTGTCAGTGCACCTAGGATCAAGTCCACCTCCTCGCCTGTGGCTGCACCGGCAAAAGATGCAAGAGTTCTCGAAAGAAATAGACCGAGAACAGGATCAGCAGCAGTCCCAATCCCACGTACAGCGGTACGAGAAGCCAGCGGAGCGAGAAAAGACCATTCTCCAGATAGTACTCAATGATGCGCACCGACCCTCTTCTGTGGTCGGGTTTTCGCCCTGCGTCGCCATTTCTTCCCTTTCCATGGTTGATCGAGGGGCTGTGTCGGTACACCTTGCTGCTAACAATGTGGATAAAGAGCCGCAAGCTCCTTACCTCGAAGGTAGATGACCTTCTGCGTTAGCCCGCCACGCTTCTTGATCCAGGCGCGCACCCCGCGGGATAGGAGGCGGTGACGACACGAGTGGCCTCCGAGGCGCGCGTGGTCTGACCAGTGCGTGGGTAGTACCATCGCGGGGCATGGAAGCCGAGCACCGCCCGCCGCGTGACGCAGATACGATTGCGGGGGATCGTGCTCAGCACCAGTGTGCAAGCGGATAGGCAAGGTCCGTCGATGATGACGCGCTCGCCGGACTGCCGCACGCGGGCAAAGGCAGCGAGATAGGCATCGACCGCACCACCCGGGCTCGACACGATGCGCACATCCGCTCGCGCAGGCAACAGCAGGCAAACAAGGCCAGAATAACAACCATCCCAACACCAAAAGCTATGCGTCCTGTCCTAGAGGTTGTGGATGACCGAGCCATGGATTTCACCTTCAAGATAGCCGTAAATTATCACGGTATGCGGCGCCTCTCGCACTAAATGGAGGGGTGATATGAAACGCACACTACGCGATGCTTTTGACCGATGGAAAGACGCACTGATTGATCAGGACAAGCAAACAACCCAGGCTGCACGCCACCGCGCTCACGCGCGTGTCACGAGCATGGAAGACCTAATTGCCGAAACACCCGCTGACGACATTGAGGGCGTCGGCATCAAGCTGGCGCTGTACGTCTATATGAGCGGCGTCGATCCCGAGACGGCAGACAGCGCCGTCGAACAAGTCTTGTCAGCCTACAAGGATTGCGGTCGCGTTCTCGGTCGTGACCTCTTGGCTGAGGTCAAGAGCTTGATGCCAGCAAGTCAGCAGGTGATCAATTTGTCGTCCTCGTCACCTTCGAGGGTTCGTCGATAACCGAGCTGCATGAGAATTTGGTCGTATGGCTTGCTTCGCCTCGGCCACCACCTCTTCCTTCCGTGGCGCTAGGGTGTCAAGAGTTGACCGTGGCAAAAGTGGCAGGTCTGCGCGGGTCGGGTAAATACCTGCACACCAACTCGACCATTGCCTCTGAGGCACAATCTCATATCCGCGATAGTGGCGCCTTTCCGTTCTAGTCATCTGAGTGGCCCTCGCTAAGTGATAGGCCCCCGTCATGCCGAAAATTTACTCACTCTTTGCGCCGACGCTCAAGCCAGCAACCCAAATGCCCGTTTGTCTGGTGTGGCTTCTTGTTGGCAGCTGCTTTGTCGCATGATGCCGTGGCGTCTGATCCGGCAGCTCGCAGACCATTTCGGGGCTGTTTCCGCTTGAGAATATTAGTCGCACCTGAGGCCAAAAAATCGTCTTATTCATGAACCTTAAGGTCTATCGCTCAGGCGTTTTCTGATCCAAATCGGAGGGAACCTGAATGCAAAATCCTATGAATTGTCGCAGCCACGCTTTGAAATGCTCGCTTCTAGCCGACAGCTTGCCGGAGGGTTCAGCGCGTCAGCTATTTGCTGAAATGGCGGCGACCTGGACGAGAAAAGCCATTGAAGCGGAGAAATTTACGCCCGTTCTTGATCAAGTCCTTCCGCGTGGAAATGAGCCCTATCGTTTCGGGTCGCGGGTGGACGCGTAGGATAGTCCGCGATAGCCCTATCGATGCCTGATTGGTTGAGCGCCGGCCGCGCAAACCTAGCTGCCACCCCAACCGGGTCGGTTTGAGGGTATCCGAATTAAGCGGGTGCGCCGTTCATCGTTCGAGGTGTATGACCCTCTGCGTCTGAGGGCCGCAGCCCGGGTTGGCTTTCGTTTGGTTCGATACGCGCCGGCAGGTGCACCTAAAACCTTAATTTTGGGCTTTGATCCGGCAGCCGGGCTCGTTGGCTCTGCTGTTGGCGTGAATTGGTCACTTTCCACGACATCGGCGACATGCGATGGCATGCTCTTCTTGCCTAAAACCAATTCCAACAATGCTAGGACAATCATTGAACCTGCGACCGCCGCCGAGGTTGCTACTAGTATCAGGAATAACGCGACTATCGGTCGCGTGTAACATCATCATTACTCGCAGCTAACTCGTTTACTTCGTTACTCACATGTCCTTCGGCCCGCCACATAAGAACGCGTTGGCTGGAGGGAATTGGCTTAGTGATGTATAACCTTTGTGCCTTCCAGTCGATGGTTCGATTTGGGAATGGTCAACGACCTTACGCGACGACGGGCCACACTGCTGAACTCGGCTGAGCTTTTTGCAGTCTCGCCGTCGAAGGTGCTCAGCTCATCCGAAGATGCTCACATAAAAAGCATGAGCACCTTCGAGACCCAATGAGCATCTTTGTGGGTGAGCGCCGCCAAGGTCCGCCAAAAGAAAACTAAGCCAAGGCGGAATGTGTGTGACGCGACCCCGACTTCAACCTTAACAGCTTGGAAAGACGTTTGGCTCGACACTAAGCCCCTCGTGTAGGGGCAGTCATGAGGTTCCACATTATTGTAGCTATGGCGCTTCTCATTCTCTGCGTTCTAGGCTGGTACAGCGGGTACGCCAGGGAAGTGCAAGGCGAGCTGCGCTGCGAAGGAGCGGGGGCTGTTGTCATCAATGTTGATGGCAAGGATTATGCGGTCAATGGCATGGCGGGTCGGCGCTACCCTCCGATTGAGCGCGTATGGAACAGCGCTACTCACCCAGACGCAGACATAGGCCGCATTCTCACCCGTGGACTGACCCTATGCGATTGGTAGGACATTAGGGCGAAGGGTGATCTGTAATGTGCAAAGCTTTTTAGAATTACCGTTGCCACGGTGACAATGGGCATCGCTGCCCTTTCACTCACCGCTCCGGCGTATGCGGGAACCTCTGATGTTGGTGCAGGGCTAGTAGGATTTGGTATCGGCGCTATCATAGGAAGCGCACTCACACCGCAAGCGGTGTATGTCGCTCCACCTCCACCGCCGGTTTATTATGTACCACCGCCGCCGCCGGTTTATTACGGGGCTGTGATCTATGGACCGCCATATCGGTACGGCTATCACAGATACCGTCACCGCTAACCCTGGCATGGCTGCCTCGTCGGGGCCGTCTAGATTTCGTTCAGGCGTTCGTACAGGTGCTTATCCCTTCGAAGATGCTCACGTAAGAAGCATGAGCACCTTCGGCACTGATGAGCATCTTCAGGCGACGCCGTCACTCAGCGCCCGTGTGCAAGTGAGCAAGCATGCACGGCCACTTCCCGCTAGCCGAGGGCTCTTAATGCGATAGCTTTCAGCTTTTCGACTTCCTTTCACCTTTGCAGGCCGAAGCCAGAATGATCTGGGTAAGGTTCTTCTTCAGAACATCGGCCTGATCGGGGGTTGTGGCGCGGGTAGCTTGGAAGTGCTGCCAAGCCAGCTTCGTAGGCAGCCGTGAAGGCATCCAATTCGTCCGATGGAAAGTACGATGAATACCTTCGGAAGGGCATGCGCAACTCCACTCACATCGTTGTGCCTTTGGGGGTGTCGGAAACTAAGCAGGGGTTGTTACAGGATCGTTACAGCCCCTGGCTGTGACGCCGCTCTGGTTATTTGATCACTGCTCCAACGCTGTTCAACAAAAGAAGCCCGCGCTTTGCGAGTGGTGGATGGACATAACGGCAGCAGCCCCAACCGCATGACCAGGGCCGAGGCTGCTAGCACTTGCGTTATAGTCTTTTTCCCTTTTGTGTGCTTTCAGGAACACAACTCATCAACTTGCTTGGTGCTAATAGTTGCCCTGCGGGGTGGCTGCTCACTTCACTTCGGTGAAAAGCAGAGACCACGGTAACCCGTATTTCCTGCGTACCAAACCGCCCCAATAGCGCATTCTCCAGCTGCCTCTCCCGTTCATGCGTGTCGTCGGCTCTTCAATCGAAGAGGAGCGAAGCATGATGACCGAAGTGCAATTTCTAGACAGATTTCAGCGTAAGCCCAGTGGGGAGTGGGCCTGCACAAAGCCCATAAACGTCAACGGCCCTAGGGGGCCGGTCGTGATCCCTGAAGGGACGACCTTTGTGCCAGGAGCCTTATTTCTCGGGCTGATCTCGCGAAGGAACTCGATGAGATGGCTGCGAAGCATCGCTCGCGTGCGGCTCAAGGCACTTAGTTCGCGGACACCTTCGTCAGTGGGACACTCGCGCTAGAAAGCATAATGATCATGTGGGAAGATTGATTGCTTGCGTCAGATAGACCCGTGTTGGCGCTGTGGGGTCACGCCCGGGGACAGGGCCTATCCATCTCATTCAACCCGCTACGGGCGCGAGATGTTCCGGGCGCGGGTTTATCGGCTGATGTCATGCGCTGGCGGTTCTCTGATGCTATACGGTCATCAGGGACAAACGTGGCGATTAGAGGAGTATTGGCGGTTGAACCAGACCTTTCATGTATGCGGGCCTGTATTGATAGGCGCTCTCCTCCTCGCCCTTCCTGATCTGGCTCTGGCGAATTGGTGGATCGTTCGCGCATCCGATAAACAGTGTCTCGTCGTCGATATAGAACCAACGGGCAAGGACAAGAGCGTCACCAGGATTGGCAGGCTGGTTTACCCCACGCGCGAGGAGGCTGAAGCCGACGTTAAGCGGCTCTGCAAATAGTGAAGCGACCTCAACGACCAGAACCCAGAACCCTAGTCGGGCAACCACCGCCTCAACGACCGAATGAACATCTGCCAGACGCCTTTCCAGATCGAGAGCGAGATCGATACGCTAGTCGTGCTCTTGCCTATGTGATTTCTACTTAATGGCGGCGGCGGCCCTCATCCTAGTGACGGCACTGGCTTTTGCTCCTCAATCCGCATCCGATCCTCGCAGGCTCACCTGGGCCATGTTGGTGTTCGGCTCCGGTGCATTAGCGGGCCTGCTGAGTTCCTTGCTTGCATACATCGGTCGAACTGCAATGGCGTCAAGCTATCTCATCGTGCAGGACGTATTGCGCGTAGGTGCGATTATCGCGGCTGTTGGCTCCGGTGCGGCATTCTTGACGGGCCTTAACATAATGGCACTCATGGTCCCAGAGGCTTCCAGTACTCGCCCGGAAGAGTAAGCCTCAGGATCAAACCCCAGCCCCGACAGCTCCGGCCCACGTTGTACCTCAAACCACTCGCGCCACCAGTACGAGCGTTCAGCTCCTCGACGTCCTCAAACAGGGCGACAGCGCGACCCCCGTGTTGGTGCTTGGGCCGAGGTGACGTAGGCAGGCTGCTCTCGTCCGACATAGCTCCCAGGTGAGAAACGGTAGTGGCCAGTGAAAGCGAAGCAAGGCGGCGGGACAAACTCAGCGCGATCAACCGCGAGCTGGAGAGCAATGTCCGACTGGGAACTTGAGCGTGGCTGTGCAGCCTCCCTCGGCTTGTGACGACGACCGAAGGATGGTGGCTGATCGCCTCCTGAGGGAACGCTATGCGGGCCAGAGGCGGGCGTCTAGGCTAACCCCCTAGCCGCCTGGGCCCCCGACAAGTGAATAGGCCAGCTTTAATTGCGGAGTTCAGCCACGGGCCTTCATGTCATGGCCTTCGTATTTGAAGGAGACCTTGACCTTGGTGCGGTAAAGCTCAACCTTGCCGTTGCGGATAGTCATGTCCTTCGTCACGACCTCCGCTATGCGCAGCTCGCGCAGATGTTCTCCGGCCTGCTCAATCACGTTCTTGGCAGCGTCTTCCCAGCTTTCGGTGCTAGTGCCGATGAGTTCGATAACGTCGTAAACGCTCTCGGGATGGATAACCTTGTGACTACTCTCGGGCATGAGCGAATTTCCTCCTCCACCAACACGCTGCCCCCGAGCACCGATCCTACGCCTAAGATGACATTCTGTCCGGCTGAAACGACGCCGCTCAATCGCAAGCGGGTTCCTTTATCAGCGCGAAGGTGCTCAACTCCACCGAAGATGCCCACGTAGAAATCATGAGCATCTTCGCTCCAATGAACATCTTCGAGCCTCTGACGCCGTCGCCTTACTTTACTCTTTGAGGGGCCAATCAAGTTGCAACAAGACGATGCCGACGGCTTAGAAAGGGAGGGCAGCATGAAGGCAAGGGACGCTCATATCCTCTGGACGCCCGCCGATTGTAAGAGGAGGTTGCTGCGGCGAGGAGATCACCCGCCGGGCTCTGGTGAAGGTTCTTCCCTTCCTCAGCGACGGCGACCGGAAAGAGGCCGCTCGGTACAAGCGGGACGCGGGCGCGAGTTTCACCGATTGGAGGCACAGGTCGTCGGAACAGCTCAAGGCCCTGGTGCTGGCAGAGTTCCACGCCCTTGTAGTGAGGGACGGCATGCATCCGCAGGCAGTGCACCAGGCCTTCTTGGTGATTGATGAGTACCGGGAAGCCATCTCGCCGGACGTTGGGGGCGCGGAGGGCGAGAAACGGCATGACAGCGGGCGGCAGCCTCCGTGAGGTCTATCTTCTCGGCTAGGGCCTCCGCCTCCTCCGCCAAGGCTTCTTAACCATTGCCATTCTCTTGTTCCTTCAGTTGTGCCAGCTCCCTCTAGCCGCTGGACAATTGTCAGTGATGTCGCCGCGATCTGCCGCAGCTCGAAAAGCAAGTCATAGGTTTGCTCCAGCTGCGCCTGCTCTTGGGTGGGGCGCGTCTGGTCCATAAGCAAAAGCTCACTTTGAGCCCGCTGCCGATCTAGCCGGGTGATGAACGCCTCCAATTGGCTGATAGCCGGGTTCATCGTTCGCCCCGCGTTGGCGGGCTTTCTATTAGAGGGGCAGGCCCAGCTCCCGCTGGTCTTGGCTGCCAGCGGTCGGTCCCTTCATTGCACGGCTCGGCTGCCTTCGAGATTGGGTCGGCCAGCAACAGCAGCGCACGGCCCAGCAGCAAGACGATGAAGTCCAGCGTGAGATGGACGTGAGGATGGTCGAGATGGGCGTGCGCGGGCATCTATCCAACTAATAAGCCCTCAACGGTTGGGAAGGCGAGGCGGTTCCCGCCAGACCCAGCTCCGGGTTGATCATGCCAGGCGCTCTCCTCCTCGCCTCCCTGATCTGGCTCTCGCGAATTGGTGGATCGTTCGCGCATCCGATAAGCAGTGTCTCGTCGTTGACATAGAGCCAACAGGCAACGACAAGAGCGTCACCAAGATTGGTAAGAAGGTCTACCGCGAAGAAGCCGAGGCCGACGTTAAGCGGCTCTGCAAACAGTAAAGCGGCGACTAAACCCAAAACCACTCAAACCTGAACCAATCCTGTTGCTTCATCGCTTCCCTGACGCCATCATTGCCGCATGGTGAGGGGTCGCATTCGACCACCAGGGGCAGATCTCTTCTCGTCGGCGTCGCTGAGAGAGGCTCGTTCGCCCGGGGCTAAGCCTTCCCGACAAGCGCCGTCGAACACGGAGTTTCCTACCGCGACCTCGTCACCGCGGTATTTGCTGCCGAAGGATCTATCGATCGGAATAAGGCAGCTAACGGATCAAGAGTTTGATCGATTACTTGCAGCGGTGCTTACTGAGCAGAAGCGACGCGGGAAAAAGCTTCCCGTATCACGTGTGGCCTCTCAGCAAACCGCCAGTCCAAGAATCCGGCCCTCCTCTGACTCCTGCAAAACTCAATGCTGTACGGGCTGCCTTCAAGGCAGGTGTCTCTCCATCACGTATTGCCAGACAGTTTGGAATTTCCCATGCGGATGTTCGAGAGGCGCTGGCAAGCGGTCCGTCTAAGCGTTCGCCCAATGAGGTCTAGAGGCATAGGGGCATAGGGGCATAGGGATAGCCTGAATGGCTGCGAACGACCCGATGCGCCCTATGCCCCCTATGCCCCTAAGCATTCTCGCTCCGTAGCGAGTTCGGTTGGTCTCAGATTGACCCATAGCGGATCTTCGGACCGCCTATTCCGGAAGTCGTTATTGACCCCATCCCATAGTTGTAACTGTCGCTCTAGGCATCGACGGATGTAAACTCCTTTTGCCTACCCTGAGTGCGGCCTTAGCAAGGCCAAGTCGAAGTAGGCATTGCATGGGGGATTTTCGGCATGAACCAACCAACCATTACATGTCCACACTGCAAGGCCGAGGTAACGCTTACCGAATCACTTGCTGATCCACTGATCCGGGCAACACGCAAAAAGATTGCCGAGAAAGAGGCTGAGATCGCTCGACGCGAAAGCGCGATCCGAGCACAACGCGCCGAACTCGCCAGGGCCGTTGAATCAATCGAGCAGCAGTTCACTACCAGACTCGAGACCGAGCGAGAGAGGATTGCGGCAGAGGAGGCCGACGAAGGCACAACTCTGGTCGGCGACAGATCTTGAAAGTAAGTCACAGGAAGTTGCTGACCTACAGCGGGAGCTTCAAGAGCGCGACAGCAAACTAGCTGAGGCGCAAAAAGCTCAAGCCGAGCTGATCCGAAAGCAGCGAGAGCTCGAGGATGCAAAGCGCGAGATGGACCTACAGATTGAAACGAGGGTTCAAGAGTCGCTGTCTCATATTCGGCACAAAGCCAAGCAGGAAGCGGAAGATGCGATAAACCTCAAGGTATTGGAGAAAGAGGAGCAGATTGCCTCCATGCAGCGCCAGATTAGAGGAGTTGGAGCTGATCTATTTCAGTACCTGACAGGCCCGCGCTTTCGTCAGCGAATTGAAGCCATTGTCGAGAAGTTTTCCAGCATGCAGACCGACCTCGAAAGGGAACGAAAGACGATGACGCGTCTTCGCGCCAAACGCGAGGGGCAGATCAGAGGGGTGATCGAGTCGACGGTTGGCATGTATGGTGATCTTCAGGGGATTGCAGGAAAGGCATTAGAGGAAATCGACGGCTTGGCTCAGATTGCTCGACGGGTCGAAGCACGACGAAGCGCGGCCTCGCACCCCGTCGGATAACGGAACCAATCCCGGATCGTGGCCGGCTTTCATGACGAGAAGGGAGCGATCTTGGGGTCAATTGTGGCAAGAGGGGCGCTGACGATTTCTGTCGACCAGTTATTCGTGCAGGCAACGTAGGTTCGCGGAGGTCTGCTTTTGACACAAGCGGACGAACTTCCTAGCGCGCCGCTACGTCGCTTTTGACCCACAGCGGACGTTGGAAGACTCGGCCTACGCGTCAGGTTCGTCGACGACGCCTCAACAAATCCCCAAACCAAAAGTATAAGCACTGCGCCCACGATAGCTCCGCCTTAAGCCTCGTTTTGATTTATTTTCGTTTTGTACGGGAACGCACCAGAACCCCATTCGTTGCCACTATCTGGTGTCGCGCTATAGGGCCCGACACGTAACCATTGGCGAAAAGACTCAGTTTGGGCGGAGGCGCCCAATGCGCATCCCCAGTCGTGAGGTGTTGTTCATCAGACAGGAATTTGACCTCTGCAAAGAACTGCCGCCCGGAGGAGCTAAATATATTTTGCTTTGCCTCCTAGAAGGCGCTGAGCCGTGCCGGCAACCCAGGGGCCAAACCTAAACACTCTTTGCCCCTAACCCAAGTCCAGAGAGATGCGAGCCCATGTTTCGCCAGCGGCGAAGCGGTAAACGTGGCATTCGATGACGCTTTGGGAGAAGGAAATGGCTGATAAGACTCGATCAGACTCGGACGCGGCACGTATCAAGCGCGGAACCTTGTCCGTAAAAACCAAGAGGAAGCAGCCCTTCGTTCTTGAGTCTTTCCTCTCCCACGCAGACGGGGGAAGGACTAAAGCGAAATATCGAAAGAATGAAATAATCTTCCGCCAGGGAGATTCGGCAGATGCTGTCTTTTACATCATGGACGGCAAGTGCAAGGTCACCGTGGTTTCCGAGAAGGGCAAGGAAGCCGTGGTCGCTCTCCATGAGAAGGGGGATTTCTTTGGTGAGGGCTGCCTGACCGGCCAGCCGCGTCGCCTTGCGACGGTGACCGCGATTACAGTGTCCGAAATAATGCGGCTCGATAAGGCCACTATGGTGCGTGCGCTCCATGACGAACCGAAATTTTCCGAGCTGTTCATGTCGCATCTCCTCGCTCGGAATGTCCGCGTTGAAGCGGACCTGGTCGATCAGTTGTTCAATTCGAGCGAGAAGCGCCTGGCGAGGCTGCTTCTATTAATGGCAAATTTTGGCAAGGAGGGAAGGCCAGAGCCCGCAATGGCTGCAACTGAACGAAGTACAAT
>ERZ1370068.5949-contig-4953_pt1 | contig 50549 bp, 45 predicted proteins | sample MGYA00561227_ERZ1370068 | MGnify/ENA primary metagenome ERZ1370068 (study PRJEB38410, sample SAMEA6850437) | metagenome | study: Metagenomic assessment of the ecological functions of the soil: analysis of the soil microbiota associated with the... | reverse complement strand
TTGTACTTCGTTCGGTTACGTATTGCTCAGCTCTGCTGGCGGAGCGCCTCGTCGGAGCGAGCGCGTGCCAGAGCGGTCCCCGTGAGAGGCGTCGGGCGCCGCCGTGGTCGACGGTGCCGCGGTCATGCCTTCTTCCCCTTCTTTGCCTCTGGCGGTGCTCGACCGCCAGCTCATCCACCGATCGGGTCCGCCGCGGCGCCATCAGGCGCCTGGCCCATCGCTCTGACCTTGGTCCCCTGGAGCGCATCGCCGGGCCTCCGGTCGAGACCTTCGGGAACCGCGGGTCGATCTCGGTCAGGGTGTGCTGCGCGAGCACGCCCGCGGCGGCGGCGACCCGAGCGAACGGCTTGTCGTCGCGCAGGGATGACGTACCAGGGCGCCCATGACGTGCTCGGTGTTCGGAGCATCTCGCTGAAGGCCTTCTGGTAGTCATCCCAGTAGGCGCGTTCCCTGGCGTCGTTCGGGCTGAACTTCCAGTTCTGGTCTCGGGCTCGTCGATCCGGGTCAGGAACCGCCGGCGCTGCTCCTCCCTGCTGACGTTGAGGAAGAGCTTGACGAACGCGGTATCCCTGGTCCGTGAGGTAGTGCTCCCAGTCGTTGATCTCGCGGAATCGCTCGCTTCCAGATGCCGCGGTCTCGCCGAGCTTGGGCGGCAGCTTCTGGCCTGGGCCAGGATGCGCGGGTGGACGGACCGACCTGGGGACTCTCTTCGTGACGTAGCGACGGTTGAAGATGCCGATGTTGCCGCGCTCGAGGGCAGCTTCTTCGGTAGCGCCACAGGTAGTCGTGGTCAGGTCCTCCAGCTCGACGGCACCTTGAAGCTGCTCGACCTGGACGCCCTGCGGGTTTAGCCGCTCGCTCATGACGTGGCGGATGGTGCCGTCCTTGCCGGCGGCATCCGTGCGCCTGCAGGACGACGACCGCCGTGGGTGTCCTGGGCGCGCGACGCGTCTGGTATTCGGCGGGCAGCAGGGCGACGCCGCACACCCTTTCCTGTCTCCGCGGGATCACCGCCCGGCTTCGCCCGGCGCTGACACGCCGCGCTTGCGAGCCTGCGGGATCGAGGAAGTCGTGCGGCTGGCCTGGACGCGCGCCAGCCTGGTGTCTGCCCGGAAGGGCGCGATGAATTCGGCGGGCGCGCTTTCGGTGATCTGCCGGGTCCGCCATGGTGTTCGCCACGCTTCCCCAACGTCGCACACGGTCACGGGAGCGCACGCGCGACGGTTCCTCATCCCGGACGTGATGCATTGTGCTTAGGGAAGACGTTGACGCTGCAGAGGTGCGTCGGGGCGCTCCAGCGACGAGGCTCGATGCGGATGCTTGCTTGTGGATGCGGCCCTTCGACTCGCTTGATGGCGCGGTGACCCGGATGCCACCGACCTCGCGGTGGTGTTCGCGACGTGCGTCCCGCCGTCGGCCTGGAGGTCGAGTCCAGAGCGATCTCGGTCGTCCGGATTCTCGATCGATGCCCAGGGCGGCGACAGGTTGGGCGAAGCCGCTGGTCCGGATGGAGAAGTCCACTGCGGTTGTGCGCGAACGCGCATCGATCGCGCGGCGGGACAGTACTGACCGCGCACCCGCGAACGTCGCGACGGCGCGGCCAGCTCCGCGTTGACCGAAACTTCGATGGCGTCGACGAGAGTTTCTAGCCCGACATGCGCTCGAACTGCAAGTCCATCCGGCGGAACTCCGGTTCCATGTTGCCGCCCGTCACGAGCGCCCCGCCGTCGCGCCAGACGACGCCGCACAGCGCGTGGGCGCGGTGTGGGTGCGCATGAGCGCGAGCCGTCGCGCCCAGTCGAGGTCGACCACGGATGGCGTCTGCGACGGCGGGTTCCCCGTCCGCTCCGGCTCCAGCTCGTGGACGATCTGCCACCGACCGGTTTCGCGCGCGCGCAGCGGTACCATGACCGTCAGTCGCCGTCGCGATGATCGAGCGCCGCGGTCGGACGGCGCCGCCACAGCCGCCCGGGTAGAAGACAGTCCGATCGAGGACGACGGCGCGGCCTGGTCGCCCGCGCCTCGACCGGCGGCGACGCGCGCCTCGACGTCCTGGCGGTGAGCGTCGGTCGTAGCAGAGCTGCTCGCCGGTCGGGGTCATGCCGGGCCGCGGCTCACTCGACGTTGAGGGTGCCGATCGTCGTTGGATGGACCGCTGCAGACGAAGCGGCGTAGGCCACGCGGATCCAGCGCCGCGACGCGTAGGTCAGGTCTCGACGCCGTTGAACATGCGTGCCCTTGAAAGTCTCGGGTCACGTCGGGCCCGCCCGGTATGGAGCGAGACGTTGTGCTGGCACGCCGGCACGTCCTTGTTCTCGAACTGGATGCGGAACGAGCGTGTCCAGCGGGTGCACTGGTCGAGCGCGATGTCTGCTCGTGCCGCTGATGCCGACGCGCTGATGCGGCACCAGGTTGGGGTTGCCGAGATCCGCTCGGTTCGGCGGAGGCCGACCGGAGCTGCTCCGGGGCCGGTGCACGCGGACGGAGCCGGCGCGTACGTCCAGCCGGCGTCTGGCCGGAGGTGCACGCGCGACCGACGAGGACGGCTGGAGGAGAGCGGCGGCCGACAGGAGCGCGCATGACGCATGGGCGGAGGGGCCTTTCATGGTCGCGGATGCGCGCAGATTCGACGAGCGAGACCGGATCTACCGCGCCGGAGCGGTCTCCTGTCGTCACGGGTTCGTGCGGAGAGGTCCGGCGTAGATCGGGAGCCGGTCGATGGTACTGGTGGGTCCAGGTACCCGTACCAATGGGCTGGTTGTGCGGTGCCGGACGACTCGCGGTCCACCTGCGGCTCGCTTTGTCCACCCCCACATCGGGGTATCAGTCCTTCGTGACAGACCGGAGCTCGCCTGGAATGATCAAGGACTTTTCACATGCGCACTGGCGCATCGCCGTCACTCGTCGGACCCCTCGCGTCGCCATCGCAGCTGGCCGCCGGCATGAAGTGGCGCTGACGCTGCTCCTTTCACGCTCGCGCCACGTCCCGGGCTTCATCCGACAGGGTGTTCCGCGATCCCGATCGAGACCCGGAGACCTCCTCCGGGTCCCGCGGTGTCAGTGTCTGGCGCCTAATCGTGCCGCTCGGTCAGCCCCGAGCCCGGATGCGCGACCGCAGCTGCCTCCACACGGCCCGACACCTCCAGCTTCGAGAGGATGTTTGCCGACATGGACGCCGACCGTCTTCTGGCTGATGAACAGGCGCTCGCCGATGCTGCGGTTGGTCCGTCCCTGTGCGCACGAGCAGCGAGGACGCTCGCGCGTTCGCGAAGCTCGAGCGCCGAACGTGTCCTTCCCGACGATCGTCGAGGTCGGATGTACGCGGCGACCGCCTTGACCAGCTCGGACCGGCCGTTGGTGTAGCCGTCCAGCCCGATCGTCCCGACGTCAGGCTCGCGCCGCGCCCACCCCGCCCGCCCGCGCACGGTCATGGCAGCCACCGGCCGCGCCATCGGGCCGACGGCCCAGCCAAGACCCCGTCCGTGCCGAGCGTCGACGACTTCGCCGGCAGGTTGATGCGCGGATCGCGCCAGCTCGACGCAGCTCGCGCAGAGGTGGCCGCGCTTCGAGACGCATCGCAAGCTCCACCGGCGGGGCGGCAGCGGCACGCGACCGCGACTTCGGCTCCGGCCCACGGCTGGCTGCCGACGGGAGCGCCTCGGCCTGTCCGCCACCGCGCGAGGCCTCATCGTGGCGGCTGCCTCGGGCTCTGGCCCAGCCCTCGGCGACGCGGCGCCGGGCATCCGCTGTCGTCCCTTCTCGAGCCGCCGCCGCTGGTGCGTGCGCGCCGTCGACGAGCGAGGCCTCGGCTGACCCGACGTGACCCGGCCGTGACCGGAGCGTCCCGCTGGCGCGGACACGGCCGCCGTCGCCGCGGCGAGCGACGGCGGCCGTCCGATCGCGGGCAGCCGCCGGCGGGGCGGGCAGCCGGTTGCTGGCGCCGCCTCGTCCGCCGGCGCCGCGTCGACCTGGCGCGACCATCGCCGCCATCCGCGCGCACGAGGACCCACTCCTCGGTCTCGCGGACGCTGGCCCAGCCGCGCTCCACGGAGCGGCTCGCGTCGGCGACGTCGCCCCGCCACAGGCGCGAAACGACGCGGCGACGCGAGGTAGTACGGGCTCGGCTGAGCTGCGGCTCCGCGGACCGCGGCCAGCTCGCAGCGACCGTCTGGCCGAGCAGCCGCGACGCCATCTCGCCGGCGTCGGTCTCGATCTCGACGGCCGCGAGGCACCGAGGACGGCCTCCAGTGGACGACGCCGACCGACAGCCAGCTCATCGCGCGCGAGCGTCATCGTCCCGACCTCCGGCCAGCGCCCGAGGAAGAACAGGGTGTCGGCGACGTTCCCCGCGAGGAAGTTGCCGTAGACCGCCTCGAGGCCGGCGCGCCGGGCGTCCTCGATGCCGCGTAGGCGACCTCGACCGCCTCCGCCCGCCGGTTGACGAGGTCGAGAACGGTCGTCAGGTTGGCGCGGTCCGGAAGAGCGCGTCCGGGTCGTCGAGCTCGAGCGCGGCCGCTGCCTCCGCCTCGCGAACAGCTCGATGGCGCCGCTGGGATCGCTGCCCCAGGCCGAGCGCGACCGCGAGCGTGGTGGTCGCGTGGACCTCCTGGCTGCGCGGCCGGCGGGTCGCACGCGCGGGCGACCTGGATCGCCTCGCGCGCGAGCCGTTGGCGCGTCGGAGAAGATGCCGTCGAGCATCTCGAGCTGGGCGAGCCGGCCAGGACTGTCGCCCGTTCCGGGACTCGGCTCGCGCGGGACGCAGCTCGACGGCGCGTCGGGCCGCCAGCATCGGCCCCGGCCGGATCGCCCGCCGGCGCGCCGGACCTGCGCCAGGTCGTGTCGATGCGGGAGGCCCAGGCGGACGCGGTCGCGCCGCGGCGTCGAGTGCCGCCGATGGCCGCCTCGAGGAAGCGCCGTCGCTCGCGGGATCCGACCGACGGCGAACGGCGGCCTCGGAGGCCCGGACCTGGAGGTCGACCCGGTCCGATGGCGGCACGCGCACCGACGCCGCGCCGGCTCCGTGCCGGCAGCCTGTCCGGCAGCGACAGCGCCGGTCTCGAGCGCCGCGAGCTCATCAGCGGCGGCGTGACTGGCTCCTGGCGGCGACCGCGGCCGCACCCGATGGCAGCCGTCCGGGCCGCCGCTGCGGGTCGTGCGCCGCCAGCCAGATGCCACGAGACGGCCGACGGCGGCCCGCCGAGGCGCTTCGCGAGGCGCGGCGTGACAGCGCGCGCGGATCGGCAGCAGGTCGCGCGCGACCGGCCCGCCCGATCGACTCGTGGCGGAACGCGATGCGCGCCGTCGACCTCGACCACGAAGCCGCGCGGCGAGCGCCTCCTCGAGCCCGCCCACAGGTCGGCGTCGAGGCACGCCGCGCCGCGTCGCGCGGGCCGGTCACCGAACGCGGCACTGGCCCGGTCGCTGTCGACGTCGAAGGCGGCGGCCACGCCGGCGAGCTGCTGCGGCGTCAGCGGGCGCTCGGCGAGACGCGACGCGAGGCGCAGCACACGCGCCGGCACTCGCGCGAGCGGATCGGCCAGCCGGGCGATGATCGAGCTCGTCGAACGAGCCGGTCAGCGACGCCGCCGGGCAGCTCGCGCCGCGCCGCGAGGAGCTCCTCGGTGACCGAGCGGCAGGCCGCCCGAGCGCTCGGCGACCAGGAGCAGCAGGCTGGCCGAGGCGCGCTTCGCCCTCGATGCCCTCGATGCAGCGCCGCCAGCTCGTCGCGATCGAGCGGTGGCGAGGACGACGCCGGTCGGCGGTCGCGGGCCCGGTCACGATCGCGTCGAGGTCGCGCCATCCACGGGTGCGTCGCGGCCGACGACGTCGGGCTGATGCGTCCCGACGATCGCCAGCGCGCTGGTCGCGCGAGATCGTCGACAGGAACGTGACGAGCGCCCGGGTCGCGGCGTCGGCGCGATGGAGGTCCTCGAGTACGAGGACGACCGGTCGCCGCTCGCCCGAGCCGCCCGAGCAAGCCGAGGATGCCCTCCGAGCGTCCGTGCCTGGCGCCGTTCCGGGGCCGTCTGGCCGCCGCTCCACGCGGTGGGCCGCTTACGGCGTCAGACCGGGGCGAGGTCGGGCAGGAGACGGACGACCTCCGGACGGCGCCGGGCCGAGCAGGTCCGCGCAGCTCGTCGAGCGGCAACGCCGCGCCGGGTCGATCGACGCCCGGACGATCGGCGCCGTACGGTTCGTCGGCGCGGGCGGGCCAGGCCGGTCGCGCGCAGGACGGTCATCGGGCTCGCCGAGGGCGTGCATCCGGGACAGCGCCTCGTCGATGAAGCGGGTGACGCCGACGCCGGCGGTCCCGTCGAGCAGGATGATCGTCCGCGCCTCGGCCGCCGGCGGCCGTCGTCGAGCGCCGCCGCGAGGCGCGCGAACGCGTCATCACGGCCCACGAAGCGCGCGCTCGTAGTGGCTGGCGGGCATGGCGGCATTCTACGGGCCGCGTCGGCTAGGCTGGCCGTGCCATGACCGACGCCCGGCGCGAGCCCCATCCGGCCAACACGCTCAACGAGCTGCCCGGCGAGGAGTGGCTCTACTTCACGAAGTCGCTGCTGACGACGGCCTACCCGTCCGAGCTCGGCCATGCCGGCGCGACGGCGCGCATGGCGCGAACAAGCCGCCGCGGCTGATGGCCCGGCTCGATCGAGTTCTTCAGCCGGACGCGGCGAGCTCGTCCTCGACCCGTTCGCCGGTGTCGGCGGGACGCTGCTCGGGCGCGCGATCTGCGCGCGGCCCGCGACGGGCGCATCGGCATCGAGCTCGACCCGCGCTGGGCGGCGGTCTACGACGAGGTCGTGCGCGACCTGTCGGCCGAGCGCGACGGCCCGGGCCCGGTGCTGGCCGACCTCGGCACGGCGGACCCGGGCGGACCGCGGCGCGTTCGACCCGTCCGGCGCTCGAGCTGCGGGTCGGCGACGCGCTCGCGCGTCCTGCCGACGCTGCCGGACCGGATCGATCGACTTCGTCGCGACCGACCCGCCGCTACAACCTCCAGCTGCCGATGACGATGGCCGGCGGCGCCTCGCCGAGACGCACGCGAACCGCCGGACCGACTACGCGATGGTCACCGATCTCGACGCGCGACCTCGCCAACGCCGCCGACTACCCGGCGTTCCTCGACCGGATGGAGGCACGTCTTCGGCCGAGCTGCGCGCGGGTGCTGCGCGACGGTCGCTACGCGCGTCGTCATCGTCCGCGACGCCTACCAGGATGGTCGGTACGTGTTCACGGGCTCCGACCTCGCCGCGCGGGCGCGACGCGGCCGGCTCGTGCCCGAAGGGCGACCTCATCTGGTACCAGGCGGGAACGCGGCTGCGGCCGTACGGCTACCCGCGCGCGTTCGTCCCGAACATCGTCCACCAGCACATCCTCGTGCTGCGCAAGGAGACGCGGCGCGTCGAGTCCGCGCGGCGGCGCGACTCGAGGTAGGCCGTCGAAGACGTCGCTCGTCCGATGTCGGCTCGCCCATCGTCCAGCGTCGTCGGCCGCGGTCGGGCATCGTGGCGACGGGCGCGTCCGGCGGCGCGTCCCTCGATCCGACGATCTCGCCGAGGGTCATCTTGTGCAGCCAGCCCTGCTGGCCGTCCGGGCACAGGACCAGCCAGTAAGCGCCCTGTGCCTCGAGCAGCTGGACCTCGTCGCCCTGGTCGAGATAGCCGATCTCCGACGCCGCGGAGCTCGTCGGGCGAGTCGAGCAGACGGACGACCCGGTAGCGGATGACGCGGCGCTCGCGCCCGGCCAGCGGGCCGACGAGGCCCTGGTCGAAGGTGAGCCGCAGGGCCGGCGTGGTGTCGCGGACGGGGTCGAGCTTGCGGGCCTGGAGAGGACGGCCGGCGCCAGCGCGGCATCGGCGCGATTCGTCGACGCCGGCATCGACGATCGGGAGCCGCCGCCTGTCGCCACCCGGCCGCTCGCCGAGCGCCGTGCCGACGCCTGGCAGCGAGACCGATCGGCATGCCCGATCCGACGAGCTGACTCGGACCGACGCCGACGCCCGTGGCCGCGCGCGGCCGCCAGGCTCTCGTCGTTGAGGCTCATCGTCGCGCGCGCCGTCGTCCGAACATCCCGAACGCCATCGCGCGTCGCGACCGCACCGGTGGTCGTCACGAGCGTCGGGCCGAGGCTGAGGGGCGGAAAGGTCGGCGGGCTGAAGCCGACGGCCGCGAGGACGCTCGCGACCGGGCCCCAGGCCTCGCCGCTTGCTGCCGCCCGCCCCGACGCTCTGCCGGGGCCACCGCCGGGGTTCACGGGCACGGACGCGACCCGCGCCGCCCGGGTGCCGCCACGGGCCGCCGCCGGTCGGGTCGGTCGGGCCGCCGAGGCTGCCGCGCGATGAGGAGTGCGGCGGATGATCGAGTCGTTGCGGCGCTCCGACGAGTCAGCCGTCGGCGAATGGGACCGCGGGACTCGGAGTGGGCCGCGCCACGGTCAGGATCACGACGGGTTTCGCGGTGCGTCGCCGGGCGGGTCGGCGTGCGCGGGGCCGAGCTCGGCTTCGGCTTCGGCCTGCAGGGCGCAGGCGGTGCGGGAGGCGGTGGCCGCTTGATGGTGACACGGTCCTGCCCCCAGCGTCGCGATCGCGCTGCCGGCCAGTGCGCCTTCAAGACGACCGTGTAGCGTTCCGAGCGGCGCGGGTCCCGCCCATCGGAACTCGACGCCGGTCTCCCACGTGCCGCCGGGACGCGCGTCATGCGTGTGATCCGTGCCACCGATGCGCCGTCCATCTGGCCGGCGCGTCCGCCCTTGCCGCTGCTGGAACACGACGGTGATGACGATGCTGGTCTTGGTTGTGCCCGTCGCGCGGGAGACCGGACGCCGTCGGACAGCTTGGATCTTGGACGGCGCGGCCGACATCGGTGCGGCCATGACGGCGAGCAGAACATCCGCGGTCGCCGTCGCGGCGATCCACGGCCATGCGCGGTGAGTTGCGCGACGACGGTTCCTGACGAGCACAGATCAGCCTCCAGGTCGGGCGGTCGCCCGGTTCGAGCTCGAGGATGTCCGGCCGCGCAGGGGCGGGCAATGGTACTGGGGTCCCGGTCCGCGGGTCGCCGTCAGGCGGGTTCGCCTCGCGCCGCCGGGCCGTTTCCGGTGCGCGCGTGCCACCGCGTCGACGACCGGTCTGGTGAGGTCTTGGACGGCCGGCTGGGCCGACCGCCGCAGGTCGATGACCCGGAATGCTCATGGCTTCCGCGCGGACGGCGCGACTTACCGTTTCGAGCATGCAGCTCGATCACGCCGCCCGCGGCGCCGACCGTCACGCCGGCTCCTTCGTCGTCGGGACCGTGCTGGGAGGCTGCTTCGTGGCGGCAGGCCTCGGCATCGCGTTCCTCTGCCCTCGAGACGCCGCTCGCGTCGAGCCTCGGTCACCGGCTCTGCCGGACTCCGATCAGCCCTCGGCATCTGGGCGCTGGCTCTCCTGGCCTCGGCGGCGTCGCTCCTCGTCGCCGGGACAGCAACCGTCTCGCCGGCGTCGCTGCCGAGCTCCGGTCGGTCCGCGCCGTCGGTCGCCGCTGGCCGCGGCGCCGCGACCGCCTTGCCGGCCGGACGTGACCGCGGTCTCGACCGACGTGGTCCCGACCGAGGGCCGGCCGATCCCACAGCTCGTGGTCGGTCCGTTCGGTGTAGCCGTGATCCACGAGCTCGGCTGGCCGCGACCGTCATCCGCCAGGTCGCGTACGTCGTGGGAACGCAGAGACGCGCGAGGGCTGGATGCCCGACCGAGCATCCGCTCGACTCGGCGAGCGCGACGCCGATCGCGTGCGCCACTGGCTGAACCGCGGCGTACCTGGACTTCGTCGTTCGCGTCCACGCGGCGCTCATCACGGCCGATCCGTCGATGCTGCGATCGCCTCTCTGTGCGGTCATCACCGAGGACCGAGATCCCGGACTGGATCGCCGCCGCTGCCGCCGCAACGCTCGCTGACCGAGGGCCGGCGCCAGCGAGATCGTCGCGCGCGTCCGCGCTGCCGTCTCGACCGGAGCGACGCGCCGAGACTGGTAGTCTGGTCGGGATGGGGAGTAGCCCAGTCGGTTAGAGGCGCCGAGCTTATACCTCGGATGTCGGTGGTTCGAGTCCACCCTCCCCTACCACGCCGTCGCGTCGGCGCCGGACCTCAGCGCGCGGGAGGAGCCGACCCGCGATGTCGCGGATGCTCGATGGCGCGCGGCCGCGACCGCCGGCGCTCCGTGCGTCCTGTCCGCCCGGTCCGGCGTCCAGGCGCGCCCCGCCTGGCGCGAAGGCGCGCGGAGGGAGCGTCGACGTGAACGTCCGCTCGTCGTCGGTCTGTTCAGCCTCGAGCGGGGAGCTCGTCGGGATCGAACGGACGCTCCACGGCCGGAGCCACGCCGGGTGGTCGGGCGTAGGCCGGAGCGCCGTACAGCGTTGGCAGCGCGACGTCGCTGTTCGTCGATGGACACGCGCGTATCCTCGTGATGATGCGGCCCGGATGAGACTGGCGCCGCTGGATGAAATCTGCCCGGCAGGATACAGTGGGATCGTACCACGGCCGTTTCCCAGTGGACCGTTAGGGAGTGATAAACGGGGTGCGCCGCCGCACCGGTCAGCCGAGGATCGGCCGGACGATCTGGACCGCGACGACCATCACGAGGTAGGCGATGGGCACCGCGGCGAAGAATCCGAGCGCGGCGCTCCAGGCGTTCCTGCGCGCGACCGACCCCGACCCGTGGGCTGCGGGCACGATCAGGTAGGTCACGACGCTGCCGATGACCAGGACAAGGACGATGTAGACGGCGATCGCGCCAGGGTCCGCAGGTCGCCGCCAGGCAGCGTCGCACCCGCGGCTGAGCGCCACGTCGTAGGCGACGATAGAGCGATGGCGAGCACGACCGCGACGCTCAGGCTGGCCGCCACCGCCCGGACGACGCGGCCGCGGGGCGTGCCGGAACTGACGCCAGCGGATCTCCGCCCACGATCGTCGCGGGGAAGCGTGGCGGGATCGCGGCGCTCGGTCATCCCTGGCCGAGGATCGCCAGCGTCCGCCGCGGCGGCAGCGTCTCCGGCGTGTGGCTCGGCGAGCAGCTCGATCGGCTTCGGCGACGCGGTCGAGCTCGTCGTCCGTCGTGAAGAAGCCAACGCTCAGGCGGAGTGCGTCGAGGCTCGGCGATGGTCCGGGCGATGGCGAAGCATCCGCGAGCCGAGCTCGTCGAGCGCGGCCTGCGCCGGCCAGCCGGCGATGCGGATCGTCACCAGGGTCGCCATCGCGTGACGCGGCGTGAGGACCGTCACGCCCGGGATCGCGGCCAGAGCCGGTCGACGGCGGCGGCGGCCATCGCGGGACCGCGCCGCTGGACGAAGTCGAGCCCGACGAACATCGACAACCAGCCGATCGAGCGCGCCATCCCGACGACCGACGGCCGATGGTATCCGCTGGCCTCGAAGCGGCGGCGCGTCTCGCCACCAAGTCGCGCCGCCCGTGCCCGTCGACCGTCTCGAAGCTGAAGTAGCCGCCGAGCGACGGCACGAGACCGCTCGATCGGCCGCCGGGTCGACGACGAGCGCACCCATCCCTCCGGGCCAAGCAGCCACTTCTGGGCCGCGACGCGCGTACAGGTCGACACCGAGGTCCTCGAGCCGGAACGGGGATCGCGCCTGCCGCCTGCGCGCCGTCGACGACGACGAGGCGCCCCGGTCATGGGCGATCGCCGCGATGGCGCGAACGGGCAGGACCGCGCCGGTCGTCCACAGGACATGCGAGATCGAGACGAGCCTGCGTGTCGGCGGTGATGGCCGCCGTCGAAGGCGGCGATGGTGCGGTCGTCGTCGCCGTCGTCGCCCGGCCTCGACGAACGTGAGGTCGATGCCGTACCGGTCGCGCAGCGCGTAGAGCAGGCCGAGCGCGCCCGGGTGCTCGTGCGCGGTCGTGACCGCGCCGTCCGCCGGCGCGCCAGTCGGGCACGAGCGTGGCGGCGTTCATCCCGTCCGTCGTCGCAGTGCGTCAGGGCGACCGCTCCGACGTCCGTCCCGAGGACCGCGGCGACGCCTGCCCGCGCCTCGTTCATGCGACTCGAGGAACTCCAGGAAGTAGTCGACGTGGGCGCGGCCGATGTCGCGCTCGTAGGCCTCCATGTCGGCCATCGCCGCGGCCGTCTCGGCAGGCAGCGGCCCGACCGAGCCTGTGTTGCAGGTAGATGCCGGCGGCCAGCGACGGGATCGCGCTGCGGACCGCCGCCAGCTTCTCCGGATCGGGCAGGGAGGGGTCCACCACGGCCCGTATGATACCGGCCATGAGTGGCTTGGCCCGCCCGGAGCTCCTGGCCACCACGGAATGGCTGCGCCGACAATCTCGGCCATTCCGGCGATCCGGGTCCTCGATCTCCGCTGGCGGCCGGACGGTTCAGCGCCCGCGACGTCCACGCCGCGGGCCACATCCCGGGCGCGGTGCTGCGTCGACTGGCGGCGCGAGCTCGTCGAGGACGGCGCCGACGGCGAGACGATCGTGCTGGCAGGGCCGGAGCGCGTCGCAGAGTTCGCGGCACGGTCCGGGATCGCCGACGGGACGACGGTCGTCGTCTACGACGACACGGCAGAGACTGTTCGCCTCGCGCGCCTGGTGGAGCCTGCGGCGCCTACGGCTTCGACGCGGTCCGGATCGCTCGACGGTGGCTACCCGGATTGGGTCGCCGAGGGTCGCGCGGTCTCGAACGCGCGCGTCCCCGCCGGCGTCGACCGGGTTCACGTTGCGCGGCCCGAACCGCGACGCGGCTCACGACGTCGGATGTCCGCGGCCTGCTCGGGTCGCCCGACGTGACGCTGCATCGACGCGCGCGCGCCCGCCGAATACCTCGGCTTCGAGGGCAACACCAAGCGCCTCGGCCACATCCCGGGCGCGCTCAACGTGCCGGTCGGGGCCACCAGCGAGCCCGGCCACCAACGCTTGCGCGACGGTGCGGCGCTGCGCGACATGCTCCATCAGCGCGAACGTGACGCGCGGCCGCCGGATGGTCTGCTACGACGGCTCGGGGATCGCGGCGGCGCAAGCTCGCGTTCGTCCTGACCCTGCTCGGCCACGAGGACGTCGCGGTCTACGACGGCGGCTGGGCCGAATGGGGCAACCGGCTGGACCTCGCCGGTCGACCGCTAGGCCCGGCCTCCAGACGTATGGACGCAGACAGGACAGGTCGAGACGACGATCCGGCTGACGGCTGGTTTCCGGAGAGCGTCGCTGCCGGCTACGAGAGCCCGATCAGCGGGGCCAGCTCCCTGAGACACCGCTGGGCCGACTGGGACCGATTCGGAACTCACCCAGGAGAGCACCAAGCACATATCGGTCTGGGCGAAGGTCTGAGCCGATCGCCGGGGCGGCGTCTCAGACGTCCGGGCCGGGACCGCCGCGCGGCGCGCGCGCCGGTCGGGAGCCGGCCGTGACGAGCAGCTCCGACCCGTGCTGGAGCCCTTCGTAGAGCGCGGTCACCGTCTCGACGCGTGTCGATCTCGTCGAGCGGTCTTGTCCGGGCGCAGCCGGGCGATCCGCGGGAACCGCAGCGAGAACCCGAGCCGTGGCGGTTCGGACCGGACGATGACGTCGAAGGCGATCTCGACGACGACGGTCGGCTCGACCTGGCGGTAGCGCCCGAAGCGGGCGATCGTGTGCGCCTCGAACCAGCGGGTCATCTCGGCGATCTCGGCGTCGGTCAGGCCGCTGTACGCCTTGCCGATGTTGACCAGCTGGTCGTGTCTCGGTGTCGCGGACCGCGAACGTGTAGTCGGACAGGACGCCGTGGCGCTTGCCGTGGCCGACCTCGACGCCGACGACGACGCAGTCGATCGTCGCGAGCGCCTTCTTCATCTTCAGCCAGCCGAGGCCGCGCCGGCCGGGCGAGTAGCCGCTCTCGGGGTCCTTGACCATCAGGCCCTCGTTGCGCCGGGCGCGCGCGTCGGCGAAGGCCGCTTCGAGCGCGTCGACGTCGGCGGCGACGACCAGGTGGGACCGGGCGAAGCGGCCGCCGGCGTCGGCCGTCGGCAGGTCGAGCGCGTCGAGGCGGCGCCGCCGCTCGGTCAGCGGCACGCGCAGCAGCGGCTCGACCGGCACCGTCGCCGCCGGTCCCGAGCGCCGAGGGCATCGAAGGCGACGAAGATGACCGGGACCTCGGCCTGGATCGCCGCCGACGGCGACTTCCGCCCGAGCCGTGCCTGGAGCGCGATGAACGGCAGGACCGTGCCGTCGCGCCAGGCCAGGATCTCGCCGTCGAGGATGCCGTCCCAGGCGAGCGGCCGGGCCGCGCTCGACGATCTCCGGGTAGCTGGCCGCTGACGTCGTGCAGGTCGCGGCGAGTAGAGCCGGACGTCGCGGCCCTGCTTGTGGAGCTGCGCCCGGATGCCGTCGTACTTGTCCTCGACCCAGACCTCGGGGCCGAGCCGGCGTGATGATCTCGGCGGCGTCCTCGGCCGGCGAGGCGAGCATGAACTTGAGCGGGTGGAAGAGCGACAGCTCGGCGCTCGCCGAGCGCGGTCGTCGCGGGCCAGCGCGGCGAGCCGCCCGACGTCGCCGACCAGCATGCCCGGCCCACTTGACGTCGTCGAGCGGCCGGTCGAACGCCTTGGCGATCGCCGCCTCGACGAGCCCCTCGCGCAGGCCGATGCGCAGGTCGCCGCCGAGGACCTTGACGATGCACTTGGCGGTCAGCCGGGTCGGACCGGTCGAGCAGCTCGCGCAGGATCGCCGACTTGCGGCGCGGGCCCGAGGCCGCCTCGATCGCCGCGAACGCGGCGGCCACCTCGGGAGCGTCGGGCTGAGCTCGGCGCGGCGGCGCGTGGCCGGCGCGCCGCGAGCACGTCGGCCACCGCGATGCCGAGGTCCGACGAGCGGTCGTACGCCTCGCCGAGCGCGGACCGCGGCGACGCCGGCGATGGCCGTGACGGTCGTGGCGATCGCCGACCAGCCGAGGCCGGCGGCGCGCTGGTCGGCCTCGGCGAACGGCCGGCCGGTCAGGAAGACGGCGGCGATCGGCAGCTCGTCGGGCGTCGAGGGTGCCGGAAGTAGTCGGCGAGCAGGGCCGTCTTCTCGGACGTGCGGGTGGTCGCCGCGAGGCGCTCGGCCAGCTCGCTCCAGCGACGCATGGGTCGATGGTATACCGTGCCGGAGCGATGGCGCCGAAACCGTGGTTCCCGGAGGTCCTGACCGGCACGAACGGTCGTCCTGCGGCGGCACGTCGCCGGCGAACGTCGACGCGTTCCTGCGCTGGTACGCGGACCCGGAGATCGCCCGCCTGGCGCGCTACCAGGCGACGCCGATGCGGCCCGAGGAGATCGAGCGGTTCTTCGCCGCCCGGGTCGTCGGGCCGGACGCGCTGGCGATGGCCGTCCACGAGACGCGCGACCGACCGGCTCGTCGGCACCTGCGCGCTTCAGCCAGCTCGACGGCGAGAACGGCTCGGCGCTGTACCACATCACCATCGGCGAGTCCGACGCCTGGGGCAGGGCTACGGGACCGAGGCGACGCAGCTCGATGCTCGACCACGCGTTCGGGACGCTGGGCCTGCACCGGATCGCGCTGTACGTCTTCGAGTTCAACGAGCGGGCCATCCGGGCGTACCGGCGCTGCGGCTTCGTCATCGAGGGCCGGTCGCGCGAGTCGATCTGGCGCGACGGCCGCTGGTGGGACGAGCTGGCGATGAGCGTCCTCGAGATCGGACTGGCGGGCGACGCGTGGGACGGCCGACGATGCCGCGGCGGCGGCCGCGGACGACGGATGGCCGGCCGCTGCCGCTCGATGAGCCGGTCGGCGCCGGGACATCGGACCGGCTGCGACGGACCCTCGGGAGGTGGCGATGACGACGCGAGGACCCGGCGCCGGACGCGGCCCGGGCGGACGTCCGCGAGCTGATCGCGGCCAAGGGTCACAGCGTCGACAACGCCCGGGCGGCCGTGGCGCGGCTCGACGCGGCGTTCGCGGCCGGCGACCTCGTCCGGACGCGCGGCGATGGACCAGTACCTCGGCCGACCTGATGCAGGCGCTCGAGCAGGACGAGGGCGAGAAGCTCGGCGGCAAGAGCGCCGAGGCCGCCCGGTTCATCCTGCGGGCCGTGGACCGCGAGCTCGACAACGCCTGATCGCGACCATCTTGACTCTCGGGTAGGACGAGGGTCCACGATGGCCGCCATGGACGACCCGGACCTGCTCACGATCGGGCGATTCCGCCCGGCTCGACGGGGTTGAGCATCGGCGCGCTGCGGCACTACGACGAGCTCGACCTGCTGCGGCCGGCGCGGGACCGACCCGTTCACGAGCTACCGGCTGTACCGGCGCGACCAGCTCGAGGCGGCACGGACGATCGTCCGGCTGCGCGACCTCGAGGTGCCGCTCGAGACGATCCGCGACGTACCTCGCGCACGGACGACCCGGCCGAGGCGCGCCGGCTCCTGCCGAGCACCGCGGTCGGATCGAGGCTCGGACGTTCCGGCTCCAGCGCGTCCTGCACATCCTCGGCCAGCTCACCACGGAGGCACCGACCGACATGACCGCCACTCCCCAGACGCCCGCCGGCGCCCGACGGTACCACCACTCGACCCGCGACGCGGCGGAAGCTCGCCGCCGACCTCTTCAACCACACCTGGACACTGCTCGAGAAGCAGGACCGGACCGCCGCCGAGGACGACGAGATGATCCACAGCGCCCACGCCTCGCGCTACCACTGGGGCGAGGTGGACGTCGGCGAAGCCGGTCAACCTCGCCCGCGGCGAGTGGCAGTGCTCGCGTGTCTGCGCCGTCCTCGGCCGCGCGCGAGCCCGCACTCTGGCACGCGCGCCGGTGCGTCGCGATCAACGAGGCCGGTGGCCACGCCGACTGGGACATCGCGTCGGCCTACGAGGCGATGGCCCGCGCCTGCCTGGCCGCGGGCGACCTGGCCGCGACGGCCGGCGTGGAAGGCGAAGGCGACCGCGGCCCTCGATGGCATCGCCGACAAGGACGATCGCGACCTGATCGAGGAGACCTCGCGACGCTCCGCCTGACGTCCAGACTTACACTCAGGGGCCTCACCCGAACGATCGATCCGGAGGCCCCGCACCATGATCCGATATCAAGCCGGGCATCCTGCTGCTGGAGCCAGGCCGCGACGCTGGACCGAGATGCTCGACGCCGCGAAGCTGGTCGACCGGCTCGGCTACGCGCCACCTCTGGACGTGGGACCACCTGTACGCGATCTTCGGCGACCCATACCAGCCGATCTTCGAGGGCTGGTCGCTGCTCAACGCGTGGGCGCGCGAGACCGAGCAGACCCGGCTCGGGCTGCTCGTCGGGGCCAACACGTTCCGGAACCCGGGTCTCGTCGCGAAGACCGCGACGACGCCTCGACCACGCCAGCGACGGCCGGGCGATCCTCGGCATCGGCGGCGCGTGGATGGAGCTCGAGCACCAGGCGCACGGCATCGACTTCGGCACCGGCTTCGGCCAGCGCCTCGACTGGCTCGACGAGTCGGTCGGCGCGATGCGCGCAGTCCTCGACGGCGAGTCGGTCACGTCCGAGCCGGCGGCCGCTACGCGTTCGACGACCTGCGCCACGCCCCGCTGCCGGTCCAGGCGCACGCTGCCGATCATGATCGGCGGGAGCGGCGAGAAGAAGACGCTGCGGACGGTCGCGAAGTACGCCGACATGTGGAACGCGATGGGCCCGCTCGAGAAGATGGCCCACAAGATCGAGGTCCTGCGGGGCCACTGCGACGCGGTCGGGCGTGACATCGCCGAGATCGAGTTCACGCTCGGCGTGAAGCTGACCATCCGCGACAGCGAGGCCGAGGCCGACCGCGTCTGGAAGGCCGCCATGGAGCACAACCGGACGCCGATGGCGCGACGTCGCGGACGACGACACGTTCTGGAACGGCACGCGCCGAGCAGATCGCCGACCGGTTGCGGCCGTACGTCGAGCCTCGGCTTCCGGACCGTCATCTCCGAGCAGCCCGCGCCGTATGACGTCGAGACGTTCGAGCGGTTCATCGGCGAGGTCGTGCCGCTCGTCGGCTGATGCTTGTTTTCCGGCGGTTGCCGGGACCCTGCCGCGCTGATGCCTGTAGACGGCATCAAGACGGGTGGCGAGGGACGAACCGTAGAGAACGGCGCGGCGAACCGCGCGGAGGACGCGCCTCGGAGACCGCGGCGAGCCCCGCGGCGAGCCGCGCCGAGCCACCGAGCGCCTGGCGACCGCGGCGAACCGCCCCGGCGAACCGCGCGGAGGACGCCGCTCGCCGTTTGATGCCGTCTACAAGCATCAGCGCCGATGGGTCCCACGAAGCCCGGGGATCAGGCATCAGCGCAGAGCCTCGGCGCTCAGTCGGTTCGAGACCGCATCGTCGCGACCAGTGACTCCGTCCGCCGGCAGGTGCTTGGCGAATGCTGCCGAGCCGTCCGCCTGCTGGAAAGAAGACGTGCTTCTGACCGACATCGAGGAGCGATCACAAACGCCTCATCGCGGGGTCCAGGCCTGACGCACCGCCGCCCAACCACGTCGTGTCGTCCTTGAGCCAGATGACCGGGTGCATCGGCGGCGTGTCGAGTGATCAGCCTGGTGCCCGTGGCGCCGCCGATCGTGACGGGCTCAGGTCCGCTGACGACCTGGCGCCGGGGACCGAGGTCAGATAGCTCACGAAGTCGGCCGGCCATGGCACGCCTCGCATCCCCCTTCGCTGCGGGCTGGAGGATCAGCCCTGGGTCACGACACGCGCGCCGTCGACGAGGGCGATGTCCGGGCCCACCACTCCGACTGGCTCTTGGGAGGCGACCCAGCGTGGACCATCGTCAGGACGCCGGGACGTCGGTCAGCGGACGCCATCCATCCGGGACGTCGATCGTCATCGGCAAAGAGCGAACTTGTCCGGGATCGTGGCTGTATCGAACACGACACGGGCCGCCGCGGTCGCGGATGGCGACGCCACGACGACCGAGGCGCGTGAGGCGGTCGCCGGCGCCGATGGCGCCGACGACTGTCGATAGGGAAGCGTGGCGAGGCCCGATCCACCAGGCCGCGAGGACGTGGCGAGTACGATCAAAAGGAACGCAGCGAACCCGAAACCGATCCTTTCATCTCGTCTCCTGGCGAAACGGGCCTCGCCTGAACGGGTGACGCGGGCGGCCGTCAGTGACCACCGCCCAGCGGCTGCGCACGTCGGAACCGCATGAAGAGCCGGCGCCGCTGTCACGCGATGCTGGTGGCTCCCGTCGGCGTCCATGACGTAGACGGGCCGGTCGTTGGTGCCGAGGGCCTCGAGATCACGCAGGAACACGATCTTCTTGCCGTCCGGTGACCAGGCCGGGCCCCAGTCATCGCCCTGGGCGCACGGCGACGGGTCACCGGCGACGCAGCCGCTGATCTGGTGGTTGTTGCCACCATCGGCATCGATGACCCAGATCCCGCCGTTGCCGAAATCTCCGGCGTGGTACGCGATCTTCGAGCTGTCGGGGCTCCAGTCCGGGGACCTGGTCCTTCGGGGCGCTGTCGGGTCGTGATCGGATGCGGGTTCCCGCCGTCGGCGTCCATCACCCAGACCTGTTCGTCGACCACCGCGTCAAGGATGGGATCGTGAGTGTGCCAGTGCATGAACGCGATCCTCGTCCCGTCCGGCGACCAGAGCGGCAGGTCGTTGAAACAGCCGTCGGCGAGACCTGCGCAGCTCGTCAGCGCGTGCAGACCGCCACCTGTCTTCGCGTTGACGGCGTAGATACTCGGTGTGCTCATCGGTCCCCTCGGTCCCGCCGAAGGCGGCATCGTCTTGCCGTCCGGCGAGAAGTCCGGGAAGGTCGCGAACCCATCGAGGTGGGTCAGCTGGCGCTGCTTCGAACCATTCGCGCGCATCGTCCAGATCTCCCACGAGCCGCTCACGTTGGAGCAGTAGGCGATCGTGCGGCCATCGGGCGAGAAGGACGGGCAGAGGTGGAACCCGGCGCCCTTGGTGAGCTGCTTCTGGCCGGTGCCGTCCGGGACGGACCGAGAAGATGTTGGCGCCGTCGGCCCCGCGGATGCCGAACGCGATCCGGCCGTTGTGCTGTCCGGGGTAGCTGGCGGCGACAGGGCCCGAGCGTCAGCTCCGGCCAGGGCCGCCGCGAGTCCGATCGACAGCAGGAGTGAGCGCATGCGACGCATCAGAGCCTCCAGAATTGGCTTCGGCGGACCGACATGGATGACGGAACGGGCCGTTGGACCCATGACGCTGCTCGACGCCCGATCCGATCTAACGCCGATCAGCCGGGCGAGAAACCAGCCAGCGGCAGGCGCAGGACGCGGTCGTTCCGCCATCGATGACCCAAACGGAGCCGGCCGCGACGACCATGTCTCCACCGCCCCCGAAGGTCGGGCCTGGCGCCAGCTCAGGATCGACCGCGTTGGTCGCCGACGGGATCCGGCCGAGACGTCCGGCGATTGCCATCGCCCGTGTAGATCGACGCCCACGGGCACGCCGTTGATGACGGAAGGGTTGTAGCCCTGCTGGTCGAGCTTCCGGCCGTGACGACGGTCGTTCGTCACCGGGTCGATGCGCGTCATCCCCGCGGTCCGTCGCAGCTCGTATTCCAGACCGCCGTCGGAGTGACGGCGAAACCGCCACATGGCGTCACGACGTCGGTATCCGGATCGTCGCCTGGATCGCGTTCGTGACCGCGTCGATCCGGACCACGGTCAGGTTGTTCGGGATGTCGACCCAGATGCTGCCGAGCCCGCTTCCAAGCCAGTTCGGGCCGGACGTAGCCCGTCGGTCCGACCGTGATCGTGGCGACGATCTTGTTCGTCTTCGGGTCGATCCGATAGACCTTACCGTCGTGGGTATCGGCGACCCACACCGCCGTATCCGGTCGCGAGGACCCCTTTGGCGCGAGACCGACCGGATCGTCGCGACCAGCTTCGAGGCTGGTCGGGTCGACGCGGATAGAGCTTGGCATTGTTCCACTCGGTGACCCAGACGCCGTTCGCGCCGACCGAGATGCCCTGGTAGAAGTCGTCGGTCGCTCCCGTCTGGACGCCCGTCCCGGCGTGTTCGTCGCCGGGTCGATCCGTAGCCACGGATCCGGTCTCGCTCAGCAGCCACACGACCGTCCCGTCGGTCCGCCAGAGACTGCGGCGTGACCACCGCGACGCTGGCCGTGGGCACGATCGCGGTCGCCGGGAAGGGGGACGGGGACGGCGACGCGGTGCGGTATCAGGTGGCGGCTCAGGATCGCGGTCGGTGACGGGTCGGGCTCGGACCCGGTCCGATGCCGGAGCCTCCGCCGAAGCACCCCGAGACCGAGGACGCCGACGAGGAGTGCCGCCGTTGCCGCGCATCGACAGCAAGGTCAGGCGCCGCGGATGACTCGACCGGCGGGCCAGCCGCTGCCACGGGTAGATCCGCGCCTGCGGAGCGACCATCGTCCGGGCGAATGCCTCCTCGAGGACGATCACGGGGATCGACGCGGGAGCGGCGTCGTTCATCCAGCTGCGCCCAGGATGCCGCCGAGGTCGAGGGTCGGATCGGTCGCGTGTCATGCCGTCCTCCCCTCGGTCTGCGCAGCGACGCCGGTCGTCGGCCTCGAGCGACGCTCGCATCGCCGCGGTGCCGTAGCGGATCCAGCGATTTCACGGTGCCGACCGGGACCCCGAGCGTGTCGGCGATCTCGACGTGGCTCATCCCGAACTGGTGCTGCAGGACGAGCACGGTCCTCTGCTCCAGCGGGAGGCGCCGGAAGGACCGATCGATCCGCTCGGACTCGGCGAAATCGTGCGGTCGGGTCGACGGTCTGGTGATCTGCCAGATGGACCAGCGAGACCTCGGCGCGCCGCCGCGTCTTGCGACCTTCGTCATAGCAGGCGTTGACGACCATCCGGCGCAGCCACGCCTCGAACCGTCCGGGTCGCGCAGGCGCGGCAGCTCGCGCCAGGCACGGACGATCGCCTCCTGGGTCGCATCCTGGGCTCGGTCCGAGTCCCTGAGGATCAGGCTGGCGAGCGCGAAGATCCGGTCCGCGGACGCGCCGACGAGCGCGGCGAAGGCGTCGTGGTCCCCCGCATCGCCCGCTCGACCTCCTCGACGCTCATCGGTGTCCTCGGGGCTCGATCTGCGGCCCGCATCGACGATGCGAACTCCGGCCCTGATGGCCCGTGCGAGAGAGACGCCGCCGTCGCGTCGCATCCGATCTAACTTCGGCGGGCGCTGGGCGGCGCGAGACCGGGCGGCGAGGGCAGGAGCGGCGTGACGGCTGCCACCATCGAACCCTCACGGACGCGGGATCACTTCGGGAGATCACGACCCCCGGCCTCGGTCGCCGCGACTATAGGGCCTGCGCGTTAGAGGTTTGGCCGCAGGTCCCGGTCAGCCGGTCACGGCCTCCAGGATGGCGCGCGTCTCCGGGGCCGTCGGGAGGCGCGGCGAGTTGCGGATCGCGGCGTCGTCGAGGGTGTCGCTGACGAGCTGGTCGATGGCCGCGTCGTCGGCCAGGCCGAGGTCGCGGAGGGTCGGACGCTGGCCGACGTCGCGGAGGAGCTGGTCGATGGCGCCGATGGCGCCGCAGCGGCCGTCGATTCGGATTCCGGCACCGGACGCGACGCCGAGGGCGATCCCGACCAGGGCGAGCTCGCGATCGCGCGTGCCGAGGTAGAAGCGGAGCACGCTCGGGCAGGACGGCGGCGAGGGCCGTCCCGTGGGCGACCTTGCCGCGCGTCCCGATCGAGTGCCCCATGCGCGTGAACGAGCCCGACACCCGTGCCGCTCGCCTGGCCGACGCCGGCGAGGTGCGACGCCATGAGCATCTGCGAGCGCGCCTCGAGGTCGGTGCCGTCGGCGACGGCCCGGCGCAGCCACGTCGCCGACCGTCCGGATGACGCCGAGCGCCATCGCCTCGGCGAACGGGTTCGGGTTGGCCGACAGCAGCGATTCGAGCGAGTGGGTCATCGCGTCGATCCCGGTCGCGGCGGTCACGGCCGGCGGCAGCCCGACGGTCAGGCCCGGGTCGAGGATCGTCGTGACCGGCAGCAGCGACGGATGGCCGACGTAGTCCTTGCGGCCGATCTCCTCGCTCGGTGATGACCGCGAAGCTGTGCGCCTCGGCGCCGGTGCCGGCGGTCGTCGGGACCGCGATGATCGGCACGCCCGGGCGTCGAGGTCCGGGCCGTCGTACTCGAGCTCCCAGACGGGGCGATCGTTGGTCGGCCCGGAGGTCGATCGGCCTTCGCCGCGTCCATCGCCGAGCCGCCACCGACCGCGACGACGACCGTGTCCGTCCAGGCCGAAGTCGCGGAGGCGTCGCGGCCCCGCGCTCGACGGTCGAGGCGCCGGGGTTCGGCTCGACCTCGGCGAAGATGCCGGTCGCGATGCCGTGCGCCGCGCGAGGACGTCGAGGATCCGGCTCGACGATCCCGACCGCGTCGCACGCCCGGATCGGTCACGACGAAGGCGCGGGTGCCGCCGGCCGCGGCGACGCATCTCGGGAGTCGCTCGATCGACCCGACCCCGAACAGGACCCGGTTGCGCAGCGATCATCTCGAACGACCGATCGGCGAGCGTGCGCCATCAGCGACCTCGACGCACGACGTCGATGCTGGTGTCGCGCCGGACCGTCAGCCAGCGCCGGCAGCCGAGCCGCGTGGAACCAGCGCTCGGTCGTCGACGCCGTCGGGGTTGTCGAAGATCCAGACCTCGTCGAAGTCGCGCTCGTCCGGGTCGGTGATCGAGTCCGGGCGTCGGCCGGCGCTCGCCACCGAACGTGAACTCGTCGAGCGGCCGGCGCCCGCAGCGCGGGCAGTCGAGCCAGAGCATCAGCGCGTCCCCGCCGAGCCCTGGTCGGCCAGGACGTGGTCGCGCCGGAAGCGGTCGAGCGCGAACGGCGCGATCAGCGCGGGCGGCCGGCCCGTGGCGATCAGCTCGGCCATCCTCTCGCCGCCGGCCGGGATCGCCTTGAAGCCCCACGTCCCCAGCCGGTCGTGACCAGGAAGCCGTCGACGCCGGTCGCGCCCATGATCGGCGAGTAGTCGGCCGAGATGTCGCAGATCCCGGCCCACGTCCGCAGGATCCGCAGGTCGCGCAGGAACGGCAGCAGCCGGGTGATCTTGTAGCGAGTAGCGCGCAGGGCCGCGAACGACGACTGGCGCGAGTACGACGGCTGGCGAGTCGAACTCGGCGCCGATGAGCATCTGGCCGCGCTCGGTCTGCGAGACGTAGCAGGCGAGCTCGGTGCGAGGCCAGGATCGTGCCGAAGCCCTGCGCGTAGTCGTTGGTCACGAAGGCGTGGAGCGGGTGCGTGCGGATCGGCAGGCGGACGCCGGCCATGGGCGGCCATCCGCGTGACCCGGCCGCCGACCGCCGAGAGGACGACGCCCGCCGCGATCGGTCCGTTGCGCGGTCTCGACGCCGACGACGCCGGTCGCCGTCGCGGAGCGAGGCCGGTCACCGGCGTGTGCTGGATGACGTCGACGCCGCGCTGCGATGCGCGCCGGCGGCGAACGCCCAGGCGACCCGGTCGTGACGCGCGGTCGCGCGCCTCGACGTGGTGCGACGCACCGAGGACCGGGTAGCGGCCGCCGCCGGTCAGGTCGACCTGCGGGACCAGCTCCTTGAGCTCGGCCGGGGTGACCATGCACGGTCTTCGCGCCGCAGGCCGTGTTCATCAGGCCGCGCGCGCGCTCGGTCCGCATCGCCATCTCGGTGTGGGCGACCCAGAAGATGCCCTTGGTCTGGTGGAGGATCGCGGCGCCGGTCTCGTCCTCGAGCGCCCTGGTACAGCTCGAGCGAGTGCTGGTAGAAGCGGATCGCCTCGGGGATGCCGTAGTTGGCGCGGATGATCGTCGTGTTGCGGCCGGTGTTGCCCGACGCGATGTAGTCGGCCTCGAGGACGGCGACGTTCGTGATGCCGTGGCGGGTCGCGAGGTAGTAGGCGGTCGACGAGGCCGTGCCCGCCGCCGCCGATGATGACGACGTCGTACGCTCGACTTCGGGCGCGTCCGGCCAGCGGATCGCCGGGAGGCGTGTCGGTGTAGGCGCTCATCGGCAGGTCAGCGCTCGCGAGCTCGTCGGCGTAGGCGCGCCGCGGTGATCAGGAGCGCGTCGCCGTCGTCGGGCAGCCAGACGCGGGCCGGGACGCCGGCGATCGGCGCCCTGGGCGAGCGCCGGGCGCTCGATCGGGAGCGACCATTCGACGTGGCGGCGCGACGGCCTCGACGCGGCAGCCAGGCGCCGGCGAAACCCGGCTCCGACTCGACGATGGCGTGCTCGTCGTCGATGCTCGACGCTCGGTCGGCGCCGATGGCCGAGCGCGTCGTCCGGGGCGAGCGCGGAGCACGGTGACGTCCGTCGCCGTCGCCAGCGCGGCCGCGTCGAGCGCGGCCGGGTCGGCGACGACCCGCAGGCCCGCGAGCGGCTCAAGCGCGGGCACGGTGGCCCTCCGGGTCGTAGAACGGCGTCGGCGTCACGACGGCCTCGCGGCCGTCGATCTCGACCTCGGTCGGGAACGGCGTCCGGCGCAGCCAGCCGAGCATCAGCGCCTTGCCCGAGCAGCGGGGACGTCCAGCTCCCGGTCACGTTGCCGACGACCTCGCCGCTCGGACCAGATCGGCGAGCCCTCGGCCGGCGCCGGCGCCGTCCATCGTGAAGCCCGACCCAGCGGCGGTGGTCCGTCGAGCTTCGCGGTCCGCTCGAGCGACGCCCGGCCGATGAACCGCGGCTTCTCCATCCGGACCGCCCAGTCCATCCCGAGCCGGCGCGGCGTCGTGTCGAGCTCGGTGTCCATGCCGACGATGACGTGGCCCTTCTCGAGCCGCAGCCCGAACAGCGCCTGGAGCCCGTGCGGCCGGATGCCGAGGTCCGCGCCGCAGGTCGATGAGCGCGCGCCACAGCTCGACCGAGCGGTCGACCGGGTGGTGGAGCTCGAACGCGGCCTCGCCGGTGAACGACAGGCGCATGACGTGGCAGGGCACGCCGGCGACGTCGGCGCGGACGTGGCCGAGGAAGCGCGGCGGGTCGGCCAGGCCGAGCGCGGCGCAGCAGCGTCGCCGGCGAGCGGCCCCGTGACGTTGATCGCGGCGAGCGACATCGTCCGGTCGAGGACGTGGACGCGGAGGCCCCAGGCGTCGATCCAGTCGCGGATCCACATCTCGGCGTTGGCCGCGCCGCCGCGACGTGAACGACAGCACGAACCGCGTCTCCGAGTCGCGCAGGATCATGCCGTCGTCCATCACGTGGCCGCGCTCGTTGAGCAGCAGCGCGTAGCGCGACCGGCCGGGCTTGATGTCCGCGACGTGGCACGGGTAGAGCCGCTCGAGGAGCTCGACGACGTCCGGCCCGACGACGACCAGCTTGCCGAGCGTCGACGACGTCGCCGATCGAGACGCCCTCGCGGACCGCCCAGTACTCGGCGACGGCGTCGCCGTAGTGCCACGGCCGCCACCAGCCGCCGAACCGGTCCATCCGGGCGCCGAGCGGCGAGGTGCTCGTCGTGGAGCGGCGTCCGCCGGAAGGCGTCGATCGTGGTGTCGGCGGCGGCCTCGGCGAGGTGATCTGGCGGGACGCCGGGCGCGCGCGGTGAACGGCTCGGGCACGTCGCCGGTCCGGGCGGCGATCCAGGAGCGGACGTGGGGCAGGCACGCGCCGCCCTGGCACGTGCCGAGGCACGGCCAGGCTCGGAGCGCTTGAGGAGCTCGAGCTCGGTGTAGCCGCGGTCCCAGGCGGCCGTCGAGGTCGGCGACGGTCGTGCCCATGCAGCCGCAGACGACGCCCTCGGTCGGGGGCGGCGGGAGCGGCTGCGTCGTCGGCCGCGTCGCCGACGACGCGTGACCGGGACCGTCGCCGGCCATGCGCGCCAGGACGTCGCGGGGCGCGAGGCCAAGGCCGACGACGACCGTGTCGGCCGGGCGTGGTCGTCTCGACGCCGGTCGCCGGGTCCGCGGTGACGACGGCGCTGCACGCGGCCCGCGCCGTCGCCCTCGAAGCGGACCAGGCGCCGTCGACCGGCACGCGACGCCCGACGGCGGCGTCCGACGACGACCGCCGCCCAGGTCCACGCCGGCGGCATGCAGCCGCTCGGCGGCCCGGGCGGTCACGGATCCCGGCGAGGCCGGTTGCCCGGGACAGACCGGGTGGATCTCGGCCGCGCCGGTCGCGACGACGATCTCGTGCGGCTGGACGTGGAGCATCCCGTCGGGCGTTCGGACCACGATCGTCGGTCCGGCGTAGATCGCGACGACCTCGTCGCCGGCGCTCGGCGTCGAGGACGCGGACCGTCTTGCCGGCACGTTCGGCGTCCTCGGCCGCGGCCGCCGGCCGCGCCGACCCGCCGCCGATGACCGCGACGTCGACCTCGAGGTGGTGGAGCTCGACCGTCGACCGGCAGCGGCGCCGCGGTCAGGTCCGTGGCGGCCACCACGGGAGTGGCGGGTTCGCCCCGGCCGGATGCCGCGCGACACGCGCAGCCCGGCCGCGCCGCGGTCTGGCACGTCCGGACGTAGCGCGATGCCGTCGACCTCGGCGAGGCAGTTGCCGCAGTCGCCGGCGAGGCACAGCGTCCCGCCGCGCCCCGGCACCTCGCCCGCCGCGCAGGATCGCGATCGCCACCGAGTCGCCCGGCTCGAACGCCGATCGGCGCGGCCGTCGACGACGATCCGGCCGACCGCACGGCCGCGCTCAGCCGCCGGGCGCCGCACGGCCTCGGTCACTGGCGCATCCGCAGACCCTGCGGGTCGAACAGCGGCTCGGGCTGGAGCCGGGCCGGCCGGCGCCGCCCGATGATCTCGATCTCGAAGCCCGTGCCGCCCGGGCCGTCCGGCGTCGCCAGCTCGGTCGGCACGTAGCCCAGCGCGATCGACTGCCTGACGTGGTGGCCGTACCCGCCCGAGGTCACCCAGCCGACGACCGCGCCGTCGTGCCAGATCGGCTCGTCGCCGATGACGTCGGCCGGGTCGTCAGGATCGGGCTCGACGACGAACGCGACGAGCCGGCGCGTCGGGCCGCCGGTCGCCGGCCTCGGCTCTCGTGCGCCGCCCGGCCGATGAACTCGTGGTCGAGCCTGACGTAGCGCGTGCATGCCCGGCCTCGAGCGGCGTGTAGATCGGCCGGTACTCGCGGAACCACGTGCCGTAGCTCTTCTCGAGCCGGAGCGACATCAGCGCCCGCATCCCGAACAGCCGCAGCCCGTGCGGCTCGCCGGCGGCCACGATCCGGTCGAACAGCGCGCGCTGGTACTCGGGCGCGACCCACAGCTCGTAGCCGAGGTCGCCCGCGTAGTTGATCCGCGCCGAGCATGCGCCGGCGATCATCCCGAGGTCGACCCGCCGGAACGTCCATGAACCGGAACGCCTCGGTCGACAGGTCCAGGTCCGGCGCGACGGCCGACAGCACGTCGCGCGACCGTGGGCCGGCGACCGACAGGCCGACGAGCGCCAGGCCCAGGACCTCGAACCGGACGGATCCGTCGGCCGGCAGGTGGTGGCGGAACCAGCGCGAGTGGTGGACCTCGGCCGGCAGCGAGCCGAAGAGGTAGAACTCGTCGGCCTCGCTCGGCGCGGGCGACGGTGAACTCGCCGACGATCCGGCCCGGCCTCGTTGAGCATCGCCGTCAGCGTGATCCGGCCGGGCGCCGGCATCCGCGCGGTCAGCAGCGACGACAGCCACGCCTCGGCGCCCGGCCCGGTGACCCGGTACTTGGCGTAGTTCGAGATCTCGGTCATGCCGACCCGCTCGCGGACGGCGGCGACCTCCGCCGGCGACGCAGTCCCAGGCGTTCGAGCGCCGGAAGGTGACGTCCTCCTTCGGCTCGAGGCCCGGCTGCCTGGAACCACAGCGCGTGCTCGAGGCCGAAGCGTCGCGCCCCAGACGGCGTTCGCGTCGCCGTCAGTCGGTCGTGGATCGGCGTCGTCAGCAGCGGCCGGGCGGCCGGACAGCTCCTCGTTCGGGAAGGTGATCCGGAACCGGCGCCGGTAGTTCTCCTGGACCTTGGCGTTCGTGTAGGCGAGCGTCGCGTAGTCGCCGTAGCGGGCGACGTCCATCGCCCAGATATCCATCCCGAGATCGCCCGCGTCGCCGGCGGTCATCCAGGTCGCGAGCGCCAGCCCGACGCCGCCGCCCTGCGACAGGCCGGCCATGACCCCGCAGGCGACCCAGTAGCCGCGCAGGCCGCGGATCGGGCCGACCAGCGGATTGCCGTCGGGCGAGAACGTGAACGGGCCGTTGACGACCTGCTTGATGCCGGTCGTGCGCCATCGCCGGGTAGTGCTTGAACGCGACCTGACAGCTCGGGCGTGATCCGGTCGAGGTCCGGCTTGAGCAGCTGCGACCCGAAGTCCCACGGCGTCTCGCGCCGGCGACCACGGCACGCACGCCTGCTCGTACGTGCCCAGGAGCATCGCCGCCGCCTTCCTGGCGGATGTAGATCTCGCCGCCGAAGTCGAGCGCCATCGGCATCTCGTGGCCGGTCTTCGCGACGTGCGCCGCGACCTCGGGCATGTCCTCGGTCAGCAGGTACATGGTGCTCCATCGCGAGGACCGGCAGCTCGATGCCCGACCATCCGGCCGACCTCGCGCGCCCACAGTCCGCCGGCGTTGACGACGTGCTCGGCGTGGATCGGGTCGCCGCTCTCGACGCGGACGTCCCAGGTGCCGTCGGCGCGCTGCGACAGCCCGACCACCGGCGTGTGCTGGTGGACCTCGGCGCCGGCCAGCTGGGCGCACTTCACGTAGGCGCGCGTGACGCCGGTCGGGTCGACGTGGCCCTCGACCGGGTCGTACAGCGCCCCGACGAAGTACTGCGGGTCGAGCAGCGGGAAGATGTCCTGCGCCTCCTTCGGCGTGATCAGCTCGAGGTCCATCCCGAGGTAGCGGCCCGCGCGACCTGGCCATCCGCAGGAAGTCCATCCGGACCTCGGTGTCGGCCAGCATCAGGCCGCCGGGCAGGTGGATCGAGCAGTCCTGGCCGGAGACCCGCTCGATCTCCTCGTAGAGCTGGATCGTGTACTGCTGGAGCCGCGCGACGTTCGGGTCGCCGTTGAGCGTGTGCATGCCGCCGGCCGCGTGCCACGTCGAGCCGGCCGTCAGCTCGCGCCGCTCGAGCAGGACGACGTCCGTCCAGCCGGCCTTCGTCAGGTGGTACAGGACGCTGGCGCCGACGACGCCGCCGCCGATGACGACGACCTGGAACTCGTTCTTCATCGATCGACCTCTCTCAGTAGTCGGTCGGGACGCCGCCCTCGGCGACGCGGCGGGCGACGAACGCGTCGAGCTCCTCGCGGATGGCCGGATCCATCGGCGGCGGCTCGTAGGCGGCCAGCAGCTCCTTCCAGATCCGGTTCGCCTTGGCGGGCAGCTCCGGCGAGCCGGCCTCCTCCCACGTCTCGTAGTTGCGCCAGTCGCTGAGCATCGGCTTGTGGAACGCGGTCCGGTAGCGCGACTGGGTGTGCTCGGCGCCGAAGAAGTGGCCGCCGGGACCGACCTCCTGCATCGCCGAGAAGGCCGAGGGTCGTCGTCGTCGACGACGACCGGGTCGAGGAACGCCGCGACCATCCCGAGCAGCTCGGCGTCGAGGATCATCTTCTCGTAGCTGGCGTGGAGGCCGCCCTCCATCCAGCCGGCGCCGTGCATCAGCAGGTTGACGCCGCCCATGGATCGCGCCCCACAGCGAGAAGACCGATTCGTACGCGGCCTGCGGCGTCGAGCGCGTTGGCGGCGCTGACACGTTGGACGAGCGGTACGGGCACGCCGTAGCGCCGCGCCAGCTGGCCGCCGATCATCGCCGTCCGCATGTACTCCGGCGTCCCGAACGCCGGCGCGCCCGACTGCATGTCGACGTTCGAGGTGAACCCGCCGTAGATGACCGGCGCGCCCGGGCCGACGACCTGGGTCAGGACCATCCCGGCCAGCGCCTCGGCGTTCTGCTCGGCCAGCGCGCCGGCGAGCGTCACCGGCGCCATCGCCCCGGCCAGCGTGAACGGCGTGATGCACACGACCTGGTTGTGCGCCGCGAACTCCATGATCCCCTGGAGCATCGGCGCGTCGAGGCGCAGCGGCGAGCTGGAGTTGACGACCGTGAAGACCGACGGCTCGCGGTCGAGCGTCGCCTGCGTCGACGCCGCGGGCGATGCGGACCATCTCGAGGACGTCGATGTTCCGCTGGCGGCCGAGGCTGTAGCAGTGGACCGCCTTGTCCATCAGCGTCAGCGCGTCGTAGCTGGCCCACAGGTGGCGGACGCCGTGGTGGAGGTCGACCGGCTCGACGGGATAGCCCGGACAGGAAGTGGACCGCGTTGAGCGGCTGGGCCAGGCGCAACAGGTTCTGGTAGTCGGCGCGGTTGCCGATCCGCCGGCCGCGGTCGAGGTCGGCGACGTTGGGCGGGCTGCCGACGGTCCCGAAGGCGATCCAGTCGCCGCCCAGCTGGACGTCGCGCTCCGGGTTCCGGGCATGGAGCGTGAACTGCGCCGGCGCGGTCTTGATCCGCTCGGTGACCATCTCCGGGTCGAAGCGCACGCGCTGCGAGTCCGGCGTCGACGGTCGCCCCGGCCGCGCCGCAGCACCTCGCGGGCGTCGGCGTCGAGGAAGTCCATCCCGATCTCCGACAGGACGCGCAGCGACGCCGGTGTGGATCGACTCGAGCTCGTCGGCCGGACAGGACCTCGGTCGGGCGGATAGTGCATCCGCGGCTGCGCCCACGGCGGCTGCTGCGGCAGCGGCGTTGCGGGCATGGCCTTCACGACCGCCGCCGCGACGACGTCGGAGCCCTTCGCCCGCGGCCGTGTCCATGTCCGTCACGTCGGTCTCCCGATCCATGCCCCGCCGGTCCTCCGCGGGTCGCCTCCGACCAACTCTGGCCGGAACCCCGACGCGGGCCGAGGCCCGGCGGCTGTCTAGGTCGCCCGGGACCGCCCATGCTGCGCATGTTCCGGATGAGGTTGACGATCAGCACCAGGAGGACCGCGAGGAGGCCGAGCTGGACCAACGTGTAGTCCATCTCCCGCGGGCAGGATCCGCCGGGTGTCGTCAGGGAAGACGAGGACCAGGTACAGCAGCGCCGCCGACCACCAGCACGGCGGCCCCGAAACCGATCGACCGCGCCTTCACCCGCCGGATCCGGTTCCGGTACCCGAACAGCATCGTGGTCGCCTCCGGTGATGACCGGCTCCTGCGCCTCGACGAACTCCAGGAACTGCGAGCGCGCGCTGGATCGCGGCCGGTGCCGGCGTACAGCCGGTCGAACGTCCGACGCGGGTCGAGCAGGGCGATGCCCTGCTGGCGCGCCAGGCGTCGAACGAAGCGCTGGACGTTCTCCTGCAGGTCGTAGTCGACGGCCAGCTGAGTGGCGGAGCGTGCCGAGCGTGACCAGCATCTTGAGGTAGCCGACGATGCTCGGCCGACATCGTCAGCTCGCTGGACGCGGATGCGTGTCGAGGATGTCGACCGCCAGCTTCGAATACGGGTTCTCGGCGTGGCGAGCGGGGCCCGGGGCCGTCCGCCGTCATCCGCAGCCGGTCGGCGACGGTGTCGTACAGGAACGCCTGGTGGACGCGGATCGAGCTGCCAGCGCGGCGGTCTCGATGTCCGTCGCGGGCCGGGCGCCAGCCAGCGCATGAGCTCGAGGACGGCGGACTCGACCTCGCCCCGGAAGAGCAGCCAGCTGTAGCGGGTCAGCGAGTCCCGGACGCGGTCGGGCAGCTGGCCGACGATCCCGAAGTCGACGTAGCCGATCGCGTCGCCCGGGCAGGACGAACAGGTTGGCCGGGTGCAGGTCGGCGTGGAAGTAGCCGAACACGTAGACCTGGTTGAGCATGTTCCAGTCGAGGTGGCGGACGATCCGGTCGAGGTCGTGGCCGCGCGGCGGCGAGCGCCTCGAGGTAGGCCGGTGTTGCCCTCGCGCTTGGCGATCATGATGCTCGATCAGCGGGATGCCCGACGATCAGCTCGGTGGTCAGGACGCGCGACGTCGTGTAGTCGCGGTGGACGCGGGCGATCCGCTCGACCTTGTCGCCCTGCGCGTTCTGGTAGAGCAGGACGGCCTGGCGCGCCTCGACGAGGTAGTCGAGCTCGTCGGCCGTCCAGCGTGCGAACTCGTCGATGACCTCGCGGCTGCGGGTCGCCCCGAAGACGTGCGTCCAGTCGAGGATCCGGGTCGTCGAGTACATCAGCGCGATGTCCGCAGCGAGGTCGTCCGGATGCCCGGGCGCTGGACCTTGACCGCCACCGGCTCGCCGCTGTGCAGGACGGCCCGGTGGACCTGGCCGATCGAGGCGGCGGCGAACGACTCGTGGCTGAACGACTGGAAGATCGTCTCCGGGTCGGCGCCGAGCTCCTGGCGGATGATCGCCCGGACCTCGGCGTAGGAGAACGGCTCGACCTGGTTGAGGAGCTTGAACAGCTCGTCGCAGTACGCGCGCCGGCAGCAGGTCGAAGCGCAGCGCCAGCATCTGGCCCAACTTGATCCAGGCGCCGCCCAGGCGCTGGAACGCGAGGCGCAGCCGGACCGGGCCGGGCGCCGGTCGCCACCGGGCAGGTGGAGAGCCGGGGCGATGAAGAAGCGTGAAGAAGACGGAGAGGACGTGCCAGACCCGGCGCGGGTGTCTGAACAGCGTTCTCATGTGGCGTCGACGGTCAGCGGCGACAGCGGTGCCGCCTGGTCGGGTGCCGGGATCGAGCGCTACCCGGAGCCTACTCGCGGGGCTGGAGCCCTCAGGATCCCTCGTCATCCATGGAGACGCGCCGGCGCCTGATCGGCAGGGAGGTCTCCTCCTCCCACTCGCGACCGGCCTCGAACAAGCTCCGCGAGAGTGCGCCGCGAGTAGCGGTACATGAGCGCGACCGGCGCCTTCCGCGGCCAGCTGGCCCTCGCGTCCCAGAGCGCATGCCGCGTCGCACGCTGTCGGTCAGCATCGCTTCGCCCTCGTCGAAGGTGTCCGCCAGATCGACGCTGCCGCAGGCGCAGGGCGTATGCCTCGCGCTCCTCGAGGTCGGGCCGTTCAGCCACGCCTGGCGGCGTTCGCGCTCGCTTGGCGACCCACGCATCGATCTCGGCCTGGCGTCGGCTCCATCGGCCGGCTTCCATCTGATCACGGCGTCCTCCGACGCCTGGACCGTCGACGTCGGTCATGTCACACCACCCCTGCCTTCGTCGCCGAAATGCGCCTCCCACGGCTTTTCTGGAACGCGAGTGTACGCCTCCGCGGCCGGGCAACGACTAGAGGCGCCCGGCGATGCGTCAGCGCCCGGACAGGTCGAACCAGGTCGTCTTGAGCTGGGTGTAGCCGTCGAGGGCGTGGAGCCCCTTGTCGCGGCCGAAGCCCGACTGCTTGTAGCCGCCGAACGGGACCGTGATGTCGGCCGTCGTCGAAGGTGTTGACCCAGACGATGCCGGCCCGGATCGCGGCGCGACAGCCGATGGGCCCGGTTGACGTCGCGCGTCCACAGCCCGGCCGCGAGGCCGTACGGCGTGTCGTTGGCGATGCGCGAGCGCCTCGTCCTCGTCGTCGAACTCGGTCACGGTCAGGACCGGCCCGAAGATCTCCTCGCGGGCGACGCGCATCGAGTTGCCGACGCCGTCGAGGATCGTCGGCGCGACGTAGTAGCCGCCGGTCTCCTCGCGGACCCGCTCGCCGCCGGCCGACGACCCGGGCGCCTTCCTCGCGCCCGAGGTCGACGTAGCCGAGGACCTTCGTCCAGCTGGCGCTCGTCGACGATCGAGCCCGAGCCGGGTCTCGGGTCGAGCGGCTCGCCCGGCGCCAGCTCGCGCGCCCAGCGCGCGCGATCGCGCTCGACCAGCTCCTCGCGGACGGAGCGGTGGACGACCAGCCGCGACCCGGCGTTGCAGGTCTGGCCGCTGTTGTAGAAGATCCCCAGCCGATGCGCCGAGGCGGCCGCCTCGAGGTCGCCGACGTCGGCGAGGACGACCTGCGGGCTCTTGCCGCCGAGCTCGAGCGAGATCGCCTTGACGTCCGTCTCGCCGACCGCGCGCGAGGAGCGACGGCCCGACCTCGGTCGAGCCGGTGAACGCGATCTTGTCGACGCCGGGGTGGCGCGCGAGCGCGTCGCCGATCGACGCGCGCCGGGCCCGGTCACGACGTTGAGGACGCCGTCCGGGAGGCCGGCCTCCGCGGCCAGCTCCGCGAGGCGGAGCGCCGTCAGCGGCGACTGGCGAGGCCGGCTTGAGCACGACCGAGTTGCCGGTCGCGAGCGCCGGCGCCGAGCTTCCAGGCGGTGATGATCAGCGGGTAGTTCCAGGGCACGATCGCGCCGACGACGCCGATCGGCTCGCGGGTGACGAGCGACAGCGTCGTCCGGACCCGGTCGGGCCGACCTCGCCGTAGACCTTGTCGATCGTCTCGGCGTACCACTGGAGCGTCGTCGCGCGCGCTCGGGACGTCGACCGCGAGCGTGTCGCGGATCGGCTTGCCGACGTCGAGCGACTCGAGCAGCGCGAGCTCGTCGCGGTTCGTCGCGGATCGAGCTCGGCGAGCGCGGAGCAGGACCCGCTTGCGGCTCGCCGGCGACTGGTCGCGTCCAGCGGCGGTCGTCGAACGACCGCGCGGGCGGCGGCGACAGCGCGGTCGACGTCCTCGGCGCCGCCCTCGGCGACCTCGGCGATCGTGCTGAGCCGTCGCGCCCGGCGATGTCGTCGAACGTCCGGCCCGGACGCCGCCGGCGCGAACCGGCCGTCGATGAACAGCTCGGTCCGTGGCGCGACGGCGGCGGCACGCGCGATCCAGTCTTCCGTCGTCGGCTTGGGCGCCTCGAGTCGGTCATGCCGCGAACCGCTGCAGTGCCGTCTCGTCGAGGACGACCCCGAGCCCGGCGTGCGCCGGGACGCGCAGGATCCCGTCCGGTCCGGGCCGGATCGGCTCGGCGAGCATGAAGTCGCGCCGCTCCGGGGTCCAGCCGGGCGGGTCGTACGGGAACTCGATGAACGGTCCGCCGCCGACGCCGGCGGCGACGTGCAGGTTGGCCAGCAGCCCGATGCCGTTCGTCCACGTGTGCGGCGTGAACCAGCGGTTGCGCGGCCAGCGCGAGCTCGGCGACCGTCGCGGCCGCGGAGCATCCCGGCGGCGAGGACGACGTCGGGCTGGTGGACGTCGAACGCGTCGGCGTCGACGCGCGGCGACGCAGCTCGGCGAAGGTGCGGGTCATCTCGCCGCCGGCGATGCGGATCCCCGGCGCCGACGCCCGCAGCGCCGCCAGACCGCGTCAGGTCGGTGCCGGCCAGCGGCTCCTCGAGCCACAGGACGTCGTAGCTCGGCGAGCCGGACGGCGATCTCGCGGGCGGCGACCGGGTCGAGCGAGCGGCGTCGTGTCGCCGGCCATCCGCCAGCCCTGGTTGAGGTCGACCATGATCGCCATCGGATCGCCGACCGCGCGCGCGGGTCGCCGCGACGGCCGCGAGGCCCTCCTCGAGCCGGCGCGGGTCGACCCGGATCTTCAGCGCGCGTGAAGCCCTCGTCGCGGAGCCGGAGCGCGCGACTCGGCGCGCGCCGCCGGCCGGCAGCAGCATCCCGCACGAGGCGTACGCCGGGATGCCGTCGTCGCGCCGCCGAACAGCGTCGCGACCGGCAGATCCGGCGACCTGGCCGGCGATGTCCCACAGCGCGGCCTCGAGCGGCCAGTACCGGCCGGCGTGGAAGTCGATCGTCTCGAGCGACCCGGACGTGGCGGGCGATCGCCAGCGGGTCGCTGGCCGATGAACAGGTGCTCGAACGCCTCGAAGCCGTCCATCGTGTCGCCCGGAGCCGATGCCGACGACGCCCTCGTCGGTCTCGACCCGGACGATCGTCGCCGCGAACGACGCGGCGCGGGACCGGGTCCCAGGCGGCCGGGAACGGCGGGTCGAGCGGCAGGACCAGACGGTCGAGGCGGATGCGCGGTGATGCGCACGTCAGGAGTATCGCGCAGTCGCCGCGACGCGCGAGCGCAGTTGCTGTTGACAGTGGGATGGGCCGCCAGTACCGTTCCGAGACACTCCGGTCGACTGGCAGGAAGCAGTGGCCGGGCCGGCGGTGTCGTTGCGAACGATGCCGTCGTGTGCTCGTCGCCGCCAGGTCGTGCTCGCTGGAGGAATCAGAGACCGATGGACTATCCCGAAGTTGGACAAGGTTCGCCGGTCAGCTGCGCCGTTGCAGCTCGACGTGGTCGAGGCGTTCGCCGCCGGGCGACTGAGCCGCCGCGAGTTCATGCAGCGCGGCGCGATCCTCGGCCTGTCGATGGCCTCGATCACGGCGCGATCATCGCCGCGTGCGGCGGAACCCCGTCGTCAGCGCCGGCGCCGCCGCGAGCGCGGGTGCAACGTGCGCCGGAAGCGCCGCGGCCAGGCTCGGCCGGTCCGGCCAAGGTCGGCGGCACGATCCGGGTCGCCTGCCAGCCGTCCGAAGATCGACCCGGTCGCGATGCATGGACCTGGCGGCTACGGGCATCACCGCGCAGTCGTTCGAGTTCCTGTGCACGCTCGCCCCGAATGCCGCGACATCGCGCCGGGCCTGGCGCTGAGCGTGGACGCCCGAACGACGACGGCACGGTGTGGACGTTCAAGCTTCGCCAGAACGTGACAGTGGCAGGACGGGACGCCGACTTCACGGCCGACGACGTCGTCGCCACGATGGAACGCCTGGTCGCCGCGCGGTAACTCCGGGTCTCAAGGGCGTCATCGCGGCCGGGCTCGCGCCGTCGCGACGGACCCGAACACGGTCGACCTTCACCCTGCGTCGGCGCCAACGGCAACTTCCCGTACCTGGTCTCGGTCTTCAACGCCCAGTCGCTGATCACCCCGAGCCGCCTACGCCGCGGGACGACGCTCGACAAGCAGCCCGCACGGGACCGGGGCCATGGAAGCTCGACGAAGCTACGACGCCGCGACCGGGCGCCAAGTTCGTCCCGGAACGACGAGTGGTGGGGCGGCAAGACCCCGCTGGACACCACTGAGTTCATCTTCTTCGATGACGACCGGCGCGATGGTGACCGCCTACCAGGGCGGCCAGGTCGATGCCATCGTCCAGTTCGACGTGCTGTCGGAGCGCCGCTGTTCGACTGACGCGAACTTCACCGTCGTCGACTACGCCGACGCGACACCATCGCCAGATCTGGATGCGCTGCGACACCGGCCAGTTCGCCGACGAAGCGCGTCCGCCAGGCGCTGGCGCTACACCATCGACCGACCGGCGCTCATCGCAGCAGCTGTTCAAGGGCAAGGCGCAGCTCGGCCAACGATCACGTCATCTGGGACGACTATCCGTACTTCAGCGACACCGTCACGCAGCGCGCGCAGGACATCGACAAGGCCAAGCAGCTGCTCGCGGACGCCGGGCAAGTCGGACCTGACGGTCGACGCTCCAGTACGGCAAGCTGCAGCGAGATCCCGGACCTCGCCGTCGCTCCTGCAGAGCCAGGCGGCCCAGGCCGGGATCACGATCACGCCGGCCGGCGAGCGACAACGACCCGTTCTACGACGCCGCAGTGGTGCCCGCGCCAAGCCAGCCGATCCGCCGTGCTCCGGCGCCGCCGAGCTCGGCATCGTCGACTACGGCCACCGCGGCCACGCCGGACGTCTTCCTCAACTCGGCGCTTCAAGACAAGGGCGTCTGGAACTCCTCCCAGTACATCGTCGCACGGAGTTCGACGCGGCCTTCAAGGAATTCCAGAGCGCGGTCGGCGTCGATGCCCAGAAGGCCGCCTGCGCCAAGATCGAGACGATCCTGAACGACGATGTCGCCGGTCGGCCATGCCGTACTGTCTACAACTACCTCGTCCGGCAACTCGAAGAAGTTCACGGGCGTCTACACGTGCGCGCTCGGCCAGATGTTCTTCTCGGCAGGCCTCGGCCGTCTAGCATCCGACACCTGGGAGCTGCCCGGAACGCCGGGCGCTCCCGTTCGCGCTCGAGCCCGGATGGTGACGTAGCCGATGGCCCGCTTCATCGCGCGCAGGCTCGCTGCTCGCTATCGTCACGCTGTGGCTCCTCGTCACGATCGTGTTCGTCATCACCAACGTCCTGCCCGCCGACGTCGGCCGGACGATCCTGCAGGCCGTTCGCGCCGCAGGAGAGCGTCGACGCGCTCAACGAGCGGCTCGGGACGAACCGACCCTCTGGTCACGCTACGTCGAGTCCGATCACAGGGCGTCGTCACGCTCGACTTCGGGGAGTCGTTCGTGTCCGAGCCAGCCCGTCTGCCGCAGCTCCTCGGCGGCGATCGGGCGCTCGGCCGAAGCTCGCCGGTCTCGCGCTCGCTCATCACGATCCCGATCAGCATCGCGGCCGGGCTGTACGCCGCGAGACGGAGGGACCGCAAGGCCGACCGGGCGATCGTCCTGATCGGCGTCACGTCGTCGTCCATCCCGGAGTTCATCATCGGCACGATCCTCGTGGTCGTCGTCGGCGTCCAGCTCGGCTGGTTGCCCGTCCTCGCGACCCCGCCACCCGAACTCGGACATCCTCACGCAGATCCGCTACCTGCTGATGCCGCGCCATGGCGATGGCGCATCGTCTACTTCGGGTACATCGCCCGGATGACCCGGGCGGGCACGATCGACGTCCTGCAGTCCGACTACACGCGGACGGCGACGATGAAGGGCCTGACCACGGCGCAGACGATGCGCCGCCACGTGCTGCGCAACGCGCTTGTCCCGACGGTGGCCGTCATCGCGGTCAGATCGGCTATCTGTTCGGCGGGATCATCGCGGTCGAGAAGATCTTCAACTACAACGGCATGGGCGCCACGATGCTGTTCGCCGCCCAGCGCAAGGACCTGCCCGATGCTGACCGCGGGTGTGCTCGTCATCGGCATCGTCTACATGCTCGCGACCCTCGCCGCCGACCTCATCATCGCCTGGATGAACCCGCGCGATCCGGCTGGACGCGAGCACGCTGATGTGACGTCATCGTCAGCCCGGCGCCGCCTGCACCGATGGCCGCCCGGCGCGGCGTCCGGAGCGCGCCCAGGCCCGCCGCGAGACGCTGCGGCTCCTGGTCCGCCGCCCGGCGTTCATCATCGGCAACATCGTCATCATCGGGTGGATCATCTGCGCCGTCCTCGGGCGAGCGCATCACGCCGTACGATCCGTTCAACAGACTTCTCGGCCGGCCACCTGCCACCCAGCCTCGAGCACTGGATGGGCACGGACCGGCTCGGCCGCGACGTCCTGTCGCGGGTCATGGTCGGATCGCGCGACGTGCCTCATCGTCGCGCCGCTCGCGGCGCTCCTCGGCGTCGTCGGCGGGCACCTTGCTGGGCCTCGATCATGGGCTACTACCGCGGGCTCGTCGACGACGTCCTCAGCCGGCTCGTCGAGGCGTTCCTCGCGCTCCCGGTCATCCTCGTCGGCCCTGCTGACGCTGGTCGTGCTCGGGACGTCGCCGCTCGTCGTCGTCTTCGTCGTCGGGATCCTGTTCACGCCGATCGTGGCCCGGACCGTGCGCTCGGCGGTCCTGCCGGAGCGCGAGCTGGACTACGTGACCGCCGCCAAGCTGCGCGGCGAGTCGGGCCTGTTCATCCTGTCGCGCGAGATCTTCCCGAACGTCCTCGGCGCCGACCGTCGTCGAGATGACCGTCCGCTTCGGCTACGCGATCTTCACGGTCGCGACGCTGTCGTTCCTCGGCGTCGGCCTCCAGCCGCCATCGCCCGACTGGGGCCTGAGCGTCAGCCAGGAGTACACCAACATGATCAGCGGCATCTGGTGGCCGACGCTCTTTCCCGCGCTGGCGATCGCCAGCACCGTCATCGCGGTCAACCTGATCGCGGACTCGCTCCAGTCGGTGCTGAACGAATGACGACGCGAGACGAGCTCGCCGGCGCTGCCGCTCACGCCGCGCCGCGGCGCCGCCCTCGAAGGTCGAGGACCTATCGCTCTCGTACGTCGTGCGCGGCATCCCGCGACCGGTGCTGCGCGGCGTCTCGTTCGAGTCGCGCCCGGGCGAGTCGTACGGCCTCGTCGGCGAGATCCGGCTGCGGCAAGTCGACCACGGCCTACGCCGCCGTCCGCTACCTGCCGCGCAACGGCGTCATCACCGGCGGCCGGATCCTCGTCGACGGCGACGACATCACGAAGATGAGCGACGAGCGAGGTCCGCCAGTTCCGGATCCACCACGCCTCGATGGTCTACCAGGACCCGGCGCGGCGCTGAACCCGTCGACGCAAGATCGGGCCGCAGGTCGCCGAGGCGTTCACGGTCCTCGGCCAGAGCTCGAAGCAGGCCGAGGAGAGCGCGCATGCGGGCGCTCGGCGCGTCCAGATCGCCGACCCGGAGCGCGTGTGCGCCGCACCGCTACCGCACCAGCTGTCCGGCGGGATGCAGCAGCGCGTCGTCATCGCCATCGCGCTCGCCTCCGACCTGAAGCTGCTCGGTCCTCGACGAGCCGACGACCGGGCTCGACGCCACCGTCGAGGCGAGCGTCCTCGACCTCGTGCGCGCAGCTGCAGGCCGAGACCGAACGCGGCGGTCCTGCTGATCGCCCACAACCTCGGCGTCATCCGGACGCTGTGCGATCGGGTCGGCGTCATGTACGCCGGCAAGATCGTCGAGGAGGGCGACGCGGCGACCGTCTTCGAGCGACCCGAAGCATCCGTACACGCTCGGGCTGCTGCGCTCGCTGCCCCGCCACGGCGTTCGCAAGGCACGAGCGGGCGCTGTCGACGATCCCGGCAACCTGCCCGCAGATCGGCACGACCTGCCGACCTGCGTGTTCGTCGACCGCTGCCCGCTCGGCCGACGAGCTGTGCCGGACCGTGGTGCCGCCGGTCGTCGAGGTCGCGGCGACGGCCACTGGACGCGTTGCCACCACTCGCGACCGGCTGCGGCGAGATCGTCGAGCCGCCGTCGATCGTCGGCGCGACACCGTCGACGGCGACGCTCGCGCTCGGCGATGCTCGAAGCGTGTCGAAGACCTTCCACCAGAGCGGCCACGACGTGCCGGCGCTGGTCGAGGGTCGACCTCGAGCTGTTCGACGGCGAGACCCTCGGGCTCGTCGGCGAGTCGGGCTCCGGCAAGTCGACCCTGGCCAAGACGATCCTCGGCATCGAGGGCCCGGACGCCGGCGGCAGCATCGAGCTCGACGGCAGCGCGCTCGCGGCCGATCGGCGAACCGCGCCGACCGACGGACAAGCGCTCGATCCAGATGGTCTTCCAGAACCCGGACTCGGCGCTCAACCGCGGCTGGACGCGCGCGCCGCATCCTCACGCGCTCGGTGCAGCAAGCTGACCGGGACTGCAAGGGCAAGGCCGTCGACGACACGGGTCGACAAGCTGGCCGCGGACCTGCGCCTCGACCCAGCGCCACCTCGACCTCAAGCCGCGCCAGCTGTCGGGCGGCCTCAAGCAGCGCGTCGCGATCGCCCGGCGCCTTCGCCGGCGACCCGCGGATCGTCGTCGCCGACGAGCCGACGAGCGCGCTCGACGTCTCGGTCCAGGCCGCGATCCTCAACCTGCTGTCCGAGCTCCAGGCCGAGAGCAAGACGAGCTACCTGCTCATCTCGCACGACCTCGGCGTCGTCCGCTACCTCGCCGACCGGATCGCGGTCATGTACCTCGGCCGGATCATGGAGGTCGGCGACTCGAGACGGTCTTCCGCGGCCCGAACCACCCGTACACGGAGGCGCTGCTGTCCGCCGTGCCGAACGTCGACGGCGAGACGCGCGCGCGGATCCTCCTCGAGGGCGAGATCCCGAGCCCGGCCAACCCGCCGAGCGGCTGCGTCTTCAACACCCGCTGCCATCGCGTCGATCGCGGGCCTGTGCGAGGTGACCGAGCCGCCGCTGATCGAGGTCGAGCCGGGCACCTGATGAGCTGCCACATCCCGCTCGAGGAGCTGCGCCGCTCAGCGCCGCTCGACCGACGCGGATGCACCAGTGCTGACGACTCCGGCCGGGCGAAGCCTCGGCGAGTCACAGCCGAGGCCGTGGCCGCGGCCGCAAGGCCGAGGTCGCGGCAGTCGACGCCCGCCGCCCGACGCCGCCGGCCGGACTGGACCGGCTGCCTGCGGCCGCCCGTCAGACGTCCGAGTCGCGGGAAGCTCGCGCTTGCGCCGGTCCATCCACTCGACGAGCTCCTCGTGGATCGCCCTCGTCGAGCGGCGGCATCTCGTACTCCGCGAGGCGCTGCTTCCAGCGCAGGTTCGCCCGCTGCGCGCGCATCGAGCCCGCCGTCGAGCTCCCACTGCTCGAAGCTGTCGTTGTTCGACGAGCTCGGAGCGCCAGAACGCGTGCTCGAAGTTGGCCAGCGTGTGCGGCGAGCCCAGGAAGTGCTGGCCCGGCCCGCCGGCGAGCATCGCGTCGAGCGCGTAGCCGTTGTCGGTCGGTGTCGACGCCCGCTGATGTAGGCCTCGGCCATCGACGCCTGGTCCTCGTCGAGGATGAACTTCTCGTAGCCGATCGCGAGGCCGCCCTCGAGCCAGCCGGCGGTGTGGAGGTTGAAGTTGACGCCGGCCTGCATCGTCGCCATGAAGCTGATCGCGCTCTCGTAGGCCGCCTGGTAGTCGGGCAGCTTGGACGCCGTGAAGTTGCCGCCGCTGCGGAACGGGACGCCGAGCCGGCGGGCGAGCGCGGCCAGCACGAACAGGACGAGCTGCGGCTCCGGGCGTGCCGAACGTCGGCGCCCCGGTCTGCATCGACATCGACGACGCGAACGAGCCGAAGATGACCGGCGCGCCGGGCCGGACGATCTGGCAGAACGCCATCCCGGCCAGCGCCTCGGCCAGCGTCTGGGTCGCCTGCGCGGCGACCGTCACCGGCGCCATCGCGCCGCCGAGGATGAACGGCGTGATCGAGCATGATCTGGTTGTTCTCGGCGTAGACCTTGGCCGAGCCGAGCATGTTGAAGTCCCACGACATCGGCGAGTTGGCGTTGGCCAGGCCCATGATCACGTGCTCGCGCTCCATGGTCTCGGCACCGAACACGATCCGCGCCATGTCGACCGAGTCCTGGGCGCGGCTCGGGTGCGTCACCGAGCCCATGAACGCCCGGTCCGAGTAGCGGATGTGGCTGTAGACCATCTCGAAGTGGCGCTTGTTGACCGGGCAGGTCGACCGGCTCGCACAGCGTGCCGCCGCCGTGGTGGAGCGTCCGGCTCGTGTAGGTGAGCTTCACGAAGTTGCGGAAGTCCTCGATCGTCGCGTAGCGCCGGCCGTCGTCGAGGTTGTGGATGAACGGCGAGCCGTAGGTCGGCACGAGGACCATGTACGGGTCGCCGATCTGACGACGCTGCGCGCCGGGTTGCGGGCCCGCTGGGTGAAGAGCGCGGGCGCCGTCGGCCTGGATGAGCGACCGGCACATGCCGCGCGGGAAGCGGACCCGCATGCCCGTCGACGTCGGCGCCGGCGCCGCGGAAGATCTCGACCGCCTCGGGGTAGTTGACGATCTCGATGCCGACCTGCTCGAGCAGCGTGTCGGCGTTGTGCTCGATCGTGCTCGAGACCCTCGGTCGAGATGACCTCGACCGGCGTCGAGCTTGCGGGTGAGGTACGGCAGCGATGTCCATGGCGCGGGCGAGGCGCTCGGTCTGGCGCGCCGACCGACCGCGCCGCACCGGCGGGTGTTCGAGGTCCGGTGGCGGCCATCGATCTCCTCGTGGTCGCGGGCGTCGGTCCGGACCGTGGCACGCCACGTCGGTACGGCGCGCGTCGATCAGAGGCGGCGAGCGCAGCTCCCGGCCTCGTAGAAGCGCGAGGCTCGCCCGACGCGGGGCGCACGCAGTCGCCGATCGCGTGGAACGCGATGCCGCGCGCGGTCAGGTCGTCGGCGAGGTCCGTCTCGGCGACCGGCGTCTCGGCGATGACCAGGGTGTCGGCATCGACCTTCGTCGACGTCGCCGGTCAGCGTCGACGCGGATCGCGCGAGCCCGGTCCGCCAGCCGAGGACGACGACGACGGTGCATCGAGCGGCCGCCGGCGGCGCGCGAACGCGCTCGCGAGCGGGCCGTCGGCGGCGCTGTGGGACAGGCCGCCGGCGACGACCGCCGCCGCGGTCACGATCGTCACCTCGTGGCCGGCTTCGACGAGGTGCAGCGCGGTGCCGAGTCCGCGCCAGTCGTCGACGTCGTCGAGGACGAGCGACGCGCTGGCCGCAGCCGGCGCGTCGCCGTCGAGCACGTCTGGATCGAGAGACGTCGCGCCGTCCGACGCCGGGCAGCCGGTCGCACCAGCGGCAGCGCCCGCTGGAACCCGGTGCCGCGGCGGCCGCGACCCGGTCGCCACGATGACCTCGTCGGCGACTCGATCGCCGAGTCGGTCGCCGGCGCTCTTCGCACGCCGAGCCGGACCTCCACCCCGAGCGCGTCCAGCCGCCGGCCGAACCAGGCGATCAGGTCCGTGATCTGGCCGCGCGACGGCTGGCAGCCCGGCCAGCCGGAACTGGCCGCCGAGCGCCGGCCGCGCTCCGACGAGCGTCACCCGGTGGCCGCGCTCCGCCGCGACCCGCGCCGCCTCGAGCCCGGCCGGCCCGCCGCCGACGACCAGGCACGGACGCGGGCACGTCGGCCGGCTCGAACCGGTCGCCGCCCACTCCCATTCGCGCCCGGCGGACGGGTTGACCAGGCACGAGATCCAGTAGTCGCGCGAGCGCCGGCCCCAGCACAGCTGGTTGCACGAGATGCACGGCCGGACCTCGTCCGCGCGGCCCGGCCCGGGCCTTGGCGACCAGGTGCGGGTCGGCGATCTGGCCGCGGACGATGCTGACCATGTCGGCCTGCCCGGCGGCGATGACGGCCTCGGCTGCGGCCGGGCGTCCGGATGTGGCTCTCGGCCTGGACGACGCGCGTTGCGGACGACGGCCTTGAGCGCCGGCGGCGAACGGCTCCCCGAGCCGCTGGCTCGATAGAGCGACGTCGGGATGATCGCCTCGAAATGGAAGTACGAGCCCGTCCCGCACGTGACGTAGTCCATCAGCCGTCGCTCGTCGTGCCAGGCGACGATCTCGGCCAGCTCGTCGATGCGACGGGACGGCCTCCGCGACCGGGTCCGCGCTGACCGCCAGCCCGATGATGAAGTCGTCGCCACAGCGCTCGCGGATCCGGCGCAGGATCTCGCGCCGAGAAGCGCATCCGGTTCTCGAACGTGCCGCCCCACTCGTCGGTCCGCCGGTTCGACCACGGCGCCCAGAACTGGTCGACCACGGCGTGGTACGCGTGCGAAGATCTCGACCCCGTCGAACCCGCTCGCCTGGGCGCGCGCGGCGGCCGCGACGAAGCCCTCGATGAGCTCCTCGATCTCGTCGGTCGTCATCGCATGGCTGCCGTCGGCGTCGTGTGTACGACGGGAGACCGGACGGCGACCAGTTCGGCGCGAACGAGTTGTCGGCGTCGCCGTGCTGCCCACGTGGTAGAGCTGGTGGATCGGACGACATCCGGGTTCGCCTCGCGGCAGGCGTCGGTCAGGCGGCGGAAGGCGGGGATGATCGTCGTCAGGTGTGATCTCAGGACCACGGTCAGTGGATAGGCACGAGTTAAGACCCGACCATCCGCAACGCCACGAGCACGCGTTCGCGGTAGGCGGGTGTACGCCGCTCACCGGGAGAAGACCGATCCTCGGCTTCCATGACCCGGCGGTGTGCGCCCCGAGGCGATCCCCATCGTTAACGCTCACCGTGGCCAGGGGAGCAGCTCAGGCTGTATGCGGGAGAAGTGATCATCACCGATCAGGCTGGCATTCCCTGGTGGAAACCTGCAGGCGGCTGGGTCACGGAAGCGAAGAGATCGGGCACCATGTTGGCACATGCGCCAGACGGCAGCTTCACCTGGCACGACTGCACCTCAAACTCTTCACGGCACGCCGCCGCATCCTCAGCATCGCGATCACGCCGCCGATCGAGGTGTGGCAGGATCAGATGGATACAGCCGGCAGAAGCGCGAAGGCGTCGATCGCGCCATCTGGCAGAAGCTCGGCGATCCGGCGATATCAGCTCGGGCGATCCCGACAGCCAGGCCCGGACGGGACGATCGTGACCAGCGCCACGCCGCTCGTGAGCAGGCCGCCTGCGCCAGCGGCCAGCTCGACGCCGACCGCGGCCGGCGGCAAGGGTTGTGATGGCGGCTAGGCTGAACGCTGAAAGCGGGTGGCTACGAAGCGTTCGCGGCCGGCTGGCGGCAGCTGAGCCTTCGCGCTGGGAGCTCAGCGGCCAGTGATCGATGCAGCGCCGGCAGCCGGTGGGCGGCGAGCAAACCGATGACCAACAACGACAGTTCGAGGCACTTTGCTCCTCCTCGGCCTGACGACCACGGCGGCGCGCGATCACCGAAACTACTCGGTATCATTACCGCTCGACGACGACCGGTGCCGGGACGCGGTCAGCTCGCGTCTCGCCCTCGCCGGGGCGCGACTCCGGTACAGCTCGCCGGCCACCGGCGGGACCAGTTGTACCAGCTGGGTAGCCGTGTGCAAGCCGAGGACTGCCGTTGGGAACGGCGATCCGAAACAAGCAACCACCGCAGCGGGCTTTGCCGCCGGCGTCGTCAGATGAATCGATCACGGTATCCACGGCGCGATCCAGTGGCCGAAGGCGTCACCTGGGTTTATCGAACGCTGCCGCGATGTCGACCGACAGGATCAGGATCCAGTCACCAGTAACGATCGCGATGTGACCGATGCCCGCAAGCAGAGCGTTACCGACTGATCATCCGCAAGCCAGGTGGTCCATCGTGGCGAACTTCGGCGGCTGCAGCGAACCTGCACAGTCGATGGGCTGCAGGTAGCGCCCGATCTGTATCGCGATCGTATGGGCGCGACTCCGCCGTGACCGGGGGTATATCGTCAGAAGCAGTGGACAGCGATCATGATCGTGGCACCATCCGGCCTGATATGATATCAGCTTCTGCTGATGAACACGAGGAGTGGCTCATTATATTGAGTTCACCGCTTTGGGCAGTCACCAAACAGGTGTGCAAGCCGCCTTGCCGAGCATGTGATGTGGACGGGTGGGCGCCCAAAGGTTCTCGAGGCCCGTCAGGAACCGGTTGCTGACGTATCCAGCAGGGCATCCCACCGGCCAACGGGTCGCCAAAGAAACGGCTGCCGAGGGCATCAGGTCGCGCGTCCCGGCTGCGATCGGGGCGACGCAAGCGCGGGGATCGCGTGGCGTCGTACTGGTAGTCAGGGTGGAACGAACTGACGATCTCGGCGCCGGCCGCCAGAACGGCGTCGTAGCAGGTCTCTGTTTTTGCCGCGTGGCCCCGGTTCTGGCTGGATGATGGCGGCTCACGCAGAGTCCGAGCTGGCGGCGATATCCACCGTTTCAAATCACGTTACGTCGTCGACTCCAGATCGATCTTGGACGGAGGATAGTGCCGGGGTTCCATCCGCATACATCCATCGGCGTCCTACGGCTGTTCCACCGGCGGGCCATCCGTCTGAGCGCAGCATGGGCTCGAGCAGGATTCAGATCGAGCACGGGCAGAAGATACCCCAGCCACTCATTCTCTGATCACGGTCATCACCGGCACCGCAGGTCGTCGCCTGCTTTGAGATATATTACGATGTTAGATCAACTCTTTATGTTACAGTGAGACCCGGCACCATGCGGGCGAGACCCACCCGGGTGTCGGCTGAAGGCATGCCCGGTTCCCCGTCTCCACTACGGCTCTGGTCCACATAACATTTCACGAAATGGATCTACAAAGTCTAGGAGTGGTTACTCCATCACCCCCAAACCTGGGAGGCAGTTCAAGCCACACAGACAGCTCACCATTTATCTCCAGCCAGCATGACCTGGGACAGCTCAGCTACCAAACTTGGAGACGTGTCACATCCCACGCAGACCGATCCTCGGGAATTGGCCGGCGTCGCCCGAACGCCACAAAATCTCGATATCTGCCAGCGCACCGGCAGGGCCACCACCCAGCGTCCATCTGGTTATGATGACGAGGACGATCCACCTGCTTGTGCCGGCACGTTCGGCGGAACCGCGAGTGAACTGGCTACCACGCTCACTTTCACCACGATCCGAAACGATTCTGGAGAAGCGCTCACGTATAAGGTCGTGGCTCGATTTACTCGACCACGTCAAGCTCGGCTTTGGGGGCGCCACGGCTGGCACCATGACACCGACCCCTGGAAGAGCTGCAGCGATCAGGGCTGTCGCGCGGAACCACAAGGGCACGCGTTGGACCTTGCGCTCCTCGCTCACTAGCCCACGGCTACCTTCGCTCGGTGCTCGGGGATCCGCCTTGCCCTTGTCGCCCCTGCGCGACAGGCGCGGCCTGTGGCCCGTAGCGGGCCGATCAGCCCTTTATTGCCTCGAGGCCTGCGCCATTCAAGAATGCCGCGGAAACAGGGATGGGCGCGATCAGGATGCGATGCGCTCGCGATGGTCAGAATTGCGACGTGAGCGTCGCTGATCGTCAGCTGGAAGCATCAGCTGAACAGACGGACAGCGCTTTGGTCGAACCGACTTTGTAGTGCCACAGGCGAAACATCACTTCCCCGAGATCTTATTTGCATTGATCTCGCGGGACACGGACGGCCCCAGAAAGGGTTCGGCGGCGCGACATCGGCAACGCGACTCCGACAGAGAACACCTTCGGGCGTTAGCGCCGCTGACGCTCGCCGCCTCGAGGTCTCTTTTTGCAGCTAGCAAAATACTCGAAGAACTCATATCCTCCTTTTTGATATCGACAACCTCGCGCCAGCGAACGCCGAACACCCGAAGCTGTCGTCAGCTCGGACGTGGACGATCAGCGCCTCGGCGATCGATCAGGTGGAAACGAAAGGGTTTGAACTGGCGCGATCAAGCGGTTTGCGTAGCGATGGCGCCCAACTGGCATCCTCGGCGGCACGGCGCAGGATGTTAGCGCTGCAACCACGTCGTCACGGCACGATCGAATGATCCGAGCATCGGCGCTGATGACGCGTTATTCAAGCGGTAGCGATCGATGTGCCGCGTGCGCGCGACCACGCCGTCGCGTGCCGGAGTCAGGCGCCGATGGTGTCTCGGGAAGGCTTGCATATCGGCGTTCACCGCGTCACCAGTTAAGCGGCGATCAGGCGACTTGACATCTCAGCTGCTGACGCCCGGACGTGATCAGCAGGAAGATGAGCGTCGTCCCGTGGCTGGCGCGCTCCATCGACCACCAGGATCAGCGGCCCATAATCAGGCGGAGATAGCGGGGCACTCCAGGGTCAACTTTGGCTTTGCACACGGCACGATCTGGGGTTGACCGGGATCCTCGATCCCCAAAACTCCGAGAAAGCGGTCAGCCAAAAGCAGCTGCGCATTGGTGCGGCGAGGCGTGGCATATTTTTGGGGCCTGCGCATCCGTACTCGCCACTGGCGTTGCGGATGCGTATTTGTAGTGAGCGACGGACCGTCATCGTCGAGTTGGCCGGTCTGCACCGGTGGTACTGGCGGCTCGGTGAACAGCTGCGCCAAACTCGCGTCAGCTTTGAGAGGTCAGGAGCTTACGAGCAGGATCACTTTTATCACGCTAGCCACGATATTGCCAGAGATTCACCAGTCAGTTGTCGACCTCGAGCCACCTCTTGACTACGCCAGGACTGGCTAGTTTGGCAGATCAGGTAGTCCACCGATGCCGCAAACACTTACTTAGGTCACTCATGATCGACGGCGTATCAACTCCTTACCAGATAAAAGCGGGTTAAGCTCCATTCATGAGATCGTGCTTCTTTTTAATACATAACC
>ERZ1370068.10324-contig-9034_pt1 | contig 50553 bp, 87 predicted proteins | sample MGYA00561227_ERZ1370068 | MGnify/ENA primary metagenome ERZ1370068 (study PRJEB38410, sample SAMEA6850437) | metagenome | study: Metagenomic assessment of the ecological functions of the soil: analysis of the soil microbiota associated with the... | reverse complement strand
GATCGGCTCGACGATGAGCGCGGCGATGCGGCCGCTGTTCGCGCTGAAGACCCGCTGCACCGAATCGAGATCGTTGTAGTCGGCGACGAGCGTGTCGCCGGACACCGCCCGCGTCACGCCAGGGCTGGTCGGCGTCCCCAGCGGTGAGCGCGCCGGATCCGGCCTTCACCAGAAACGCGTCGGCGTGGCCGTGGTAGCAACCTTCGAACTTGATGATGGCGTCGCGTCCGGTGGCCGCCCGCGCCACGCGCACTGCGCTCATCGCGGCTTCGGTGCCGGAACTGACGAAGCGGACGCGTCTCGATCGACGGCATCAGCGCGCGCACGCGTTCGCCGAGCTGCGCTTCGAGCGGACTCGGGGCGCCGAAACTCGTGCCCCGCTTCGCCGCCGCTGCCACGGCGCGTGCACCAGGCCGCGCGGCGCGTGCCCGTGGATGAGCGGCCCCCACGACATCACGTAGTCGATGAACCGGTTGCCGTCGACGTCCTGCAGCCGCGAGCCGGCCGCGCGGTCGATGAACAGCGGTGTCGCGCCCACCGCCTTGAACGCGCGCACCGGGCTGTCGACGCCGCCTGGCAGGATGTCCGCGCGCGCGAGCGAACAGTCGCGCGCGGAGCGCCGTCCGGCGAAGGACCATCAGTGCGTGCCCCGCATCACGTTATGCGCCTTGTTCAGCTCGTTGATCGCGGCGCTCAGGTAGCGCGCGTTCGTCTTTGTGCCGTTCGTCAGTTTGCGGGCGTCGCCGAAGGCGCGTGCCGCCTGGTCGACGTCGCGCTGCATCAACGCGAGAGGATCCCATGCCAAGCGCGGCTCGGAACGACGCCGGGTCGCGCTCGAGCGCGCGCCGGAAAAAGGGTCGCGCCACCGTCGGATCCCGCATCAGCAGGCAGATACGCCCGGCCGCGTCCAGCACGGTCGGCGTCGGAACTGTCGGCGAGGCGCTTGAGCAGCGGCGCCACGCGTTCCGGGCGGCCGGCTCGCGCCGCTCCGGCGGCTTCGGCGGATCGCTCGACCGACGTCGCCGCCGGGCGAGCGGAGTCGGTCGCAGCACGGGGTGCCAGATCGGTGCGATGCCGTTCAGACCGGAGCCGGCGGGCACAACCAGGTTGAACGGCAGCGCGACGACATCCGGCACGAGGCCCGGGCGCCGAGGCGTCGAAGACCCAGATGCCCGACTTGAAGCCGAGCAGCGCCCACTCGCCCTTGGCGCCGGAACGAGCGCTGAAGGTGCGCTGTCCGAGGAAGTCGCCGCCAGCGAAGCCGAAGATCGCCTCGACGCGGACATCCGCGTCCCTGAGCGGCTCGTCCCGTGCAGCGTCGAGCACTTTCCCCGGTGAGCCGATCGAGCGGCTGCGCCGCAAGCGACGGTCGCCAACGAGCACGAAGGCCGATGGTCGCGAAATGCGCCGGCGCATGACCGCGGAATTATACGCGCACGCGCTTCACGCCGAGGGAGCGGTTGTACAGTATCAGCGCCGTTCGGGCGATCCGACTGATTGGCGAGGATGCAGTGGTGAAACGTTCAATGCTGTTGTCGTGCGTCGCGTCGGGATCGTTGCCGCGGGCGCGATGGCGTGGGCGCAGGCACCGCGATCGCGGTGATCACGAGCGCGCCGCGCGCCTGTTCGACGGCCGGAGCGACACGGCGATCGCTGACGCGGTGGTGGTGGTGCAGGGCGACGCGCATCTCCGCGGCCGGATCGCGGCTGCCGATACCGGCTGGCGCGCAGGTGATCGACCTCGGCGACGCGACGATCCTGCCCGGCTTCATCGACGCGCACACGCATCTCACCGACGAATCGTCCGACGACTGGAACGCGGACGCGGTCGCCGGTCTGCGCCGAACGATTCCCGAGCCGACGCTGCGCGCCGCCGAGTTCGCGCGCCGGACGCTGATGGCGGGCTTCACCACCGTCCGCGACGTCGGCGTCCGGCGACTACATCGACGTCGGCCTGCGCAACGCGATCGCCGAGCGGCGTCGCGGTCGGCCCGCGCATGCTCGTCGTCGGTGCACGCGCTCGGCGCGCGCGGCGGCCACTGCGACAACACCGGCTTCCCCTACCAGACGCTTCGGGCCCGAGCCGGGCATCGCGGAACGGCATCGCCAGCCGGTCCCGACCAGTTCCGCGACGCGGTGCGGTTCCAGATCGAAGTACGGCGCTGACGTCGATCAAGGTCTGCGCGACCGGCGGCGTCCTGTCGCTCGGCGACGATGTCGGGCGCGCCGCAGGTGACGCAGGCCGAGATGGACGCGCTCGTCGACGAGGCGCACCGCCTCGGCACGCACGACGTCGCCGCGCACGCGCACGGCGCCGAGGGCGCGAAGGTCGCGATCCGCGCCGGCATCGACTCGATCGAGCACGGCTCGTTTCTCGACGACGAGGCCGTGCGGATGATGAAGAGCGCGGCACCTACCTGGTGCCGACGCTGATGGCGGGCGAGTGCGCGGGCGGACGCAAGGCGACGCGCAAATACCCGCCGGAGATCGCCGCCAAGGCGACGCAGGCGCTCGACGGCCGGTCGACGCGCGTTCAAGCGCGCGGTCGGCGGCCGGCGTGAAGATCGCGTTCGGCACCGACAGCGGCGTCAGCCCGCACGGCCGCAACGCCGAGGAGTTCGCGCTGCTCGTCGAGCACGGCCTGTCGGCGGCGGCGGCGCTGCGCGACCGTCGGCGACCGCCGCCGCGCTGCTCGGCGTCGATCGGCTCACCGGCACGATCGAGGCCGGCAAGGAAGCCGACATCGTCGCCGTCCCGGGCGACGTGCTGGCGCAACATCGCGGCGACCGAGCACGTGCGGTTCGTGATGAAGGGCGGAAAGATCTACAAGAACGACGGTAAGCAGGATAGCGGAAGGGGCAAGGAGAGCGCAACTGATGGCGTCTGGCGACTAGGCCCATGCCATGACAGTTTCGTGACAACTGAAATGGCCGGGGCGTGTTCGTAGAATCGCGCTGGTGGATGCGATGGAGTCCATCGGTCGCTCCTCCGTTTCCTGGCCGCCGCCCGCCTCGTCCTCTTCGTGTTCCTTGTCCCGTTTGGCGTGCTGACGGCGCTCGCGATCCGACACTGGAACCAGATCGCGATGCCGCGGTGCGACGGGAGTGGAAGACCAGCGGCGTCAGGTGGCGGCTGCGGTCCGTCAGGAATTCCTCGGTCGTCTCGAAAACCTCAAGCTTCGTGCGTTGTCCGGCGCGGTGGATGTGCGTTCGGACGATCGTGCGCGCGATTCGGCGGATGCGATCGTGCTTCGTCGCGCGGGTCGAGGACCGCCGGCTCGTGCTGCCGTGGGAGAGCAGGACCGCAGCGGGCGATGTGCGCCGCATTCTCGCGGAACAGCCATTCGCGGACCTGGCTTCTCGTGGGGAAACGGAGGAACTCGTCCATCAGCGGCCGGGGCACTCGCCTCCTCCTTCTATCGACGTGCGTTGTCCTCCGCTCGTCATCCGTCTCAAGCGGCCTCTTCGGAGCTGCTCGTCGCGCGTGCGCTCGGCAAATCCGCCGCGCGGCGGAGGCGCGCACGGCCGACCGCAGGACGCTGGCTCGCGCCTGCTGGCGCTCGTCGACGAGCAGGGAGTGCCGTTCGCGCTCTATGCGTCCCGCCGCGTGGCGGATCTCGAGGGCCTTCGCGATCGAAGATGCCCGGGCGGCGCTGGAGGCAGCTCGCGCAGGCCGGAGCGGCACCTGTGATGTCTCCGGCTGCAGTTCACATGCCGGCCAACGCCGTCGCCGCGACGCTTCGCTCGAAGGGTCCTCCTGAGATCGCAGGCGCTCGTGTCCACTGCGCAGCAGGCGATCACCACCCAGATCGCGCGCGGTGAGCAGGCGTTGGCGCTGCAACAGACGTCTCCGGCGCTCGCGCGCCAGTTTCCCTTCCGAGGCCGCGCGCGCAGAAGCGGAAGCCCTCCGGCTGCCGTTCGGGTGCAGGGGCCGTGGCTCGTCACCCTCTCCGCTGATATCAGCAGCCGTCAAACAATCTCTGGACTCGCGGTCGACGCATTGAAAGCGCGTTTGATCGACTGGAGACCGCTGCGCGATGCGTCGCCGCGGGCGGCTGCCGCCTGGCTCAGGCTTCCGACGGGCCGCCGACCTGACGAGCACCCACCTGGCCCGGTCCTCTGCCGGGACTGACGCTGATCCAGGTGGACGAGCGGGCGCAAGCGACGGGTCTCAGCGGCGGGTTCCGGAAGCAGGGGTTCTACGTCGCCGCGCTGTCGCTGGTCCTCGCGCTGGCCGCGTTCGGCGGATACCTTCTGCGGCGCGACGTACGGCGGAGCTGCGGGTGGCCGAACTGGCGCTCGCAGTTCGTCTCGAGCGTGTCGCACGAGCTGAAGACGCCGCTGACCGCGATCCGGATGTTCGCCGAGACGCTTCGCATGGGCCGGCCAGGCGATCCCGCAACCCGCGACGAGCACCTCGGACATCATCATCAACGAGAGCGAGCGCCTGACGCGGGCTGCTCAACAACGTCCCCGCTGATTTCTCGCGCATCAGAGAGCGGGCGCAAGACTCCACCAGTTCGCGCCCCACGATCTGAAATCGATCGCCTGTCAGGACGGCCGCACGCGCGATGCACCCATCGGCTCGCGCGGCAGGGATTCGAGTTGCAGGTCGACGTCGGCGAAGGGATTCCCGCCGGTCCAGAGCGATCCCGACGCGCAGCTCGAGCAGGCCATCCTCAACCTGCTGGCCAACGCGCTCAAGCTACTTCCGGCGACGCGCGCGGAAGATCGAGCTGCGGCTCGCGCAGCGACGAGCGCACGCCGTGATCAGCGTCCGCGACCGGGGGATCGGAATCGACCCGGTCGATCAGCGCCGCATCTTCGACAAGTTCTACCGGGTGGCGAGGCCGGAGGAATCGCTCTGACTCCCGGAACCGGACTGGGACTGACGCTGGTCGATCACATCGTGCGCTCGCATCACGGGCTGGTCGGCGTCGACAGCACGCGCCGGGTGGCGGCAGCACGTTTCGGATCTCATCTTCCGCTTGCGGCAGAAGACCCGGCTTCCTCTGGAAGAAGACGGCCTGGCGCCATCGCCCCGGCGCGCGGTTGAATCGGAGGCCTGATCGTGGATCGCATCGGCTCACCGTCGAGGACGACCCCGCCGGCCCTGCGCGGCTTGTCGGACAACCTCGCCAGCAGGGCTACGGCGCGTCGCCCGCGACGGACGGTGACGCGGGCTACCGTCTGATCTGCGACACGCAACCCGATCTTTGGTGCTGCTGGACGTGATGCTGCCGGGTCTGAGCGGATACGAGCTGCGCCGCCGGCGAGTCCGGAGCGGCGGGACCGACGACGCCGGTCGTCATGCCGTCGGCCAGAGGCGACGAGTCGGATCGCGTGTTCGGGCTGGACGCCAGGGTGCCGACGACTATGTGTCGAAGCCGTTTTCGCTCGGCGAGCCTCCCCGCGCGGATCCGCGCCATCCTGCGCCAGTGGCAGTGGACTGGCGCGCCGGAGCACGCGCTGGTCGATCGCGACCCTCCGGGAGGCGGCCGGACGTGCAGCGTCAATCTGCTGCCGCGCGTGCGGCCGGCCGTCGCGGCCGTATCGACTACGGCGGCTGCTGCATTCCGGCGCGACACGTTGGGCGGTGATGATTTCGATCACGTGGAGCCGGAGCCCGGTGCGCTCGGTCTCCTCGTCGCCGATGTGGGCCGGGCAAGGGGATCCCCGCGGCGCTGCTGGTCGCGTCGCTGCACGGTGTCTTCTGCACGCACGCGGTGCGCGCGGGGCGACCGCGTGTCCGAGCTTGCCGTGACGCTCAATGCGCACATGTGTGCGACCGGCGAGCTGAGTCGCTTCGCGACGCTGGCTGTATGCGGTCGTCGACCCGGTCGGGCGGCGACTCGTGTACGTCAACGCGGGCATCCGCCGGGCGTTCTCTGGCGGGACGGCGGACGGACGGTCAGGCTCGCTGAGGCATCGGTTCCGCTCGGGCTCTTCCCCGACAGCGGCTACTCGCCGCGGCGCTTCCTCTGGAACCAGGCGACTGGGTGGTCCTTTTCACCGACGGGATCAGCGAAGCGGCGAACGAACATGACGAGCAGTTCGGCGAGGAGCGTATCGTGCGGACGATTGGCGCGCACCAGAAAAGCGCGCCGGATGCGATGTGCGACGCAATCGTTGCCGCCGTTCGTGCGCATGCGCTCGGACGCGTTGCGGCCGACGACTTGACGATTGTCGCCGCCCACGTGCAGTGAGGCAGATTACCGAAACAGGTTCCAATGGCGCGCATTCTGGTTATCGAGGACGACCCGGCGATCCTCCGAGGGCTGGCCGACAACCTTGGGTGCGAGTCGCACGACGTGTTGACCGCCGCCGACGGCGAGCACGGGTACTGCTCGCCCGCACCGGCAAGCCGGACCTGATCGTGCTGGACCTGATGCTGCCGCGGATGAGCGGGGTACGATGCCTGTGCCGCACGCTGCAGCGCAGAGGGCGTCATGACGCCCATTGTCATGCTGACGGCGCGGGGCGACGAAGCGGATCGGGTCGTGGGGCTCGATCTCGGCGCCGACGACTACATCACGAAGCCGTTCTCGGTGCGCGAGCTGCTCGCGCGCATCAGGGCGGTACTCCGGCGCGCGCAGGTACAGAGCGCGCTCCTGCGCGAGCTCCGGTTCGGAGATGTGACTGTCGATTTCCAACGGTACGAGGCACGCAGGGTAGCCGGCCCGTCGAGCTCACGCGCAAAGGAATTCGGGCTGTTGCGGTTGCTGGCGGCGCGCTCGGGCGCGGTCGTGACGCGGGACGATCTCCTCAACGAAGTCTGGGGCTACGACGCCACGCCCACGACCAGGACCGTGGACAACCACGTCGCCTCGCTGCGGGCGAAGCTCGAAGACAACCCGTCGGATCCGCGGCATCTCTTTACCGTGCATGGCGTGGGCTACAAGTGGTGCAGTGAACGTCCGACGTGACGAAGAATTTGCACGGACGTGACAGTTCGCGTGCGTGCGCGTGACACTTCGGAGCGGTCGGAGCGCGACGATCGGCACGTGGTGTCCGCCTTTGGGCGGACTCTCCGCACGGCCGGCTGAAGCCGGCCACTACGTGAGGCCGTTAGGCGCTATGGAGTGTGCGTATGAGGCACTGGAGACTCGTCTGGACGGTCGCCGCAGTCGCGGTGTTCTCGGCAGTCATCACCTCTCAGACGCCGAGCGGCCATGCCGTCTTCGAGCAGGCGCTGGCGAAGGAGCGCGTCGACGGCAACCTGGCGGAGGCAATCCGGCTGCTGCCGAGCGCGTGGTGACGGAGTTCGCGGCGCTGATCGCGCGCTCGCCGCGCAGGCGCTGGTGCAGGTCGGCCGGTGCTACGAGAAGCTCGGACGCGATGATGCAGTCCGGACCTACGAGCGACCTCGTGCGCGACTTTGCCGATCAGGAAGACGCTGTCGAACAGGCGCGCGTACGGCTGGCCGTCCTCAAACGACCTGCTGCCGGTTCGGCTGCCGCGACGGGTACTTCGTCGTGCGCGCGTTTCCGAGGGTCGACAACACCAACGACGTGCAGTCGCTGTCGCCGGACGGCACGAAGGCCGCGTTCATCAGCTACGACAAGGGCCAGAACCTGGCGATCTTACGACGCGGCGAGCCAGCAGACGACGCGCCTCACCGACTTCGATTGGACTCCCGCGTCTTCCTGGGCGTATTTCGCCGCCTGGTCGCCCGACGGCCGGCGCATCGCTTACATGCAGGGCGACACTCGGTCCTCGGCCCCGCTGGAGTTGCGCGTGGTCACGCTCGCCGGCAAGTCCAGCGTGATCTCCCGCAATGAGACAGGAGCAATGACGCCAGGCGGATGGCTGCCGGATGGCAGCGCGATCGCCGTCACCGCTCGAGCGGCGTGACCGTACGGCCACTATCGGTCTCGTGCCGACTGACGGCGGCCCATTCATACCGCTGCGGTCGATCAGAGGCTGGCCGGGTCGATACCGCGCCGCTGCCGAGCGTGTCACCCGATGGGCGATGGATTGCGTTCACCGAGGGTTCTCCTCGCGATATCCATGTGGATCAGCCGTGATGGCCGGACAGCTCATCGGATCACCGATCACCCAGCCGACGACGATCACCCGCTGTGGTCGCCCGATGGGCGCCACCTGGCCTTCTTGAGCGATCGCAACCGAAGCGCGGCGCTCTGGACCGTGGCCATCAGGGATGGGCAGGCCGCTGACGAGCCAGTGCGCGTCAAGGAGGGGACGTTGCGTCTTCTCGGATGGACGACGCGCGGCCTCGCCTACCCGGAGAGTGTGCGGACCGATGACATCTACACTGTGCCGGTCGATCCCTCGAATGGCGAGATCGGTGGCAGCGCGCGGTTGATCCCATACCGGCGGACCGGGCAAAACATCGTGCCCGAGTGGTCTCCCGACGGCAAATATCTCGCCTTCGTTTCCTCCTCACCCGCCGAGCGCGATCGCCGTGCGGTCGTCCTGCTGCCGAGCGATGGTAGCGAACCGCGCGAGTTCCCGACTCCAGCCCAGCAGCTTTGGGACCTCCGCTGGTTCGGCGACAGTCGCGGACTCGGCATCACGGGCCACGACGCAAGGGGCGAGCGCACGCTGTTCCGTCTGACGCTGGCCACCGGCGAGTGGAAGACCTTTCCGCTGCCGGCGACGGCGCCTGGAATGGTTTGGAACGGGATGCATTTTGACTGGAACGCCGACGGACGCCGGTACTTCTACGCGTGGCAGGACGCGCTGACTGACTCCGATTTCACGATCGTCGAGCGCGACTTGCAATCCGATCGCGAACGGATTGTGTTCCGAGGAAGCGTCAAGAGCTTCAATACGTGTTGTTCCATGTAATCGTGGCCTCCGATTCAGCCCCGATCGGCGCTTGCTTGCGTTCAGGAGCAGCAGGGATCAGCACGGAATCGTCGTCCTGGATCTCGACACCGGCCAGGCGCGCGTGGTTCACGACAAGGCCGTCGGCGAGACCTACACGCACACCGACCTGACTCTCAGGAGCTTTCGGGGCTTCCGACGTGGTTGCCCAACGGGCGGGCGCTCCTGGTTCTCCGGACTGAAAACACCGGGACTGATAAGCAGGCCATGGATCTGCGACTGATTCCGGTCGATGGCGGCGAGGTTCGGCGGATCCCGCTGCGCGCCGAGCTCACACGACTGCTCTCGCCCGGCCGCGGGCCAAGGCCGACCATGGGCAACGTGGTCTGGTCGCCCGATGGTGGGCGCCTGGCGTTCGTTTTGAGATCCTCGCGGGTCGAGACCTGGGTCCACGAGAACCCGTTGGCGCTCGCGGGGGTGCCGGACACAGGTTCACGTAAATAGCTCGGCGTGAGGAGAACGCGTATGAGGCACTGGAGACTCGTCTGGACGGTCGCCGTAGTCGCGGCGCTCTCGGTGCACATCGCGTCCCAGACGCCGAGCGGCCACGCCGTCTTCGAGCAGGCGCTGGCGAAGGAGCGCGTCGACGGCAACCTGCCGGAGGCCATCCGGCTGTACGAGCGCGTCGTGACGGAGTTCGCGTCGGACCGCGCGCTCGCCGCGCAGGCGCTGGTGCAGGTGGGCCGGTGCTACGAGAAGCTCGGACGGGATGAGGCCGTCCGCGCCTACGAGCGACTCGTGCGTGAGTTTGCCGATCAGGAAGATGCCGTGGAGCAGGCGCGCCTGCGGCTGGCCATACTCAAACGACCTGCTCCCGGTGCAACGGCTGCCGCGACAATGCCGGTTGTGCGCGCGTTTCCGAGGGTCGACAGCATCAACGACGTGCAAGCGCTCGCCCGACGGCACGAAGGCCGCGTTCATCACTTACGACAAGGGCCAGAACCTTGCGGTCTACGACGCGGCGAGTCAGCAGACGACGCACCTCACTGACTTCGATTGGACGTCCGCCTCTTCCTGGGTGTGTTGTGCCGCCTGGTCGCCCGAAGGCCGGCGAATCGCATACATGGCGTGTAGCTGGCGGCCCGATAAGGGCTGCGACCTGCGCGTCGCCACGATGGCTGGCGAGTCCAATCTGATTGTCCGCCGGGAAGAAGGCATCGCCATATGGCCAGTGCCAGCCGGATGGTTGCCTGATGGCAGCGCGCTCGTCGTCATGCTCGGTCGCGCTGACAACACGTATTCCATCGGTCTCGGTCCCTGCCGCCGGCGGCCCATTCACGCAACTGCGGTCGATCGGCAGCTGGGCGGGTCAATACCCAGAGCCGCCGAAGGTCTCGCCCGACGGACGATGGATCGCCTTCAGCGAGGGGTCGCAAGGCATGCGCGGTATCCACGTGATCAGCCGCGATGGCCGGACCACCCACCGACTCACCGATCGCCCGGCAGACGATTATCGGCCGCTGTGGTCGCCCGACGGGCGGCACGTGGCCTTCCTCAGCAATCGCAACGGAAGTGCGGCGCTATGGACCGTGGCCGTCCGGGACGGGCAGCCGGTTGGCGAGCCGGTGCGCATCAAGGAGGGAATGCAGGACGCCAATCTTCTGGGCTGGACGACACGCGGCCTTGCGTACTCCGACCACCTGCGTACCGATGACATCTACACGGTGCCTGTGGATCCTACGAGTGGCGAGCCCGTCGGCAGTCCGCGGCTGATCCCGCACCGCCGGACCGGGCGAAACGTCGCGCCCGGCTGGTCGCCCGACGGCAAGTACCTCGCTTTCGTCGCCTCTTCGGCCGCCGAGCCGGATCGCCGCGCCGTCGTACTGCTGCCCAGCGGCGGCGGCGAGCCGCGCGAGTTCCCGGATTCTGCCGGCCAACTATGCCTACGCGCAAGGGCCCTACGACCTGCGCTGGTTCGGGGACAACAGTGGGCTTGGCTTCTCGGGTCTCGACAGCAAGGGCGCCGGTGTGCTGCTGCGTCTAACGCTGGCCACTGGCGAGTGGAAAACGTATCCGCTTCCAGTCAAGACGTGGACGAGGGTCGATTGGAACGCGGATGGGAGCCGGTACTTCTACGCGCGGCAGGACTTCGGAAGCGACGATCCGGCCATTGTCGAGCGCGACCTGCAATCCGATCGCGAACGGATTGTGTTCCGAGAAACCCAAAGAATGACGACTCGTTTCGTGGCCTCCGGATTCAGTCCCGATCGCCGCTCGCTTGCGATCAAAGCGTACCTCGGGCAGTCTGGGGATCGCGGTGCTCGATGTCGAGACCGGCCAGACGCGACTGGTTTACGACAAGGCCGTCGGGGAGACTCTGACCTCCGACTTTCCGGCGGTGCCGACGTGGTCGCCCAACGGGCGCGCGCTCCTGGCTTTCCGGACCGACAACCCAGGGACAGACAAGCAGGCCACGGATCTGCGCCTGATTCCGGTCGATGGCGGCGAGGTCCGGCGGATCCCGCTGGGCGCCGAGCTCACGCGGCTCCTCTCGCCCGGCCGCGGTGCCCAGAGGCCGACCGTGCGGGACATCGTCTGGTCGCCCGATGGCGGCAGCCTCGCGTTCGTCGTATCGAGCTCACGAGTTGAAACCTGGGTGATCGAGAACTCCGGCTGGCGCTCGCGAGCGCGGCGGATGCGGCTTCGCGGAAGTAGTGTGGGTCAAACATCCCGACGCAGCCGGCTTTTCCTAGGACTGCTGTTCGCGCTAGCCGTGACAACCGTCGAGATCGCGTCGCGACTGGAGGCGGCGGCCGGTCGAGACGCGCATGCTGTCGTCCCGCAGTCTGAAGATCCGTCAGGCCTTCCGTTGATCCCCCACTCGGACTGGACCTGTATCTCCCAGCGCCGCCGGATAATCCCGTCACTCCCGAGAAGCTGGCGCTCGGTCGGCGGCTTTTCGCCGAAGAGCGCCTGTCGGCCGATGGCCGCACGTCGTGCGCGAGCTGTCATCAACGGGAGAGAGCGTTCACGGACGGCCGGCGGGTGGCGCGTGGCGTTTTCGGCCGGACCGGCCGGCGCAATGTGCCCTCGATTCTCAATCGTGCGTACGGCACGGCGTTCGCCTGGGACGGACGCGCCGCCACGGTCGAGGATCAGGTGAGGCGGGCGATTTCCGGCCACACCGACCTCGGGCTTTCCGTCGCAGTCGCCGCGGAGCGTCTGTCCCGTGACGCGACGTATACCGCGGCGTTCGACGCCGCGTTTGCGGCGCCGGTTTCGGGCGATCTGCTGGTTCAGGCGATCGCGACCTTCGTGCGCGGTGCGCTCTCGGCAGGCAGCCCTTCGATCGCTTTTTCGCCGGTGACACGGCGGCACTCTCTCCGCCGGCGCGACGCGGATACGTGCTGTTCACCGGCCGGGCGCGATGCGGGCGCTGCCACGCGGGTCCGCTCTTCACCGATGAGGATCTCCACAACACCGGCGTCAGCTGGGGACGTGACGGGGCCGGTTCGAGGTCACCGGACTGCCGCAGGACCGCGGCCGCTTCAAGACGCCGAGTCTCCGCAACGTCGTCCTCACCGCGCCGTACATGCACGACGGCAGCTTCAAGACGCTCGAGGCCGTGGTGGACTTCTACGATCGTGGCGGCCGTCGCAATCCGAATCTGGATCCGGCGATTCGTCCGCTTCGCCTCTCGTCCGATCAGCGATCCGATCTGGTGGCCTTTCTGCGCGCGCTGCAAGGAGAGGCAGCTGCGACAACTGGGGCGGCTCTTTCCTCAGAAGTTCCGAAGTAGCCCCGCCGAAGTTCAGGCGCTGCCACGAAGTCACGAAGACACGAAGAATCCCGATGATCAGCGGATCACGCGAGGACGCGTGCGGCGTCGCGCGCGTAGTACGTGATGATGATGTCCGCGCCGGCGCGCCGGATCGCGGTCAGCGTTTCGAGCATCGCGCGCGGTTCGTCGATCCAGCCGTTGCGGGCCGCCGCCTTGAGCATCGCGTACTCGCCGCTGACGTGGTACGCGGCGGTGGGATAGCCGAACGTGCGTTTCACGCGCTCGATGACGTCGAGATAGTGGATCGCCGGCTTCACCATCACGATGTCGGCGCCCTCCTTGATGTCCTGCTCGACCTCGCGCAGCGCTTCGGCGGCGTTGGCCGGATCCATCTGATGCGAGCGGCGATCGCCGAACTGCGGCGCCGACGCGGCGGCGTCGCGGAACGGGCCGTAGAACGCGGAACAGTACTTCGCGGCGTAGGCCATGATCGCCGTCTGCTCGAATCCACGTTCGTCCAGCGTCGTCCTGATGGCGCCGACGCGGCCGTCCATCATGTCGGACGGCGCGACGATGTCGGCGCCGGCCGCGGCGTGCGACACCGCGGTGCGCACGAGCAGTTCGACCGTCGGATCGTTCACGATCGTGTCGTCGAGCACGATGCCGCAGTGGCCGTGGTCGGTGTATTCGCAGAGACAGACGTCGGTGGCGACGAGGACGCCCGGTACTTCACGCTTGATCGCTCTGACGGCCGACTGCACGGGCGCCTCGGGATCGTAGGCGGCCGACCCGATGTCGTCCTTCTGATCGGGCAGGCCGAAGAGGATCACGCTCGATACGCCGTCGGCCTTGGCCGCCGCGGCTTCCTTGACGGCTTCGTCCACGGACAGATTGAAGACGCCCGGCATCGACGGCACCTCGCGCCGGACGCCCTCGCCCTCGCACACGAACAGCGGCAGGATGAACATCTCGGGCGCGAGCCGTGTCTCGCGAATCATCGCGCGCAGCGGCTCGGATTGGCGCAGCCGGCGGAGGCGATGCGTCAGCTTGAGCGTCGTCGAGGCGTTGGTGATGGCCATGGCGTCGTTCAATCCTTCGATGGTCGGCTCTGGGATTCCGCAAAGTAGCGGACGATGGAGTCCACCAGCGCGGGAACCGTGTGGAGCGCCGGCATGATCGCCGTCTTGATGTTCATCTGCGCGGCGGCCTCGGCGGTCACCGGACCGATCGACGCGACGAGGGTCGTGTTCAAGAGGTCGGCGGCGGGTTCGGCGCCCAGCACGTGCACGAAATTGAGGACCGCAGACGGGCTGGTGAACGTGACGACGTCGATGCGCCGCTCGAGCAGCATGCGGTAGACGTCCGGTTCGCCCTCGCGCTCGGCTTCGACCGCGACGGTGCGGTACGCGACCACCTCGGTGACCTCGGCGCCCTGCGCGCGCAGGCCGTCGACGATGACTTCTCGGCCGATGTCGGCGTGAGGGATCAGCACGCGCAGGCCCTCGAGGTCGCCCAGTTCCGCCATCGCCCTGACCACACCTTCGGCGCGGTATCCGCCGGCGTCAGATCGACCTTCAACCCCCGCCGCGCCAGGCGCTCGGCCGTCGCCGGGCCGACGACGCACAGCTTGACGCCCTTGAGCGCGCGGAGATCCTGCGGGCCGGCGAGCAGCCGGTCGATGAACGCATCGGCAGCGTTGCCGCTCGCGAACACGATCCAATCGAACTCGACACCCGCGCGCACGCTTCGTCGAGCGGACCGTAATCGTCGGGCGGCACGATCCGGATCATCGGCGCTTCGATCGCCTCGGCCCCCATCTCTTCGAGCCGTTCGCTGAGCTCGACCGCCTGCTCCCGCTGCCGGGTCACGAGCACACGCTTGCCGAACAGCGGACGCGAATCGAACCAGCGCAGGTGCTCGCGCAGGCCGACGACGCGTCCGACCACGAGGATGCCGGGCCGCCGCTCTTCCGAGTCCTTCGTGATATCGACGAGCTCGTTGATCGTGCCGGTGATGGTTTCCTGCGTCGGTAGCGTGCCGTCGTAGATGATCGCCGCCGAATCCTCACCTGGCCTGCCGTGCGACAGGAGCGCCGAGAGAATGACCGGCAGCTGCTGCGGTCCTGCGTAGCACACGATGGTGCCATCGAGCCGCGCGAGGCTGTCCCAATCCACCGAGGGGCGTGCCTTGCCTTCGTCTTCGTGTCCCCGGACGAATGTCAGCGTGTCGCCGCCGCCGGGATACGTGATGGGAATTCCCGCATAGCTGGGCACGGCGATCCCCGCGGGCACGCCGGGAACGACGTCGAATCTGACGCCCTGCTCGTGGAGGAACAACGCCTCCGCGCCGCCCCGGTCGAACACGAACGCGTCGCCCCACTTCAGTCGCGCGACCGTCTTGCCCTCGCGCGACTTCTCGGCGAGGAGATAACAAATCGCCTCCTGCTCGAGCGGCTGGGGCGCCGCGACGCCGACGTCGATCTTCTCCGCGTCCGGCGCGCGCGTAGCGGAGCAGCCGCGCTGGAACGAGGTGGTCATGCAGCACGACGTCCGCCGACGCCAGGCATTGCATGCCGCGAACGGTAATCAGGCCCGGACTTCCGGGACCGGCTCCAATCAGATATACAGTCGACATGGCTGATGGCTCATGGCTGATGGCGGAAGGTTTGGGTGAACACAATCATGAGCCATTGGCGATCAGCCATTAGCCATCTCACGGCTGTATCCTCCCACCGCGCCAGGTGCTCGCTTCGCGCCCGCGAGGATCTCGGCGCCGCCGTCCGCGAGCAGTTGCTCGCCGAGCCGGCGGCCGAGCTCGGCCGCCATCGCGCGTGGACCCCTGAGCCGGCCGTGGACGGCCTCGCTGCCGTCCAGCGCCACTACGATCCCGGCAATCTCCAGCGCATCGTCCGGACCCACAGTGGCGAGCGCGCCGACCGGTGTCTGACACCCGCCGCCGAGCGCCATGACAACCGCGCGCTCCGCGGTCAGCGCCGTTGCCGCATCCGCGTCGTCGATGGCCGCCACCGCGGACCGCATGCGCTCGTCGCCGTCGCGAATCTCGATGGCGACGATACGCCTGACCTGGTGCCGGCAGACACGCGGCCGGCGGCAGCGCCAAGGCGATTCGTGATCCGAACCCGAGCCGCTTGAGGCCGGCCGCGGCGAGGACGAGCGCATCGTGCTGTCCTTCGTCGAGCTTCCGCAAGCGGGTATCGAGGTTACCGCGAATCGCCGTGAAACGCGCATTCGGTAACAACCGCGTCAACTGCGCGACCCGGCGCACGCTCCCGGTGCCGATTGCGGGTGTCTGGCCGACGGGCGGCAACGAGATCGTCGACGGCTTCCAAAGAGGTCCGGCTAAAGCCGGACGCCCCGTACCTTCCGGCGACGGCGGCTTCCGTTCCGTACGGGGCGTCCGCCTTTAGGCGGACTCACCGAGCGGTAACACGACGGCGTCGAGCGGATCCTCGCGCGGCAGCACGCCCGCGATCGCGAGACCGTCGGGGAGCACGACCGGCATGTCCTTGCTGCTGTGGACCGCGAGGTCGATGTCGCGGCTGGAGGAGCGCGTCCTCGATTTCCTTCACGAACAAGCCGCTTGCCGCCGACGTCGGACAGCGGCGCCTCGTGAAGGCGATCGCCGGAGGTCTTGATGACGACGATGTCGCAAAGCGGCCCGCCGGTGGCCTTGATCCGCGCTTTCACCGGTGTTCGCCTGCCACAGCGCGAGCTGGCTGCCACGCGTGCCGAGGCGGAGCGTGGCGGCCATCAACGAGGCCGGTTGCGCGTGAACGGCTCGACCTTGCGGTCGCCTCGCTCGCGCGCCTGCTCGCGCTCGTCGTCGCCGAGGGCAAAGAGTCGTGTGAGCGCTTCGGAGTAGGCGCCGACCGTTTCGGCGTCGGACAACGACTTGAGCTGCTCGGTGGGCGTGAGCAGCAGCTTCGACGATCAGGTGCGTGATCTCGTCGACGACGGTCGCGAGCCTCAGGCGGCAGGGTCGGACAGCTTGAAGTCCAGGCGATCGAGCTCGGCGCGGCGGATGGCTTCGAACCGCTGGCGCAGCGCGACGACGGTCGGGATGGCGCCCCGCGACCGGAGCCAGGCGGCGAATTTCTGACTTCGTCGGTGACGATGGCTTCGGCCCGGCTCACTTCGCTGGCGCGGCGCGCCAGGTTCTCGCGCACGGTCGCCTGCAGATCGTCGATGTTGTAGAGAAAGACCTGCTCGATCTCGCCGGCCGCCGCTTCGACGTCGCGCGGCATCGGCGATGTCGATGATGAAGAGCGGCCGATTGCGGCGCGGTCGCATCACCGATCTCGACGCCGCGCCTTGGTCAGGATCGGCGTCGCCGCGCCGGTGGCCGTGATGACGATGTCGCTCGCCGCGACGACGCCTTCGATGTCCTCCCAGGGCGCCGCCGATGCGCCGCCGATCGCGTCCGCGGTCCGCGCCGCGTGCGCCATGGTGCGGCTGACGATCGTCACGCGCTGCACGCCCTGCGCCTTCATGTGGATCGCGGTGAGCTTGCCCATTTCGCCCGGCGCCGATCACGACGACGCTCATGCCCGTCAGCTCGCCGAAGATCTTTCGCGCCAGCGCGACCGCCGCGAAGCTCACCGACACCGGCGCCCGCGCCGAGCCCGGTTTCGGTCCGGACGCGTTTGCCGACGGCGAACGAGGAATGGAACAGCGCGGTTGAGCACCGGCCCGACGGTCCGCGCGCTCGGCTGCCGCCGCGTGCGCGTCCTTCACCTGGCCGAGAATCTGCGGCTCGCCGACGACCAGCGAGTCGAGGCCGGCCGCGACGCGGAACAGGTGGCGCGCCGCCTCGAGATCGCCGAGTTCGTAGACGTGTGGCGTGATGTCGCCCGCTGACACCTCGTTGAACTCGCCGATGAATCGCTCGAGATCGGCGCGCGTCGCCGCGCGCATCGTCGCACGCCGAGTAGATCTCCGGAGCGGTTGCAGGTGGACACGATCACCGCTTCGCGCGTCGCAGCCGCGAGTCGCCAGCGCGCGCAGCGCCTCGGCGACGCCGCGGGCCGAGAAATCGACACGCTCACGCAGCTCGACCGGCGCGGTGCGGTGACTGATTCCGACCAGCAAAAGCTGCATCACTTGGTTAGCGGAAGACTAATCCCCAATCCCGGAACCCCTAATCCCTAGAAGTTATGACTCCTCGTCAGGAAATAGCTGATCGGCACGAAGTTCAGCAGCACGATGCCGAAGCCGACCGCGGACAGGTATGCGGCCCGGCGTCCCCCCACTCCGATCCGCCGCGCCGCGAACAGCTCGAAGGAATACACGGCCCAGCACAGGAGCGCCACGAAGATTTTCGGATCCTGCAGCGACATCGCCTGCACGCGTGGATCACCCGCGCCGTAGCCGGCGCGCGCCTGCGCCGCCCACACGACGCCGACGATGATGCCGAGCGTCAGGAAGACCCACCCGATGACGATCGCCCGCTGGTTCATGCGATCGAGCACCTGCAGCGACGGCAGCCGCGCGTAGAAGAACCCGAGGTGCTTGGCCTTGATTTCCGTAAAGAGCAGCACGTAGGTGATCCCGATCACGCACGCCAGCGCGAAGCTCGCGTAGGCGAAGAGCAGCGACGACACGTGGACGCCGAAGAGCGGCCCCTGCAGCACGGCAGCCCGATCCTCGATGCCTGGCCGCAGCGCGGGAATCGCCTGCAGCGCCACGAGGAGCGGCAGGATGAAGACGCCCATCGCCCGCTCGTCGGTCGTCATTTCGGTATAGAGATACGCCAGCGCCAGCAGCCACACGAACGTCGATATCGCCGACGTCGCGCCGGCCACCGGCACGTGCCCGGATCTCCATCGTCAGCATCCCAATCACGAACGTGTGGGCGAGCGCGGCCGCGACCAGCAGGGTCGTCGCCGTCCGGCCGACGGCCGGCGAACGACGCGCAAAATGCCACGCGTAGGCGATGCGAGCGCGAGAGCGTACGCAGCGCAGGGAATGAGGTTGATGGCCGATCCTAATGCGAAGTCGGGGCGAAGTAACCTTGCTTGTTCGTGCCGTTAGATTGGGCTTCGGTCACGCGCACCACCACGCGGCGCCACGAGCCGTCACGCTTCGCATTCCGGGACGTGTATCCCACTAGTACTGGCTCGACAGCTCGTCCGCGATCTGTCCGTAGACGTTCGTGAGATCCGACGCCTGGTTCGGGAAGAACGACCGTCCGCCCGTTTCCTGCGAAAACTGCCGGAGAACGAACTCGGCTTCCTTGAAGCCTCTGGTCGAGGAGCTCAGCGTGTCGTTCGACCGCAGGCCGATGCTGAAGATCGCGGTTTCGGATCGCTTCGCGAGGTCGAGGACCTCCTCGAACGGCAGGAGGCTGGAGGTGTCTTCGCCGTCCGACAGGACGACGATGGCCTGGCGGCGGATCTCGTCGACGTTTTTCGCGACGACCTTCTTCAGATCCTTCAGCGCGATGTAGATGGCGTTGTAGAGCGACGTCGATCCGCCGGCCGACGTCTTGCGAATCGCCTGCTCGAGCTCGGGAACCGCGCTGGTGAACCCCTGGAGCACGACGACGCGGCTGTCGAAGTCCACGATCTCGGCGAGGTCCTGCGTCCGCAGCTTGCGGGCGAAGCCGATCGCGGCTTCCTGCGCCGTGGGCAGCTTCGGTCTCCATGCTCGCGCTGGTGTCGATGAGCAGCGCCAGCGCGATCGGCAGATTCGTGTGGTTGAAGAACGTCACCTCTTGCTTGACGCCGTCCTCGAAGATATTGAAGTCCTCGGCCGTGAGATCGGTCACGTACCGGGTCGTTCCGTCGGTCACCGTCACGTTGAGCGAGACGAGATCGACGCCGGCGCGAAACGGCGTCTGGCGGCTGCGGACGGTCGAGACCGGCGGCTGCGCGGGCGGCTGCGATTGTCCGGCCAGCGCCGCGACCAACGCGGGCCACAACACGAAGAGGCGAAAATGAGTCACCGGCGTCCTTGCAGAATCTTGTCTTTGACCAGCGTGCCGCGCGCCGTCATCCCCGCGGCCTTTGCGCTGACCGTCACGCGTTCGGGTGGGATGAGGGGAATCGGGGTGTGCGTAGGTCACAAGGTATTGATGCGTCAGCACCGTGGCCAGCTGTTTCAGCTTGCCGGCCAGGGCCATGGGTGTGAGCAGCTGGTCGCGGATGCCGCCGGTGCCGCGCGTGCCCTCATCGAGCACGATGTTGCGGCTGCGCGCTTCTTCGCTGAGTCCGGCGTTCGGTGTCCCGATTATCAGGGCGTTGAACGGTGCCCCGCTCCGCGCAGCGGGCCGAGTACCTGGTCGTAGTGCCGATAGCTCAGCTCCCGGCCTTCCTGCGTGATGGCGACGATGACCGGGCGCCGCGTCTCGCGCTTCTCGAATCCTTGACAGACCTCGTACAAGGCGTCGAGGAGGTAGGCGCCGCTGTCGTCGAGCGCCCAGAGGCGGTTGATGCCGCGCTCCAACTCGGTCAGGTTGCTCGTGTAGTTGGTGATGACCGTGGGCCGTTCGCCAAACGCGAGGAGCGCGACCTGATTCTTCGCGCCGGTCGCGTTGGCGTTGATGAGCGTCGTCACGAACGGGGCAGCGCGGTTCGATAGTGCGCGATGTTCTCGCGCGACGCCCGGCCTCGTATCCACCAGCAGCGCGATGTGCATCGGCTCGGTGGCCGGGCCGACCTTGAGGACTTCACGCGCGGCGTTGTCTTCCCGGATGACGAAGTCGGTCGGACCAAGGTCGGGGATGGGAGCGCCTGCTTCATCGACGACGGAGACGATCATCGAGCGTTCGATCGCTTGCGCGACGAGCCGCGAACCCGGGACAGGCGAGGCGAGAACGACCGCGACGATCGCCAGACCTGCGAAGAGCAATCTTCCTCCCGGTCATCCACTCAGTATAGGCCCCGGTTGGGACGAGGGCAAGCAGCCGGCATGAGCAAAGCTGTTTGAAATGTGTGACTTGCGGCAAATTGCGCGGGCGCGCCGCCGTATGGTATAAACCGCTGACCTTTCCCGCCTTGCGAGTTGGCGCGGCGTCATCCTAAATGCTTTCAGCCTACATCCCGATTGCCATTTTCGTCGTCGTTGCGACCGGTTTTGCGCTCCTGACGCTCGTCGTTTCGGGGCTCATCTCGTCGGAGAAATACAACAAGGTCAAGCTCGAGCCGTACGAGTGCGGCATCGAGCCGACGACCGACGCCCGCGATCGCTACAGCATCCGCTACTACCTCGTGGCGATGCTGTTCGTGATTTTCGACGTGGAAACCGTGTTCATGTTTCCCTGGGCGGTGATTTTCGACAAGCTGCTGCTGTTCGGCCTGATCGAGATGCTCGGTGTTCATCTTCATCCTGGTCGTCGGCTATTACTACGCGTGGCAAAGGGCGCGCTCGAGTGGGTGTAGCTGGTTCATGGCTGACGAGCCGAAGACGCCCGACACGCCCGAGACGCCGCCGGCGGCTGCCGATAAGCCGGAGCGCAGCTGCGGCGCCGACGCCTCCCGCCGCGGCGAAGCCGGCACCAGCACCATGGCGAAGCCCCTCGGGCGCCGAAGCCGCGCCGAAGCCTCCAGCGGCGAAGGCGGCCGCGCGCCTGCGGCGGGCGCCGCCAAGGCCGCGCCGGCTGCCGGGGCTGCCGCGCCCAGCCGGCCGCGCATGCGCGCCCCGCTGCCGCGCCGCCGAGCGGTCCCACGGATCCACCGCCGCCCGCGGACAAGACGGCGCCTGCGTTCATCGCCTCGCTGCAGGCGGCGATACCCGACAGCGTGAAGCACGTCAGCTACTGGGTCGGCGACTGGACCATCGTCGTGCCGGTCGAGCACCTGATCGCGGCGGTGAAGCACCTGCGCGACGCGCCCGATGCGCTCTTCGATTTCTGCTCCGACGTGACCGCGACGGACTGGCCGCCGCGCAAAGAAGGACGTTTCGACGTCGTCTACTGCCTCTTCTCGACGCGGTTGCGGCACCGGATCCGGGTCAAGGTGATCGCCGCAGAGAATCAGCCGGTGCCGTCGGTGACCGGGGTGTGGCCGGCCGCGGACTGGCTCGAGCGCGAGGTCTACGACATGTTCGGCGTGAACATCACCGGCCATCCCGATCGCCGGCGAATCCTCATGCCGGAGGACTGGCAGGGATTTCCGGAGCGGAAGGACTACCCGCTCGAGGGTCCGGGCGAGCTGCTGATGGAAAACCCGCTCGACTGGCTCAAGCTGCGACAAGCGCGCGAAGAAGCGGACATCGAATGAGAACAGTCCTTGGTGCTTGGGCCTTCGTTCTTGGTCCGTTCCGGGTTCTGGTCCGTCCTGGCCCCTGGTCCGTCCTTGGTCCCTGGTCCGTTGTCCCAGCGCATCGCGGCGCCGAGGACTGAGTACGATGGACCTTGACGGACGAAGGACTACGGACGGACGAAGAACCAAGCACCAAGGCCCAAGGACTGACGCCAACCATGGCCACCCCGACGATCCACCACGGCGCGATGTTCGACACCAACGAGCTGGTGATCAACATGGGCCCGCAGCATCCGAGCACGCACGGCGTGCTGCGCGTCGTGCTGCGGCTCGACGGCGAGAAGGTCGTCGACGCCGACGTCGTGATCGGCTACCTGCACCGCGGCATCGAGAAGCTCAGCGAGAACCGCAACTGGACGCAGATCATCCTGCTGACCGACCGGATGGACTATGTCGCGGCGGCGACGAACAACGTCGGCTACTGCGAGACGGTCGAGAAGCTGATGTCGATCGAGGTGCCGCGGCGCGCGCGGTACGTGCGCACGATTCTCTGCGAGCTGCAGCGGATTGCGAGCCATTGCCTGTGGATCGGCACGCACGCGATGGACATCGGCGCGATGACGGTGTTCCTCTACGCGTTCCGCGAGCGCGAGCTGATTCTCGATCTGTTCGAAGAGTTCTGCGGCGCGCGGCTCACCTACAACTCGATGCGCATCGGCGGCCTGCCGCTGGACATTCCGCCCGGCTGGGACAAGAAGGTCCTCGAGTTCTGCACGATCATGGACGGGAAGGTCGGCGAGTACGAAGAGCTGCTCACGCACAACCGCATCTGGCTGGAACGAACCAAGCGCATCGGCATCATCAGCGGCGCCGGAGGCGGTCGCGCTCGGCTTGAGCGGCCCGCCACTGCGCGGCTCGGGCGTCCCGCAGCGACGTGCGCAAGGACGAACCGTACGCCGCCTACGACGAGATGGAGTTCGACGTGCCGGTCGGCACCGGCCGGCGACACCTACGATCGGTATCTCGGTCCGGCTCGAGGAGTTCCGGCAGTCGCTGCGGATCATCCGCCAGGCGACCGAAGGCATTCCCGAAGGGTCCGATCGTCGGCAAGGTGCCGCGCCTGATCAAGCCGCCGGCGGGCGAGACCTATCACGCGATCGAGTCGCCGAAAGGCGAGCTCGGATACTTCATCGTGAGCGACGGTAAGTCGACGAATCCGTACCGGTTCCGCGTGCGGCCGCCGTCGTTCTGCAACCTGCAGGGCTGCGCACGCTGGTGCCGCGGCCATCTCATCGCGGACGTCGTCGCGCTCATCGGCTCGCTCGATGTGGTGCTCGGAGAAGTCGACCGGTGATCGATACGTTCGTCATTCCGCTCCTGAAGATCGTGATCGTGTTGAACGCGACGCTCGTCGCGGTCACCTACATGGTGCTGCTCGAGCGCAAGGTGATCGCGTGGGCGCAGTCGCGGCTCGGGCCGATGCGCGTGGGGCCGTACGGGGTCCTGCAGCCGGTTGCCGACGCGCTGAAGCTGATGATCAAGGAAGACATCACGCCGGTCCGCGCCGACAAATGGGTGTTCACCGCCGCGCCGATCATCGCGATGGTGCCGGCGCTGATCGTCTACGCGGTCATTCCGTTCGGGTCCGGAGGTCACGCTGTTCGGCCGCACGGTGACGCTGTACATCACCGACATCAACGTCGGCCTGCTCTACGTCGTGTCGGTGGCGTCGGTCGGCGTCTACGGCATCATCCTCGCGGGCTGGGCGTCGAACAGCAAGTACCCGCTGCTCGCGAGCCTGCGCGCCTCGGCGCAGCTGATTAGCTACGAGGTCGCCGTCACGCTGACGCTCGTCAGCGTCATCATCGATGGCCGGCACGCTGAGCATGGTCGGGATCGTCAACGCGCAGTACGACCAGCACGTCTGGTTACGTGTTCGCGCAGCCGGTGGCGTTCGTCCTCGTGCTGATCGGCGGGCTGGCCGAGACCAATCGCGCGCCGTTCGATCTGCCCGGAGGCCGAGCAGGAGCTGACCGGTGGATTCCACACCGAGTACAGCGGCATGCGGTTCGCCCTGTTCTTCCTCGCTGAATACGCGAACATGATCGTCGTGTCGTCGGTCGTGACGACGCTGTTCCTCGGCGGGTGGCTGCCGCCGTTTCCGAACACCTGCCATCTTCTGGGCTTCCTCTACTACGTGCCGAGCTGGATGTGGTTTCTCGTCAAGTCGTTCGCGTTCCTGTATCTCTTCATCTGGATTCGCGCGACCCTGCCGCGCTACCGGTACGACCAGCTGATGCGGCTCGGGTGGAAGGTGCTCATGCCCGCTGGCGATCGCCGAATCTCGTCCGTCACCGGGATCGTGAAGGTGCTGCTCTAAACAACATGGGCGAAGCGATCGCGTTCTACACGTCTGGCGGCATTCATCCTGGGCTTTGCCGTGCTCGTGGTGTCGACGAAGAACACCGGTGCACAGCGTGCTGTTCCTGGTGATGAACTTCCTGTTCGTGGCGGCGCTCTACGTGCTGCTCGGCGCGCCGTTTCTCGCCGTCATCCAGATCCTCGTCTACGCCGGCGGCATCGTCGTGCTCTACCTGTTCGTCGTCATGCTCGTGAACCTGAAGCGGCCGCCCGAGGCGCATCAGGATCCGCATCGGCACACAGGCGTTCGGCTTCTGCGCTCGCGGCGGCGGTGCTCGCCGAACTGGTCGCCATCGGTGTCTACAGATTCGTCAATCCCGGCGCGGTGCGCCGACCGCCAGCGGCGGCGATTCCCGTCTCCGGCAACACACGAGCAGGTCGGCTGGCTGCTCTACACGAGCTATCTGATTCCGTTTGAAATCGCGTCGATGCTGCTCTTGGTGGCGATGATTGAGCGATAGTGCTCGCGAAGAGAGAACTATGAGGTGCTTGGTGCTGAGTGCTAGGTGCTTGGTGCTCGGTGCTTCGGTGTTGGGTGCCTCGGTGCACCCAGCACCCAGCACCCAGCACCCAGCACCCGCGCGGAGGCGCGCCCGCGATCACGCCGACCCACTACATGTTGCTCCGGCGGCGCTGTTCATGATCGGCGTCATCGGCGTGATGGTGCGGCGGAACATCATCATCATCTTCATGTCGATCGAGCTGATTCTGAACGCGGTCAACATCAACCTGATCGCGTTCTCGGCGCAGCTGCACGACGCGATCGGTCAGGTGTTCGCGATTTTCGTGATCGCCGTCGCCGCCGCCGAAGCGGCGGTCGGACTCGGCATCATCCTCGGCCTTCTACCGCAACAAGGAAACCGTCAATATCGACGAAATGAATCTGATGCGATGGTAGAGGCCGGTTGGGCGGGTGAGGGCGGTCAGGCTGGTGGGTTCCGAAACCCACCCGCCCTGCTCTGCCCCACCTGCCTTACCAGCCCATCATGAGACATGCGCTACATCTGGCTCATTCCCCTTCTCCTCGGCATCGGCGCCGCGATCAACGGCCTCGTCGGGATCCGTTATTTCTCCCGCAAGACGGCGGGACTCGTGGCCTGCGCCACGATGACGATGGCGCCTCGGCCTCGTCGCTCGTGGCGTTCTGGCAGCTGCTCGGGCTGCCGACCGACGCCGCGCGCGTTCGACGTCGTCATCGCGCAGTGGATTCCGACGATCCCGCTGCAGACGCACGACCGGCTTCATCGGGCGTTCCAGGTGCCGTGGGGTTTCCGGCTCGATCCGCTGTCGGGGATGATGCTGCTCGTCGTCACCGGCATCGGGACGCTGATCCACGTCTACTCGACGGCGTACATGGCCGACGAGCCGCGCGCCGGCGTCGCGCGGTTCTTCTGCTATCTGAACCTGTTCTGCTTCTTCATGCTCACGCTCGTCCTGGGCGACAACTTCCTGGTGATGTTCGTGGGCTGGGAAGGCGTGGGCCTCTGCTCGTATCTGCTGATCGGCTACTGGTACGAGAAGAAGAGCGCGTCGGACGCCGGCAAGAAGGCGTTCATCACCAACCGCATCGGCGACTGGGGCTTCATCCTCGGCGTCTTCCTGATCTTCTACGCGTTCGGCACGCTCGATTTCCGCGCCGTCCAGAACGCGGCCGCGACGATGCCGGTCGAGACGGCGCACTTCGGCGATGCTGTCGCGCGATCTGCCTGCTGCTGTTCGTCGGCGCGACCGGCAAGAGCGCGCAGATTCCGCTGCTACGTCTGGCTGCCGGACGCGATGGAGGGCCCGACGCCGGTGTCGGCGCTGATCCACGCGGCGACCATGGTCACCGCGGGCGTCTACATGGTCGGGCGCAACGCCGTGCTGTTTCTCGCACGCGCCGATGGTGATGGACGATCGTCGCCATCGTCGGCGTGCTGACGGCGCTGATGGCGGCGTCGATCGGCCTGGTGCAGTACGACATCAAGCGCGTGCTCGCGTATTCGACCGTGTCCCAGCTCGGCTACATGTTCACGGCGATGGGCGTCGGCGCGTTCTCGGCCGGCGCGTTCCACCTGATGACGCACGCGTTCTTCAAGGCGCTGCTCTTCCTCGGCAGCGGCTCGGTCATTCACGCCATGGCGGGCGAGCAGGACATGCGCCGCATGGGCGGGCTGAAGAAATACCTCCCGATCACCTTCGTGACGATGTTCATCGGCACGCTGGCGATCGCCGGCATCTCCGCCGCTTTGCCGGATTTTTCAGCAAGGACGAGATCCTCTTCCAGGCGTTTCTGCACAACAAAGCTGATCTGGGTGCTCGCGGTCGTCGACCGCGCTGATGACCGCGTTCTACATGTTCCGTCTCGATCTACGATGACGTTCTACGGCGAGCTACCGCGGGCCGGCGTGGGAAACGGCGGGTCAGCGGCGGTGGCGGCGGCCGTGGTCCATGGCGCGCCGCATCCGGCGGATCCGCACGCGCACGGACAGGCGCATCGCGCCGATCACGAGGTGACGCACGGTCCTGCCGAACCGCACTAGGACGACTACGGCGGCGCAGCGCTCGACGCCGCCGGGGCATGCGGTCACGGCCGTGGCATGGTCCGCACGAATCGCCCAAGCCGATGACCTATCCCGCTGATGGCGCTCGCCGTCGGCGCGGTCGCTGGCTGGATTCGTCGGCATTCCGGCGGCGCTCGGCGGCAGCAACGCGATCGAGCATTTCCTCGAGCCGAGCTTCACCGCGTCAGAGGTGCTACGACGCACGCAGCGGTCGCATCGCTCGGCGGACACCGGCCGCGGAGCGAGCACGAGGCGGAGCACGCGCTCGCTCGGCGTCGAACTCGGCCTGATGGGGTTCTCGGTGCTGATCGCGATCGCCGGGATCCTGCTCGCGCGGCGGTTCTACGTCACGAGTCCCGAGATTTCAGAGCGGATGGCGTCGCAGCAGTGTCGGGCCCGCATCGTACTGCTGCTCGAACAAGTACTACGTCGACGAGCTTTACAACTGCGACGGTGATTTCCGGGACGATGGCGTCGGGCCGCGGCTCGTGGGCGCTTCGATCGACAACGTCGTCGACGGCGCGCGTCAACGGCACCGGGCTGGCTGACACGTCATCAGCGCCTGGCTCTCCGAGCCTGACCGGATCGCTACGGTGGTCGATGGCGCTGGTCGAACCTCGTCGGCTGGATCGTCCAGGAGTCGAGCCACTGTGTTCCGGCGCCTGCAGACGCGGGCTGGTGCAGAACTACGCGCTGCTGATGCTCTTCGGCGTGTTCGCGTTCGTGAGCGTCTATCTGTTCGTCGCTGGTAAGCGATGCAGTGCTACTGAGGCCTTAGCGACTCACAGCTGCATCATGCTGTCCATCATCCTGTTCACGCCGCTCGTCGGCGCGCTCATTGCTGCCTGCTCGTCAGCAAGCAGCAACGAGAACGCGATCCGCTGGATCGCCAACGTCGTGGCGCTCGTCGGCTTCTTGATTTCGATCCCGCTGTGGTTCTGGTTCAATCCGCAGAGCCCGGACTTTCAGTTCGTCGAGCGCGCGCCGTGGATTCCGTCGATCGGCGCGGACTACTTCCTCGGCGTCGACGGGCTCTCAGCACCCTGCTGATCCTGCTCACGACGATGATGGGGCTCGATCGCGATCCTGTCGTCGTGGACCGCCATCACCGGAGCGCGGTGAAGGAGTACTACATCTTCCTGCTCGTGCTGCAGACCGGGATGCTCGGCGCGTTCATGTCGCTCGACTTCCCGCTGTTCTTCCTGTTCTGGGAAGTGATGCTGGTGCCGATGTATTTCCTCATCGGCATCTGGGGCAGCGCGCAACCGGCTCTACTCGGCGATCAAGTTCTTCCTCTACACACTGGTCGGCAGCGTCGTCATGCTGCTGGGCATCCTGGCGCTTACTTCTCACAATCACACGCGTGACCGGTGTGTACATCGTTCGACGTGACGCAGTTCCAGCGTCTGACGCTGCCGTTCGATCTGCAGTGGTGGATCTTCCTGGCGTTCTTCCTCGGGCTTCGCGATCAAGGTCCCGATGTTCCCGTTCCACACCTGGCTGCCGGACGCGCACACCGACGCGCCGACGGCCGGCTCGGTGATTCTGGCGGCCGTCCTCCTGAAGATGGGCACCTACGGATTCCTCCGATTCAGCCTGCCGATCCTGCCGGAGGCGTCGCGCTACTTCGTGCCGATGATGGTCACTGCTCTGATCATCGGGATCGTCTACGGCGCGCTGGTGGCGCTCGCGCAGAAGGACTGGAAGCGCCTGGTCGCGCTACTCGTCGGTCAGCCACATGGCGATGGTGATGCTGGGCATGTTCGCGCTGAATCCGGTCGGCATCACCGGCAGCATCATCCAGCAGCTGAATCACGGCATCTCGACCGGCGCGCTCTTCCTCATCGTCGGCATCGTCTACGAGCGGCGGCACACGCGCGAGATTTCCGAGTACGGCGGGCTGTCGAAGGTGATGCCGGTCTATGCCGCGGTGTTCCTGATGATGACGATGTCGTCGATCGGCTTGCCCACGCTCAACGGCTTCATCGGCGAGTTCCTGATTCTGCAGGGCGTGTTCGTCGGCGAGCCAAGATCTGGGCGGCGATTCGCCGCCGCAGCGGCGTGGTGCTCGGCGCCGCCTACATGCTCTACCTCTATCAGCGGACGATGTTCGGCAAGGTCGAGAATCCGAAGAACGAGCGTCTGGTCGGACCTGAACGCCCGCGAGTTCGCGACGTTCGCGCCGCTGATCATCCTGGCCGTCTGGATCGGCATCTATCCGAAGCCGTTTCTCGATCGGCTGAACACCTCGGTCAATCGCGTCGTCGCGCGCGTGAGCCCGCAGCATGAACGCGTGGCCGCCGACTGCACGACTGCAGGAACGCCTTCAGCCGGCACGACGAATGCCAGGCCGCGGCTGACTCGCAGCTCGTGGCGCGCAACGGCGCGGGCCAGTTCCTGGCGTCGCTGCCGTGTGGACCGGACGGTCAGCCGCTCGCGCCAGACGCGGCCAACGCACGACTGCCGGGGACCGCGCTGATGCCCAGCGGCCTGACCATCTCACCGATCGACTTCTACTACATCCTGCCGGAGCTCGTGCTCACGGCGGGCGCGCTCCTCGTCCTCATCGCGGACGTGCTCCTGCCGCGAGGCAGCCGCACCCTGGCGCTGGATCACGTTTGGCGGTGCTCGGCGCCACGCTCGTTGTCGCTCGTGCCCTTCTCCGGCGTCGACGTCGAAGTGGCGAATGGACTGATTGCGGTAGATCGCCTTCGCGCTTTTCTTCAAAGATGCTTTCTTCGATCGCCGCCGTCATGACGGTGCTGATGTCGGTGCGGTATCTCGAGATCGAGGGTGCGAGCCCGGGCGAGCACTGCACTTACCTCGTGCTCTGCGCGACGCTCGGCATGATGATCATGGCCGGCGGCATTGATCTCATCACGAGCTTCATTGGCCTCGAGACCATGGCCGTGGCCTTCTACATCCTGACCGGCTTCATCAAGCCCAATCAGCGATCGAACGAAGCCGCGGTGAAATATTTCCTTCTTGGCGCCTTCTCGCTGGGCATCCTGCTTTACGGGATGTCGCTGCTTTACGGTTTGTCGGGGATCAACCAAACTTCACGAGATGGCGTCGGTGTTTGCGGGAAGAGACACGCGATCCGCTCATCGTGTTCGCGGTGATCCTCATCGTCGCCGGGATGGGCTTCAAGATCGCGGCGGTTCCGTTTCACATGTGGGCGCCCGACGTGTACGAAGGTGCCCCGACACCGATTACCGCGTTTCCTGTCGGTCGGATCGAAGGCGGCATCGTTCGCCATGCTGCTGAGGATTTTCGTCGAAGGACTCCCATCGCTGATGGCCGACTGGCGCAGGTCCTCTTCGAGACGCTCGCGATCGTGACGATGACGGTTGGCAACCGTTGCGCGCGCTGACACAATCGAATCTGAAACGCATGCTCGCGTACTCGTCGATTGCGCACGCGGGCTACCTGCTGATCGGCGTCGTGGCCGGAACGCCGCTCGGCGTGTCGGCGATGCTCATCTACCTGTTCATGTAATGCTTCCTTCATGCAGCTCGGGGCGTTCGCCGTCATCGTGATGATGCGGCGCGCCGACGTCGTTGGCGACGAACTGAAGGACTTCAGTGGGCTCTACCTTCCGGCATCCAGTCGGCCGCGTTCGCGATGCTGCTCTTCATGCTGTCGCTCGGCGGCATTCCGCCCACCGCGGGCTTCATGGGGAAATTCTGGCTATTTCGAGCCGCGATTGAATCGGGCTACGTCTGGCTGGCGGTGATCGGCGTGCTGCAACAGCGCCATCTCCGCTACTACTATCTGCGTCTCGTCGTGTTCATGTATCTGAAGAAAGAAACCACCGGCTCAGAACCACAGGCGAGCCCCAGGCGCTCGCGCTTGACGTTGGCGGTTGCCGTGGTGGCGACGCTCGTGCTCGGTGTGTATCCGCGCTTGCTGTTCGAAGTGGCGGAGAAGTCGGCCCAGACCCTCGGCGCTGGGCGGGCATCGGCCGCAATTCGGTAAATCTATTGAGCCAGAAGGACTTCCGACCTTGGTGAAGCTTTTCACAAGGTGCGTTATACTCCTCGATCGCTGCGCGCCTGGACATGGCTCGAGAGCCCTGGCCGCGACGTGCGGGGTTCCCTGAATGCATTTCAAGAGAATTTGCGCCGGGCAGGTCCGGCGGCGGCCGGGTATACGTTAATTGGCGCGATTCTCCTCTTGGGAGGGCTCGGCTACGCCATTGATCGCTGGCGCGGAACGGCACCGTGGTTCCTGCTCGCTGGACTGTTGTTGGGTATCGTCGTCGGGTTTTACGAGCTTGCACAGAACTGTCTGGCGGTCGCGGAGACGCCGCCGCAGGTCTGAGCGATGTGGTCCCGGTCTGGTGGATGATCGGCGCGAGCCTCGGCACATGGCTGGCGACGGCAGCTTTCGTTGAACACGAAACGGCGGTCGCGCTGCTTGGGAGGATGCTCGGTCCGCTCGTACGTCGCCGGTCGGCTCGTGGATCCTGACCGCGAACACGCACCGTCAGCACCCGGAGGCGGTGACCTCGCGTGATGATGGGGGCCTTCATCGCCAAGCTCGTGATTGTCGGTGTGCACGTGGTCGTGATGTTGCGCGTGGTTTCTAGTCGGCGCACGGTGCCGTTTGTGGCCGGCTTCACGTCGTATCGTTCATCGGGTTGTATGCAATCGAGGCGCTGTATCTCAAGCGCCTCTTCGCGGGACGGACCGCTCCCGCTGAAACGGCGCGCGCCTTCGACTGGCAAATGGCGATTCAGGAACCACGCGGCCCAAGCTGGCCGGGCCAGGCAGAGAAGTTCGACGCGGGCAAGAACCATCATCGAGCACGTGTCGAACAGCTCGCCACGAGCACCCGCTCGATCCATCTGCCCACAATCGGCGGCATCGACTTCTCCGTCACGCAAGCACGTGCTGATGCTGTGGCTGGTGGCCGACGTTCGTCTTCGTGGTCGCCACGTTCACGATCCGCCGCTATCTGAAGCAGGACCGCCAGATCCCGTCCGGCTTCATGAACGCCCTCGAAGCGTCGTCGAATTCGTGCGCGATTCGATCGTGCTGCCCAACGTCGGCAAGAAGTGGGTGCAACACCTGGACGCCGCTCGTTGCTGACGCTCTTCGTCTTCATCCTCGTGCGCCAACGCGATCGGCCTGATTCCGATCTTCGACGTCCTCGGCCTGCTCGATCACTGCGTGCTGCACACTCGGCCCCGATTCGTTCATCGGCGCAGGTGATGCACGGCGGCACGACGGCAACGGCCAACTTCAACGTCACGGCGGCGCTGGCGACCATCACGCTTCGTCGCCATCATCGTCGCCGGCTCCAGTGCGCACGGCTTCGTCAAGCACTGGAAGAACATGGTGCCGCACGGCCTGCCTGGCTTCGTCTACGTCATCCTGATTCCGATCGAGATCATGGGCATGTTCGTCCGGCCGTTCGCGCTCACGATGCGACTTGCGGCCAACATGACGGGCGGCCACATCGCGATTCTGGCGATTCTGTCGTTCGTGTTCCTGTTCACCGAGATGTTCGGCGCGTCGATCGCCGGCATCGGCGTAGGGCTCGCGGTATCGGTGCCGCTGGCCGTCGGCATCTCGGCGCTCGAGATCATCGTCGTGCTCGTGCAGGCCTACGTGTTCACGCTTGCTGACGGCCGTGTTCATCGGCATGGCCATTCACGTTTCACATTGAGATCTCTCACACACGAAAGGATATTCGAATGACCAGACCAGGTTTACTGCGGGGAGCGAAGTTGGCGGGCGTTCTGGCCGTGGCTGCCGCCGCCGTCGTCTTCAGCCCAGCTGTCCACGCTCAGGAGGCCGCAGCCGCCGCTGGCGGGTCCTCCAGCGCCATCGCGTTCTTCGGCGCAGCCCTCGGTTTTGGGCATGATCGTCATCGGTGCAGGCCTTGGCATCGGCAAGCTGGCCGCCGCCGCTGCCGAGGGCATTGCCCGCCAGCCGAGCGCGGCCGCGCAGATCACCGGCGCCGTCAACCTTCCGCTCTTCCTGCTCGAAGGCGTCGCGATTCTCGCGGAAGTGTTCGCGCTGCTCATCGTGCTGACGAAGCAGTAAGGGCGAAGAGAGAGCCATCATGGATAACCCGCTCGTCAGCCCGATCCAGGGCTGCTGCATCTGTAGACGATCCTGACGTTTCTCGTCCTCGCTGACGCTGCTGGCCAAGTTCGCGTGGGGGCCGCTGCTGAAGGCGCTCGAGAGCCGGCAGGAAACGATCCGGAAGTCGCTCGACGACGCGCAGAAGGCGAAAGCAGGAGCTCGAGCGGCTCCAGCAGGAGTCGGCGCAGATCGTCAGGCAGGCGCGGTCGAGGCCGACGCGATCATCACGCAGAGCCGCACCCGATGCGGCACAACTGCGGGAAGAATGCGCGCGAAGGCCAAAGAGGACGCCGACGGCATCATCAAGAACGCCGAGCGCCAGATTCAGCTCCGAGACGACGCGGGCGATCCAGCAGATCCGACACGAGGCGATCGATCTCTCAGTGGAGATCGCCTCGAAGATCATCCAGAGGAACCTGTCGAAGGAAGACAACGAGAAGCTGATCGAAGAAGCGCTCAGACAGGTCGAGACGAAGACAGCACTGACGGCAACAGCGTAGGGCGTGGAGAGCTCTCAGCCGCTGCATGAAGCGGCAGCTCGCCCTCAGCCCTCATTTAGACACTCCCAAGCCCAGATCACCCTTGCTCCGGGAATCTTGACGCCGGCCCTGACGTCGCTCGTCACGCGAGAACGTTTGGCGGCACCAGAAACTGCACCATCACTTCAGTGGCCAGGCGATCGCACAGGCGGTCGAGCGCGATGCCGTAGGACGCCTGTGTGTAGATCGTCGTTATGCTGCCCGTGGGTCAGCTCGGACACTTCGCGCAACGCGTCGGGAGCCGCCGCGCCGGGAGCCGTCGCCTCGCGGCGGCGATGACGTGAACCGGAATGCGACTGTTGATGATAGATGGCAGTTCGTCTGTCGATTTCAGCGACGCCGGGTCCACTCTTTGCGACGAAGGGACGACGATTGCCGAAAACGGCGGATTCAGATCGCTCGATGGCGCGCGTCGCCTGCGCGATCGCTTCGAGAGGCCGCGCTCGTCGGCGCCGGCGTGACCGTGCTTGATTCTGGCCAGCACGTCGCTCCGATCGTCGTCGAAGGTGGCAAACATCACGGGAGGGTCGCGAGCGTTCCAGCGCCAATTGGCCGATCTCCGACTCGTGACGAAGCGTGAGGCCTGGCATCAGGATGGCCGCGTGCTCACCTTCGGAAGCCGAACCGCTATCCACCAGCACGATGATCGGGTAGTCCGCGACGTGGACGTCGAGCACTTCACCGGGGCGCCTCCCTGCTCGACGACGAAATCGTCGATGCCGATGTCCACGACGGCACGGTTGCCCGATGTGACCGTGGCGAGAGGATGCGGCTCGCTGCCTGCTGTTGCGTGATCAGCACGGCGATGGCGAGGATCAATCCGCGCACGGGGTCAGCTCTGGGACTACTCGTGGACGGCCGCGGTTTCGGGCCGTGAGGGATCGCCAGGCGCCGGGCCTGTTCCTGACCGCGGCCTGCTTGACGCGGATTGCCGAACGCCGTCCACGTGCGCGCCGCCTGCGCGAATGCGTCCGGTGTCGGCACGATCCGAATCAGGTCGGACAGCGCGATCCGCTCCTCGACGCGATCCATGCTGTGGTAAAGCACGGCGAGTTCGGTGCGCCCGCGCACGTTCGCGGAAATGCGCCGGAGCTCGTCGAGAAGATGTGCTTCCGCTTCGAGCGGTCTTTCCAGGCGCAGGAGCGCTTCGGCGGCGAGCAGATTCAGGTCGGCAATCGGCTGACCGCCGGCCGAGTCGAGATCGCTGATGCCTTCCCTCGGCGTCGCGCAAGCGCATCTTCGTAGCGCCGCAGATCCAGCAGGATTCTGGCTTCGACAAACGATCGCAGAGGCCGGGCTGGATTGCCAGCGATGCAAAGCGGCCTGCTGTCGCGCGTCGACCCCATCGCGGCAGCGAGCGCGACCCTCGCGAGAACCTCGAATGCGCTACCACGGCCGGGTCGGAAGATCCCGTTATCGCGAGCGCCTGCTTCGCGTGCCTCGTGTGCATCGTCCAGCCGCCTGCGCCTGGAGACCGGTGAAGCGGCGGCGACCAGAGCCTCGGGCTTTCGGGATTCAGTGTTATCACTCGCGCGCGAGCTTCCGTGGCCACGTCAAAGCGCTCGGCGCGCTCGGCAGACCTGGGCCAGGCGATTCCAAAATAGCGACGATGATGGATGTTCTCTGGTGAGCGACCGAAAGATGCGAATCGCGGCGGGCCATTCGCGGCGCACGTCGTGATCCCACGGCCTTGCGATAAGAGTTCACGACTGGAGCCCAGTCCCGCGGCTCCGGCCAGAGGCCCATCGCCGGCGGAGCCTGAAAGTCGCTGAAGGTCGCGTAGCCGGAGTGCTTCAAGACGCTGGAGCTCGTCCCGACTCGCGTTTGACGGTTGTGTCGATCGGTTTGCTGTTCAGCATCCGATCAGGAGCCGCGTTCAGTTCGGCAGCGAGCTCAGGCCGATCATCGGCGAGGTTGAGCCGCCCTGAGATCCTTCTCGAGGTCGTAGGCACAATGCCCGTTTGTCGGATCAAGTGATGACGACCGTCGGTGATCGCAAACACCGGCGCGAGTCCGAAGTGATGAGTGGCGAGCAAGCGATTCCGGATGCACCAAGCCGGGCCGGGGAGTCGCCGCGCGCCGGCAAAGTGGAGTGGAGCGAGCGGCCGCGCACCACATTGTCCGGTGCCGGCGCAGCGCTTTCGCAAGATCGAGGATCGTCGGCATCAGATCGATCTTGCTGCGCAAGGTCGGTGACGCGCCGCCCGGCTCCTTCACCGGCCGCCTGCTTCACGATCGAGCGGGACCCGCATCACGCATCGCCGTAGGCGAGAAGACCGTGGTGTGGCCTCGGCGTGGTCTCCCAGTCCCGCATCGCCGTAGGCCGACGTCACGATGATCGTCGACTGGTCGTAGAGCTGATGCCCCTTCCAGATCACTTCTGCCGGGCGGCCGACGACTTCGTCGGCACGCTCGACCTCGGCATCATGCGGCTCGCGCCGGTCTGGATGCGCGGTCCCGTGTCGGGCACGTAGCGCGTTGGTCAGGTGCAGAAAGAGGAACGCTCGAGGCGTCGCAATCGATTGCAGCCACGTCTCGGCGATTCGTTCCGGAGGCTTCGCCGTCACGCGCGATGGCACCGAGGCTCGTTTCGTCGGCGGTTCCGTTCCCGGTTTCGAGCGTATCGTCGAAAAACGCGCGAAACCACGCGCGAGTCGCCGGTGCGCGGCGGGCGCTGCAGAGACGCAATCGCGCGCCCGTGAAGCGTAGTCGCGATATCGCTCCGGGACCTCGGCCAGCGTGCGCTCACTGTCCTTCACCTTGAAGCCGGCATTGTCCCGGACGCCGGTCTCGAACGGCAGCCGGCTGGAGAACATGGCGGCGTGCGCAGGAAGAGACTGAGGAACATGCGAATAGAAGCGCTCGAACACGACGCCGTCCGCTCCCAGCGCATCGAACGCCGGGCGTCGCGATGCTCGTGTAATGCCCCGTAGATCGGCAAATGATCTGCGCTGGAGCGCGTCGGTCGAGATCCAGAACGATTGGACCGGAAACCGGCGCCGAGGCGCGCGCATATCGCCAGCCGCCCACGGCCGCGAGGACCGTTCCCGCGGCGACCATGCTGAGGATGAAGGTGTATCTGAACGGCCGACGAGCCACGCTATCTGTTCAATTCGGTCGAGCGCAGCTTTGGCCAGATGCGGCCTCGGGTGATACCGGATCCACGGCAATCACTTGAGCCATCAGCGTTGCTGCCCGCTGCCGGTCGCCGCGCTCCTTCGCCAGCAGGCCGAGCTTATAAGAGGCTTGCCCCATGACGGATCGGACTGCGCTCGCCTTCTCATCGCACTTCGACGCCTCGTCGGTCTCGCGCTTGGCGCTCTTGATCTCGGCGAGGTTGTAGAAGACCTCGCGTCCGGCGCTGGATCCAGAAGCCGCCTTGACGAGCGTGTCCTCCGCGGCTTGCATGTCGCCGCGCTCGATGTTGGCTCTGGCTGATGCCGACCGCGGCCTTCTCGCTCTGAGGATCAATCGTCAGCAGGGCGTTATGCGCCGCCACCGCGTTGTCGTAATCCTTCTTGTTTCGATAGGCCGCCGCGATCTGAAGATTGATCACGCTCAGCGCGGGCGACCTGCCCATGATGGAGCGGTATGCCGTGATCGCTTCGTCCCACTTCTGCTGATTGAACAGGGCGTCGGCTGCCGTCAATTCGGTCTGCAGGTCTTTCGCGCCAATGCCGGCCATCGCGCCCGTCAGGCGGGGCCGGTCCGTTTCAGCGTGAAGGTGACCGGCGGATTCGGTCGCCGGAACGGATGGGCAGATCGCCGCCCTGCGCCGGCAGAAGCCCGGCGCCTGGGCGATGAACCGCCAGGTGCCGGCGCGCAGGCCGATCATCGTGAAGCGACCCTTCTCGTCGGTCGTCGCTGTAAAACTGCTGCCGATGTTCTCGTTGTCCGCGGTGATCGTGGCCCTCTGATCGGCTCGCCGTTTTCATCGCTGAACGATGCCGCCGACGCGGCCTGGTTGAGCCGCAGCGGCGCTCGCGAGACCAAGAGCGACGATCACGGCGAGTCGACACGCGACAGGAACGAGCGCTCACGCATTTACGTTGGCCCCCTTCAACCTGCCCGAGCGGGCATTCGAGGCCAGTATAGCGTGACGTCCCGGCCCTATAGAAGCCAGGTGGGCTGGTAAAGCAGGACGTAGACGAGCACGCCGGTGACCGATACGTAGAGCCAGATCGGCAGAGTCCACCGTGCAATCGGCGCGATGACGACGTATATTCGGCCTGCAGGCCTCGCGAGAGCGTGACGATGGCCAGCGGCAGGACGGTCGCCGCCAGTGACACATGTGTAATCAGGATCGTGAAGTAAGAGGTCGCACGAAGCCCTGCCGCGTGAACCGCACCGAACCGACCTGTGCGTGGTAGACGACGTAGCACACGAGAAGAGCGACGAAGCGACGAAGGCGGCGATCATGAAACGCCGGTGCAGCTCGATGCGGCGGCGCGGATCAGGAGGTAGCCGATCACGAGCAGCACGCCTGAAATGGCATTCAGCGTCGCGTTGACGGCGGGAAGATCGTGAATCGTCAACGATCGAGCATCATCGCCGCCCAGAGCAGCGGCAGGTAGGTAATCGATCCGAAGAAGAGCGCCCGGGCCGATGCGTCCGTGCGCGTCGAGGCGAAACGAATCGCCAGCGCCAGCAGCGCCATGCCGAGGACGCCGGCAACCCACGCGTAGGCTGTCCCTGAAATCCCAAACCAGGTCGGGCTCGACACTCACCGGCAGCAGCGCCGCGGTCCAGACGACGGCCTCGCGTCCGGCTCTCGATCCTGTTGGATCGACGACAGACAACATCGGGAAGCCGGCGCGCCGGTAATCGTCGCGGAACATCCAGGCGATGGCCATGAAGTGCGGAATCTGCCAGAGAAACACAATCGCAAAGAGAGCCCATCCACCGGCTGATGCAGTCCCGGCGGCAGCCGTCCATCCAATCAAGGCGGGCAGAGCACCAGGGACGGCGCCGACAAATGTCGCGAGCGGCGACCGCCGCTTCATCGGCGTGTGAGATCAAGAGGTAAATGAGGATGGTGGCGAGCGCGAGGAGCACCGCCAGCAGATTTGCCGCGGAGTAGAGCAGCGCGAGCCCTGCGCCGGCCAGCGCGATCCCGAAGATCCTGGCATCGTCGGCTGCGACGCGGCCCGCGGGCAGCGGCCGCATTCTGGTGCGTTCCATCAGCGCATCGGTATCGCGCTCGAGCACCTGGTTGAGGGCGGCGGCCCCGCACGCGACGAGCGCAGTCCCGATGCTCGCGGCGATCATCGTGAGCATCGGCCGTGTGCCGCTGGAGGCCAGGTAGAACCCGCCCGCGCTCGTGACGACGACGAGCAGATTCAAACGAGGTTTTGTCAGGTCGACGTAGTCGAACACTGCGGCGAAGCGCCGCGGTGACGCGGCATGATCGCGCAGCGCGGGTGCCGGAACGTTCGACGCGACGCTCGCGCTCAGCGGGCCGGTTCTTCACGCCGCGATCTCCGCGCCCGCAGGCTCGGGGCATGCGGTCGAAGGCGATTCGCCAGCTCCTCAGCGTCATGACCAGTGATGTCGTCAGCACCAGCGCCCCGCACACGACATGCGCGCTGTTGATGGCCACGTTGAGCCGACTGAGCACCGTCAGATGCTCCGAGCGTGATCTGCAGCGAGCACGAGCCCGCTGATGAGAAGCGGCAGGCCGCGTCAGCGTCTTGTTCGTGCGATGGTGCCACCAGATATGAAGCACCGTCGCCGCGACGGCCGTGGCCACGATCAGCGCGCCGACGCGATGCGCGAAGTGGACGGCGATCCCGGCGTCCCAGCGATCGGGCAGGACGCCGCCGAACATCAGCGGAAAATCAGGAATGGCAAGACCGGCACTCTGTATGCCGCATCGTCGCGCCGATGAGAATCTGGACGTAAATGAGAGCGGTGGTGGTCGTGGCCACCGCGGCGCAGCCAGCGGTCGTCGACGGTTCCGATCGCGCTCGATCCAGCCGCGCGAGGTGAACAGCGCGATCGCCACGGTCATGCAGAAGAAGATTTCGGCGAGCGCCGGCGTGCGCGGTCGAGATCGCCGTTGGAAGAAAGAACAGCACGGTGAGGCCGCCGAGCAGGCCCTGCAGCGATGACCGCACCGAGCGCCGCGAACCCGAGCTTCTTCATCCAGCCGCGCGGATCCGCCCGCCACAGCCAGACGGCCGAGGATGATCGTGAGAAAGCCGACGGTGCTAGGCGATCAGCCGATGGCCGTGTTCGAAGAAGATGCCGCCGACCCATTTCGAAGGCGGAAACGTGAACATGTTCCAGCCGTAGCTCGTCGGCCAGTCGGGAACCGACAGACCGGAGCCGGTGCTGGTCACCAGGCTGCCCGCGAGCAACAGCAGCACGGTGCAGCCGGCAACGAAGATCGCGAAACGGTGAAGCATGGCCTATCGGCAGGTCAGGTAGGCCGGCAGGGCAGGAGGTCCAGCGGGGCCGGCGGATGGGACCTACCAGACCCACCCGCCTTCCTGACCCGCCAGACGGTCTTGCCTAGTTCGTGGGCGCCGCCGCCATCTTGAACGTAAACGACGACGTCTTTGGTTTCTTTCGCCGCCGAGGGTCACGCTCTGCGTCGTCGGCGCCGAGCTTCTCGTGCCAGGCCTCGATCGTGTAGGTGCCCGGCGGCAGACCCTTCAACGTGAACTTGCCGTCCTGCACCGGTGACCGCGAAGTACGGATGGTCGAGCACGCCGACGTAGGCGTTCATCCAGCCGTGGACGTCGCACTTGAAGGGAACCATCACTTCCTTGCGCATTGAACGTGTGGCTCGGTCTTCATGCCCTGAATCGGCTGACCGGTGTTGAACTCGCTGTTGGCCTTCGGCGTCGCGTGAATGTTGTGGAGCGTCGGATCGCTAGTTGAGGATTTCGAGCGGTCTGTCCGGTGCGCATGCCGAACACGTGCGGATGATAGCGGCAGCCCGTTCTGATCGATCGTCACCGAGCCAGTCGGGGGCATCGTATGACGTAGCTGCCGAGACCGTCCTTCACGTACACGAATACGTTGGCGAGCGACTTGCCGTCTGCGCCAACCGTGATAGGTTTCCTGAGTCTGTGTCACCGCTTGGCCTGCTTCAGGCACGATCGGATCGGCGTTCATCCTGATCGGTTCGTTCTTCGGAGCGGTGCCATCGAAAACGACCGAGCCCGTGACATCGCCTGCCGTCGCCGGATCGACCTTCTGACCACCGGGCGCAGAACTTGCGGCGGTGTACTCGTGCTTGTCGATTCCGACCCGCCACCGCCGCACGCGGCCACCGACGCCGCGACCATAAGACCAAGACCAAAAATCAGAACGCTTCGTAGTCGCATTGAACTCTCCTAGCGGAAAAAAATTGACCGTTAATCATACCTTATTGCTAATATTGGAAGTTCTTCAGATTGGACGGCGGTATCGTCTAGGGGTCAGGACACGTGGTTCTCAGCCACGGGACCGGGTTCGATTCCCAGTACCGCTACCAGATTTGTCGGAAGCCGGCGCTGCCCGCGAACATCTGACCGATCGCTATTTCCTGTAACCGACCGACGTCTATATTTTTCGTCGGCGGCTCGCGCCAACGTTCCATGAACGCTTCAACGCTTTTCCCGACGACGTGACGGCGTTCCTCTTCTGATTGTTCGAGCCGCCACGGCGGCAGTGTTCTGCCAGGCGCATGTTGGTGACGACGCATTCGGGCGCCGGAGAATCGCAGGCATCGTCGGCGTACAGCTGGACCGTCTGATGTGCTCGCGGTGATTGAGCGCCCGCACAAATATCCCGGCCGAGGCGATCGCTAGGCATCACGTTTCTTGTCGACGGCAAACATGTTCTCAGTGAGATCCGCCGGCACTGCCTGAAGCGTGCGTTCAGACCGCCGGTAGGCTCGGCAGCCGGGCATCGCTCTTTGCTGGAATCCGGCGCGTGAAGCTCAACTGTCGTTGCTCAACGACACGGCACTTCGACCGACTCGTCAAGCCACAGCCCATCGGCTGGCCGCCAGCTTCTTCGCAGTGCTGATGCTCGTGCATGCCGCGCCGGCACGCGCCGCCGAGCAAATGTATTTCCCGGCCACTGATAACGTCACGAATGTCCTGGTCAGAAGATCAACGCGGAAACCGTCCGCATCGACATGTCGTGCTGGTATCTCACCGAGCACGCCATCTCGATTGCGCTGATCAACCGGTTCAAGGCCGGCGTGCAGGTGCGGCTGATTGGCGATCGCGGATCGATCTTCGAGATCGATCCGATCACCAAGAGCGAGTTCTACTGGCTCGCGAATCAGGGGCTGCCGATCCGCCTTCGCTTCAACCCGACGTGGTTCCCCGAAATCGACCACATGAAGATGACGCTGTTCGTCGGCCAGAACCTGGTCACGTTCGGGTCGGCGAACTACACGCCGTTCGAGCTGGCGCCGACCTCCGCCACGAACTACAAGGACGAGATCCGTTCTCTTCAGCGACGACTCGGCGCTCGTCGACGCGTTCAAAACGCGGTTCGATCAGCTGTGGAACGACACGAGCGGCGGAGCCGAACAGCCTCGTTCCGCAGCCTCCATACTTCAAGAACTTCCACGATGCCTGCGTCGCCGAGCCAACCGGCAACTGCTCGGACTTCGCCACGCGGTACCCGCATCCGGCGCCGATGATCATCAACACGAACCGCCTGGAGCCGGACTATCCGACGCCGGCGGGTCTCATCTGGGGCCAGGGCCCGCAGTTCAACAACCGTCTCATTCAGGAGATCAACGCCGAGCCGGCACTCGTGCAGTTCGTGATCTACCGGCTGACAGTGGACAACATCACACAGGCGTTGTTGAACAAGTGGCAGTCCGGCGTGCCCGTGCAGCTCTTGATCGAACCGTCGGAGTACATGAACCGGAAGTGGCCGGAGTTCTGGCTCACCCACGCGAACCTGGACAAGCTCTGGGCGGCCGGCATTCCGATCAAGCAGCGCGCGCATAACGGGCTCACCCACATGAAGACGCTCGTCACCTCGACCTACGCCACGGTGGCCTCTTCGAACTACGCCTCGGGATGGCAGCGCGACGACAACTACTTCATTCCCAGCGCTTCAAAGCCCGCGATCTATCAGGCCCTCAAGAACCGCGTGACGGCGATGTGGAACAGTCCCACCGCGTTCACGCCATTCCAGCCGCAGCCGCCGGATGCGCCGACTCTTTCAAGTCCCTGCGAGCGGGGCCACAAATGTTCCCACGAACGCCGACGCTGACCTGGAACGCGGGCGCGTTTGCCGTCAGCTATGACGTCTACCTGGGGACCCTCGTCCTCCAACCTCGCGTCTGGCGGCGAACGTCCAGGCTCAGCTCGTGAACAATCCGCCGTCACAATATTCCTGGCAGGCAAATCTGCCGACCGGGACGACGATCTTCTGGAAGATCGTTGCTCGCACGAACGCGACGGTCGTGAATCCGTCGCTCGTCGCGAGCTCGCCGACCCGGTCCTTCACGACTGCGGGCGTTGCGTCAGGCCCGCCACCTCCGGATCTGGTCGTCGACTTCGGCGCGACATTCGGCGTTTGGGAATACGTCGACGCTACCAATTGGGCGCAGCTCCACACGGTCAGTCCAGAAGGCATGGTCACCGGCGATATGGACGGCAACGGCAAGTGACGATGTGATCCTCGATTTCGGATCGCTGGGAACATGGGTGCGACTGAACAACTCATCGTGGTTCCAGCTTCATGTCCTGAGCCCGACGATCATGGCCACGGGAGACCTGGACGGCAACGGCCAGGACGAGGTGATTCTCGACTTTCCGGGACTCGGCGTCTGGGTGCGATACAACAACGCCGCGTGGGTGCAGCTGCATAAACTTGATGCCACGGGAGTGACCGTCGGCGACATCGACGGCAACGGGCGAGACGACGTGATCCTCAGCTTCCCGGATTGGGACTCTGACTTACTCAAACAACGGCGCGTGGTCGCAGCTACATCGGTTGAACGCCACGAGGATGGTGACGGGAGATTTCAACGGCAGTGGAAGAGACGACATCGCGATCGACTTTGGATCGCAAGGTCTCTGGGTGTGGCTTGACAATGCCTCCTGGACCCAGGTGCACGTCCTGAGCTCGAGCACACTCGCCGCCGGTGATCTAGACGGCAATGGCAGAGACGAGCTGATCGTGGACTTCCCTGGGTTCGGAATCTGGACGTATCACAACTGGAGCAGCTGGCAGCAGCTGCACCGATCGGAGGCGGATCAAATCATTACCGCCGACATCGACGGCACCGGCAGGGACGATGTCGCGATCGACTTTGGAGGTGCGGGAATCTGGACCTTCCGGAACAATTCCAACTGGGTTCAGATTCACGCTGGGAATCCGGAGGGTCTCGCTGCAGGCGTGATCAATTGATCTGAATGATCCATTCATCAGTCCTCGCCCTGTCCCAGCGAGGCGGCCTGGGCTTGCGTGATGCCGGCGACCGACACGAGTTTCGTCCGGCTTTTTCCACCCGACACGATCGTGATTGCCGATAGAGCCACGCCCAGACGGCTGGCGAGAAAACCGGCGCAGGGCGTCGTTGGCGCGGTCGTCGACGGGCGGCGCGGTTAACCGCACTTTCAACGCACCCTGAAATTCCCCGTCTACCACATCGCGGCTTGCGCGCGGCGTGACGCGCACGCGAAAGGCCACCCCGCTTGCGGTCGACTTGATCTCCATGCGATCGCGGTCACAATACTGCAGCCGGGAGCGCCCGCCGAGGAAAGGCTCCTGAAGGAGTGCCATTCATGACATCCGCGAAACGGCAGCGAATCTTCCTTGTCGCCGGTGCGCTGGCGTTGCTCCTGGTCACGGTCGATCGGCTGCGAGCGCAAGGCACGTCGCCTGGCGAACATTGGGTGGGCACGTGGGCAACGGCCGAAGTCGGCCGGCCGCAGACTCCACCCGTCGTCATCGCGGCGGCCGTTCCCGGTCAGGCTGCGGCGCCAGCGCCGGCGCCCTTCATGCACTTCAACAATCAAACGCTGCGTCAAATCGTTCGAGTCAGCATCGGCGGCAATCGGCTGCGCGTGGTCCTGAGCAACAGATACGGAACCGCGCCGCTGACCATCGCGGCCGCGCATGCCGCGCTGCGCCAGAGCGACGCCGCGATCGCTCCTCAATCGGATCGCGTTCTGCAGTTCGGCGGCCGGCCGACGATCACGATTCCGTCTGGCGCAGTCGTCTACAGCGATCCGGTTGACCTGACCGTTCCCGCACAAGCCGATCTCGCGATCGACATCTACCTGGCGGGGGACACCAACACACCGTCGCCGCTCACCATGCATGCCGGCGCGTTGCAGACCAGCTTTGTGTCGCAGACAGGGAATCATGCGGGCACACCGTCGCTGCCTGTCGTGGCGACGACGACATCGTGGTTCCTGCTTTCGCGCGTCGAAGTCATGGCGTCCGAGTCGGTGGGCGCGGTCGTCGCATTCGGCGATTCGATTACCGATGGCTCGCGCTCGACCGTTGATACGAACAACCGATGGCCGGATCACCTGGCGCGGCGATTGTTGACGCAGCCTGGCACCGCAAGGATGGCCGTGCTCAACGCCGGCATCGGCGGCAATCGCGTGCTGACCGAAGGCGCGTACAACGCCGGCATCAATGCGGTGGCGCGTTTCGATGCGAACGTGCTCGGTCAGGCGGGCGTGAGCCACGTCATCGTGCTCGAAGGCATCAACGATATCGGCAACGCACGTCAGAACCCGACACCGACCGCGGAGGATCTGATCGCCGGTCATCGGCAGCTGATCGAACGCGCGCACACGCGAGGCCTGAAGATGTTCGGCGCCACGCTGACGCCGTTCGAAGGCGCGGCGTACTTCACGAAGGAAGGCGAAGCGAAACGCCAGGCGCTGAACGAATGGATTCGAACGGGCAAAGCCTATGACGGCGTCATCGACTTCGACCGGGCGACACGGGATCCGGCGAGTCCCGGCAGGTTTCTTCCGCAGTACGACTCAGGCGATCATCTGCATCCGAACGATGCGGGATACCGTGCCATGGCGGACGCCATCGATCTGTCTCTGTTCGAGGTCGACATGCCGCGCTCGCGGCAGCGGTCGCGGTGATCGGCCGGCGCTCTGCGGCCATCTGCTCGACGATCGTCGGCGTCATGAGCGTCGTGCCGACTCTGGCCGGACAGGCGTTGCCGCGCACGCCGGATGGGCGCCCCGGACCTCCAGGGCGTCTGGGATTTTCGAACCGCGACACCACTCGAGCGGCCGCGGGAACTGCAGGACCAGGAATTTCTGACCGATCAAAATCGGGCGAGCGTCGAGCAGCGCGCCGCAGAGCGCCTTCGCGTCCAGTCCGCAGATGATCCGCTGCTGAATACGCCGCCCTGGTGGCTCGACTACCGGCCGGGCAGTCGTTCGCAGTAAAAGATCGTCCCTGATCATCGACCCGCCCGACGGTCGTGTGCCGCCGATGACACCGGAAGGACTGAAGCGTCTGAACGATCAACTGGCCGCACGCGATGCGGTTGAAGGGCCTGAAGGACTGACGCCCTGGGACCGGTGCATCACGAAAGGTGTGCCGGCCTCCATGCTGCCCGGCGCGCAGAATAACAATCTCCAAATCGTGCAAACCGCCGACTATGTCGTGATCATCACAGAGATGATCCACGAGGCGCGCGTCGTGCCGATCACGCCCCGCGGTTCACCCCCAGGCGTCCGCGCCTGGACGGGCATCTCTCGGGGCCGCTGGGAAGGCAACACGCTTGTGGTCGAAAGCAGCCAGTTTCTCGAACGCGCGAGTTTTCTGGGCGCCGCCGGAGGACTGCGCCTGATCGAGCGGCTCACGCGTATCGATGCCGACACGATCGATTACCGGTTGACGGTTGAGGATTCGACGACCTGGACGAAGCCCTGGACGGTCGCCGTGCCTCTCGTGCGGAGCGCCAGCCCGATATGCGGTACGCGTGCCATGAAGGCAACTACAGCATGAAGAACTCGCTCGCCGCCGCCGCGCCGCCGAAAGGCGCTAACCCCTGACTTCTAAGCCCTAATCCCCAATCCCTAATCCCTGCTAGGATCTCGCCCCAATGATCGTGGGGCTCGCGCTCGTGGTGCTTTGCGCTCGTCATGCGGAGCGCAAGCGTGAACCGCCATGTCCGCGGCCAGTCTGGCGACATCGGCCTTCGCATTTGCCGCCTACGCCGTCATTGCCGCGGCGCTCAACGAACTTCAGCTCTCGCCCTCCCTCCAGGAACAACTCGGATTCGCACAGCCGCTGCTCCTGTCGTTCGGACTGATCACCGCAATCACGGCCCTCCTCATCAATCCGTGGCGGATCGATCGGCTGCCCGATCGTTTTCCGACGATCGTGCAGGACACGATCGTCATTGCGCTCTTCGCCATCGCCGCGACGCTCATTCTTCAGGACAAGATCTTTGCCACCACCGCCGTCGGTGCGGTCGTCATCGGATTCGCTCTGCAGGATACGCTCGGCAACCTCTTCGCGGGTCTCGCGGTTCAAATCGAGAAGCCGTTCCGGGTGGGCCAATGGGTGAACATCGCCGGCAAGGACGGCATGGTGACCGAGGTCACCTGGCGTGCGACCAAGATCCGCACCAAGATGGGCAACTTCGTCGTCGTGCCGAACAGCGCACTGGCTCGCGACACGATCACGAACTACTCGGAACCGAGCGACGAAACGCGCATCGAGATTGAAATCGCGGCCAGTTACGACGCGGCGCCCAACGACGTCAAGAACGTCATCCTGGAAGCGATCAAGGACGAGCCGCTGATACTGAGGACGCATCATCCCGAGGTGCTGCTGGCGGATTTTGCATCCTCGTCCATCACCTACCGCGTTCGCGTCTGGACGCGCGAGTTCTGCACTCGACGAGATCATCCGCGATCACGTCCGCTCAGCTGTCTACTACGCGTTCCGGCGCGCCGGCATCGTGATCCCGTTTCCAATGCAGGTTCAGCTGTTCAAGGAAGACGTCGCCGCTCGCGTCCGGATCCGGTCGCTGCAGGGCGGCGCTCGGCTCCGTGTCCATTTTCTCAGCCTTGTCGGACGAACAGCGCGCAGAGCTCGCCCGGATCACGCGGGTGGGTTTGTACGCAGCGCATGAAATTGTGGTTCGGCGAGGCGAGGCCGGGAAGCTCGATGTTCATCGTCGCCCGGGGCGCGGTCAGCGTGACGCTCGAGGCAGGCGGCGTCGAAGTCGCGCGGCTTGGTCCCGGCACCTTCTTCGGCGAGATGTCGCTGCTGACGGGAGAGCCGCGAAGCGCGACCGTCGCGGCCGTGACCGACTCAGAACTTCTCGAAATTACGGCGGAGTCGTTCCGCCGCTTCGGTGCTCGACAACCCGGCCGTCGTCGATCAAATTACGGCGAAGGTCGCGGCCCGAAGCGCCGAACTTCACGAGCGTCGGGCCAGCGATGCTGCGGCGGCGGTCGCCACGGAAACCTCCCAGACGTTTCTCGGTCGAGTCCGGCGCTTCCTGCGAGTCGGCATCAACTGAAGATCCCGCGTTTATCGCCAGGGGTCGCGATAGCCTCGTTCGTATCCCTGCTCGTACGCCGCGCGATACTGCTGTTTATAGCTGTCGCGCGAGCCGTACCCTTTTCGTAGCCGTGATCGCCGGAGCGATATCTCGAGTCGCGGATGGGATCGTGACTTCTCATGATCCCGGGCGTCGTCGCGGCCTCCTCGTAGCCGTCGCGATACCCGTTCTGCGACGCGGGTGATACGCAGCGTCCGCCTGGGGACGGATAGGCCCAGTCGCCGCTCGTACGCGCGTAGCGGCGGTAGCCGTCGTTGTAGCCCGCGACAAAGCCTTCGCGGTACATCGTGCGGTAGGCGTTTTGATCTCCGTAGCCGCGATAGCCGTCGTCGGCGTCACGGTACTCGGAGTTGTGCGAGTAGTCGAACCGCCGATTCCTCCGGCCGTCGCTCGTGCCTGCCGATCGGCCTTCGTCGTAGCCGCGGGTATAGGCGCGCTGATCGACCGACGCGACCGGCGCCGGATAACGCCGGGAGTACGCGCTTCGAGTTGCGCAGGCGCTCGACGCGATCGAAAGGATCGCAATGGAGACGACGCAGATCGAAAGACGCATGGAGCCCTCGCTGAAGCGATGGCAAGGCTGGCGACGCAGGTAGGTTCAAGCGCCGTGCCACGATGCGTCTTTCGGATTTCTTCGGAAAACCTGCCGGAGAATCGGGGCCGTCCACTTCCACGGTCACCGAGCGCGCGGTCAGAGAGACAGTTTGCTTGGTTCGGCGCGGCGCTCAAAGCGTCTTGCGCCGCTTGTGCCTTCTGCGCACAATCGCCGACGGCCGACTTCACATCGAGCCCCCGCGCACGCTGGCGCGGCCAGGTAATGTCCACACTGAAGGAGTTCTGCGTTGGACAAGGTGGCGACCTCCGGCACAGCTGCGCACGACCACGCTCACGGTCATGCACATGCTCACGAGCACGAACACCACGAGCTGGGGTTCTGGCGAGCTTATGTGTTCTCGCAGGACCACAAGGTCATCGGCATTCAGTACGCCCTGACCGGACTCGTGTTTCTGCTGTTCGGCTTCACGTTGATGATGATCATGCGGTGGTCAGATGGCCTACCTCGATGCGGCCGATTCCGCTGATCGGTTCATGGCTGGGTCCGAGTCGCGTGGCCCAGCGGCATCATGCTGCCCGAGTTCTACAACCAGCTCGGCGCCATGCACGGCACGATCATGGTCTTCCTCGGCGTCGTCCCGCTCGCCGTCGGCGGCTTTGGCAACTTCGTGATGCCGCTCCAGATCGGCGCGCCCGACATGGCGTTCCCCAAGCTCAACATGATGAGCTACTGGGTGTAAGCTTCCTCGGCGGCGTCACGATGCTCGCCAGCTTCTTCGTGCCGGGCGGCGCGGCGCATGTCCGGCTGGACGTCCTACGCGCCTCTTTCGGTCATCGCGCAGCCTGGTCAGCTCGGCCAGACGATGTGGCTGTTCGGCATGGTCTTCCTGATCACGTCGTCGCTGCTCGGCTCGGTGAATTTCATCGTCACGATCGTGCAGCTGCGGGCCAAGGGCCTCAGCTGCATGCGCCTGCCGTTCTTCGTGTGGGCGCAGTTCGTGACGTCGTTCCTGCTGCTGCTCGCGTTTCCGCCGCTCGAGGCCGCGGGCGTGCTGCAGCTGATGGATCGCCTGGCCGGCACGAGCTTCTTCCTGCCGAGCGGCCTCGTCGTCAGCGGCAAGCCGCTCGCCGTCGTCCGGCGGCGGCAACCGCTGCTGTGGCAGCACCTGTTCTGGTTCCTCGCGCATCCCGAGGTGTACGTGCTGATCCTGCCGGCGATGGGCATCGTCAGCGAGATCATCGCCAACAACACGCGCAAGCCGCTCTGGGGCTATCGCGCGCTGGTCTACTCGGTGATCTTCCTCGGCTTCATGTCGTTCATCGTCTGGGCGCACCACATGTTCATGACCGGCATGGGCACGACGATGAGCGCGTTCTTCCAGACGACGACGATGATCATCTCGATCCCGTCGGTCGTCATCCTGACGGCGCTGCTGCTGTCGCTCTGGGGCGCGTCGATTCGGTTCACGACGCCGATGCTCTTCGCGCTCGCGTTCCTGCCGATGTTCGGCATCGGCGGTCTGACCGGGTCTGCCGCTCGGCCTCGCGCCGTCCGACATCCACGCTGCACGACACCTACTACGTCATCGGCCACTTCCACTACGTCGTGGCGCCGGGGACGATCTTCGCGCTGTTCGCGGGCATCTATTACTGGTTCCCGAAGGCCGACCGGCCGGAAGATGAACGACGTGCTCGGCAAGATCCACTTCTGGGGTCGTTCATCTGCATCAACATCGTGTTCATGCCGATGTTCATCCAGGGCCTGGCCGGGATGAACCGCCGCATGTACGACGGCGGCGCGCAGCTACGCGCACAACGCCGGGCTGCTGCTGCAGCTGGAACGTCGTGCATCGGGCATGCGCGGCGTGGACGCTCGGGCCTGTTCCAGCTGTCCGTTCATCATCAACTTCTTCATGAGCATCAAGTGGGGCAAGGTGGTCGATCGACAACCCGTGGGATGCGACGACGCTCGAGTGGTCGGCGCCGTCGCCGCCCGGACACGGCAACTTCCTGACCGAGCCGATCGTGTATCGCGGGCCGTACGATACAGCGTGCCGGGCTGCCAAACACATTGCGTGGCTTG
>ERZ1370068.9737-contig-8492_pt1 | contig 50573 bp, 75 predicted proteins | sample MGYA00561227_ERZ1370068 | MGnify/ENA primary metagenome ERZ1370068 (study PRJEB38410, sample SAMEA6850437) | metagenome | study: Metagenomic assessment of the ecological functions of the soil: analysis of the soil microbiota associated with the... | reverse complement strand
GTTACGGTTGCTTGAAGCGCGACGTCACCGTGCCGCTGATCAGATACGGCATGCTGGCGAGCTGGCTGCTGGTGTTCCTGATCTTCGTGCGCGAATATTCGACCGGCATCTATCTGCTCGGCCCCGGCACCGAGGTGATCGGCTCGCTCGCTGGTGTCGCTCTGGGGCACCGGCGCGATCGATCTCGTCTCCGCGCTGTCGGTCGTCAATGTCGTCATGATCGGCGTCGGCCTCCTGGTCGCCGTCCGTCTCGGAGTGCGCTCCATGGCTGAGGTCAATACGGTTGAACGCCACATGGCTGACCTCGTCGTCGACGATGTCGCGCTGCGCTACGGCGACAACGAGATCCTCAAAGGCGTCTCGGTCGCCGTGCCGCCCGGAACGGTGGTGGCGCTGCTCGGACCCTCCGGCAGCGGCAAGACCACGCTGCTGCGCGCCGTGGCCGGGCTCGAGACGCCGCACCGCGGCACGATCCGCCTCGGCGACACCGTGTTCTTCGACGCCGCCCGCGAGATCGAGCTGCCGGCCGAGGCGCGCGGGCTCGGCCTCGTGTTCCAGTCCTACGCGCTGTGGCCGCACCGCACCGTGTTCGACAACGTCGCCTACGGCCTCAAGCTGCGCGGGTTCTCGCGAGCGCGAGATCAAGACGCGGGTCGAGAAGGCGCTGGCGCAGATCGGGCTTGCGCATCTCGCCGCGCGCTTTCCGCACCAGTTGTCCGGCGGCCAGCAGCAGCGCGTGGCGCTCGCGCGCGCGCTGGTCTACGAGCCGCCGATCATCCTGCTCGACGAGCCGCTGTCCAATCTCGACGCCAAAGCTGCGCGAAGAGGCGCGGGCGTGGCTGCGGCAGCTCATCAAGACGCTCGGGCCTCGCCGCGCTCATCGTCACCCACGACCAGATCGAGGCGATGGCGATCGCCGACCGCATCACGCTGCTCAACGGCGGCGTCATCGAGCAGGAAGGCATCGCCGACCGACCTCTACACGGAGCCGGCGACCTTGTTCGCGGCCGAGTTCATGGGCAACAACAACCGGCTCGAGGGCACGCTGGTGGACGTCGACGACGCGCGCGCGGTGATCGAGGTGATGGGCGACGCGGCTCGAAGGCGTTGCGCGCACGCAGCGCCGCGGTCGGCGACAAGGCGACCGGCGTCATCCGCATCGAGCGCATGCTGATCGGCGGCGGGCCGGGCCCCAACCGCATCCCGATGAAGCTCATCGACCCAGATGTATCTCGGCGAGCGCTGGGAGCTGCTGTTTCGTCAACGACACGCTGACCGTGCGCGCCTATGCCTCGGCGCCGCTGCGCCACGAGTCCTATCACGTCGAGTTCCCGCCCGACGCGCTCTGGATCTTTTAGGAGTACTATGTGCGTTGACCGGATCGCCGTCGTGCCGGAATCATTCCACCTCCCCCAGGGGAGAGGTCGACGCGCGAAGTGCGGATCGGGTCGAGGGGTTTCATCGCAATAAGCGCTTTCTTGCTGGCGAAGAGGCAGGCTTCGCGAAGGGGCCCCTCACTCCCAACCCTCTCCCCCATAAGGGCGTTTACGCCGTCTTCGACGGGCTATGGTGGAGAGGACGCAGCGCTGTGTGCGGCTCAGTCAATGCTTTAGTCGGAGGTACCAATGACCGCACATCAGCGCCTCCTCGCCATCATGACCGCGATGCTGGCCGCTGGCCTCGCCGCCGCCGCGCTGCCGGCGTCACGCGCAGATCCTTATCCGAGCCGCACGGTGCATCTCGTGGTGCCCTATGCGGCGGGCGGCACCGGCGACATCGTCGCGCGCGTGATCGCCGACAAGCTCGCCGGCGCGCTCGGCCAGTCGGTGGTGGTGGAGAACCGGCCCGGCGCCAGCGGCGCGCTCGGCACCAGAGCGTCATCGCCGCCGTGCCCGGACGGCCACACGCTGCTGGTCGGCCAGACCGGCGGAAATCGCGATCAATCAGCACTGGAGCAAAGGCCTCGGCTACGACCCGGAGAAGGATTTGGCGCCGGTCGCGCTTGCGACCATCGTGCCGCTCGCGTTGGTCGTGCCCGGCAAGGCCCGCTATTCGGCAGCGTCGCCGAGATGCTGAAAGCGGCGTCCGAGCGCGGGCTGGTGTTCGCGTCCTCGGGCACGGCGACGCCCGGACACTTCGCCGGCGAGGTGCTCAAGCTCAAGACCACAGAGCAAGCTCACCCACGTGCCCTACAACGGCGCCGGCCCGGCCTTGAACGATCTCCTCGGGCGCGCATGTGGACATGTTCTTCTCCGGCTTTCCGGCCGCCGTCCCGCACGTGAGCGCGGGCACGCCTGAAACTGATCGCGCGTCTCGTCGGCAAAGCGTTCAGGCGTCGCGCCGGACGTGCCGACGGTCGCCGAAGCCGCCGGCATCAAGGATTTCGACATCACGCTCTGGCGGGGCTTTTTCGCCCCGCGCGGCACGCCGAAGAGAGATCGTCGCGCGGCTCAACTTCGAGATCAACAGGATCCTGGTGCAGCCCGACGTCAAAGCAAAACTTCTCGACGCCGGCGCCGACGTGACCCTGATCTCGGTCGATGCAGTTCGCCGCCTTCATGAAAGCGGAAAGCGCAAAATTCTGCAGATCATCAGGGCAAGCCGGACCTGAAGCCGGAGTGATGGCGGAGGCGGCGCCCACAATCGAAGCCGTCATCCTGAGGCGCCCGCGTTCTTGCGCGGGCCTCGAAGGATGGCCGCGAAGTCCCAGTGTGGCCATCTCTTCGAGGCTCGCTTCGCTCGCACCTCAGGATGACGCAGTGAGTTATTGCTGTCGGTGACGCGCATGACTCAGTGCGAAGCCGCTGCGCTCATTCCGGATAGGCGGCTTCGCCACAAATCGAGCCATTGGGGCTCCGGCTTTGAAGCGGCGCACCGTAAGCGCATATCGCGCCGACTACGGCACTGTTTACCCGCTGATCAGATGCTCCGTTTGCCAGCGATCGCAGTTCAGGGTACGGAACAAGTCCAGCCTCGCCGCGTTGTTCCGAGACGGGGTACGGCGACCGAAAGCAGGTCGTACGCAAGCGCTGCGACGCTGGCCACGGAGATTCTGTCTAAGACAACTTGGTATCTCAGTTCTTTGCCGCTACTTTTCGTTGCCGCTACCATCTTCATTGCCTTTCAGCCCCGATTCGCGGCCGCTCAAAATTCCGTGATAGCTGTCGGAAGGGGTACGCCGCCAACGCCCAGCACCACTGGCGCAGCGTTCGATGGCCATCAACACGCCGGCACGAGAGGGTGCAAACCACGAAGCGGTATTTGCAGCTCCCGGTCAGGCTAAGAAGCCCGGCAAGTGTCGAGCGCCTTCAATTGTTGACGAGGCGCTAGCGGCAGTAAGCGTAAAGCATGCCCGGATTGAGCGTTAGCGATATCCGGGACCGATCTATCCGCGCAGTAACCCCGCATGTCGCTACGCTCCATGCCGGGCTACGCTGCTACAAATGGTCTTTCTTTTTCTTCTTCCCGAAAATCGCGTTCCAGTTTTCCTTGTAAGCCTTGGTAACCGGCTGGCAGCCTCGCCCCGGCTGTAGCCGGCCGGTGCATCGGCGGCTTTCTCGCCGGCCTCGGCTATTGCCCTCGGGCTTTGCCTCGGGTTTGGCCGGCTCCGCGCCGGTTGCGGTCTTGGTCTCCGCCGCGGCCGCTTTTTTGGCGCCCGGCGTCTTTTGGCGCGGCGTCGGTCTTGGTTGTCTTCTTGTCGTCGCTGGCCATCGTCGTTCCTCACGCTGATATGTCGGATCGTGTCGCTGCCGAAGTAGCAGAGTGAGGGTTGTAAGTCGCAACAAGCGATTGCGCCCTACGGCCCGGGTCTAGGAGCCGGGGGCGACCCCTGATAGATTTATTATCCTGCTCTCTTGACATTGATCCTAGTTAGGATTATACTTCTGCGCAACCTCGTCCGCTGAGGGGCGCTTCGCGAGGCGTCGTGGAGGCGGGACGAACCGAAGGAGAGGCCGGAGAACAGGCCTTTCTCCTTCGGTGGCCGGCGCCGGGGAAATCCCGGGCCTCGGCCGGTGCGGCGCCCGCGGGCGTGCCTCGCAAAGCACGCACTCGGGCGGCGTCGGGGCTCCGCCCGGGGGCACTACGGCCCCTGCCAGGAGCTGGCTGACGGCCGGAGGGCTTGGGCTAAAGCCCGACCGCCTGCGGTCGAAAGCGCGGCCCGGCGCCGGAAGGAAAACGCCGCGGTGGAGCGCCGAGAGGCGCGCCGGCCAGCGTCATTGGCCGGTGATCCCTGGCGATCCAGGGATCGGCCCGACCGCAAGGCGGGCCACGGGGTGCGGCGTTCCGCACCCAGCGCCTGTCGGCGCTCCGCCCCCTCATACGTGTGAGGGGACCGAACTGGGCAAACCTCGGGCGCAAAACGCGCCGCGAGAACGAAGGAGTTTGGATTGATGACTTTCGGCTTGCGCATGCGCGCTCCCTCGCCCCGCTTGCGGGGGAGGGTTGGGGTGAGCGAATCCGCGAGTCCGGATTTGCGGAGAGTGCCTGCACTCGCCGCGCTTCAGCGTGACACGATACAGGACACGCTCATCTGCCGGCTATGGAAATGGCCGCTCCCCGCGAAGCGGAGAGACGGTAGTTGTGAGCATCGGCTTGCGACCCGCCGTCCATGCCCCGTCGGCAAACTGAATCTTAACGGTTCCTTGCTAGCCCTCCGGTTCGCGATCGTGCGGCCGCGGACGGCGGCGCGCGGTGCGGAGGCGCGTGTGGCCTCACCGGTTCCGAACGAGCGTCCAGCCTTCCGGCGCGCCCGTCGCTGCTGCACGGCTGGTGGCCGCGGCTCAGGCGCGGCTCGGCGACGCCGAGCATGTGCTGGTGCAGCGGCTCGCCGGCACGGTGTTCCTGATCCGCGTGGTCAGCGCGCTGCTCGGCCTATCGGCTCGCAGGTGCTGTTCGCGCGCTGGATGGGCAGCTTCGAGTTCGGCATCTACGTCTATGTCTGGACCTGGGTGCTGCTGCTCGGCCGGCGCTCGATCTCGGGCTCGGCACCGCGGCGCAGCGCTTCATCCCGGAATATCGCGACCGCGGCATGCTCGACGCTGCTGCGCGGCTTCGTCTCCGGCAGCCGCTGGCTCGCGGTCGCGCGTCGCGATCGTGCATCGCGGCGCTGCGGCGCCGGCTTCGTGCGGCTGCTGGCGCCGTGGCTCGACGACTACACGGTCATCCCGCTCTATCTCGCCTGCATCACCCTGCCGGCCTATGCGCTCGCCAACGTCGCAGGACGGCATCTCGCGCAGCTACGACTGGGTCGGCCTCGGCCATGATGCCGACCTACATCGTCCGCCAGCTGCTGCTCACCGTGCTGATGGCGGCGGCCTATTTCGCGCAGCTTGCCGATCGACGCGGTGACCGCCATGATCGTCGCCGGCGTGTCGATCTGGCTGCCGACGCTCGGCCAGCTCGTTCTGCTGAACCGGCGGCTCGCAGCGCAGATCGAGCCCGGTCCCAAGGCCTACGACGTTCGGGCTCTGGCTCACGACCGCGCTGCCGATCCTGATGGTCGGAAGGCTTCTATCTCGCTGCTCGCCTATACCGACGTGCTGGTGCTGCAGCAGTTTCCGGCCGCCCGACGAGGTCGCGGTCTACTACGCCGCCGCCAAGACGCTGCGCGCTGGTCTCTTTCATCTATTACTCGGTATCGGCGACGACCGCGCACCGCTTCAGCGCCTATCACGTCGCCGGCGACCGCGCCGGGCTGTCGGCCTTCCTCGCGCAGTCGATCCAGCTGGACGTTCTGGCCGTCGCTCGCGGCGACCGCGCTGCTGCTCGCGTTCGGCCGGCCGATCGCTGAGCCTGTTCGGCGCCGCAGTTCACCGACGGCTATCACTCTGATGTTCATTCTCGCGGTCGGCCTGCTGGCGCGCGCCGCGATCGGTCCGATCGAGCGGCTGCTCAACATGCTGGGCGAGCAGCGCGTCTCGCGCTGGTCTATGCCGGCGCCTTCGCGATCAATCTCGCGCCTCTGCTTCGTGCTGATCCCGCTGCTTCGGCCTGGCCGGCGCCGCGATCGCGACCGCGAGCGGCGCTGATCGTCGAGATCCATCATGCTGTTCGTCGTCACCAGAGCACCGGCTCGGCTTCCACGTCTTCGTCTGGGGCCGCGTCGAGCGCGCTGAGCACAGCCGATGCACGGCACGATCGACTCGCTCTTCCGCGTCGAGTGGCGGCCGCTCGCCGAGCTCGGCGCGCATCGCCGCGGAATGGCGGCGCTCGCCGCGCCGCGCGCTCGAGCCGAACGTCTTCTACGAGCCCGCCTTCGCGCTCGCCGCCGCGCCGGTGTTCGGGCGCGACGCCGGCGCCGGCCTGGTCTGGTCGCGGGCGACGCCGCGCGCGGCTGCTCGGCCTGTTTCCGGCGCGGATCGAGCGCCGCCGCTACGGCATGCGCGCTGCCGGTGCTGGTCGGCTGGACCCATCCCTATGCGCCGCTCGGCACGCCGCTGGTCGATCGCGAGCTGGGCGAGGCCGTGATCGCCGCCTGGTTCGACCATCTCGCGCAGCGATCCGCAGCTGCCGAGCCTGATGCTGCTGCCCTACTGTCCGGTGCGAAGGCGCGCTGGCGCGGGCGCTCGATGCGTGCTTGCGCGCCGCGGCGGCGACAGCGTGCCGTTCGCGCGCCACCAGCGCGCGCTGCTGGCGCCTGGCCGAGCGCGCGACGGCTATCTCGACCGCGCCATCGGGCGCAAGAAGCGCAAGGAGCTGCGCCGGCAGCGCAAGCGGCTCGGCGACAGCGGCGTCGTGACGCGCGAGCAGCGCGAGCGAGCCGTCGGCGGTGCGCGACGCGCTCGACGATTTCTCTCGCGCTCGAAGCCGGCGGCTGGAAGGGCCGCGCCGGAACCGCCGCGCGCGCGCGACGCCGACATCGCCAGGTTCATGGCGGCGGCGGTCGCCGCGACTCGCCGGCGAAGGCAAGGCGCGGATCGACCGGCTGTTCGTCGACGCGCGCGCCGATCGCCGCCATCGGTGACGCTGCAGCAGCGGCGCGACCGCGTGGTGCTGGAAGATCGCCTACGACGAGAGCTTTGCGCGCTTCTCGCCGGGCGTGCAGCTCCTCGCTCGACGTGACGCGAGACGCTGCTCGACGATCCCGCCATCGCGCGCGCCGATTCCTGCGCCACCGCCGATCATCCGATGATCGACCACGTCTGGCGCGAGCGCCTCGCTGCTCGCCGACCGGCTGATCAGCGTCGGTCAGGACCGGCGGTCGTCCGCCTTCGCGCTCGCCTGCGCACTCGAAGCGGCTCCGCCACGCCGCCGTCGCCGCGGCCAAGACCGCGCGCGATCTGCTGCGGCGCTAGCGAGCATTGTCCCCACGCATACCGCACCCTGCGCAGTGACCTCCTTGCGTTCGCCACGCCAGCCGCTAGCAGAAGCGCCGGCTCGCCTGTCTGCGCATTTGACCGAAGAGAATCATCGTTCCATGGCTGAACGAGCCCGATCTCCCATCGCCGGAGCGCGGCGACATCGACTGGCGATTGCTCGCCGCGCTGCTCGTCCCACTCGATCGTCACCCACATCTGCATCGGCATTGTGCGCGTGACCACCTTCGCTACCGGACGAGTCGAGCTTCGACCTCCCGGTGCTGTGGCTGCGGCGTCATCTCGGCGGCGTTTGCCGATCCTGCCGGTGTTCATGGCGCTGTCGGCTCGGCCGCTTCATCGACCGCGGCAACGATGCGCTCGCGTCTGGATCGGCGCCGCACTGATCCTGGCGGGCTGCGGCCGGTTTGTGGGTCTGGCCCGCATCCGGCGCTCACGCTGCTCGGCTTCACCATCCTCCTCGGCACCGGCCACATGTTCTGCATGGCCGAGCCACCAGATGCTGGCGGTGCGCGTCGGCGAATGCGCGCGAGCGCGAGGCCGCGTTCGGCCATTACATGGTCGGCCGCCTCGATCGGACAGGGGACTCGGGCCCTGCATCGTCGGCTGGGTCGGCGGCTGCATCGACGGTGCCGCCGACGCGGCGAGCTGTTCGCGCTCGGACTGATCGCGGCGGTCGGCGTGCTTCGCGCGTCGCGCTGACGATCCGGCCGGCCGCGCGAAACCCGACCACGGCATGGCCGACGACGCCGGTCTCGGTGGCGGCGCTGTTTCAGGCTGCCCGGCATGGCGGCGTTCATCGCGGCCAGCGTGGTCACCGTCACCTCGCTCGATCTGCTGGTGATCTACCTTGCCGCTGCTCGGCGCCGAACGCAACATCGACGCCAGTGCGATCGGGCTGCTGCTGGCGGCGCGGTCGGCGGCGGCGCTGGTCGGGAGAGTGTTCTACGCGCGGCTCGATCTATGCTGGTCGGACGCCAAGCCGCTGACACTCACGACCATCTTCCTGGGCGCGGCGGCGTTTGCCTTGCTGGCGGTGCCGGTCGCTGCCGCTGATGTATGTCGCGGTCATGCGTGCTCGGCGCTTGCGCTCGGCATCGCCTCGACCACCACCATAGACCGGCATCATCGCGCTGGCGCCGGCCAGTACGCGCGCGCGACGGCGCTCGCTCACTGCGGATCACCGGCAACCGCGTCGGCCAGAGTGCTGCTGCCATTCCTCGCCGGCGTTGGTTCGCCGCGGCCACCGGCGTGGCCGGCATCTTGGTCGGCATCGCGCGTGAGCCTCGGCCGCCTCCGGAACGCGCCGTCCATCTGAGCCGCCGCGCCAGCCCTCGAAATTTCCGGTCCAGTTCGGTGCCTTATTTCGATCCCGCAAATAGTGCCGAAAATTTCGTAATTCATTTCAAATCGCGTTGATCGTGTTGTCGCAGAGCTTGGTCGGGGCCTCTGGAATAAGCCGAATCGCGGCCCCGCACATAGTTCAATACAGGGAGTAGTTCGTGCCATGTGGGTCACGCCTACTTTGCATCGTCTGACGGCAGCGTCAGTGAGCGTTGGGCATGGTCAATTTCAGCATCCAGGCCAAGCGTGAGACCAGGCGGCCTTGAATCTCGCTCGCTCGACCGCGCCGCCGCGCCTGTCGATCCGACCGTTCCACGCCGAAGCCCCCAGCAGGTCACCCCGGCTGACCGTCCGGCGCGGCCAGGATGAGCGCCAGAACGACCTTGTATTTCGACTGCGGCGCGTAGGCCGCGGCGATGCCCGATTGCGTCGCGCCACTGCGCAGCATGTTGGCGCGGTGCGGCGAGCCGCCGCCAGCCGGAAAAGCGCCTCCGCCAAGTGCGATAGCCGGCGCCGATGTTCTCGGCTGCAACCCGGGCGTCGTAGCCCGACGCGCGCAGCCGTTCGGGAAGACGCGGATCAGCGTCGTGGTCGAGCTTGTCGCGGGCTGGCCATGGCGCTGCGCCTGCGCCTGCGCGAGCTTCATCAGGTCGGATCGACCGCTGACCGCGGTCAGACTGGCCGTTGTTGCGGCGGTAGCCCGGAGATCATCGCAGGCTGCCGTCGGCGCGTCGAGCCGCGGCGCCTGGCAGCCGCCATGCTGCGGTAGAAGCTCGGGTCGGCCGCGGCCGGCGGCTCGCGGTCCGCCGCGCGCACGCGGCGAGCGCCACCGAGCGTGGGCAGCGAATACCGCGCGGCAGCGGGCAAACGGCGCACGATCATCGGAACGGCACTCCGTCGAAGCGGCCTGACCATCTTCGCGCCAGCATGGCGGAAGTGATGGACACTCACGATGGCCGCACAGGCCGTTAATTCCGCGTCATTGCCGGGGTTGGCGATGATAACGCGCCTGCGACGCGCCGGCACTGGCGCCGCCGCCGGGGCCTCCACTACCATTCGTCCGGCGGGCGGGGCCGATTTTGCGAGGGGAGGAATGCGATGCCGAACTGAGCAGCCGTCGCGCGGACGCCGGGCGCCAAGCGCGCCGGTCCCGGCGAACACCTGTTCGACTTCAACCTCGCCAAGGTGAACCAAATCAAGGGCGGTCCGGACTATTCGAGCGTCGAAGGCAGCTGCGTCGAAGGCGACCGCATGATCGTCGGCGCTCATGCGCATGCCGGCCGGCACCGGCGCCGAGCCGCACTCGCATCCCGAACGAGCAATGGATCTACGTCCTCGAGGGCACCTTGCAGGCGAAGATCGGCGGCCAGGAGGTCGAGGCCACGGCCGGGCTCGGTGATCTACGTTCCATCCAATGCGGTTCATTCCGCCCAGGCGACGCCCGCAGCCGACGTGGTCTTCTTCACCGTCAAGGACGCCTCGCACAGCCTGCACGGGATGAAGGCGGCGTGAATTTATCGTCACGCCGGGCATGGCAGGGCGTAAAGACATCGAAGGGAGAAGACGATGAAACGCATCTGATGCATTTGTCGTTGCGCTCGCGTGCCTGACGCTCGGCGCGCCGCCGCGCGCCTCGGCGCAAGATAAGTTCCCATCCAAACCGGTAAAGATGATCGTGCCCTATGCGCCGGGCGGCGCGACCGACATCGTCGCCCGCATCGTCGGCGAGCAGATGCGCCAGAGCCTCGGCCAGTCGTTCGTGGTCGAGAACAAGCCGGGCGCGTTCGGCATCATCGCGATCGAGGAAATGGCGCGCGCGCGGCCCGACGGCTACACGCTGCAGGTCGGCAACGTCTCGACCAACGCCATCACGCCGGTGATCGTGCCGGAGCAAGATGAAGATCAATTACGAGACGCGACGTCGTGCCGGTGACCAACCTGATCGACGTGCCGGCCGTTCCTGGTGGTGCACGACGACGAATTTCCGGTCAAGGACGTCGCGGAGCTGATCGACTACGCCAAGAAAAATCCCGGCAAGCTCCGCTACGGCACCGTCGGCGTCGGCAGCTATCCGCACTACGACATGGCCTACTTCGCCAAGCGCGCCGGCGACCTCGACGCTGGTCGCGATCCACAACAAGGCGGGCGCCGCCGGGCGTCATCAAGCGACATGGTCACCGGCGACACGCAGGCTGCGTTCCTCAACGTCGCTTCGACCGCGGCGCAGGTGCAGGCCGGCAAGATCCGGCCGATCGCCGTCGGTCAACCACACGCGCCTGCCGGCATATCCGGACGTGCCGACCATGAAGGAGGTCGGGCTTCCGGACGTCGGCACGATCGCCTGGAACGCGCATGTTCGCGCCCGCCGCGTACGCCGAAGCCCGTGCTCGAATCGCTTCACCAGCGCCGCCGCCGACAGCGCTGCAGTCGCCGATGCCGCCAAGGAGGCGCTGGCCAAGCAGAACTTCAACATCGCGCCCTCGAAGTCGGTGGACGAGGCGCAAGACTCTGGCTCGCCGGCGAGATCAACGCCTGGAAGAAGATCACCGACCGAGGTGAAGATCGAAGCGGCGGATGTAGCCTGCTCCCTCGCCCCGTATCTCATGGGGAGAGTGCGTCGGGGTGACGGCTCTTCCACACGCACGGACTCGCGGAGAGCGCCTCGCCTCGACGCGGATCGCCAGGTGTCGACCTCTCCCCGCAAGCGGGAGGTGACAAATCGCGCGGGGATCTCATCTGCCATGACCACCGACAATCCCCAAATCGCTCCCTCGCAACATCCGCTGCTGCGCGTGTTCGGCGCAAGAACGTGCTGCTCCGGGCTCATGTTCATCGCGCATCGGCGGCGCTCGGGCTGTGGCTCTCGCGCAACTATCCGGTCGGCACGGCGCTGCGCATGGGCACCGGCTATGTGCCGCGGCTGCTGTGCTGGATCTGCATGGGGCTCGGCGCCGTCGTCGCTGGTGCAGGGCTTGCGCGAGGCCGACAGCGCGCGACCGTCGGATGGCGGCGCGCGTGGCGCGGCTATCGGCCGATCGCCGTGGTGACTGCGAGCCTCGTCGCTGTTCGGCCTCTGCGCTCGAACGGCTCGGCCTCGTGGTCGCGATCCTGCTGCTGATCGGGATCGGGAGCCTCGCGCGCGCGCGGCATCAAGCCGTGGGAGCGCTGCTCGCGGCGCTGGTGCTGATCGCGCTGTCGTGGGCGATCTTCATTCTCGGGCTCGGCTTGACGATCCCGGTCTGGCCGGATTGTGGTAGATGGAGCTCCTCGACAACCTCTCGACTCGGATTCTGCGCGTCGCGATGACGCCGGCCAATCTCGGCTTTCGCGCTCGCCGGCGCGCTGATCGGGACGCTGATCGGCGTGCTCCCCGGCATCGGGCCGATCGCCACCATCGCGATGCTGCTGCCGCTGACCTTCCATCTCGAGCCGGTGTCCGGCCTGATCATGCTCGCCGGCATCTTCTACGGCGCGCAATATGGCGGCTCGACCACCGCGATCCTGGTCAACCTGCCGGGCGAGACCTCGTCGGTGGTCACCTGCATCGACGGCCACCAGATGGCGCGCGCAGGGCGCGCGCCGGCGCCGCGCTCGCGGTCGCGGCGCTCGGCTCGTTCTTCGCCGGCATGCGTCTCGACCGCGCTGATCGCGACTTTCGCGCCGCCGCTCGCCAAGGTCGGCCAGTCGTTCGGCGCGCCGGAATATTTCTCGCTGATGGTGCTCGGCCTGATCGCCGCGGTGGTGCTGGCGCACGGCTCGGTGCTCAAGGCGGTCGCCATGATCATGCTCGGCCTGCTGGTCGGCCTGGTCGGCACCGACGGCAACACCGGCGGCACGCGCTTCACCTTCGGCATCACGCGAGCTCTCGGACGGCATCGACTGTCGCGACGCTCGCGATCGGCGTGTTCGGCGTCGGCGAGATCATCGCCAACCTCGCGCGCCGGCGAGGAGAGCCGCTCGATCTGGTCGCAGAAGATCACGCGGCTGTGGCCGACGCGCGAGGATTTCCGCCGGGCCTGGCCGGCGGTGCTGCGCGGCACCGCGCTCGGCTCGATCCTCGGCGTGCTGCCCGGCGGCGGCGCGACGCTGAGCCTCGTTCGCCGCCTACGTGCTGGAGAAGAAGGTCGCGCGCGATCCGTCGCGCTTCGGCCACGGCGCGGTCGAGGGCGTGGCCGGCCCGGAATCCGCCAACAATGCCGGCGCGCAGACCTCGTTCATCCCGATGCTGACGCTCGGCATTCCCGGCAACGCCGTGATGGCGCTGATGATCGGCGCGCTGACCATCCACGGCATCCAGCCGGGCCCGCAGGTCATGACCGAGCGCCCGCAGCTGTTCTGGGGCATGGTCGCCTCGATGTGGATCGGCAACCTGATGCTGCTGGTCATCAACCTGCCGCTGATCGGCATCTGGGTGCAGCTGCTGAAGGTGCCGTACCGCTTCCTCTATCTGGCGATCCTGCTGTTCTGCGCGATCGGCGTCTACACCATCGAGCAACAGCCCGTTCGCGGTGCTGCTCGCGGCGTTCTTCGGCGTGCTCGGCTATCATCTTCATGCGGCTCGATTGCGAGCCGGCGCCGATGATCCTCGGCTTCGTGCTCGGGCCGCTGATGGAGGACAATCTGCGCCGCGCCGATGCGGATCTCGAGCGGCGATCCGATGATCTTCATCAACCGGCCGATCAGTCCTGGGCTCCTGATCGCGGCCGCGATCCTGCTTCGTTATCGTCGCCTTGCCGGCGATCCGCAGCAAACGCGACGAGGCGTTTCAGGAAAGCTGAGGCCGGCGAGATTCTTCCCGCCGAGGCGCAGCCGCGCGAGAAGGCGTTCGATACACTTTATACCCTCCTCGATCCGTGACTCGTGCTGTATTTCCAAATCGGCTTTTGTCTGATTCAAGGTGGCGAACGAAGGAGGTTCGCCATGTCTTTGGCAATTCCATTGCGCGGAGATTTCGACGCGAGGACGCTTCGGCGTTTGGCGAAGCATTCTGGGGACGCTGCCCAGACACGGCGTCTTCTCGCGCTTGCGGGTATCTATGATGGGACGAGCCGGGCCAAGGCGGCGGAGACCGGCGGCGTCGGAACGCAGATTATTCGAGATTGGGTTGAACGCTTTAATGCGAAGGGCCCCGACGGGCTCATCAACGGCAAGGCCCCCGGCCAACAGCCGATATTGAACGACACGCATCGGTCGGCGCTCGCCAAGTTGATCGAGAACGGCCCGATCTCGGCGATCCACGGGGTAGTGCGCTGGCGACTGATCGATCTCATGCAATGGATATTCGAGGAATTCCGTGTCTCGATCGCCATGCAGACGCTGAGCCGGGTACTGCGCGCCATGGGCTACCGCAAACTCTCCGCGCGCCCGCGCCATCACGCGCAAGCCGAGGGCGCCATTGAGGATTTTAAAAAAGCTGCCCGCGCGCCTGGAAGAGATCGCGCGCGAAAAAGGCGTCGATCTGTCAGCAATAGAGGTCTGGTTCGCCGACGAGGCGCGCATCGGCCAGAAGAACAAGATCACGCGACGCTGGGCTAAGCGCGGCACACGACCGAGCGCTCCCAAAGATCAGCGCACAGCATCGACCTATATTTTTGGCGCCATCTGCCCCAAGGAGGGTAAGGGCGCCGGGCTCGTTCTACCCGCCTGCAACATCGAAGCGATGAACATGCATCTCGCCGAGATCGCGACAAAGGTCGCGTCCGGCGCCCAGGCGGCTCTCCTCGTCGATCAGGCGGGCTGGCATATGTCGGCTCGTCTCGTCGTGCCGCCGAACATCACCATCGTGCCGCTGCCGCCCAAATGCCCGGAATTAAACCCGCAGGAAAACGTCTGGCAGTTTATGAGAGACAACTGGCTCTCCAACCGCGTCTTCAAGTCCTACGACGATGTCGTCGACCATTGTTGCGACGCCTGGAACAAACTCGTTGACCAGCCATGGCGCATTATTTCCATCGGGTTGCGCGATTGGGCATACCGGTTCTGATCAGTGGGAAGTGGTGGTATTAACCCGTCGGCCGCCCATGATCTCGGCGCCGGTTAACCCAGCAACAACCGGTTGTCGGTTAGCGTGCCTTAACCCTCTGGCATGGTCCCAAACGGCGATGGCACGCGCCAGCATTCTTCCGTATTCAACCGTGAGGGACGGATTGTGGCGCTGGTGGCGCTCATCTCCTTCACGGTCCCGATGCTGCTGTTCAATGTGGGCAAGCCCATCGGCGTGTTCGCCTGGCTGGCGTCAGCGCCGCAATGGCTGGAAGCGGCGGTGCTCCAGTGCGGCCGCCGCGCTCGTCGCTTTCAGCATCGCAGGCCTGCTCGTCTTCGTGCGCATGGCGCGACACAAACGGCGCATCGCCGTGGCGCTCGACAATATGACGCAGGCGCTGTGGCATGTTCGATGGCAATGCCCGGCTGATCATCTGCAACGAGCGCTATCTACAGATGTACGGCCTCACCCGCGAGCATGCCTATCCGGGCTGCCACCTGCGCGAGCTGCTCGACCTATCGCAAGGCAACCGGCACATTCCACGCGGACATCGACGAGTACGTGGCCTCGGCCAAGCAGCGCGTGGTCGAGGGCAATATCTTCAACACCGTGGTCGAGGTCAAGGGCCGCATCATCTCGATCGCCAATCGTCCGATCGCGGGCGGCGGCTGGGTCTCGACGCACGAGGACATCACCGAGCAGCGCCAGCCGACCAGGAGCGTGACCGGCTGGCCGCGCAGGAGCAGCGTCGCGCCACGGTCGACGCGGCGATCGCGTCGTTCCGCCAGCGCGCCGAGGCCATGCTGCAGCACCGTCGGCGACAACGCGCGGTCGCGATGCGCTCGACGGCGACCACGCTGTTTGCGGCGTCGCAGCAAGACCTCGCAGCGCGCCGAGGGCGCCGTCCGCACCTCGAACGAGGCCTCCGATCAACGTCGAGATCGCCGCCTCCGCCGCCGAGGAGCTGTCGGCCTCGATCGCCGAGATCAGCCGCCAGCTCGGCCAGACCAACAGCCTCGTCGGCATCGCGGTCGGCGAAGCCGGGCCGACCAACGACGCAGATCGGCTCGCTGGCCGCACGCGGCGCAGAAGATCGGCGACGTGGTCAAGCTGATCCAGGACGTCGCCGGGCAGACCAATCTGCTGGCGCTCAACGCCACCATCGAGGCGGCGCGCGCCGGCGAGGCCGGGCGCGGCTTCGCGGTGGTCGCCTCCGAGGTGAAGTCGCTGGCGGTGCAGACCGCCAAGGCGACCGAGGACATCGCCGGCCAGATCGCCGCGGTGCAGGCCTCGACCGGCGCCGCGGTCGAGGCGATCCGGCGGATCGCCGAGCGCATGCAGGAGATCAACAAGTACACCGCCGCGGTCGCCGCCTCGGTGCAGCAGCAGAACGCCGCGACCGGCGAGATCTCGCAGAACGTGGCGAGCGCCGCCGCGCGGAACCAAGGAGATCGTCACCGCGCTCGGCGATGTCGCCGGCGCCGCGACCGAGAGCACGCGGCTCGGCCGAGACCGTGCTCGCCGCCTCGCAAGCCGGTGGAGACCGCCGCTGCCGACCTGCGCTCCGAGGTCGAAGGATTTCCTGCAGAAGGTCGCGGTCTGACGTCGTCCGCGACATCTGATCCACCGCGTTCGGCTGCCCGCCGCATTGCGCTGGCTGCCGATCGATCCCTACAATGCGATCGCAAGGCCGCGGCATTCTGCCGTTCGCCCGGAGGGAGAGATGCATGTGGCGCCGTTTGTACCTGCGTCTGGCATCGTGCTGATCGGCCTCTGCGGCAGCGCGCGGCGTGCAGAGCTGGCCGTCGAAGCCGATCCGGGTGATCGTGCCGCTCACCGCCGGCAGTGCGCCCGACATCGTCGGACGCGTGGTGCTCGAGCAGGTCGCAAGTCAGCTCGGCCAGCCGATCGTGGTCGAGAACCGCCTCGGCGCGGGCGGCACGCTCGGCGATGGGCGCCGTCGCCAAGGCCGCGCCCGACGGCTATACGCTGCTCGTTCACACCACCACGCACGCCGTCACGGCGTCGACCTATGCCAATCCCGGCTACGACACGCGGCGCGACTTCGCCGGCCATCACCGGCGCTCGCCAGCGTGCCCAACGTGCTGGTGGTGGCGCCGAACAAGTACAAGACGCTCAAGGATCTGGTCGCCGCCGCCAAGGTCAATCCAGGCGCGATGAACTACGCCTCCGGTCGGCCCCGGCAGCGCCTCGCATCTCAATGCCGAGCGCTTCCTGATGGCGTCCGGCATCAAGGCGCAGCATGTCCCGTTCAAGGGCGGCCCGGAGGCGCTGACCGAGATCATGGCCGGCCGCATCGATTTCTATTTCGTTCCGCTGCCGCCCGCGCGCGGCCTGCTCGACGCCGGCAAGGTCGCCGTGCTGGCGGTCAGCGGATCGCACGCGCGCCGTCCGCGCTGCCGGAGCGTGCCGACCACGATCGAGGCGGGATTCCCCGACTCCGACTACAATTTCTGGGTCGGCATGTTCGCGCCAGCCGCAACGCCGCAGCGCGATCGTCGACAAGCTCAACGCCGAGACCGTCAAGGCGCTGGCAGATGCCGGCCGTGAAGGAGAAGCTCGCAGCCAATGCCGGCGGCGATCCGATGCCGATGACGCCGGCCGGGTTCGACGCCTTCGTCAGGAAGGAAATCGACGTCAACGCGGCCCTGGTGAAGGCCGCGGGCATCGAGGTGAATTGAAGGTCAGCCGAACAGCCCGGTCAGCGCATAGAACAGCGCGCCGATGAAGGCTGTCGCCGGGATCGTGACGATCCAGGCGAACACGATGTTGTTGGCGACGTTCCAGCGCACCGACGAGACGCTGCGCGCGGCGCCAACGCCGATGATGCAGCCGGTGATCGTGTGCGTGGTCGAGACCGGGATGCCGAGCCAGGTCGCCGCGAACAGCGTGATGGCGCCGCCGGTCTCGGCGCAGAAGCCCTGCAACGGCCGCGAGCCGCGTGATGCGCGAGCCCATCGTGTGCACGATGCGCCAGCCGCCGATCAAGCGTGCCGAGCCCCATCGCGGCGTAGCAGGCGAGCATGACCCAGAACGGCACGTGGAACTCGCCGCCGAGATAGCCTTGCGAGTAGAGCAGCACCGCGATGATGCCCATGGTCTTCTGCGCGTCGTTGCCGCCGTGGCCGAGCGAATAGAGCGACGCCGACACGAACTGCAGCGAGCGGAAGGTCTTGTCGACCGCAAAGGGCGTGTAGCGCACGAACAGCCACGACACGATCAGGAACAGCAGAGCAGCGCCAGGATCGAAGCCCGTCAGCGGCGAGAGCACGATCGCGGCGCTGGTCTTGGCGAGGCCGCCCCAGACGATCGCCGCGATGCCCGACCTTGGCGGTGCCGGCGCCGACCAGGCCGCCGATCAGCGCGTGCGAGCTGCGACGACGGAATGCCGAGCGCCCAGGTGATGAGGTTCCAGCTGATCGCGCCCATCAGCGCGCCGAACACCACGCGCGGATCGACGATGTCGGCGGAGACGATGCCGGTGCCGATCGTCTGCGCGACGTGCGACGCCGAAGATCAGGAAGGCGATGAAATTGAAGAACGCCGCCCACAGCGACCGCGTGTCTGCGGCCGCAGCACGCGCGTCGACACGATGGTGGCGATCGAATTCGCGGCGTCGTGCAGGCCGTTGAGGAAATCGAACGACGAGCGCGACGAAGATCAGCGCGATCAGAAGCGGCAATGCCAGCGCAAGCGACGATCTCAGTCATCCCGTGCTCGCAAGCGGCTGGCACAGCGCCGCCATCACACGTTCTCGAGCACGATGCCGTGGATTTCGTTGGCCACGTCGTCGAAGCGGTCGACCACCTTTTCGAGATGGTCGTAGACCTCGACGCCGATGAAGAAGGCCATCGAGTTCGAGGGCTGGTTGGCCCGATAGAGCTCTTGCAGGCCGATGTCGTGCAGCTCGTCGGCCTGCCCTTCGATCTGCGAAATCTGCTCGCTGATCTGGCTGATGCGGCCGGCATTGGTGTTGATCGAGCTCAAGCAGCGGCATCGCCTCCTGCACCAGGCCGGCGCGCGGTCACGATCGCGTCGCCCATCTGCTTCTGCTGCGAGCGTGAACGAGCGCTGGTCGAACAGCATGATGGTCTTGGCGGTCTTCTGCATCTGGTCGATGGCGTTGTCCATCGAGGTGATCAGGTCCTTGATGTCGCCGCGGTCGAACGGCGTGATGAAGGTGCGCCGCACCGCGATCGAGCACCTCGCGCGTGATGTTGTCGGCGTCCTGCTCGCGGTCCATGACGGTCTTGTAGTGGCGCGGCGACCGCGTCGCCGCCTTCGAGCATGTCGCGCAGCGCCTTGGCGCCGGCGGCGACCGTCTCGGAATGGCGCGCGAACAGATCGAAGAAAGCGCTCTTCCCGCGGCATCAAGCGCGTTAAACCAGCGCAGCATGGCGAGCTCCCGAGTTGTGGCGAGTGGGTTCCCTCGTCAACGCTTTCTAGCAGGGGACAGCGTTGCTTGGCGCGGGCGCGTACGGGGCCTGCCCACAGGAATGATTCAGTCGTGAAAGTACTGCGACGAACCGCTACTCGTCAGCCCCGCAGGTGCGAGCGGCAGCGCACGAACCGTCGGACGCCGCGGTATCTTAGCGCACCATTCAGGAGACGCGATAAGCGCTTACGAAAAATCTCGTTGAACTGCCGCTTGATGCGCTGCGATTCGCGCTCGATGTAGTCGTCGTCGACGGCGATGATCTTGAGGCTGTTGAGGTCAGGCGAGCCGGCCGGCGGTGCGATGTCGGTGCGCACCGAATAACCGCCGTCGGCCGGGAAGACCTTCTGCGCGTCGTCGCCGATCATGAACTCCGCGAACAGCTTTGCGGCATTGGGATGCGGCGAGCCCTTCACCACCGAGGTCGGCGAGGGGATGATGAACACGCCGTCGGACGGATAGAGCGTCTTGATCGGATGGCCTTCGCTCTTGAGGTCGGCGGCGTAGAGATCGAGCGCGCCGACCGCGATCAGGCGCTCGCCGCGCTTGAGCATGTCGGACACCTGCTGGTTGCCCTGCACGATCATGACGTCGTTGGCGTCGCAGCTTCGCGGTAGTAGTCCCAGCCGCGCTGCTTCGCCATCATGCCGACCACCGACACCTGCAAGCGAGGTGAACGACGGGTCGGTCATCACCAGCTTGCCCTTGTATTTGGCGTTGACGAGGTCGTCCCAGGTCTTCGGCTCGTCGGCGGCGCGCGACCTTGTCGGTGCGCAGAGTAGTGCGTCATCAGGTTGAGCCGCTGGCCGACCCACTGGCCGTCGGCGTCCTTGGCGGCGTCCGGGATCTTGTCGAAATTCTTCGGCTTGAACGGCGACGAAGAAGCCTTTCTTGGCGAGCGCATCGGGCGGCGGCCGGATCGGAATGGGTCAGCACGTCGGTGGCGACCCGGCCGGCCGTCATCTCCTGCTGGAAGCGGCTGCAGGATCGCCGAGCCGCCGGAGCGGAACAGCTCGACCTCGATGCCGGTCTGCTGCTTGAACGCGCCGACGATCTTCTGCGCCTGCTCGATCGGCGTCGACGTGTACCAGCTCACCTTGCCCTCGGCCTTGGCCTTGGCGAGGTCGACCGCATCCTGGGCGTGACGCGGGAACGGCCGCGAGCGCCAACAGCGTGGCGGCGCAAAATGCGTGTGTTTCGTGAGCATGGCGATTGTTCCTTCGTACCGTTGTCACCCCGGTCATGCCCCGGCGGCACCCTTTACATCTATAGCCTAATTGCCGCAGTGGAAGATCCCAGTTCGCTCCTGAAGCTTCCGAACCTGGCGCTAATGCGCGCGGTAGATCGGCTCCGGCTGGGTGAAGAAGCTCAGCAGGATGTGATAGACGAGCATGTAGTTCTTCTGCTGCAAGCGAGGCGTGCGCGATGCCGGGCATCACGGCGAACTGCTTGTCCGGATTCGGCAGCTTCTCGAAGAACTTCACGCAGGTCGTCGAAGCTCGCGATGCCGTCGTACTCGCCGCGCATGATGATGGTCGCGCGCCTTGATCTTCTCCGGGTCGCACGACCGGCAGGCTGCGCGCACATGTCGACATAGGTGCCGGTCGGCACCGAATCGTCGAGCTTGAGGATCGCGTCGGCGAACGCCTCGATCACGTCGTCGTCGGCGGTGCCGGGATGGTCGCGGTCGAAGATCGAGCGCACGAAGGCGCGGTCGATCGGCCGGCGGTTCTTCGACTGGAATTCGGGCAGCCGCTTGCTGCGCTCGGCGAGCGTCGGCGAGCCTTCGCCGGTCCACACCATGGCGTCGAGCGCGAGCCGCGCGACCATCTCGGGATGGCGCTCGCGCGAACAGCGCCGCGCGCAGCGCGCCCGACGAAATGCCGTAGACCAGGAGCGGCCGCTTGCCGCGCAGCTTCTGGATGTAGGTCGCGGCGGCGAAGCAGTCGTCGGCGCCGTGCGAGATCGGGGCGTTGTTGTCGCGGTCCTTGGTGGAGCGGCCGTAGCCCTCCATGTCGACGCACCAGGCAGTCGTAGCCGCGCGCGGCGAACCAATCCATCGCCGAGGAATCGGCGCGCCCCGGCACCTGCAGGTCGAAGGTCGGCTGCGAGGCCATCGACGAGCCGTGCACGAACAGGATGGTGCCGGCGCGTCCGGACCGGATCGCCGGCGTATTTCTCCACAGGAACAGCCGCACGTCGCTGCCTTTGTTGGTCCAATGCTCCTCGCCGCGGATGGCGGTGCTGGGAAACGGGCTTGTTCATTCAGCATTCCTAGTTCCGCTTACCCTGATGGAGGTAATGTCGCTCAGCTCGGATCGCGCCGGAACACGCTGCATTGCGTGGCGTCGATCTCGATCGCGACCTGCTCGCCGATCGTCGAAATGCTGCAGCGGATGGGTCTGCACCGCGCAACACCTGGCCGGACGGCAGGCTCGCATAATACTCGCTGATATTGCCGAGGAAGACGTGGTTGCGTGATCTTCGCCGCGCGCGGCCTGCGGTGCCGACGGACGGCGCGAGGCGGATGTTCTCCGGGCGGATCGCGACATCCACGCTGTCGCCGGGCGCCGAGCCCGTCGAGCGCGGCGACGTGCGACCACAAGCTCCGGCCGCGAGCTCGACGGTGCCGCTGCCGGTCGTCACCGCGCAGCACCGTGCCGGGCAGGAGGTTCACCAAGCCCATGAAGTCCGCCACCATGCGGTTCGGCGGGCCGCGCGTAGACCTCGAACGGCGTGCCGTATTGCTGCAGCCGCCCGCCGCTGCATCACCGCGATCGTGGTCGGACAGCGCGAGCGCCTCGGCCTGGTCGTGGGTGACATAGACGAAGGTGATGCCGGTGCGGCGCTGCAGCTCCTTGAGCTCGATGCGCATGCGCTCGCGCAGCTTGGCGTCGAGGTTGGAGAGCGGCTCGTCGAGCAGCGAGGATGTCCGGCTCGACCACGAGGCGAGCGCGCGAGCGCGACGCGCTGCTGCTGGCCGCCGGAGAGCTCGTTCGGATAGCGCGCCTCGAGGCCCGGTGAGGTTGACCAGCGCGAGCGTGTCCGCGACCTTCTTGCTGCGCCTCCGCCGACGGCACCTTGCGCAGCTTGAGGCCGAACACGACGTTCTCGAACACGCTCTTGTGCGGCCACACCGCGTAGTTCTGGAACACCATGCCCATGCCGCGCGCTTCCGGCGGCACCACGCTGCCGGGCGACGACACCAGGCGGCCGTCGACCTCGATGGTGCCGCGGTCGGGCACGATGTAGCCCGCGATCAGGCGCAAGCGTCGTGGTCTTGCCGCAGCCCGAAGGGCCCGAGCAGCGTGACGAACGAGTTGTCCTTGATGTCGAGGTCGAGATCGGCGACCGCCGCGACTCTCGCCGCTGCGCGCGTCGAAGCTCTTCGACAGACCCCGGATCGTGATGCCCGCCATTACGCTGTCCTGTCAGTGTGCTCACCGGCGCCGCCTCGCTGCGCGCGGCGACCGAGCGGCCGCCGATGCGGTAAGCGAGCGCAGATCGCCGCGCCGATGATCATCATGTTGATCATGGCGAGCGCGCGCGACCGGCTCGATATAGCCGGTCTCGTAGAGATTGTAGACCGCGACCGCCAAGCGTGATCGAGCTCGACGAGAACAACAGGATCGAGGCGCGACAGCTCCTGGATCACCGGCACGAACACCAGCAGCCAGCCGGCGAACAGGCCGGGACGGATGAGCGGCAGCGTGATCCTCGCGCATGGTCGTGCCCACGAGGCGCCGAGGATCTGCGCGCTCTCCTCGAGCGAGGGATCGACCTGGCGCAGCGACGCATTGGCGGCGCGCACGCCGAGCGGAATGTAGCGGCCGACATAGGCGAGCAGCAGGATCGCCAGCGTGCCGTAGAGCGCGAGCGGCATCGCGAGCCAGAACTGGATCAGCGCCACCGCCACCACGATGCCGGGCAGGCCGAGCGGGATGAGCGCGGCATAGTCGAGCAGCTTGCGGCCGGGAATGCGGGTGCGCAGATCGATCCAGCCGATCACCGCGCCGAGCAGCACCGCGAGCGTCGCGGCGACGGTCGCCGAGCACGAGGCTGTTGAGGATCGCGCGCTGGGTGACGTTGTATTCGAACAGGATGAACTTGTAGTTCGCGAGCGTGAGGTCCTTCCAGAAATCGAGACCCCAGGATTTCGAGAACGACACCGCGATCAGCGTCGCATAGGGCGCGACGATCGCGACGATGAAGATGAGCACGGCAAAGCCGAACACCACCCAGCGGAACGGCGCCGAGCTGCATCAGCTGCGGCCGCGAGCCCTTGCCGGCGAGCGTCACGTAGGAGCGCCGCGCCAGGAACGCGCGCTGCAGGTAGAGCGCCGCGACGGTGATGCACGCACGAACACGAGCGACAGCGCGGAGGCGAGCCCGTATTCCGGCGGATAGTCGAACAGCGCGTAGATGCGCGTCGGCAGCGTCACGATGCGGCCGGGCAGCCCGATGATCGCCTGCGAGCCGAACAGCGCGATGGCGTTGACGAAGGCGAGCAGCGTGCCCGGACAGGATCGCCGGCGCGACCAGCGGCGCGGTGATCGAGAGCGCGGTGCGCAGCTTGCTCGGCGCCGAGGATTTGCGCCGCCTCCTCGTAGGAGGCGTCGACCGATTGCGAGCGCGCTCGACGCGAGCAGATAGACGAACGGGAAGGTGTGCAGCACCGTGACCAGCACGAGACCGGTCATCGAGAAGATGTTGAAGGTGAGCCACGGCAGCCCGAGCACGTCGCGCATCAGCACGTTGATCAGCCCGGCGTTGGGGCTGAACAGGTAGATGAAGGCGATCGGCGGTGAGGAACGGCGGCGAGCAGATAGGACGAGCGTCGCGCGTGACCTGGATGCAGCGCCTTGCCGGCACGTCGGTGCGGCTCACCGCCCAGGCGAGCACGAGCGCCGATGATGAGGCTGAACAGGCCGGTCCAGGCGCCGAGGATCAGCGAGTTCTTCAGCGCATTGACGTAGAGCCGGCCGGAGAGCACCTCGCCGAAATGGTCGAGGCTCATACCCTGCTCGCCCTTGACGCTGCCGAACAGCAGCGACAGGAGCGGCAGCACCGCCAGCACGGTCAGCGCCGCGATGGCCGCCGCCCATCACCACGATGTTCGAGGCCGCGACCCACGCCGGGCCTTCGCCGCGACCAGGCGCGGGTCGCGGCGCCAATGCAGTACCTCCGTCGACATCGGCTTCCGCCGCGCACCGCCGGGAAGGTCTGCCTGAACTCTCCGCCCCAGAACTCACAGTGCCAGACCTTCCAGGCCCTCGCGGCAGGCCGTGCGCGGGCACGGCGCAGTCCACATCCGGCCGCAGTGAGCCGTATGCGACTTATGGTCAGGTTGATGGTCAAATCGTCGTCGCCCGCGCGCAGTCGGAACGACAAAGAAGACTTTTGCGATCTCCACCATCGCGGACGATACCCGGAACCGCGCCTTGGTACAGGACGAGAAAAGCACATGACTGACGCCATGCTGCCGCGCGAACGCCGCGTTACGTCGGCGATCGTCGACCGGCCGCCGCTCGAAGTTGCCGGGCGGGGCGCGCGCTCGTGTTCTGGACCATCGTCAATCTACGAGGTTCTGGGACATCGCGCGGCCGATGGCGCGGCAGGTGCTGCCGGCGCCGACCGGCAGGCGCTATTGCCCGACGTGCCGAACTGGATCTGGCACGAATACGGCATGCGGGTCGGCGCGCTGGCGGTTCTTCGATCTCTACGCGCGGCTCGGCATCAGCCCGACGCTCGCCGATCAACGCGCGCGTCTGCGAGGACTATCCGCGCGTCGCCGAGGAGGCCAAGCGCGACGGCTGGGAGTTCATGGGCCACGCCTACGAGCAGGTGCCGATCCACAAGGAGCCGACGACCAGGCGGCGATGATCGAGCGCTCGCGTCGACGTCATCGAGCGCTTCACCGGCACGCAGCTCAGTCGGCTGGCTCGGCCCGGGCCTGACGCAGACGCTACGAGACGCCCGGACTGCTCGCCGCGGCCGGCATCAAATACATCGGCGACTGGGTCTATGACGACGAGCCGACCGCGATCCGCACCGCCGAACGGGCCGCTGGTCACGCTGCCCTACACGGTCGAGCTCAACGACATCCCGATGATGATCGTGCAGCACCACGAGAGCGACTATCTGCTCCGGCGCGCGATCGACCAGTCTCGACCGGCTCTACGCCGAAGGGCGGAGCGCGCGAAGATCATGGCGCTCGCGATCCATCCCTATATCAGCGGCCAGCCGCACCGGCATCAAGTACCTCGAAGCGATCTACGACCGTAGCTCAGCGCTGAAGGTGCTCCGCTGGAACAGCGTCGGGGATTGCGACTGGTTCTCTCGCGACCAAATCGTCCGCAGCCAGCCGACGGTCTTGGGCGCTCACGGGGTCGCCTACCGCGCCTGACCAGTGCTCCGGTGTTGTGCCCGCCGACGTGCTGCGGCGCGGGATGGATCACGCCGGGAGGCGCCCCGCCATGCTCGCAGGAAGCTTAGAAATCGGACCTTATATCGGTTGTTTCTTCGACGGTTTGTTCGGCGGCCTGGCCGGGTGTCTGCCAGTGTGGCCGTAGGCACGCCTGAAGCCGGGAAAACGCGCTCAATCTGTCCGTTACTTAAGCAGTCCGTCCGCCGCCGCCTGCCAATTTATGGTTAACGTGGTGGCGCGTGTCTGAGCAGGTGCGGGGCGTTTACGCTCCTTCTCGATTTACCGCACTGGCGTCTGTTCAGTTAGCGGAAAGTGCATCATATCGTTTGATCGGTTGCGGTTACGTGTGCCGGCTGGGAAAAGCCACGGGCTTTCTCCGTGCCTGGATCTCTGCTATGGATGGGATTTTGTTTGCCAATGCTTGCCGGATGCATTACTGCCGGAGAGCGGCCGGAGCTTGCCGTCGATATTCCGCGCCGGCCTATCGCGCGCCGCGCCCCGGGTACGCTGACGCGCCGCCTGCGCTCGACTGGTGGCGCGGCTTCGGTTCGAGCTGACAAGCTGATCGAGGAGGCGCAGACCGCGAACTTCGACATCGCGCGGCCATCGCCCGCATCATGCAGGCCGACGCGCAGAGCAAGGTCGCGGGAACGCCCTTGCTGCCGGCGATGAATTTCACCTCGAACGCCAGCCGCTCGCGCTCATCGCAGGCGGGCGGCGGCACTGGTATCACCGGGAGTATCGGTGTCCCACGAGCGCTCAGTACCATGGCGCTCAATGCCAGCCCTGGATCGACTTCTGGGGCAAGAACCGCGCGAACTCGCGCGCGGCGCAAAACGCCATTGCTACCCGCTTCAACCACCGACGTCGTCGTTTCTGAACTTTCGTCGCCAGCGTCACCACTGTTGCCGCGGTGCTGCTTTGTCACCCGGGAACGATTGCGGACCGCGCGCGAGAACCTCTGCTGCGCCAACCGCGTGTTGACCCCTGGAAATCAACCAGCGGTTCAACGCTGGCACGGCGTCTCGGCTCGACGTTGCCCAGTCAGGAGAGCCCACTGGTCGCGACCGTGCGCGCCGCCATTCCTCCTACCTCGACCAGACCGCTGCGCCAGAGCATGGCCGTGCTCGCCGTGCTCGTCGGACGCGCGCCACGCCAATCTCAAGGTGCACTGGCGGCAATCTCTACCGGCTCGGCATCCCGCGAGTGACAGCGGGGATGCCTTCGGAACGCTTTTGGCTCAGCGGCCCGACAGTCCGCGCCGCCGAGAGCCGCACTCGCCTCCGCCGACGCCGGCGTCGAAGCGGCGCGCGCGCAGCGCTGTTCCCGAGCATCTCGCTGACCGGGCAAGGCGGGCATCACCAGCACGGCTCTGAGAACATTGTTCACGCCGGAGGCTGTCTTCTGGCAGTTCGCCGGCAACCTCGCTCAACCGGTCTTCGACGGCTTCCGTCTGGAAAGGTCTGTTGGAGCAGGCCAAGGAGCCGGCAAGTCGAATTGCTCCAGACCTATCGTCAGGCCATCGTTTCTGGCCTTCGGCGACGTCGAGCTGGCCTTTGGTCGTCGATCGCGGACGGGGCCGAGCGCGAGACGGCTGCAGCGCACGACGTGGTCAGCGAGCTCGCGGCGCGCGTGCTTCGAGATCGCCGAAACTGAGACCGCGCGGGGGCACCGTCGACCTTGTGACCGTGCTGCAGACGCAGCAGACCCTGTTCGTGGCCGGGAGACACGCTCGCCCAGTGTGCGCCAAGGCGCGGCTTTGCAGTGTGCAGTGTTGAGCCTCTACCAGGCGCTCGGCGGCAGCTGGTTGCCGCCGCCCGCCGAGGACATCGCGATCACCACGCAACGACAACGCGACGGACAGCCATCGCCCCTCGTCAGCCTCGAAACATGGTGGCCGGCATCGCCACCTGGCTGGTATTGGACGCCGGCGCCGGTGGTGCAGAAGCAGAAGTCACAAGGGCGGCTTCCGCCAGAAGGCGGCACCGCCAACAGTACCGACCCCCGTGCCCGGTTGCTCGCGATCGACGCGCGGCTCGCCGACGAAGCCGGTCTCATCCCCGACGGGCGTCGGCACACGCGCGGGCGCTCAACACCGTCACGGTGCGCCCGCAGGTCGGCGGGCAAGATCGCTCACGGTAGCCTTCACGGAAGGCCAGGACGTCAAGCGAGGCGATCGTGCTCGCCGAGATCGATCCGGCGCACCTACCAGGCGCAGTACGATCAGGCGGATCGCCAAGAAGGCGCAGGACGCGGCGCACGCTCGCCAATGCGCAGCATCGATCTCGAGCGCTACACCAGGCTCGCCGCCGCGAATTCCGGCATCGAAGCAGCAGGTCGATACGCACGCGTGCGCTGGTCGCTCAGCTCGAGGCGCAGGTGCAGGTTCGATCAGGCGGCGATCGACAACGCGCACAGGCGATGCTGAGCTACACCGAGATCGTCGCGCCGATCGCCGGGCGCACCGGGCTGCGCCTGGTCGACGAGGGCAACATCGTGCAGGCCAGCGACGCCAACCGGCATCGTCGTGATCACGCAGGTCAGGCCGATCTCGGTGCTGTTCAACCTGCCGCAGCAGCAGTTCCCGACAGGTCAACAAGGGCCTTCGCCGAAGGACCGCTGCCGGTCGACGCGATCGGGCCCGACGGCAAGACGCACGACGTCGACAAAGGCAACTGGTGCTGGTGGTCGACAACCAGATCGATCAGACCACCGGCACCGATCCGCATGAAGGCCGAATTTCCCAACGCCGAACTCCAGCTCTGGCCGGGACAGTTCGTCAATATGCGGCGTGCTGGTCGACACGCTGCGCGCAGGTCGTGGTGGTGCCGACCGCTGCCGTGCAGCGCGGCCCGAACGGCACCGTTCGTCTACGTCGTCGAAGCCGAGACAAGACCGTCGCGGTGCGGCCGATCACGGCTCGACGCAGCAGGACGACGTGCGGGCCGTGATCGCGCACCGGCCTGAAGGCGGACGAGCGGGTCGTCACCACCGGCTTCACGCGGCTCGCCGAACGGCAACGCGCGTGCCGTGCAGGCGAGCCAGCGCGGAGCGAACGCCGGCGCAGATACCCGACCGGCGGCAGACACGGACCGTCGCGAGGGCCGCGAGCGCGAGCGCCGGCGGCGAGAGCAGCGGCGGCGAGCAAGCGGCAACGGCCGCGCAACCTACGGGCGCGCTCACACGGCGAGCGCCAAGCAATGAACGTGTCGGCGCCTTTCATCCATCGCGCCGATCGCAACCTCGCTGCTCGGCGTCGCGGTCATGCTGCGGCGGCGCTGCTCGGCTATCTGGTGGCTGCCGGTCTCGTCGCTGCCGCAGGTCGATTTCCCGACCATCCAGGTGACGACGCAGCTGCCCGGCGCCAGCCCGGACACCATGGCCATCGCTGGTGACGGCGCCGCTCGAGCGCCAGTTCGGGCAGATCCCGGCGCTCGCCACCGATGACGTCGTCGAGTCGTCCTACGGCATCAGCCAGATCACGCTGCAGTTCGACCTCAACCGCGACATCGACGCGGCCGCCCAGGACGTGCAGGCGGCGATCAATGCCGCGGGCTCGACGCTGCCGCGCAACCTGCCCTATCCGCCGATCTATTCCAAGGTGAACCCGGCCGACGCGCCGATCGTCGACGCTGGCGCTCACCTCGCCGACCATATCGCTGCGCCAGCTCAGCGACCTCGCCGACACCATGCTGGCGCAGCGCCTGAGCGAGCTCGTGCCGGCGTCGGCCACGTGTCCGTCGCAGGGCGGCATCCGGCCGGCGGTGCGCATCCAGGCCGATCTGTCGCGGCTCGCCGCCTACGGGCTCGCAGCATCGAAGACGTCCGCACGGTCGATCGTCGCCGCCAACGTCGCCGGGCCCAAGGGCTCGCTCGACGGCGCGCACCAGTCCTACACCATCGCCGCCAACGACCAGATCTCGACGCGCCGAGGCCTACCGCACCGTCATCGTCGCCTACCGCAACAGCGCGCCGGTGCTGCTGCAAGCGACGTCGCCGAGGTCGTCGACGGCCTGGAGAACACCAAGGTCGGCGGCTGGTACAACGGCACGCCGGCCGTCGTCATCGACATCCACCGCCAGCCCGGCGCCAACGTCATCGAGACGGTCAGCGAACATCAAGCGCGGAGCTGCCGCGGCTGCAGCGCGCCATGCCGGGCGGCGTCAAGCTCACCGTGGTGCACGACCGCACCGGCACGATCCGCGCCTCGATCCGCGACGTGCAGTTCACGCTGGTGCTCGAGCGTCGGCGCTGGTCGTGCTGGTGGTGCTGCATCTTCCTGCGCACCATCCGCGCCACCATCATCGCCGGCGTGGCGCTGCCGCTGTCGCTGATCGCGACCTTCGGGGTGATGTGGTTCTGCGGCTTCTCGCTCGACAACCTGTCGCTGATGGCGCTCACCATCGGCACCGGCTTCGTGGTCGACGACGCGATCGTCATGATCGAGAACATCGTGCGCCACATGGAGGAGGGCGAGACGCCGATTCGAGGCCGCGCTGCGAGGGCGCGCGCGAGATCGGCTTCACCGTCATCTCGCTCACCGTGTCGCTGATCGCGGTGTTCATCCCGCTGCTGTTCATGACCGGCCTCGTCGGCCGCATGTTCCGCGAGTTCGCGCTGACGCTCGACCATCGCGGTCGTCATCTCGGCGATCGTGTCGCTGACGCTGACGCCGATGATGTGCTCGCGCAACTGCTGCGCCACGGGTCACGGCGCCGGCGGCAACCCGCGTGACGCGCGGTACTTCAACGGCCTCGTCGACCGGGTCGGTCGCGGCCTACCGGCCGCAGCCTCGATGTGGGTGCTGCGCCACGAGCGGGCTGACGCTGCTGACGACCGTCGGCACGCTGGTCGTCACCATCTGGCCTCTACGTCGTCGTGCCGAAGGGCTTCCTGCCGCTGCAGGACACCGGCCTGGTCACGGCGGTGACTGAGGCCGGCCCGGAGGTCTCCTTCGCCGAGATGCAGCGGCTGCAGGACGCTGGTCGCCGACGCCATCCGCACGGACCCGGACGTCGACCGGCGTCGTCTCGGTCGTCGGCGTCAGCGCGCTCAACGCCACGCCCAACGCCGGCCACCTCAAGATCACGCTCAAGCCGCGCGACGAGCGCAAGGCCAACGTCGAGCGCCATCATCGACCGGCTGAAGCGGAAGCGTCGGCGCCATCCCCGGCATCACGGTCTACTTCCAGCCGGTGCAGGACGTGCAGATCTCGCACGCGCATCAGCCGCGCGCAGTTCCAGTACACGCTGGTCGCGCAGCGACGCGAGCCGAGGTGGCGCCTGGGTCGGCCGCCTGGCCGAGCAGCTGCGCGACCTCGCCGACGCTGCGCGACGGTCGTCTCGGAGGCCCAGGACGGCGGCCTGCGCGCCATGGTCGATGTCGACCGCGAGACGGCCGGCCGGCTCGGCGTCTCGATGCAGGCCATCAACGACGCGCTCAACGACGCCTTCGGCCAGCGCCAGATCTCCACCATCTACGCGCAGGCCAACCAGTACCGCGTGATGCTCGAGGCCGCGCCGCAATACCAGAGCGACCCGTCCGCGCTGTCAAGATCTACGTGCCGGCGACATCCCGAGCCAGCCGCTGCGTCATCGCGGCGCAGCATCGGCCGCAGTCGCTCGACCCGGCAGCGCGGTGGCGCCGCTCGAGCCTTCGCCAGCTGATCCGCACCACCGCGCCGCTCGCCATCAGCCACCAGGAGCAGTTCCCTCGGTCACCATCAGCTTCAACCTGGCGCCCGGCGCGCGCTCGAGCGACGCGGTCGCGGCGATCTCGGCGGCGCAGCGAGGAGATCGGCATGCCGACCTCGGTCACCGGCAGCTATTCGGGCGACGCCGACGAGTTCACCAAGTCGCTGCGCCGGCCAGCCGTGGCTGATCCTGGCCGCCGTCGATCACGATCTACATCGTGCTGGGCGTGCTCTACGAGAGCTTCGTCCATCCGCTTCACGATTCTCACCACGCTGCCGTCGGCCGGCATCGGCGCGCTGCTGGCGCTGATGCTCGTGCGGCATGGACCTCTCCATGATCGGCGCTGATCGGCATCGTGCTGCTGATGGGCATCGTCAAGAAGAACGCCATCATGATGATCGACTTCGCGCTCGAGGCCGAGCGCACGCAGGGCATGTCGCCGCGCGAGGCGATCATCCAGGCGTGCCTGCTGCGCTTCCGGCCGATCATGATGACGACGCTGGCGGCGCTGTTCGGCGCGCTGCCGCTGGCGCTCGGAGGCGGCACCGGCTCGGAGCTGCGGCAACCCGCTCGGCGTCACCATCATCGGCGGCCTGCTGCTGTCGCCAGCTGCTCACGCTCTACACCACGCCGGTGATCTATCTGGCCATGGAGCGCGTGCGCGCGCGGCTGGCGCCGGCCGCCGCCGCCGACGAGCAGCCCGCGCATGCCGCCATCACCGGCCGACCGCCGGCCGGCCCGCGAGTGAGGCCATGAACTTCTCGCGGCCCTTCATCGAGCGGCCGATCGGCACCACGCTGCTGGCGCTCGGCCTGCTGCTGGTCGGGCATCGTCGCCTATCGCTTCCTGCCGGTGGCGAGCCTGCCGACGGTCGAGTTCGCCACCATCAACGCGTCACGGCCAGCCGGCCCGGCGCCGACCCCGAGACCATGGCGGCGACGGTCGCGGCACCGCTCGAGCGCCGGCTGGGCGAGATCGCCGGCGTCACCGAGATGACCTCGGTCAACTCGCTCGGCTCGACGCGCATCTCGATCCAGTTCGACCTCAACCGCAGCCTCGACGGCGCGGCGCGCGACGTGCAGGCGGCCCTCAATGCCGCGGCGACCGACCTGCCGAGCCGACCTGCCGATCGCTGCCGCGGTTCCAGCAAGTCCAATCCGGCCGCGGCGCCGGTGCTGATCCTGGCGCTGACCTCGAAGCACGATCTCGCCCTCCGACATCTACGACGCCGCCGATACCGTCATCGCCCAGCGCATCTCCCAGGTCGACGGCGTGGCGGAAGTGACGGTCGCCGGCGCCGAGCAGCCGGCCATCCGCGTGCGCGTCAATCCCATGCTGCTCGCCTCCATGGGCTCAGCATCGAGGACGTGCGCGTGGCGATCACCAGCGCCAACGCGCTGGCGCCCGCTCGGCATCATCGACGGCGAGCGCCAGGCCGATCGCCATCGAGAGCAACGCCCAGCTGCGCACGCTCGAGGACTACCAGCAACATCGTCGTCAAGATCGGCGAACGGCAACGTCGTGCGCCTGTCCGACGTGGCGACCGTCGAGCAGAGCAACGCGCAACTCGCGCGCGGCGGCCATGTTCAACGCCCAGCCGGCGATCCTGCTCATCATCACCAAGCAGGGCGACGCCAACGTCATCGAGACGGTCGACCGCATCCGCGAGCTGATCCCCGAGATCAAGCGCTGGATCCCTGCCGGGCATCGACATCTCCGTCCTGTCCGACCGCACCGGCACCATCCGCGCCAGCGTGCTCGACATGCAGCTCACGCTCGGGCTGTACGATCGTGCTGGTGATGCTGGTGGTCTACGTCTTCCTGCGCCGGCCGACGCCCGACCGCTTGCCGCCGGCATCACGGTGCCGCTGTCGCTGGCCGGCACCTGCGCGGCCATGTGGTGCGCCGGCTTCTCCGATCAACAACCTCACCGCTGATGGCGCTGGCGGTCTCGGTCGGCTTCGTGGTCGACGACGCCATCGTCATGATCGAGAACATGTTCCGCAACCTGGAAGCGCGGCATGCGCGCCGATGCGGGCCGCGCTCGAGGGCGCGCAGCCAGATCGGCTTCACGGTGATCTCGATCAGCGTGTCGCTGGTCGCCGCGTTCATCCCGCTGCTGTTCATGGACGGCGTCGTCGGGCGCCTGCTGCGCGAGTTCTCGGTCACGCTGGTGTTTGCCATCGTCGTCTCGACCGTGGTGTCGCTCACCGTCACGCCGATGATCTGCGCCCACTTCGTGCGCGCAGCCGCCGAGCCCGGACGCGACGCGGCTTCGACCGCATCGTCGAGGCGGTGATGGGATGGATGGTGCGCGGCTACATGCGCACGCTCACGGCCGTGCTGCACCATCGCCTGCTGATGGGCGTCGTCATGCTGGCCACCATCGCCGTGACGGTCAATCTCTACATCAAGACGCCCAAGGGCTACTTCCCGCAGGACGACACCGGGCTCGTCTTCGGCTCCACGCGCGGCGTCGGCCGACATCTCCTACGACGCGATGGTCGAAGCTGCAGCGCCAGGCGCTCGACATCGTGCTTGCCGATCCGGCGGTTGCGGCTGTCGGCTCCTCGGTCGGCGCGTCCGGCTTCAACGCCTCCGTCAACCAGGGACGCATGTTCATCAGCCTGAAGCCGCTCGCCGAGCGCGGCGGCCTCACCGACCCAGCGCGTCGTCGACCGCCTGCGCCGGGAGCTCGCGCGCATCGAGGGCATCGAGCGTGTTCATGACCGCCTGCGCAGGACATCCGCGTCGGCGCGCGCCAGGGCCGCGCGCAATACCAGCTCACCTTCTGGAGCCCCGAGTTCGACGACGCTCTACGCCTGGGTGCCGAAGATCGTGGAGCGGCTGAGCCAGGTCGCCGGGCTCGTCGACGTCACCACGGACCGCGAGCAGGGCGGCCTGCAGGCCAACATCTCGATCGACCGGCAGGCGGCGGCGCGGCTCGGCGTGCGCATCCAGGACATCGACAACGCGCTCGAACAACGCCTTCGCGCAGCGGCAGATCTCGACCATCTACACGCAGCGCAACCAGTATCGCATCGTGCTCGAGGTCGACCCGCGCTACCAGCGCGATCCGACCGACCTGTCGCGCATCTTCGTGCCCGGGCCAGCGACGGCGCGCAGGTGCCGCTCAACAGCCTGATCCGCGTCGAGCAAGACGCTGGCGCCGCTGGTCGTCAACCACCAGGGGCCGTTCCCGGCCGTCACCATCAGCTACAACCTGACAGCCGGACGTGACGCTCGACGAGGCCACGCAGGCGATCCGCCAGGCGGTCGCCGAGCTCAGGATGCCCGATTCCATCCGCGCCGAGGCGGCCGGCGACGCCAAGGCCTTCGCCGCAGCAGGCGAGCACGCAGCCGCTGCTGATCATCGCCGCGCTGCATCTCGGTCTACATCGTGCTGGGCGTGCTCTACGAGAGCCTGGCGCATCCGCTGACCATCATCTCGACGCTGCCGTCGGCGGGCCTCGGCGCGCTGATCGCGCTGCAGATCTCGCGGAGATGGAGCTGTCGGTGATCGCGCTGATCGGCATCATCCTGCTGATCGGCATCGTCAAGAAGAACGGCATCATGCTGGTCGACTTCGCGCTGGAGCAGGAGCGCGAGCGCGGCCTGTCGCCCGAGCGCGCCGTGCTGGAGGCGGCGCGCGAGCGCTTCCGGCCCATCCTGATGACGACGCTTTGCGCGCGCTGCTGGGCGCCGTGCCGCTGGCGATCGCCACGGGCCCGGGCTCGGAGCTGCGCCGCCCGCTCGGCATCGCCATCATCGGCGGCCTGGTGGTGTCGCAGGTGCTCACGCTCTACACGACGCCGATCATCTACCTGCTGCTCAGCGCGCCGGCACGGCTATGGGGTACAGGTCAGGCCGAGCCCGCATTGCGCCCGGCCGCGGGGCGGTAGCCACGAGTGCCCGCCACCGTCAGACGTCCGGGCCCAGAGATCAGCGCAGGCGCTCGACGTGCAGCAGCCAGCCCAGAAGCGCCGCAGCCAGGAAGCGAGCGCGCACGTGCCCGCTCGCCCGGCCCCAACCGCGCGCCAGCGTTGGGTAGGCGTTCTTGGAGCATCCTCGAAGGTTTGCCGCGGCGCGGCTGCAGATTCTCTCGATCTCGGCCGACTGCTGGTCGCGCTTGGCCTCAATGGCGTCGGGATGAACCGGGAGGCTGGACTTGCTCAGTATCTTTTTGGTCCGCGGGGCTTTGCGATTCGGCATTTCCAACCTGCCACTCTATTATCCGGACGACCAAGCGCGGCCGGTAACTGCCTCTCCGACCTACGCCATTGCCATCTGCGTCATGCGCTGGCAAATGGCTCGCTTCAGGCATGCCCGCAGCCCATTAATAATGCACAAATTAATATGCTAATCCAAATGCTTATATAGTTTCCATGCCCCCAGGTTGTACGACGACCGGTGCGCAGACATGTCACACTGTTGCTGCTTGGGGTGACCCACGAGCGGCCATCGGGCGATCCGGCGCAGATCGACTATTTCGTCACCGTGTTCCTGCTGTTCATCCTGGTCGATGTACGTGACCATGGTGTACGGCGCCGAGTGCGGCATGGCTGGTCGAGATGTTCCCGACGGGCATTGCGCTACAGCGGGCTGTCGCTGCCCTATCACATCGGCAATGGTTGGTTCCGGCGGCTTCCTGCCGGCCACGGTGTTCGCCATCGTCGCGGCGACCGGCGATATCTACTCGGGCCTCTGGTATCCGGTGGTGATAGCTACCATGAGCTTCTTTGTCGGCCTGCTGTTCCTGCCCCGAGACCAAAGGACGTCGACATAACCAAGTAACGCATGGCTTCTGGCGCCTGCCATGCCCCTCGGTTGCCTCCTCGGCCGAGGGGCTTTTTTGTTCGCCAATCGCGTGAGACTGAACTGCCCTGGCCGCGAGCCCCGGGCGAATGCACTCTGCCGGAAGTGTGCAGAAGGCTGGAAGCCTAGCTCAGCTCGCGGATCTTGAACTGCAGGCCGCCCTTGGGGGTGAGCGTCACCGTGGCGTTGATGCCGGGCGGCTCGGCGCCGACGTACTCGGGGCGGAAGCGGCGCAGCAGGATCGACAGCGCCAGCGCGTTCTCCACCTGGCTCATGGCGCCGCCGATGCAGGAGCGCTTGCCGCCGCCGAAGCGGCAGATAGGTGTAGGGCTTGCGCTTCTTGGCGGCGTCGCCGAGCCAGCGCTCGGGCACGAACGCCTCGGGGTCCTCCCAGTACTTCGGCGTTGTGGTGGGCGCCGTAGGCGAACAGCGCCACGCTTGTCGCCGACGCGGATCTCCTTGCCGTCGATGACGTCGGGCTTGGCGGCGACGCGCACCAGCATCCAGATCGGCGGATAGAGCCGCATGGTCTCCTGGATGACGCGCGCGTGTAGGCGAGCGCCGAGTAGTCGGCGGCGGTCGGCTCGCGGTCGCCGTAGACCGTCTCGCCCTCGCGGCGGATGCGCTCGGCGGCTTCCGGGCTGGCGCGACGTCTCGTAGAGGCGCCCAGGCCAGCGTCAGGGCCGTCGTCTCGGTGCCGGCCCACAGGTATTGCTTGCAGCTCGTCGACGGCCTGCTGCTGGTCGAACTCCGGGATGGTCGGATCGGCGACGGCGGCCTCGATCATCTTGAGCAGCGTGCGCTCGCGCTCCTCGCGCGGGTCGGCGGCGATGACCTCGGGCGGCACGCCGGCCCACACGTCCATGGCCTTGGCGGCATCCTCCTCGGTGATCTCGAACTCCTCGCCGGCCACCTTCTTGCAGGCGGATCGCCTTGTGGTTCATCACGTCGGTGTAGGTCTTCACGCACTTGAAGACGAAGTGCGGGTTGAACGGCATCTCGCGGTCGAACAGCGCCTTGCAGATCATGTCGGCGGCGAGCGTCCAGGTCTGCTCCACCATCTCGATGGTCTCGCCGGTCTGCGCGAGCTTCGCCCAGATCTCCATCTTGGTGCGGATGGCGGCGCAGGAAATAGGGGATGTACTCGGCGAACATGTCGGGGTGGAACGCCGGCTGCTGCGGCATGCGGATCTTCTGCCACAGCGCGCCGTCGTGGTGATCATCGACTTGCCGAAGATCGGCTTCAGGCCGTCGAAATACTTGATGTAGTCGTCGGCCTTGGTGACCAGCACGCGCTTGAAGTGCTCGGGCTCGGTGAGCAGCACGATGCGCTGGTTGGCCAGGTTGACGGGGATGACGCCGCCGTAGCGCTCCGCCATCTGCATGAGGATGCGTCAGCGGATTGTTGCGGCGCCTTGAGGCAGCGGCGTCAGCTTGAACCAGACGGAGGATTCATCGCCCAGCTGCTGGATGTGGGAAGCAGGTGCGGTCATCTCGACGGGCTCCGCAGACGAATAGCTTTGGCGTGGAACATGCCGTCGACAGCTCGCTGGCGGCGAAGCCGCCCGCGCGACCGTCCTCACGATCCTTCCCCGCACACAATCCTACTGGCGAAATTGAGTGATTTCCGTCGCCTTGGCTGCGGATCTGGTAGCACCGGCGTCTGTGAGCGTGTCCATGTTCGCAGGCCGTCGCCGCGGCGATTTTTCCAGGCAGGTGTGCACGCGACCTACCGATCGACCCATGACTGCTGGCGAGCATAGAAATTCGCTCGGATTGACCACTCCTATCGAGCACCACCCGGCCGCCCTCGAGCCGGGCACGTGCCCGACGCTACCAGGCGCAGGGCGTGCGGGATAGAGCCTGTGCTCGGCAACGAGAATCCGTTCAGCCAGCGTCGCGGTCGGTGTCCCGCTCATGCACCGGCAACGGCGGCTTGGGCGATGATCGGCCCGGCATCCAGCTCCGCGGTGACAAAGTGCACGGTGCAGCCGATGATGCGCACGCCCGCCTCGAGCGCCTGGCGTTGCGGGTGCGAGCCCCTTGAAGGACGGCAGCAGCGAGGGATGGATGTTGAGCTGGCGCCCGAGCCAGCGCGTGCACGAACGCGGCGCTCTGGATGCGCATGAAACCCGGCCAGCGCCAACCGAGGTCGATGCCCTTCTCGCCAGGCGCGGCGTCGATGGCCCCGTCGAAGGCCTCCCGCGTGGCGTAGGCCTTGTGGTCGATGGCGAGCGGCTGGGAGCCCGGCTGAGCTGCGCGCGCAGGCCAGCCCAGGGGCGTCTGGCCGGCTGGAGATGACGAGCGCGATATCCGCGGCATCAGCGCAGTCGGCGCGCGCGCCGCCTCGACCAGCGCGCATCGCTGCTTGGCGCCGCGCCTCGGAGATGCGAGGATGGCGACGCGCTTTTTCATGCAGCACTCTGAGCTGACGTTCCCCTCGCAGCACGACGGAGTCAGCGTGGGGAACGCCCAGGAAGTGAGCCTTGCCCGGCACGACGCTCGGCGCAGTTAGGCAGCGATGACCGCGACAAAGTGCCCTGCCATGCCCTCCCGCATGAGTGAGGACGATGGGGGCGCGGCGGCGATGTCGCAGCAACTCGATGCCGGTCGGCATTCACTCCGAGCTTCGCCCGAGTAGCGCACGGCCTCCGCCTCGCCTTTGCCCTTGGCTGGCTGATTTCACGCCGCGGCCGGGCTCGATCTCGCCGATCGCAAACGGCGCCTCGCCGGCGGCCTGAGGAGCGCGACAGCACCGTGTCGGCCTCGCCTTGCGCGCCACGACCAGCATCAGGCCGATGCCGCAGTTGAAGGTGCGCAGCATCTCCGCGTCGTCGAGGTTGCCGGCGCGCTGCGAGCCAGCCGAACACGGCCGGCGCCGTCCACGCCGCCGAGGTCGATGTGCGCGGCGAGGCCGGCGGGCAGCACGCGCGGCGAGGTTCTCCGGAAAGCCCGCCGCCGGTGATGTGCGCCAGGCCTTGATGGCTCCCGTCTGCGCGGATGGCCTGCGAGCACCGGCTGCACGTAGATGCGCGTCGGCATCGAGCAGAGCCTCGGCGAGCGAGCGCTGGCGGCAGCGAACGGCGCGGGCGCAGCCAGGCCGAGCTTCGCCTCCGCCACCAGCCGGCGCACCAGCGAGTAGCCGTTGGAGTGCACGCCCGAGGAGGCAAGCCCGATCAGCACGTCGCCCGGCGACGATGTCGGCGCGCGGCAGCAGCTGCGCCGCGCTCCACGGCGCCGACGGCGAAGCCGGCGAGGTCGTAGTCGCTCGCCGCATACATGCCCGGCATCTCGGCCGTCTCGCCGCCGATCAGCGCGCAGCCGGCCTGGCGGCAGCCGTCGGCGATGCCGGCGATCGACCGTCCGCGCGGTCGCCACGTCGAGCTTGCCGCAGGCGAAGTAGTCGAGGAAGAACAGCGGCTCGGCGCCCTGCGCGAGCAGGTCGTTGACGCACATGGCGACGAGATCGATGCCGATGGTGGCGTGCCGGCCGGTCTCGATGGCGATCTTGAGCTTGGTGCCGACGCCGTCGTTGGCGGCAACCAGGATCGGGTCCGTGAAGCCGGCCGCCTTGAGATCGAACAGCGCGCCGAAGCCGCCGAGATCGGCGTCCGGCGCCCGGCCGCCGCGTCGAGCTGGCCAGCGGCTTGATGGCCTCCACCAGGGCGTTGCCGGCGTCGATATCGACGCCGGAATCGCGGTAGGAGATGGGCGGGCGGTTGTGCCGGCGTGCCTGGCATGGCAATCTCTGAGCGGCGCTCCCAACTTTCGCCCCAATGCTCCGAGGTGTATGCGGGGCATAGCAGACGAGCATGAGATTCGGTAGGGTCCGCGGGCACGCGGCGGTGGATGCCGCCTCGAGACAGAGAGCGAAGGGGGATGATCGAATCAGCCAGCACGCGTGCGCGCCTGCGGGCGCAGCGGCCGGCTCTGCTGCTGGCCGCGGGCTTGACGCTCAGCGCCGGCGCCTATAGCGCGGCGGCAGCACGCCGCGGACGCCGTGTTCACGGTCGGCAACTACCCCGTCGAGGCGCGCGCCGACAATGCCGTGGCCGCCAAGACCAAGGCGCTCGCCGATGGTCAGCAGGCCGCCTTCCGCTCGCTTCTGAAGCGGCTCGTGCCGGTCACGGCCTATCCGCGCATCCAGCCGCCTGCGCCTCCGTCAAGGCGGGCGATCTGGTGGACGGCTGTCAAGGTGCGCTCGGAGCGCAATTCCGTCCACCGACTACATCGCCAGCCTGGATTTCTCGTTCCAGTCGAAGGCGCGTGCGCGACCTGCTGCGCCGCGAGGGCATCCCGTTCACCGGACGAGCAGGCCCCAGCGGTCACCGTCGTTCCGCGTCTGGCGCGATGGGCCGACCGGCGCGCCGCAGGGCGAGGCCGGCGTGGACCAACGTCTGGAAGGGCCTCGACCTGGAGCATGCGCTGACGCCGGTCAAGCTGCAGACGCTCAAGAAGGAGATCGCGCCCGCCACCGTCGACGCGCTGGCCGGCGGCGACGGCGCGCCATTCGCTCGCTGGTTGCGGCCTACGGCAGCGAGCTCGTCCTGCATCGCCGTCGCCGAGGCACGATCCGCTGCAGAGCCGGCTCAACGTCACGCTGACGGGCCGCGACGCCGTCGGCGCCTTCACGCTGCAGCGGGCCTATCGCCTCGATGCGTCCGACCCCGGCTACGCCAACGAGCTGGCAGCCGTGGTCTCGCTCGGCATCATCGAGGGACGCTGGAAGGCCATCAAGTCGCGCGGCGGCGGCGGCGGTGGCGGTGGCGGAGGCCGCTCTGGCTGCCGGCGAGGCAGCGGACCTGCTGATCGCCGTGGAGTTTCGCGGCATGAACGAATGGCAGGACATCAGCCGCAAGCTCGGCCGCCACGCCGGGCGTCGAGGAGCTGGAGGTGGCCGGCCTTTCCGCGCGCGGCGCGCGCGTGACGCTGCGCTACGCGGAGGGCGCCGAGCGGCTCGACCGATGCCCTGGCGGCAGCAGGGCTTGAGCCTGCGCAACGCGGGCGGCAATTGGGTGCATCGCGGCGCAATAGCGCCGGCTCGACGGCTGTAGCCGGCGACGGGCTAAGCTCCGGCCGCTGACGACCCGTCGACTATCGCGGCTTCTCGTGGCGTAGCAATCGGTCTGTGCACTCGCACGCTAACAAACCGGTCGCCCATTGAACATCAACATCCCCAACTTCATCACGCTCGGGCGCATCATGTCCGTGCCGATGATCTTCTGGCTGCTGCTGAGCGGCCAGAACACAGGTCGCGTTCTCGTGTTCGTCTGCGCCGGCATCAGCGACGCCGTCGACGGCTATCTCGCCAAGCGCTTCGACTGGCGCACCGAGCTCGGCTCCTATCTCGATCCGCTGGCCGACAAGCTGCTGATCGTCAGCATCTTCATCGCGCTCGGCGTGCGCAACGAGCTGCCGCTGTGGCTGGTCATTGCCGTGGTCAGCCGCGACATCCTTATCGTTGCCGCGGTGCTGCTGGCATGGCTGCATCGATCAGCCGGTGCGTCATCAAGCCGCTGGCGGTGAGCAAGGCCAACACCGTGGCGCAGATCGTGCTGGCCGCCACGGTGCTGGCCGACGAGGCCTTCGCCTCGGGCTCGCACACGGTCGCGTCTGGTGCTGGTGTGGATTACGGGAGCATTGACCCTGCTTTCGCTGGCCGCCTATCTCAGGGCTTGGTTCATGCACATGACTGGATACGAGTCCGGCAAGGACGCGTCGGAGCTGATCAGCCCGGCTCGGCGGCGGAGCACGAGTTTGTCCGGCAGGGGGCAGGCGAGCGGACATGACGCGTCGAGAAGCAGCTCTGGTTCTGGCTGGCGCGCATCGTCGTCGCTGGTGGTCCTCGCCATCGCCGCTGCTGAAGGACATCCTGCTGCCCTTCGTTGCCGCCATCGTCGGCGCCTATTTCCTCAATCCCGCTCGCCGACCGGCTGCAGGCCTGCGGCGTCGAAGCGGACCTCGGGCGGCGATCCATCATCGTCGGCGTCGCTGCCGTGCTGCATCGGGCTGGCGCTCGTCTTGCTGGTGCCGATTCTAGCCGAGCAGGTGCGCCAGCTGGTTGACGGCGCTGCCCGGCGAGACCGAGCGGATGAAAGTCGGCGTGGAGCGCTTGGCGCGCGACTGGCTGGGACCCAGCTTTCCCGTCGTTCAAGGCGGCGCTCGATCGCGGCGCTTGCCGGAAGCGTCGCAGCAACTGGGCGGCGATGGTCGGCCGCCATCATGGCATCGGTGTGGAGCCAGGGGCTGGCGCTTGGTCAATTTCGTGTCCCTCGCTGCTGATCACGCCGGTGGTCGTGTTCTACCTGCTGGTCGACTGGCACCCGATGCTGGAGCGCATCGATCGCACGCCTGCCGCGCGACCATGCGCTCGACCATCCGCCGCCTCGCCGGCGACATCAACGATGCGGTTGCCGCCTTCATTCGCGGCCAGGGCGCCATCTGCCTGATGCTCGGCATCTACTACGCTATCGGCCTGAGCTGGGCCGGCATCGACTATGGCCTGCTGGTCGGCCTCAGCACCGGCCTGCTGGCCTTCATTCCGATCGTCGGCTGGTTGCTCGGGCCTGATCTTCGCGCCAGGCCTCGCCATCGTGCAGTTCTGGCCGGACCTCGCGCCGCTCGCGAAGGTGGTCGGGCGTGCTGGTCGCTGGCATGGCCATCGACGCGGCGTTTCTGTCGCCGCGCTTCGTCGGGCAGAAGGTCGGCCTGCATCCGGTCTGGCTGATCTTCGCGCTGTTCGTGTTCAGCTACCTGTTCGGCTTCGTCGGCACGCTGGTCGCGGTACCGCTGGCGGCGGCGGTCGGCGTGCTCGTGCGCTTTGCCGTGCAGGTCTATCTCGACAGCTCCGTCTACAAGGGCAGCGAACGCGCAGGCGACGCCCGCTCACGGCAAGGAGCACGGCATGACCGGTGCATCGCGACCAGCTGCATCCTCGACCTCGCGCAGCGCCCGGCGCTGGGGGCTGAGGATTTTCTCGTCAGCGCGTCCAACCGGGCCGCAGCCGACATGATCGACCGCTGGCCGGACTGGCCGCATCGCCTCGATCGTGGTGGTCGCGCCGCCGCGCGCCGGCAAGACGCACCTGGCCAACGTCTGGCGCCTGAAATCGGGCGCGGCGCCGTCTCAGCGGCCTCAGCGCTGCGTGAGGACGATGTGGCCGGAGCTAACGGCGCGCTGCTGGTCGAGGACCTGCACGGCGGCATCGCCGACGAGCGCGCGCTGTTCCATCTGCCTGAACCTCGTTCGTGAGCACAGGCTGTCGATGCTGCTGACGTCGCGCGTGCCGCCGGGAGAGCTTGACGTGCGCCTGCCCGACCTGCGCTCGCGCCTGCGGGCCCTGCCCGCTGGTTACGATCGCTCGCCGCCGGACGAGGCGCTGCTGAAGGCCGTTCTCATCAAGCATTTCAGCGACCGGCAGCTTGCCGTGGAGCCGCACGTGATCAGTCACCTCGCGCTGCATATGGAGCAATCGATGGAGGCAGCCGCCGATATCGTGGCCGAGATCGACCGGTTGGCGATGGCGTCGCACCGCAAGGTGACCAGGGCGCTGGCAGCGGAAGCGCTGGCACGGCAACGGGCACAGCACTGAACACTGCCGTTCCCGCCACCAAACTTTCATCTTGGTGTTGCAGAATGTTGCCTCAATGTGCCAAGTGGGTGGCTCGGCGGTGACACTGTCGCCAGCCGGTTCCGTGCGCACTGAAGGTTGTTCATGAGTTCGCCGAGAACGAAGCTAAAAGAGAAAGAATCGGCCGCCAGGACCGCGCCACCCGCGGGACCTGACCGCTTTTTCAACCGCGAGCTGTCCTGGCTGCAATTCAACAGGCGCGTGCTGGAAGAGGCGCTGAACCAGCATCATCCGCTGCTCGAGCGCTTGCGCTTCCTGTCGATCTCGGCCTCCAACCTCGACGAATTCTACATGGTGCGGGCTGCGGGTCTGTACGGCCAGGTCGCCGCCGGCGTGACGCAGGTGAGCCAGGACGGACTGACGCCGGCGCAGCAGCTCACCGAGATCAACAAATTCGCGGCGGCCCTGGCCAGCGAGCAGTATGAGGCCTGGGCCGGCCTGAAGTCCCAGCTGTCGGCCGCGGGCATCGACATCGTCGAGCGCAAGGAGCTGACGCCGGCCGAGCAGGAGTGGCTGCAGCGGCGAGTTCGGCGCGCGCTATCTTCCGGTGCTCACGCCGATCGCGGTCGATCCCGCCCACCCCTTCCCGTTCATCCAGAACGGGGGGCTCACGGTTGGCGTCGAGCTCGAGGCGCGAGCGCGACGGCACCACCATGCATGCCCTGCTGCCGATCCCGGGCCAGCTGCCCCGTTTCATCCGGCTGCCGGCGCTCGATGCTGCGCAGGGCGGAACGCCTGCGCCGATCCGCTTCATTCGCATCGAATCGATGATCGGCATGTTTCTGTCGCGACTGTTTCCAGGTTTCCTGGCACGCAGCCACGGCGCATTCCGCGTGCTCCGTGACAGCGATATCGAGGTGCAGGAAGAAGCCGAGGACCTCGTCGCGTTCTATGAGACGGCGCTCAAGCGCCGTCGCCGCGGTCACGTCATCCGCCTCGAGATCGACGGACAGATGCCGACCCGCTCTGCAGCGTTTCGTCGTGCAAGGAGCTGGAGATCCGCGAGGACGCGGTGTTCGTCAAGGAAGGCATGATAGGCCTCACCAACACCTCCGAGCTGATCGTCGGCCTGACCGGCCGGATCTGGTCTTCAAGCCGTTCAACATCCGCTTTCCCGAGCGCATCCGCGAGTTCAGCGGCGATTGCTTCGCCGCCATCCGCAAGAAGGACATCGTCGTCCACCATCCCTACGAGTCGTTCGACGTGGTGGTGCAGTTCCTGCGCCAGGCGGTCGCGCGACCCCAACGTGGTGGCCATCAAGCGGACGCTCTACCGCACCTCAACGACAGCCCGATCGTGCGCGCGCTGAAGCAGGCCGCCGAGATCGGCAAGTCGGTCACCGCGCGTGGTCGAGCTCAAGGCGCGCTTCGACGAGGCCGCCAACATCCGCTGGGCGCGCGACCTGGAACGCGCCGGCGTGCACGTGGTGCTACGGCTTCATCGAGCTGAAGACGCACGCCAAGCTCGGCCTGATCGTGCGCCGCGAGGGCAGCGAGCTCGTCACCTACTGCCATATCGGCACCGGCAACTACCATCCGGTGACGGCGCGCATCTACACCGACCTGTCGTTCTTCACCGCCGATCCGGTGATCGGGCGCGACGTCACTCGCATCTTCAACTTCATCACCGGCTATGCCGAGCCGGCCGAGACTCGAGGCGATGGCGGCGAGCCCGCAGGGCATCCGCACGCGCATCCTCGCGCACATCCGCGACGAGATCGGCCATGCCAAGGCCGGACGCCCGGCCGCCATCTGGATGAAGCTCAATTCGCTGGTCGATCAGCCAGATCATCGACGCGCTCTACGAGGCGAGCCAGCGCGGGCGTCGAGATCGACCTGATCGTGCGCGGCATCTGCTGCCTGCGGCCCGGCGTGCCGGGCCTGTCCGACAACATTCGCGTCAAGAGCATCGTCGGCCGCTTCCTGGAGCACGGCCGCATCTACTGCTTCGGCGCCGGCCACGGCTTGCCGGCCGCCAAGGCGCTCGTCTACATCAGCTCGGCCGACATGATGCCGCGCAACCTCGACCGGCGCGTCGAGGTGATGGTGCCGATCATCAACGCGACGGTGCACGAACAGATCCTCGACCAGATCATGGTTGCCAATCTGAAGGACAACCAGCAAAGCTGGCGCGTACTGGCGGACGGCTCCTCGGAGCGCATTCGGCCGGGTCCCGGCGAGGAGCCGTTCAATGCGCACGAGTACTTCATGACCAACCCAAGCCTGTCCGGGCGCGGCCAATCATTGAAGGACAGCTTCCCGCGCCGGTTCAGCCTTGCGCAGAAGGAATACAGGAAAAGGCGTGACGCGGGGATTACGCCGAGTTCGGGCGCAAGGGCGAACTCGAGCCGATCGGCGTCGTGGATATCGGCTCGAATTCCGGTGCGGCTCGTCATCTACGAGGGGCCGTTCGCAGCCCCACGCCGATTTTCAACGAGAAAGGTCCTGTGCGGCCTCGGCCGTCAGGTGGCTTCGACTGGCCATTTGGGCGAGGAGGCCGTCGAGCGCACGCTCGCGGCACTGGCGCGCTTCCGCGCCATCGCCAGAATCCTGGCGTCAAGAACATCCGCGCCATTGCCACCGCGGCCTGCCGCGACGCCGTCGACGGGCCTGCCTTCATCCAGCGCGGCGAAAAAGGCGCTCGGCGCTGCGCATCCAGGTACTGTCCGGCCAGCAGGAGGCGGAGCTGGCAGCCCAAGGCATCATCATGGGCTTCCGCACGGCTAACGGGCTGGCGGGCGACCTCGGCGGCGGCAGCCTCGAGTTGATCGACGTGGAGGACACGTCTCTGCGCCAGGCGGTCGACGCTGCCGCTCGGCGGCTTGCGGCTGATCGACAGCTCCGGAGGCAAGATCGACAAGGCGCTCGATCTCGCCGATGAGCAGATCGCGCAGCGTCGGCGTGGCTCGATCGCGGCCGCAACCGCGACGTTCTACGCCGTCGGCGGCACGTGGCGGGCGATCGCCCAGCTGCATATGGAGCAGATCGAACTATCCGCTGCGCATCATGCACGGCTACGGCATGCCGACCCGGCAGGCGATCGAGCTTCTGCGAGGACATCCGCAAGAGCCAAGAAGCTGTCCTCCATGCAGGGCATCGAGGACGTCTCCAAGCCGCGGCGCGAGGTGCTTCCGTATGGTGCCATGGTGCTCGAGCGCCTGCTCAAGAAGCTCGAGCCGTCTGAGGTGCGCTTCTCGGTATTCGGCATCCGCGAGGGCCTGCGTCTACAGCCTGATGTCGGACAACGAGCGCCGCAAGGATCCGCTGCTGTCGTTCTGCGCCGAGTTCGCCCAGCAGCGCTCGCGCGACGCTGAGCATGCCCTCGGAGCTGTGCGACTGGACCGATGCCCTGTTCGATGGCCGCCGGGCCCAAGGAGACGGATGAGGAGCGGCGGCTGCGGCACGCCGCCTGCCTGCATCTCCGATACCGGCTGGCGCGCGCATCCGGACTACCGGGGCGAGCAGAGCCTGATCCTGATCACCCACGCGGCACTGGCCGGCATCGACCATCCGGGCCGGGTATTCCTGGCCTTGCCATCTACTTCCGGCACGTCGGTATCGGTGCCGATGCCGAGGATGGCGACGCAGCTGTCTGAGAAGCTGAAGGAGATCGTCTCGAAGAAGCAGTTTCGCCGCGCGCCGCATCATCGGAGCCGCCATCCGGGCCGCCCATATGCTGTCGATCGGCCGGGCAGGTATTATCGACGAGACGCCGCTGAGCTACGAGGGTGACAAGCTGGTTTTGACCGTCCTGAAGGCCCATGCGGCGCTGGATGGGGAGCGCCTGCGCCGCCGGTTTGCCGCACTGGCCGAGCTATTGGAACGGGTGCCGGAAATCCGCGTCGGTCAATAAGCAGGCAGTTGCGCGGCAATGCCCAGTTGGCGCACGAGCGCCATCATCCTACTTTAGCACTCAGTGAGACTGGGCCGGATGGGCAACTGCAGATGGCCGAAGACCCCTACAAAGTGCTGGGCGTTCGCACGCGAGGCGTCGGACGATGACGTCCGGCGGGCCTATCCGCAAGCTCGCCAAGGAGCTTCACCCCGACCTCAATCCGGCCAATCGGGCGTCGGCCGAGGAGCGCTTCAAGAAGGTCTCTGCCGCCTACGAGATCGTTGGCGACGCCGACCAAGCGCGGGCAGTACGACCGGGGCGAGATCGATGCCAACGGCGAGCAGCGCCGGACCTACCAGCGCGCACACACGGCGGGCCGTTCGGTGGCCGTGCAGGTGGTGGGAGGCCAGGCGAGGAATTCGGCTTCAGCGACATCTTCTCGGATCTGTTCGGCGCCAACCGGCGAAGCGAGGGCGCCAGCCCCTTCGGCGATGCGCGGGCGCGACGTGCGCTACACCCTCGAAGTCGACTTTCTCGAGGCCGCCACCGGTGCCACGAAACGCGTGACGATGCCCGACAGCGGCGTGCTCGACATCACCGTGCCGGAAGGCGTCGCCGACGGTCAGACGCTGCGACTGAAGGGGCAGGGCGCGCCGGAGCCCGCGCGGCAGCGAGGCGGGCGATGCGCTGGTCGAGATCACGGTGCGGCAGCACGCCGCAGTTCAAGCGCGTCGGCGACGACATCGTCCTGGAGCTGCCGATCAGCGTCGACGAGGCGGTGCTCGGCGCCAAGATCGAGGTGCAGACCATTTCCGGGCGCGTGCAGCTGACTGTACCGAGCGGGCACCAGCTCGGGGCGCGTCGTTCCGCCTGAAGGGCAAGGGGGTGCGCAATACCACGACGGGCAACACGTGGCGATCAGCTGGTGTCGGTGCGGATTGTCCTGCCCGAGACGATCGACAGCGAACTGTCCTATTTCATGTCGGAGTGGCGCCAGAAGCACGCCTACAATCCCGGCCGTTCCAGCTGATTCTTGCTGCGCTGCGGTACGTTCTGGTTCAACTCATCAAACCGCATAACGCTCGCGTGAGGCGGCCTTTCCTGTCGGCGTGGCCTTCCCATATCCATACTGACAAATCTCGACGGGTTCGACCGACAGCGGAGCGAACTCGCATGATGGATGTAAGAAAAATGCGGATGGTTCTGGTAGCCGGGATGCTGATGGCGCTGTTTTTAGCCGTTCTCACGGCGGTCAACGGCGAGTGCCTGAGCCTATCGTCGGGTGTAGCCGGTACGCGCCTGGTGGAGGGCGCGGGCGCCGGATAGGTGGCCCGTCGCGTCAGCGCGAGACTTGTGTCCACACCACTTCGCCATTGCTGGCTTTAAGCGCCAGTCTCCCCTTCTTGAGGCGCTCGGCATACTGCCCAAAGAGGTCGTAGCGCCAGCCTTTCAGCGCGGCCACGGCCGGATGGTCTTCCACGGCAATTTGCTCCAGGTCGTCGCCGTCGGCGATCAGACGAGGCGCTACCCTGGCGCGGGCCGCGCACGCTTTCAGCAGCACGCGTAGCAGGTCGACGAGCGCCACCTTATCTGCCGGCAGAGGTCGTGCCTCGTGCGCAGTGCCGGCACCGTCTTTGGGATCGCGTGCCAGCCCGCGTTTGACGGCATCGACGATTTCCCTGGCCCGGGCGGAGCGGGCGAAGCCCTTCGCTCAGGGTGCGTAGCTCGGAGAGCTGCGCAGTCTCGGTCGGCGCACTGCCCGGCGATGTCGTAGAGCGCCTCGTCGCGCAGGATGCGGTTGCGCGGCACGTCCTGGGCCTGGGCGGCGCGTTCGCGCCAAGCGGCGAGCTCGATCAGCACGGCCAACGCCCTTTGCGGTTCTTGACGCGCAGCTTGAGCCGCTGCCAAGCCTCCTCTGGATGGGTTTCGTAGGTACGCGGATCGGTGAGCGTAGCCATTTCCTCGTCGAGCCATGCGGGCGCGGCCGCTCGATCTCGAGCTCTTCCTTCAGACGCTTGTAGATGTCCCGCAGGTAGGTCACGTCGGCGAGCGCGTAGGTCAGCTGCTTTTGCGACAGCGGCCGGCGCGACCAGTCGGTGAAGCGCGAGGACTTGTCGAGATCGCGGCCGGTGACCTGCTTGACCAGGTTGACGTAGCTCACCGCCTCGCCGAAGCCGCACACCATGGCGGCGACCTGCGTATCGAAGATCGGGTGCGGGATCAGCTTGGCCTGCGTCCAGACGATCTCGAGGTCCTGGCGGGCGGCATGGAACACTTTCACCACCGCCTCGTTGGCCATCAGCTCGTAGAACGGCTTCAGGTCGATGCCGGCAGCGAGGGGATCGATAATCGCCTCATGGTCGGGACCGGCAACCTGGATCAGGCACAGCTGCGGCCAGAAGGTCTGCTCGCGAATGAACTCCGTGTCGACCGACACGAAATCGTGCTTGGCGAGCCCAGTGCAGACCTCGGAGCCAGATCTTGGGTGGTAGTGATAAGACGCATGGGCGCGGGGTTATAGCGCAGGCTTTGGGAGTTGTCGCGGCAAACGCTTGCCGCGACGGCCGAGCCGGCAATTGCACGGCTAGCGGGGCTGCACTGATGAAGTCGGTGTAGACGCCGGTTTCGTTGCTGATACCCTGATCCGAGATGATGATCGAGGCGCCGGTCCACAGCCGCTCCGGAGATGAACTGCCGCGTTTCCCTCGGGGATATTGATGCGCTCGAGGGCACCTGCGGCCGTCTCGTGCGGTCGTGCGGGGAGCGGCTTCGACGGCCTGGTTAGCCTTGCCGCCGCCACGACTTGGGCCGGTCGTCATCATCATCGTCGTCCTCACGGCGAGCCGGCTTGGCGGCTGGGAAGGTGACCGACAGCCAGCGCAGGCTTGCTGTCGGCGGCCGGTTCGACCGCGAGATAGGTGTGCGTGCCGATCAGGGCCTCGGGCTCCTGATGGTTACCGCCGCCTCGTGGATCGGAGCCCAGGCCTGGCGGATGTAGAGGCGGTTGGTCTTCTTGCTGATGAAAATCGAGATCGGGTCCAGCCTTTTTATTTTTCGGCGAGCAATACGTAACCT
>ERZ1370068.7126-contig-6063_pt1 | contig 50583 bp, 57 predicted proteins | sample MGYA00561227_ERZ1370068 | MGnify/ENA primary metagenome ERZ1370068 (study PRJEB38410, sample SAMEA6850437) | metagenome | study: Metagenomic assessment of the ecological functions of the soil: analysis of the soil microbiota associated with the... | reverse complement strand
GTGTACTTCGTTCAGTTACGTATTGCTCTCGGCGGGATGGATCGCCAGACGTTGCGTGACTGGGTAATCCGGTTCAACGAGCAAGGGCCGGACGGTCTCATCAACATTCCTTCGCCTGGCGCGCCGCCCAAGCTCGACGACATGCACAAAGCCTTTCTCCGCCGGATCGTGGACGAGGGCCCGATCCCTGCGGTCCACGGCGTGGTGCGCTGGCGGGCCAGCGATCTGATCATGCAGCTACATGAGGAGTTCGGGCTCTCGGTGTCGGACGACACCATCTATCGCGCCTTGAAGGACCTGGGCTTCTCGCATGTGAGTGCCCGACCGAAGGCCTACAAGCAGGACGCAGACGCCATGGCGGCGTTCAAAAAACTTTGCCCTACGCGTGGCGGAAATCCGCGCGACACTCCCGCCTGGCACGCCAGTAGAGGTTTGGTTCCAGGATGAGATGCGTGTCGGTCAGAAGAACAAACTTACCTATCGCTGGGCCAGGAAAGGCTCGCGTCCTCGGGCCATCCACGATCAACGCACCCAATCAACCTACCTGTTCGGCGCGGTATGCCCCGAGCGCGGAGCCGGCGCTGCCCTCGTGCTGCCCGCTTGCAACACCGAGGCCATGCAGCTCCATCTCGACGAAATCGCAACGAAAGTCACCCCGGCGCACACGCCGTTCTCATTCTCGATCAAGCTGGATGGCACGGCGCCAAAGACCTCAAGGCCCCCAAAAACATCTCGCTCCTGCCGCTGCCGCCGCGTGCGCCAGAGCTCAACCCTCAAGAAAACATCTGGCAGTTCATGCGGGCGAACTGGCTGTCGAACCGCATTTTCAAATCCTTCGACGAAATCGTCGACCACTGCTGCTACGCGTGGAACACGCTCATCGATCAACCCTGGAAAATCATGTCCATCGCTCGCCGCGATTGGGCAGTCGCCGGTCAATCATTGTGAGGGTTGGTATAAAATCAAAGATTTAGCCGATCTAGCTCGTCATTTCATGTCGCGCCATGTTGCAGAATAATCCCGGAGCCGTCTACACATGGCACATAGCCGCCCCGGACGTGTGCGACGGCACGTCCGCAGTTGGCGAAAGCCGACACCGCATTCCAGGCGCATCCGTTGGTCAACCAACTGAAGACCACGGCAGCCCCGCCAAGGCGCTGGCGGGCTCCTCGCCGAAGCCGCCCAGCGGCCGTCTAGCGTTACCCTGGACGTTACCCTGGCCGGGGCCGCGTAACGCAGACCGCGCGATTGCTGGCATTTCTGGAAAGCAGCGCCCACATCCGTGGCACTCACGTGCCGGTGGAGGACGCGTCCACAGCATCAATTCGGACTCATGCAGTGCAGCAAAGAGCATTCTATTCAATCACCTCGTCGGCGCGTGGCGAGCAGTCGACGCCGGCACAGTGAGACCGAGCACATTGGCGGTCTTGAGGTTGATGACGAGCTCGAACTTGGTCGGCTGCATCACCGGCAGGTCGGCGGGCTTCTACGCCCTTGAGAATCTCGGCCGATGTAGACGCCGGCTCTGGCGGTATTGCGTCAATAATGCTGGCGCCGTAGCTCATCAGGCCGCCGGCTGCGGCGAACTCGCGCCGATCATAGATCGCAGGCACCGCATGGCGCGCCGCCAGCGCGACGAGTTGTTCGCGCCGGTTGATGAAAAGGGCATTTGTCGTCACCTACGAGCAGCGCGTCAGCCCGCTGCGTTGACGAGCGTCGCGAAGGCGGTGTCGAAGTCGCGTTCGGTGCCGGCGTTGCACGACGCTGACTTGAGCTCCCAATGGTACGGGCCGCAGCCTGCACGTCTCGATCGTGATGGCGCAGGCATTCTGGATCGTTCGGATTGACCAGCACCGCGACCGCACGGCTGCGGCGGCTACCAGCTCGCGCAGCAGTTCCAAGTCGCTTTGGCCCAGAGCGCCGCGGCGATCACCGTTACAGCCGGTGACATTGCCGCCCGGCCGGTTGAGGCTGGCGACGAGGCCGAGCTCGACCGGATCGCCGCCGGTCGCGAAGACGATCGGGATCGTCGTGGTCGCCGCCTTGGCGCCAGCGACGCGAGGTCGCTGCCTGCCGCGATGATCACCGCCACCTGGCGGCGAACCAGATCGGCCGCCAGCGCCGGCAGTCGATCATATTGACCCTCCGCCCAGCGGTATTCGATCGCCACGTTCTGGCCCTCGACGTAGCCGGTTTCGCTTCAGGCCTTGGCGGAACGCCGCCACGATGGTGCGCGATCGGCTCGGGCGACTTGCCGCTGAGGAACCCGACCACCGGCATCGCCGGCTGCTGCGCGCGCGCCGCCAGCGGCCACGCCGCCGCCGCGCCGCCGAGCAGCGTGATGAACTCGCGCCGTCTTCACTCCGATCACCTCGTCGGCCAGCAACAATTGTGGTTCTCCCCAAGTCGCGTGTTGTCACATTCGTGCCGTCCCGCGCTATTTTACGCTTTTCCCAAGTAAGCATGTTGACGCTGGTCCTACCGTCCGCGTGGAAGGGGAACGGCGGGGTCGTCAGGGGTTATACGATCGCCATCTCGTTCGACGGTTCCGGACCTGCTTCGTGCCTGTCCAATATTCATTCAAGAGATGTCGATCGAAAGTTCCACGGTTTTCCGTCAGACTTGCTATCGTGCCGCTATAGGCCGTGGTCGTGCGGAATAGTTCGATTCGGTCCTGGTCAGTCATTTTTCCGAGATTTTTCGGGATGTGGTCGTGGCGAACGGATGAGGACAACTAGCATCCGGCCGCTCTTATCGTAGGAAATGAAGCCCTGAGGCCGCTACCGGCTACAATCTCCACCTGTATCAACGATTTTGCGTTGTTCGCTGACCAATTTGTACGTTCCGGCAATTTCGTTGTCGTCAGCCGAGGCTTGATATGGAATTGCCGCCGCTAACAGCGCCAATGCGAGCTTGCGCATGATTGTCAATCCCTTCCAGTGAACTCCCGTCTCATCCGCTGAGCTAACAACACAGTTGCTCACTCGATCACCTCGTCGGCGCGGGCGAGCAAGGTGGGCGGAATAGTAAGGCCAAGCGCGTGAGCCGTTTTGAGGTTGAGCACGAAATCGAATGATGTTGGTTGGACTACCGGCAGATCGCCAGGCTGGGCGCCAGCAAGAGATTTTGCCCGTGTAGATACCGACCTGCCTATAGAAGAGCGGCGATGTTAGTGCCATAGCTCATCAGGCCGCCTGACGCTGGGTACTCTCGAAAATCATAGATCGTCGGAATGGCGTAGCGCGCCGCGAGGTCTACCACGCGACCTCGCACGTCAAAGAAAAATGGATCGAGTGCTGGTAATCAGTGCTTGGGCGCCCTTACTTGCGATGCTCGCGAAGGCCGGTTCGAGTTCAGTTTCGGTGCCGGCCTCAAGCAACCACAAAACGCAGCCCCGAGACCGAGCGGCCGTTTCAAGATCACGCATTTCGCCCGCGTCAACTGGGCTCTTCGGGTTGTGCAACAGCGCTACCCGCTACGGCATTGGGAAGGAGCTCGCGCAGCAGCGAGCCGCTTGGCAGCGGTTACCGTGGCGAATGCCGTAACTCGGTAATATTGCCGCCGGGACGGTTCAGATGCTCCACCAGACCGACCTTGAGGGGATCGTCTCCGCTGGTAAACACGATCCGGAATGGCCGATGTAGCGGCCTTGGCGGCAAGTGCCGATACTGTGCTCCCGGTCGCCACAATGACGCTGCCACGCGGGCGCGCCAGTTCGGCCGCGTAACTTGGGAGCTGTTCAAAGCGGCCTCGCCCCCAGCGGTATTCGATCGATATGTTGCTACCCTCGATGTAGCCCGTCTCCGTTAGACCGCTTTAGGAACGCGGCCCGAACGGCTCCGGTCGCCTCGGGCGAGAGCTATGCATGAATCCGACGGTCTGGACACGTGATACTTGTGCCAGTGTAGCGAGCGGCCACGCCGCTGCCGCGCCGCCGAGCAGCGTGATGAACTCGCGGCGTTTCACTGCCTAGTACCTCCCGTGCTTCCAACCGAAAGGATAGCACACCTCAGCCACGGCAGGGAGACTGCTGCGCTGCGGGATTTCAACTCACCCTGCACCAGGTTCCTGGCGAGACCCCCGAGGTAGGCCAAAAACACCGGGGGCGGTCGCGAAGCCTTATTATTAAGCGGGTGCCGTGGTGCGCGGGTCACCATACCTACGGCGGCGGGCAGCTGTCTTTGGTCTCCGAAGTTTTCGTCGTGACCACCTGACAGTTCTTGTCGATGCAATATTCGGTCACGCCGTCATGGAAGATCGTGCACAGACTGAAATTCCATCCCGACTGGATTCCTGGTGTCCCGGTCGAAGTCAGCTTATAAAGAAAGCATTGGAAGCCCAGATTCTTGGCCAACTGATCGAACGGCTCGTTGTTAGGCGTGAACTCCAGTAACCGGACATCGTTGAGGTCCGACGGATACACGCCGAATTTCTTGAAGAATGAATCGAATGCCGTGCAGATGCCGCCGCCTGCCTTGAGCAGGTTTTGCATCTGCGTCCGCTGCGCGGCCTCGCGGACTCTCTGAACTCCGCGGGAATGAGCAGCGCGATTAAGACCGCGATGATGGCAATCACCACCAGCAGTTCGATGAGCGTGAATCCCACGGCACGACCCTCGGGCTTTTTCATGCGCGCCGGCGTCGCCACCACCCGAGCGGGCGCAGGCGGTTTGCCGCCCGTACAGCCTGCCGGGGCCGGGTCAGCCGGTCCTTGGGGCAAACCTGAATCGTTCTGAATCGAGGTGCTGCTGTGGCACGCCAGCGGTTCCACGCGACACAAACGCGACATAGATTTGATTTCTATAACGATATCGCTTCTCCGAGGTCAGCTCGCCGCGCCTTTCCGGCGGCGGTGGTATGGCCAACCCCCGCAAAGTTGTATCGCCAAGTCGTCCGGCGATACCGAGCTGTTCGTTGCGCCAAGTGGGGACGCGCTATCTGCGACCTGCTTTGCGCTGGTATCTCACCCCGAACTGACCGGGACTTACGGTCGATGTCGGGACGTTTTAATGCAGCTTTTCCTTTCTCGTAGTCCTCAAGTAGAGACCGGCCTCGATCTCAGCAGGCGTAGCCAGCCGTTCGGTGCGCCGGTCAAGGTCGGCGACACGAGATCTGCTCCGGCTCCGCAGCGGTCTACCTTGCCTCGAACGCAGGAAGCGCCCGAACCGCTCGGGATCCGCTCTTCGCGATCCGGCGCCAGCCCACCCCGTCGCAGCAAATGCGGGCAAGATGGAGCAAGGCCGATCAAGCACCATCTGAATCGGGCAACCATCTGAGAGCGATGTTATCGGACACGGAAGCCATCATTTTGGCCAGCGCGATTCTCGGCGTTGCGTGGCTTGCTATGATGTGACCTCGGGGCGGCCCGACGGTCGATCGCCGGCGAGCCTCGGAATCAGCACCGCGCGCATGCCCGGCTACTGCGCGACCACGACGCCGTCGGCTTTGCTTGCCCATGCGCTCGATCGCCTTCTGCGCGAAGCCCGAGGCCTTCATGTCGGCGGCAAAGGCCTTGGCGTACTCGACCACCGCCGCCGGCGAACCCTTCGGATAGCCGATGGCGATCGGCACATCGTAATAGCTGCCGGGCAGAATGCGCGATCCCGGCAATGCGGGCTGCGCGTTGGACAGCATCGGGACGACGTGGCTGAACGCATCGGCCTGGCCCGAGGCGATGAGATCGGTCGCGGGCTTCGTGGTCTCGACCGGGACCCGGAGCATGGTCGCATTCTTGATGATCTTCTCCAGGTGCTCGCCCTGGGCGCTCCTCGCCGGCACGACGATGCGCACGCCGGCCTGATCGATTTCGGGAATGCTCTTGATGGTCGAGGACGCCGGCACCAGGAACGTCGTCCGCAGGCCGATCATCACCGGCCCGAAATCGAAGGCCGCGGCGCGATCCTGTGTGATGCCGATGAACGTCACGTCGATCTTGCCGTCCTTGAACGCCTCGATCATGTCCGCCGGATTGTGGATCCGCACCAGCTCCGGCGGCACGCCGAGCCGGCGCGCAAGCTCGATGCCGAGATCGGGACTCCAGCCCTTGAGTTGCCCGTCCTGCTCGACCGCGAAATACGACAGCATCAGCACGCCGACGCGCAGCTTGCCACTCGGCGCAAACTGCCTGGCGGTCTCGCCGGCGCTCTGCGCGCCGGCGCCGGCGGCAGCGCCGAGCACGGCGAAAGCGGCAATGAGTGCGGCAACGGTCGACGATCGCATGCTCATGTCAGACCTCACGACGTTTCACCGCGTCACTCGGATGAACCCATCTTGGCGGCAGCTGCCGCCCGAGCCGATCTCCGTTACGGTCGGCCGCGTCGGGGCCGCGCAGACGAGTCCGGTCGGGCCGTACCACGAATACCACGTGTTCTGCACGCAAGAGCCGCCGGTGCCCGGCGTCGCCGTCATCATGCACTGTTCGAACGACGAGAAAATGCAGGTTCGGGCACCGTCGCGACCGGAATAGACGACGCACCAGGGGCGATAGATGTCGGCTCCGCTTGGGCGCGCATCAATGCCGGTCAGCGGGCAAGCGGCGAGCAGGATCACGACGGTGCGCGTTATCTTCATGGCGAGTCTCCCGTTGGTCCAGAGATCGGTTCGGCGGCGTAGGCAGCGCGGCCGAACTGAGCCGCCTCCTCGACCATCGATCGGTTTCGAAGACCCCCGAGAGATAGTCCAAAATCGGAAGGAAAGGCTGCTTGTTGTTGTTCAATTGCGATCGGGCGACATCATCACAACCGCGCGGCGCTTGACCGCGGTCCCGGGCCACCTGAAGGTTCTGGCTCAGAAAATCCGTGATGGGAAGGTTCACATGGACGCGTCCGGCTTCGTCGTTCGGCAGCTGCAGCATCTCACCCGACGGCGGGCCCGGCCCGTCCGGCGCTTGCCGCGCGTCCTGCTGGGGATGGCACTGGCTGCGCCGCAATGCTCGCCCTCTCGCCCGGCGCGGCGCAGGCGCAAAACTGGCCGACCAAGCCGATCAAGTTCGTCGTCGCCTATCCGGCGGGCGGCGGCGCCGACTTCATCGCCCGGCTGTTCAGCGAGCGCATGTCCAAGCTTCTCGACCAGCCCATCGTGGTCGAGAACCGCCCCGGCGCGGGCGGCACCCTTGGGGCGCTGTCGGTCGTGCGCGCCGATCCGGACGGCTACACCCTGCTGATCGCGGCGATCTCCGAGATCTCGATTGCGCCCGCCACCTACAAGGCGCTGCCCTACGATCCGGAGAAGGACCTCGTTCCGGTGATCCAGCTCGCCCGGTGGCCGCAGATCCTGGTCGCGTCGCCGGATTTTCCGCCCAACACGCTGTCCGAGTTCATCGCCTATGTGAAGGCCAATCCCGGAAAGGTCAGCTACTCGTCGTTCGGCAACAACACCCTCAACCATGTGAACGGCGAGCGCTTCAAGGTCGCCGCCGGCATCGACGCCCTGCACGTGCCCTACCGCGGAAGCGGACCCTCGCTCACCGACCTGATGGGCGGGCAGATCCAGTACACGTTCGACGCACCTTCGGTGACGCTCAACCTGATCAACGGCGGGAAGATCAAGGCGATCGCGGTGGCCGCCACCGAGCGGCTGCCCAATGCCGGCAACATCCCGACCTTCGCCGAGGCCGGCCTGCCGTTCATCGTCAGCAGCTGGATCGGCATGCTGGCGCCGCCGAACACGCCGCCGGCCATCGTCGACAAGCTGAACAGGACGGCGATCGAGGCCATGAGCCTGCCGGAAACCCGTGCCGCCTTCGAGAAGAGCAGCCTGCTCCTCGGCGGCGGAAGCCCCGCCGACTTCGCCAAGACCATCCACGCGGAGATCGCCGACTACCGGGCGCTGGCGCCGAAGATCGGCATCATCCCGCAGTGAGCGGCGCGGCACCGGCAGAGCTGATCGTCGGACCGCAAGGCGCGAAGGGTGTCCTGTTCGAGCCCTTCGGCGCTCCCGCCTCGGAGACACATCCATGAGCTACCAGAACCTGCTCTATTCGGTCGACGACCGCGTCGCCACCATCACGCTCAACCGCCCCGAGCGCCACAACGCGCTCAGCGCCGCCCTCGTCGACGAGATCATGGCCGCGATGACGCAGGCCGACCGCGACCCCGAGGTGCGGATCGTCATCCTCGCCGGCGCCGGCGGCAAGGCGTTCTCCTCCGGCTACGACATCAAGGAGTCGGCTGAGAAGCCCAAGCGCACGGTCGCGGACTGGCGTGTGCGCATGCAGAAGGACATCCAGTTCACCTATTCGGTCTGGGACTGCTCGAAGCCCGTCATCGCCATGATCGACGGCTTCTGCCTCGCCGGCGCGCTCGAGCTCGCGATGTGTTGCGACATGCGCTACTGCTCCGACGTCTCCACCTTCGCGGCGCTCGAGGCGCGCTTCTCCAACGGCATCGCCACCCTGATCATGCCGTGGCTGATCGGACGGCGCTCGCGCGCCCTGATCTACAGCGGCGATACGATCACCGCCGACGAGGCGTTCCGCCTCGGCCTGGTCGACAAGACGTTTCCCAAGTCCAGCCCTGCAGGCGGAGGTGACCAAGATCGCAAAGCGGATGTCGCGCGTCTCGCTGGAATGCCTGCAGATGAACAAGAAGGCGCTCAACAACAGCTTCGAGACCATGGGGCTGCGGCCAGGCGATCGCCTACGGCGCCGAAGTCTGCGCGCTGATGGATTCCATCGGCTCGCCGGAGGCATCGCAATTCGACTCGATCCGGCGCGAGCAGGGCATGGCGGCGGCGCTGAAATGGCGGGCGGAGCAGTTCGCGCCCTACGAGTAGGCGCTACGGGCACCCGACGAGCGTGCCGGTCACTGCTTGGGAATGCCGGCCCGCTCGATGACCGCCGCCCATTTGGCGATGTCGTCGGCCAGCCTCGCCTTCAACTGCTCGGGCGTGCTGGCCTGGGCTTCGATGCCGAGGTCGGCATAGCGCTGCTTCACCTCGGGCGTCGCCACGATCTCGCGCACCGTCTTGTTCAACAGGTCGATGATCTCCGCCGGCGTCCCGACCGGGGCGAACAGTCCGTTCCACGACGTCACCTCGTATCCGGCGACGCCGGCTTCGGCGACGGTCGGCACGTCGGCGAAGAATGGCGAGCGCTCGGTGCCTGACGTCGCGACCGCGCGGATCTTGTTGTCGAGCAGCGTCGACTTGATCGGCGCATAGAACTCGACCAGCATCTGCACGTCGTTGCGGAGCAGGGCAACGATGACATCGGGCGTGCCGCGATACGGGACGATCTGGAAGTTGATCCCGGCCAGCGACTTGAACAGCTCCGCCGCAAGGTTCTGGGTGCCGCCGACATTGATGGTGCCGACATTGAGCTTGCCCGGCTGCTCGCGCGCCGCCTTGATGAAGTCCTGCAGCGTCTTGAACTCGGACTCCGCGTTGGTGGCGAAGACGAGATCGAACGAGCCGATGGTCGAGATCGTGGCGAATGATCCTTCACCGGATCGAACGGCAGCGCCTTGTAGATGGCGGCGCTGATCGAGGTGCCGTTGGTGACGAGGCCGAGCGTGTAGCCGTCGGGCGCCTGGGACAGCACCGAGCGCGCCGCCGCGATGCCGCCCGGCCCCGGCTGATTTTCCACCACGAACCGCTGCCCGAGCTTGTCGCCGAGCTTCTCCGCCGCCAGCCGCGAGGTGATATCGGCGACGCCCGCGGCGCCGAACGGCAGGATGAACCGAACCGGACGGCTGGGATAGTTCTGCTGGGCGCGCGCGATCGGCGGACATATGCCGGTCATTGCCGCCGAGCCGGCGAGCCCCGTCGAAACCTGCCGTCGCGTGATGCCGGTCTTGATCATGTCCGCCTTCCCTCGCGTTCCCGCTCCGCCCAAGCGGCGCGCCCGGTAGCCGTTTTTGCTGCGGGATGAAGCACGGCTCGCGCTGCGCGCAACATCGTCAGGATGAGCGACCGCGTAGCGCGGCCATCGGGACGAAACGTCACACCTTCTCCTCGATCACGCTGGCGCGCACGTCGTCCTCGATCAGCCGCCAGATGTGGTCGACATAGCGCACGAATTCGGCCGTGCGCTTGATCGCCAGCGCGCGCGGACGCGGCAGCTCGATCGCGACGCTCTCCAGCAGCCGGCCGGGCCGGCGCGCGAACACGAGCACGCGGTCGGACAGAAACACCGCCTCGTCGATCTGGTGGGTGACGAACAGCACGGTCTTGCGCCCCTGCTCCCAGATGCGCATCAGCTCGGTCTGCATGATCTCGCGGGTCTGCGCATCGAGCGAGGAGAACGGCTCGTCCATCAGCAGGATTTCCGGATCGATGGCGAGCGCGCGCGCGAGGTTGACGCGCTGGCGCATGCCGCCCGACAGCTGGCGCGGATGGTAGTTCTCGAAGCCCTCGAGCCCGACCAGCTTCGAGCAGCTCCATGCGTGCGCTGCCGCTCGGCCGGCGCCGACCTGGCCCGCGACCTCGCGGCCGATGATCGCGTTGGCGAACACCGTGCGCCAGGGCAACAGGCTGTCGTTCTGGAACACGAAGCCGCGGTCGCCGCCCGGGCCGTGCACCGCGCGGCCGTCGAGCAGCACCTCGCCCGAGCTTGCCGGTTCGAGGCCGGCGACGATGCGCAGGAACGTGGTCTTGCCGCAGCCCGAGGGGCCGACCACCGAGATGAACTCGCCGCGCTCGACATCGAGGTTGATGTCCTGCAGCGCGTGCAGGTCGTCGAACGTCTTGCCGAGATGGGAGATCTCGAGCTTCGGCGCCATGCTGCGAGCTTCCGTGGCATGCGCAATCCTGGTCCACGGCACGAGCCGTGCTTTCGAGCCAGCCGAAGCCCGCCGTCGATGCGCGATGCCGGCGACGGCGAGCACGACCACGCCGGCGAACAGCTCCGGCATGTTGAAGGCGTCGGCCGACTGGGCTGATCAGCCGGCCGAGCCCGGCGCGCGAGCCGAACAGTTCCGCGACCACGACGCCGATCAGACCGCGGCCGATGCCGAGCTTGAGCCCGGCAAGGATGAACGGCACGGCCGACGGCAGCGACACCTTGAAGAAGATCTGCCGCGGCGTCGCGCCGAACGAGCGCAGCATCTCGATCAGCCGCTCGCTGGTGGTGCGCAGCCCGGCCTCGGTGTTGATGGTGACCGGAAACAGCACCAGGAAGATGACCACCAGCACCTTCGACCAGATGCCGATCCCGAGCCAGAGAATGAACAGCGGCGCGAGCGCGATGGTCGGCGTGGCGTAGAGGCCGGAAATCCACGGCTGCAGCGCGCGCTTGGCGGTGGCGCTTTCGGCCATGGCGAAGCCGATGATCACGCCGAGCACGCTCGCGATCACATAGCCGAGCGCGAACTCGATCGCGCTGATCGACATGTGCCGCCACAGCTCGCCGCTCCGGGCGAGCGCCACGATGGCCGTGAATGATCTGCGAGGGCGCGGCGAGAAACAGCGTATTGGCGACGAGGAAGCGGCTCACCAGCTCCCACAGCAGCAACCCGCCCAGAACCGAGAGCAGGCCGGCGAAATAGAAGCGCGGCAACCTGCGATGTCCCTGCGGTTGCGCCGCCCCCTGCACCTCGATTGCCTCCGCGCCTGCTCACCTGCGCCGGCTCCAGCTCAATCCGTCAACTGGGTGATCGCCCGGCAGCACGAAGCGCTCGACGTCGGTCGAGCCCTCGATGTCGCCGAGGTCTTTGAGCGCCTTGAGCAGCGCGCCCATCTTGGTCCTGGAGACCCTGCCGGTGCTCTCGAAGAACTCGTTCTTGTGCAGGAAGTCGTAGGAGCGGGCGACGTCGTCCTCCTTGAGCTTGCTCGCGTCCACCATGATCTTGATCGCTTCGGCGCGGTTCTGCGGATTGGAGAACCAGGCCATGCTCTTGTTGTGGACCGAAAGCACCTTTGCGAGCGTCGCTCTTGTGCGAACCGGCCCAGGCGCGGCCGACCACTGCGCCGGCGAACGGCAGCTCCTTGGCATAGTCGATGGTGAGGCCGAGATTGGTGAAGCCCGCCGACTCCGCATAGAAATTGAACGGCGGCAGCAGGATCGCGGCGTCGACGGCGCCCGCTTGCAGCGCCGAGAAGCGCGCCGAGGTCGCGCCCGCGAACACCGTGTCGTAGTCGCCGGGCTTGAGGCCGTTCGGCCCCAGCCATGCGCTCGAGATAGATGCGCGTGATGTCCTTCGGACCGCCGATCGAGATGGTCTTGCCCTTGAGGTCCGTCCACCGCTTGATGCGCGGGCTTGGCGAGCAGCGCATAGGGCGGCGCCTGCATCTCGATGCGCACGATCGCGATGGCAGCGCCCTTGTCGATGGCGCGGATCGGATCGGCGAGGCCCGTCGACAACGCCACATCGAGCGAGCCGGCGGTGAGCTGCTGCGACCAGCGCCGCGCTCGACTGGATGAACACCAGGTCGGGCTTGCAAGTCTTCCGCGGCGTAATATCCCTTGGTGAGGCCGATATAGATCGGCCAGTGAGTGGACGAGACCGCGCCCACCAGGCCGACGGTCACCGTCTCCGCCTTCGCCACCGGTGCGACGGCGACGGCCGTGCGCCGCGATGAGCGCGCCAAGCGCATGTCTCAGAATTCGACCCATGGCCATGTCTACTCCGTCTATGGTTTGCCGATCTGCGCGCGATAATGTCGCGCGATCTCGGACCCGGTCGCCTTCCACACCCGCGGATGGCGGCAGATATAGCGCGAGCGCCGCGTCGAAGGCGTCGATGCGATGCGGCACGCCGGTGAGATAGGGATGCAGCGCAATCGCCATGACGCGTCCCGATTCCGCGCCCTCGCGATAGAGCACGTCGAACTGCCGGCAGATCATCTCGCGAAATTCGTCGGCGGTGCGGTGCGCGCGCTCGAACACCGGCTTGTCGTTGATCTCGTGGCTGTAGGGCACCGAGACGAGGCGCCGCCCGCCATCGAGGCTCATCACATAGGGCTGGTCGTCGTTGGTCCAGTCGCAGACATATTCGCAACCCTCGGCGGCGAGCAGGTCGAGCGTGTCCCAGGTCTCCTGCAGGCCCGAGCCCAGCCAGCCGACCGGCCGCGTGCCGCTTGCCTTGGCGATGGTCGCGAGCGTGCGCTGGATGATGCCCTCTCTCCTCGCCGGGCGGCGCTTCGTTGAGCCGGCGGGTGTTGCTCTCGCAATGGCCCATCCACTCCCAGCCGAGCTTCTGGCCTTCCGCGATGATCTCGGGATGGTGCGCGCAGAGGTCGCTGTTGAGCGCGACGGTACCGCGGATGCCGTAGCGGTCGAGCACCTGCATGAGCCGGAACACGCCGACGCGGTTGCCGTAGTCGCGCGCCGACCACGACGGGATGTCGGGCACCGGCGTGCCGGGCCCGCCGGAGCCGGCCGGCACTTTCTCCATCAGCGAGAAGAACTCGATGTTGGGAATCACCCAGAGCGCGACCTGGGCATCGCCCGGCCAGCGCAGGCGCGGGCGGTGGATGATGGGCGAATAGGGAAACGGGCCGTAGGGTGAAGGCTTCATCGGACCCCGCCGAAGCGATGGGCGTCCCGGCCGCGGTCCAGCGCACGGCGGTGCACCGCCCTGCCCTGCGCCGTGCCGACAGGATCGAATTTCCCATGGGCATTCCGCTTCAGCTCGCCTTCCTGATCGCCATGCCGTCGAGATGCGCAACCACCTCGTCGACATGCATCACGTCCACGTATTTGTGATGCATGTCGAACAGGTTGATCTTGTGCGACAGGATGCTGCGGTCGAAGCAGCACTCCTCCACCAGCACCACATGGTAGCCGTGGGAATAGGCATCGACCGCGGTCGCGCGCACGCAGCCCGACGTGCTCTCGCCGCAGATGATCAGCGTCTGCACGCCGAGCTGGGTGAGATGGGCGATGAGCGGCGTGCCGAAGAATACGCTCGCGCGCTGCTTGGTGATGACCACGTCCTGCGGCTGCGGCTTGAACTCCGGCCGGATGGCGTAGTCGGACGGATCGACCGGCGGCCGGTTGCGCTTGGTCGCCGTCACGCAGGCTCGGGCGGCTCTCCGCCGCGCACGTCGCCGGTCGAATAGAAGACCGGCAGGCCGGCGCCGCGCGCGGCGGCGAACAATCGCCTGGTCGGCTCGATCGCGGCATAGGCGTATTCGCCGCAGGAATTGGGATGGGTCTTGGCCAGCTCGGCCGGCGGCCGCGGCCGCCGCGATAGACCACGTCATAGAGATCGACCGCGAGCAGCGCCGGACGCGGGCCCACGAAGATCTTGCGCCGGTAGCAGGAATAGACCTCCAGCACGTCCGGCGTGATGACGTCCTTCCAGCAATGGTCCTCGAAATCGTCGGTCATCGTATCGCTCCCAATTCGAAAGATCGGCGCGAAGCTCGAGCCCTTCCACGCCCACCCGATCAACCTAACGGGGCGTGGAGCCGATGTACATTTTGATCTACGGTCACAACCGGAAGGTATGGAGAAGACAGCGACATCGACACAACATCCCGGGGAGGATCAACGTGCGCACACTCACAAGGCGTCTCATCCTGCTCGCGGCGATGACCACGCCGTTCGCGGCTCAGCTCGACGCCAACGCCCAAAGCAACCCCACAGGCCAACACGCCGGGAGGCCGCAGGGCTGGCCGGCCGGCACCATCAAGCTGGTCGTTCCGTACCCGCCGGGCGGTTCGACCGACGTGATCGCGCGGCTGGTGCAGCCCTGCCTCCAGCAGCGGCTCGGAACGAATCGTGATCATCGAGAACCGGGCGGGGGCATCGGGAAGCGTGGGCACGGCCGCGGTCGCCAAAGTCGCCTCCGGACGGCGGCACCTGGCTCATGGTGTTCGACAACCACGCGGCAAACCCGTTCGTGCTGCCGGACCTGCCGTACGACACCGAAAGGGATCTCGACCCGGTGCTGTTCATCGGCACGGCGCCCTATGTCGTCTCAACCCAGGCGCAGAAGCCGTTCAAGACGCTCGCCGACGTGATCGCCGCGGCCAAGGCCAAGCCGGGCGCGGTCAGCTATGCCTCGGTCGGCAGCGGCAGCGTCGGCCACCTCGCCATGGCGCTGCTGTCGAAGCAGGCGGGCGTGCAGCTCGTCCACGTGCCGTATCGCGGCGGCGGGCCGGCCATGAACGACGCCGTGGCCGGCCACGTCGACCTTCTCGTCGGCAGCACGGCGCTTTCCATTCCGCAAATTCAGGTCGGCACCATCCGGGCGCGTGGTGCAAACCGGCAAGGCGCGTACGCAGACGCTCGGCGCAGTGCCGACCGTGGCCGAGAGCGGCTTTCCCGGGTTCGAGGCCTATGCCTGGTGGGGCGTGTTCGCGCCGGCGGGCACGCCCAAGGCCATCGCCGGCCGCTTCGGCGCCGAGCTCACGGCCTGCGTGCGCGAGGAGCGCGTCGCCAAGCAGCTCACCGACACCCAGCAGGTCTCGCTGGTGCTGGGCGGGCCCGAAGAGCTGCGCAAGTTCGTCGGCGAGCAGATGCGGGTGTGGGGAGCGGTCGCGCGCGAGCAGGGCATCAAGGCCGACTGACGAGCGGGTGCTCCGGTCGCGCGCCTCAATCATGCCGGTGCGGCTCGTCCTCGGACTCGATCCGATCGGCAGCGTTCGTGCGCGGCCATCCACGCCGCGAGCGAGGGCAGCGCTTCATCGGCCGCGTTCAGCTGCCGCAGAACGACGCGGATATTGGTGCGGGCGAAGCGACTGTCGGTGACCGCCACAGCGGACGGATCCGATCCGGCCGCTATCGCTGCAATGACCTCGTTGCTTGAGCGTGACCGATTCGGGATCTCCGAACAGGCGCAGCATCTGCTGAAACGCCTCGTGCCGGCCGGAGTCGAATGGCCGGGCGTGTCCAAACTCGTCCTTCAGGGGATGCGGCGGATAGAGGTGGGCGCATGGAACCCAACCGTCGGGGACAGGCTCCGTCGCCGAATGGGTGCGGCGATGCTGGAGCAGCTTGGGAAGCACGTGCGTGTGCGGCCCTCCGGACTCTGGCCGTCGGGAGGCGGGATCGGCTGAAAGACCTCGATCCGTCCGAGCCGGCTCGCAAACACCCGGTGCGGGCTGCTGGCGAGAATGACGCCCATCGCCGGATTGCCCGGCTCGAACAGCGGCCGTCCCGTGTGCGGCAAAAGCTGCGCGGTCACCTCCGGATCGGCGACCCGGATGCACACGTCCACCTGCAAGGCGCCAAGGCCGAGATCGAACAGCATGGCCTCGCGATCCTGGTCGCGCAAAGCCTGTTCGTCCGGCCCGAGCGCGGTCAGCACCGTTCGTCCATTCATGGCGCAGTCGCGCTGCGGCAGGCACAGCGAGACACGATGGCTCCAGCCCTCGCGCGTCGTGGACTCGGACGCGAACAATCGCACGTCCTCGCGCGCCTCGATCCGAATGCCTCCGCGCGCGGTCACCGCCGCGACAGCGGCGCCACTGCGCGAGAGAGCGACCGGTTCGTCCGCGCCGCGCATGAATTCGGCGATCGCCCCGAACGTTCCCAAGCTCCAGTTCGCTTCATGATCGGCCATCTGGGCGGCAAGAAACTCGAATTTGTTCGCGGCGGCGCTCACGGCACCTCTCCCTCGGATGTCGCGGACGGCTTCCACGGCAGCAGGAACGGCACCCCGTCGCGCTCGCCGCGAACCACCTCGACGCCATAGGCCTCCGCGACGTGGGCATCGGTCAGGACGCGCGCGGGCGCGCCCTCCACCAGGATGCCGCCACGCGCCAGCAGGATGAGGCGATCGCAGAAGCGCGTCGCCAGCGCGAGATCATGCAACACCACGATGACGCCCCGTCCCTCGCTCGCGATCGTTCGCAGCAGCTCCATCACCTGCAGCTGATGCAGCGGATCGAGCGCGGCGATGGGCTCGTCCGCCAGCAGGACGCGGGCGTCGACGGCAAGGGCGCGCGCCAGGAGGACGCGCATGCGTTCGCCGCCCGAGACCTGTCCCATTGTCCGGGCCCGCAGGGAGCCGATGTCGGCTGCGGTCATCGCTCGCTCGATCGCATGCCGGTCGGCCGCATCGAGGCCCTGGAACGGCCGCCGGTGCGGCAGGCGTCCGAGGGCGACCAGGGTCTCGACCCGCATCGGCCAGTGGACCGCGCCGCCCTGGGCGAGGTAGGCGACCTGGCGCGAGAGCTCGCGGCGTGCCGATCTCGGCCGCGGTCCGCCCGGCGTAATGCACCCTGCCCGCTTCCGGCGCGCGGAGATTGGCGAGCACCCGCAACAGTGTCGTCTTGCCCGAACCATTGGGCCCGATCAGGCCGACCATCTCGCCGCCACGCATGGCCAGATCGACGCCTTCCAGCAAGCGCGACCGGACCAAAGCGTATGGCAATGCCCTTCGCCTCGATCTCCATCACGCCGCCTCCTCGCGCATCCGATAGATCAGGCTGAACAGGAACGGCGCGCCGATGATCGCGGTCACGACCCCGAGCTTGAGCTCGGGCCGAATAGGCAGGAGGCGAACGCTGATGTCGGCGGCGAGGGTCAATGCCGCGCCGCCAAGTCCGCTCACGAGCAGGAGGCGCCCCGGCCGATGGGCCACCAGAGGCCTGAGCAGATGCGGCACCACGAGACCGACGAACGCGATCGCCCCGGTCACGGCAACAGCGCTGCCGACCGCGAGCGCGGTCCCGGCGATGAGCTGCAACCTCAGACCGGCCGAGATCGAACCCGAGGCTCTTTGCGCGTATCCTCGCCGAGCGTGAGCCCGTCGAGCGCCGGGCCCGATACCAGCAGCAGCCCCCAGCCGATGATCATCAACGGCAGGACCAGCCACACAGAGGGCAGACTTCGGTCGGCGAGCGATCCCAGCAACCAGAATACGATCTCGGTCACCGCGTACGGGTTGGGCGAAAGATTGAGCGCGAGCGACGTGAGCGCTCCCGCAAAGCTGTTGATGGCGACACCCGCGAGGATGAGCGTCATCGTTCCGGCGCCGCGACCGGAGAGGCCGTAGAGCAGGAAGGTTGCCGCCGCCGCGCCGGCGATGCCGCCGAGCGGGAGCGCAAGCGACAGCGCGCCGGCCAAGCCGAAATAGAACACCGTGACGGCGCCGAACGCCGCCGCGCCGGACACACCGATGATGCCCGGCTCGGCGAGCGGATTGCGCAACAGCCCCTGCATGGCGGCCCCGCTGATGCCGAGACTGAGGCCGACGAAGCAGCCGAGCAGCGCCCGCGGCAGCCGCAACTCGGTGAGCACCAGCGTGGCGAGCGTTTTCTCCCCTTGAAGACATCGCGGAACGCCTGCACCAGATCGAACGGTGCGTAGCCGATCGCAAGCGACGCACCCATCAGGATGACAACGAGGATCGCCAGGCCCGCCACCAGAACGCCGTATGGCGGCACGCGCCGTGCCGGAGCGCATCGACGGTCGGAGCGTGCATCATTTCGCGGGCGCCTCGGCGCGAACCTCGCCGGCGACCTGCATGAGTCGCTCGATCGCCTCGACGACGGCGGGCCCGCCGCAGTTCCATAGGCGTCCCGGCATCACCACCACGCGGGTGCGGTCCGCGAGCGCAGCGAGCACGGGATGGCGCAGGATCTCCGTCGCAAGCGCGGGCGGCCCGTCGCGGCTTGCGCTGACAATCAGAATGTCGACCGCGTTTGCCGCCACGGCTTCCAACGGAATTTGCCCATAGCTGTCGATCCCGAGCTCCGCGGCGACGTTCGTGAGCCCGGCCCTGGTCATGATCTCGTCGACCAGCGTCTCCTTGCCCGACGGTCGCGCCGTTCGGATTGAGCACCACGGCCCGCGGCCGGTCCGACGGCGACGCGGTGCGGCAGCGCCGCGAGGCGTCGGTCCATGGCGGCGATGACGCTTTCGCCCCTGTCCCGCTTCGCCGATCAGCGCGGCGATTTCGCGGATTTGCGCACGGACGTCGTCCAGGTTCTTGGGAATGCCGACTTCCAATACCGGAATGCCGACACGCTTGAGCATCGCGACCGCGGGTCGCGCGGTGTAGATGCCGGCAATGACCAGATCCGGATTCAAAGGGATGATCTCTTCCGCCAGCCCGTGATTGACCGGGATGCCGGCGCCGAGCTCGGCCACGTTCGAATTCTTCGGGTCACGGGAGAGCCAGGTCACCGACGCGATGTTCTGCGGTTCCGCGAGCCGCAGCACGAGCTCGTCCACGCACATGTTGAGGAGACGATACGCCTGGGCTTTCCAGGCGCATCGGTCGCACCCAGGTGCGCGAGCGCGGACAGCAGCGCCACCGCAATCAGGATCAGACGACGACAGCGCACCGTTGCGAATGTCCTCCGTTCAAGACTGCGATCCGCGATGGTCATGGGCCGCTATCTCGACGGGCGCTGTAAGCTGGAGCGCGGTTCGCCGGCAAGACGTCAACCCGCCGTCGCCGGCTCGGTCTCGGCCATAAGCCAGGCGAGATAGCCGTTATCGATGCTCTCGATCGGAATGACGAGGATCGCGGGCGTGGTGTAGGAATGCATCTCCTTCACCGCGGTGCCGACGCGCTCGGCCAGCGAGGCGCGGGTCTTGATGATCATCACCACTTCCTCGCCGCGCTCGACCGCGCCCTGCCACCAATAGTGCGAAATCATCCCGGGAAGAATGTTGACGCAGGCGCACAAGGCGTCGTTCGACCAGGGCGCGCCCGGCCCGCTCCGCCTCGACAATCGAGGGAACGTCGTATAGACGAGGACTGCGCGCTCCATATTCACCCACCTTGCCGGGCGCGGGCGCCGCTTGCCGGCTGATCATGTGTCGATATTCCACCCCATGAGCCCCGCGAACGCGAGCTTCGAACGCATAGCCTTCGTCGCCAGCCCCATCGGGGAGGCGCAGGAGGCGCTCGAACGGCTGACCGCCCGCTATGGCAACGTCCCCGCCAAGGACGCCGATGTCATCGTGGCGCTGGGCGGCGACGGGCTCATGCTGCAAACCCTGCACCGGTTCATGAAGACGGGCAAGCCGATCTACGGCATGCACCGCGGCACCGTCGGCTTCCTCATGAACGAGTATTCCGCGGACGACCTGCCGGAACGCCTGTCGAAGGCCCACGTCACGGTGATCCATCCGCTGCTGATGTGCGCGCATGACGAGGACGGCGGCCGAGTGGAGTTTCACGCCTTCAACGAGGTCTCGCTGTTCCGGCAGACCTATCAGGCGGCGCGGCTGCGCGTCCTGATCGACGGCGAGGAGCGGCTGTCCGAACTGGTCGCGGACGGCGTGCTGCTGGCGACGCCCGCCGGATCGACCGCCTATAATCTCTCGGCCCAGGGGCCGATCCTGCCGATCAACGCGCCGCTGATGGCGCTGACCCCGATCAGCCCGTTCCGGCCGCGGCGCTGGCGCGGCGCGCTCCTGCCCGACACCGCGCGGGTGCGCGTCGAGGTGCTGGAGCCGGAGAAGCGGCCGGTCGCCGCCGTCGCCGACCATGACGAGGTTCGAGCGGTGCGCACGGTCGACATCCAGATGGATCACAGCATCTCGATGCAGATGCTGTTCGATCCCGGCCACAGCCTCGACGAGCGCATCCTGCGCGAGCAGTTCGGGTATTGAACCGCACACCGGCGCCGCAGGGTCCGCTGCACCGGTTGCGCGAAATCACGCGACCGTTTGCCCCTGCAAGACATGCGCATCAACAACGGGCGTGTCGCCGAAGGCGACCGCCACGGCGGTGTTCGACACGCCCGCAGCCGCCTATTTCTTGGCGGCCTCGCGGTTGGGATCCGGCAGGTCGCCGATGCGCATGGAGTCGAGCGGACGGTCGGCGAAATAAGGGATGAAGCCGTAACGCTCGAGCCGCCTCCTGGCCCGCTCGATCTCTTGCGGCGCGTCGAGGTATTCCACCACGAAGACCGGCTTGCCGTCGGCGGTCAGCAGCTTCAGGCGAACGACATTGGACGCAATCGATTTCGGCTCGTTGGGCTGCTTGTTGACGTCATCGCCGAACAGCAGGTCCTCCGGTGCCCAGTCCATCAATGACCGCGCGATAGGACGCGTCGGTCAGCAGCGCCTCGGCGTTCTGCGGCACGATGAGGAACCCGGGCTTGAGCGCGCGGGCACGCTCGGCGAGTGCCTTGACGAACGCGATCATCAACCCACGAGCGTTGCGCTTTTCCATGGCCATGTCGACGTATGCATCGACCCGGTCGAGATAAACGCCGTCGAATCCGGCTTTGACAATGCGCTCGAGGTAACCGTCCTCGCCGCCGAAGATGATCTTCTGCCAGCCTTCCTGCCAGTATCGTACGCTGTAGTTTCCAGGCCATTCCGGGTCTTCGCTGCCGAGCCAGCGGGGCGCGAACACACCGAAGAACCAGCCCCAGTACCATTTCCAATAGTACCGGTACGTCTCCGCTTCCCCGATCGAGAGATAGGCGAGCACGATGCGCCGCTCGCCGTCGGGCTTGATCCTGATCTTGTCCACCTGTTCCGGCGTCAACGCCAGCGCGGCCTTGCCGTCGCGCGAATAGTCGATCACGAGCATGTCGTAGGGAGCGGCAGCAAGCGTGTCGGGATCGAGCTTGTGCAGCTGAAAACCCCAACTCTTCGCCGCCGCCAGCAAGCGCGCCGGAGTTGGCTCCCCTCGGCGGACGTCTGCGCGACTAGCGGGACGGAAGCGGACAGAGCGCATGCAAGCAGAATCAGCGCGAGCAATACGGCTGGGGACCTGGTCGAGGACGTTTCGGTCGAAGACATTGACCGTCAGATTCCACAGATGTCTGCGGATGTCGAGCTTGACGGCGACCTGCACGAAAGTCGAGAACTGATTGGCTGACCGCGCGAAGCGACGCGAGATGCGCAGCGCGACGTGCAGTGCTGGCGATGGCGAACCAGGCGCCCCGGGATCGCGCGCGAACACGACCGCCGGAAAAGCGCGGCGTCCGGCTTCCTGCCGGACGCCGCGCAATCTTGCGGACGCTAACCTAGCGGCTGCTCACTTCCGTCCCGAGTGCCGCAGCCGATCTCGGCCTGCTTGGCGGTCGTGCCGTGACCGCCCGCGATCGTGGAGTTGGTGATGCCGTTCTTCTTGAGCGCTTCGCCGACGGCGAGCGTGCCGGGATTGCGCTCGATCGGCCCGCGCGGCGACAGGATGTCCGTGACATACACGATATTGGGCTTGACCACGTGCGCGATGATCATGCCGTCGACGTGCGGGTTCGCGATGTTGTAGGAGACGGATCTCCTCGCTGTCGTCCTTGAGCGACAGCTGGTCCTTCACCTCCTGCACTTTCGCGGCGCGCGGCTTTTTCGCGAGCTCATCCGGCGCCACGGTGTGCGGCATGCGCGCGACCTTCTCGAAATAGGCCTTGTCCGGCGTCGGCACGATCACGGTCGCCCCTTCCGCCATGAAGGTGCGGGTGCCGCCGGTGTGATCCATGTGATGATGGGTGAGCACCAGGTACCGGATCGGCTTGCCCGGATACTTCTTCTTCGCCTCGTCGATGACCCAGCGCGATTGCAGCCTCGCCGTAGGGCGCATCGAACACGACGAGATGGTCCTTCATCGCGACGATCAGGTTGTTGGCCGATCCGCCCTGCACGTGCTGCACGTTGGGCGCAAGCTCGACCAGCTTGAGGCTTCCTCCGGGCGGAACAATGATGCCGTCGCTGTCGAGAAACCGGCCGAGCGCAATCCGCCGGATCACCCATTGATACGGCACGTTGCCGGTCGCCGGCGCCTTTGCCGCCGATTTGACCGCATCGGGCACCGCGAAGGCATTCGACGCGATCGTCGGATTCGCCGTCACCTCCTTGTAGGTGACCTTGCCGACCTCCACGCCGTTGAGCTGATAGGACAGCGTGTGCGCGATCTTGACCCCGCCGACCGTTTTCCAATCGCTCGGAATCAGATCGTAGATCGAGATCGCCCGAGATGTTGTCATCGTCCCGCGTGCGGATGGCGGCGGGAAGCTTGCTCTGCGGGTCGATCAGAACGGTGAAGTTCGTTCCGCCGTCGTTGAAGCTGACGGCGCGCAGGGTCTTGCCGCCGAGCTTCTGGTTGCCGGCTGCCCGCAGTCCGCTGTTGGCGTCCAGCGCCTTGAGCAGCAGCGTGGGCGAGGCGCGCTCGAGTTCGCGCAAGCGTCGCGGCCACGCGAATGCCCGACATCGGTTTGCTGGCGCCCTTGTCGTCGATCACGTAGCCGAGCGTGGGGGTGACCACGTCGGTGTATTTGATCTTCTCGACCGCCGGATATTTCATGTCGCGATCCCATTCGGTGCGCGCCATGCCATTGGCGAGATCCCAGGTGATCGTGAGCGTCGTATTGCCCAGCATGCGCGGCTCGCCGCCGGCGGTTTTGGATTGGCCGGGCTCCCAGTGCATGGCGTCGGCCTTGATCGCAAGCGCCTTCAATCCACGCAATGCGTCGAGGCCCGCCCTCCGCGGCGATCGCCTGATTGACGAGTTCGCGAGGTGATTGAGCCTGCGCCGGCGCGAGCTGGCCGAGCCGCCAGCAGCAGCGCAGCCGAAATCGAGAACGCATATTTCATTACCGATCCTCCGACACGTTTCCCGTGGCCGCCTCCAGATATTGTCGTTGTTGGCATTTCAAGTCCGGGCGCCACGCGGGAGATGATACCGCAACCTTCACCATCGCGGGAAGGCGGTAATCGGCTGGACCGGGCGTCGCCCTGGGCCTAGGCTTTCGCCTCCACATGCGGGAGGAACGGATGAAAAACGCCGGTCTCGCGTCCGTTGTTCTTGTATCAGCCACGCTCGGAATAGTGCAACGCGCCAACACGCTCTCCCAGGCCGCCATGGTCGAGGTTCCTTAGCGACATATTCGGCAATTGACCGCCGGTCGGCGCGGGCGTCATGGTGCGGCAACCTTCAGCGCCACACGGCTATGGGAGAGACCCGATGGCTCAGGATACCGAACTTCGTCGCCATAAGCGCGGCGGCATCTATTTCGACGACTTCGTGATCGGTCACCTCTACGAGCACCCGCTCACGCGCACGGTGACGCAGATGGACAACATGTTGTTCTCCAACATGACGCTCAACCCGCAGCCGCTGCACATCGACCGCCATTTCTGCGAGCAGGAGACCGAGTGGGGCCAGCCGCTGATGAACTCGCTGTTCACGCTCGGGCTGATGATCGGCATCATGGTCAACGACCTCACCGTCGGCACCACCATCGCCAATCTCGGCATGACCGAGGTGAAATTCCCGCATCCGCTGTTCGAAAACGACACCGTCCACTGCACCACCGAGGTCATCAGCAAGCGCGAATCGACGTCGCGGCCGGGCGCCGGCATCGTCGAGTTCCACCATCGCGCCTACAACCAGGACAACAAGCTCGTGGCCGAATGCCGCCGCCAGGTTTTCATGCGCATGCGGCCGCGCTGATGCGTTCACTGCTGTTCGTGCCGGCCGACGGCGGCAGCAAGCTCGACAAGGCCATGGCGAGCGGCGCCGACGCGGTCATCGTCGATCTGGAGGATTCGATCTCGGCGGCAGGCAAGGCCGCGGCGCGAAAGAGCGCAGCGGCTTTCGTCGCCGACGCCGTCAAAGCCGCCGCCCGCCCTCGCCTGCTGGTCCGCGTCAACGGATTTGAGACCGGCCTCACCGACGCCGACCTCGACGCAATCGTGCCCGCCCGCCCCGACGCCATCATGCTGCCGAAAGCCGAAGGCGGCGCAGGCGTCATTCATGCCGATGCCAAACTGGCGGTGCGCGAAGCGATCAGCGGTCTGGCCGACGGTCACATCAAGATTGTCGCGATCGCGACCGAGACCGCGACGGCGCTGTTTCTCGCCGGCACCTATCGCGGGGCGAGCGCGCGGCTCGAAGGCCTCACCTGGGGCGCCGAAGACCTGTCCGCCGAACTCGGCGCGGAGACCAACCGCGATCCCGGAGGCCGTTTCCTCGACCCCTATCGGCTGGCGCGCGCGCTTTGCCTTGCCGGCGCCGCGGCCGCGCGGGTGCAGGCGATCGACACCGTCACCGTCGACTTTCGAAATGTCGCAGCGCTGCGCCGCGAAACCGAGGAGGCGCGCCGCGACGGCTTTACCGGCAAGATGGCGATCCATCCGGCGCAGGTGCCGGTCATCAACGAGGTGTTCACGCCGACGCCGGCGGCCGTGGCCAAGGCGCGTGCCGTCGTGGCCGCCTTCGATGCCAATCCCGGCAAGGGTACCGTCGGCATCGACGGGGTGATGTACGATCGCCCGCACCTCGAGCGCGCCCGGCAATTGCTGGCACGGGCGCGCCGCGGCGAGCGGGATCGCGGCTGAGGCCGCTGCGTGCCTTGGCTGCGCTACCGTCTTCCGTACACGGCGTCCGGATCGAACGTCCTCTCACCGTCGCGAAATTCGAGCGTCACCGCGCCACTCTTGCCCAGCGGCACCGCGCGGTAGAAGCAGGAGCGCCGACCGGTATGGCAGGCGCCGGGACCCTCCTGCTCGACCCGGATCCAAACCGCATCCTGATCGCAGTCGATGCGCATCTCGACGACGCGCTGAACGTGGCCCGACGATCTCGCCCTTGCGCCAGAGGGCGCGGCGGGAGCGGCTGAAATACCAGGCCTCGCCGGTCGCGATGGTCTGCTGCAAGGCCTGCGCGTTCATGTGGGCGACCATCAGCACATCGCCCGATCGCGCGTCGGTGGCAACGCAGGTGACCAGCCCGTCGGCGTCGAATTTAGGCGCGAAGGCCGCGGCCCTCCTCGACCTCGTCGGTCGAACCGCGGACGGCGAATGGGGATATGTTGTCCGGCACGATCAGCTCGCTTCGCAGTGTCATCGCCCGCGCAAGCGCGCGATCTTCATCACCGAAATTGGTATGCGACGCGACGCATTGCATAGCGCTGCATGGTCATGCCGTAACGGCGCCGCCCGCGACTGATCGCGGGCGGAGCATGACATCTTGCGGTCGGCCATTCGGCCACTACCGCGACAATCGCGATCAGCGGTCGAGCCCGCGCACCATGGTGATGAAGCGAACCTGCTCGTCCGGATTGTCGCGGAAGCTGCCGGTGAACTGCGTGGTGATGGTCGACGAGCCCGGCTTCTCGACGCCGCGCACCGACATGCACATGTGCTCGGCCTCGAGCATCACCGCGACGCCGCGAGGATTGAGGATCTCGTCGATGCGCGGTCGCGATCTGCGAGGTCATGTGCTCCTGGGTCTGCAGCCGGCGCGCATAGACGTCGACGAGGCGCGCAAGCTTGGAGAGCCCCACCACGCGGTCCACGGGCTTGTAGGCGATATGCGCCTTGCCCATGAACGGCATCATGTGGTGCTCGCAATGGGAGTTGAAGGCGATGTCGCGCACCAGCACGAAGTCGTCGTACTTGCCGATCTCGCTGAAGGTGCGGTCGAGCACCTCGGCCGGACATTCGCGATAGCCGCTGTAGAGTTCCTCGTAGGCGTCGATCACGCGCTTTGGCGTGTCGAGGAGACCCTCGCGGTCGGGATTGTCGCCGGCATAGGCGATGAGCGTGCGCACCGCCGCCAGCCGCCTCCTCGCGCGACGGCTTCGGCGCGACCGGCTCGGGCGCCGCGCGCACATGCTCGGACAGGGTCGGCATTCTCAGCCGGAGACGATTTGGGCCAAGGCTTGACGACAGCGTCCATCGACGGTCTCTCCGTTCGACCGGTCCTTCGAGGCCGGGGGTGTCACCGGGGCGGCCGCATCAGTCATACGCGCCTGGGAGATTCTGACCCATGCGCGACGACCGGACGCCGCATTCCCATTTTACATGGCTTCCACATCCAGCTTCGCGTCGCAGCGAAGCCGCCGCGCGGACCGAAGTCTCCTTCTCGCGCCGGCGAGACAGCACCTATATATTCCTTCACCGGGACGGCGCAATCGCGGTTGCCGGCCAGCAAACAGCCACCGAACGTCATGTTGAACGAGGTCTACAACAGCCGCATCCTCGAGCTCGCCGGGAACATTCCCCGGCTGGGCCGGCTCAGCGACGCCGATGCGACGGCGACCGCCCATTCCAAGCTGTGCGGCTCGACCGTGACCGTCGACCTCAAGATGGAGGGCGATACGGTCACCGACTTCTCCCATGACGTGAAGGCCTGCGCGCTCGGTCAGGCATCCTCGTCGATCATGGCGCGCAACGTGATCGGCGCGAAGGCCGACGAGCTGCGCAGCCTGCGCGAGACGGTGCGACGCATGCTCAAGGAGAACGGCGCGCCGCCCGAGCGGCAAGTGGGCCGACATCGCGGTGCTCGAGCCGGTGCGCGACTACAAGGCGCGCCATGCCTCCACCCTGCTGACCTTCGATGCGGTGATCGACGCGATCGATCAGATCGAAGCCAAGCGGCGAGGCCGCATTGGCGGCCGAGTAAGCGTCCCTCCATGGCCAACCGGCGCGTTCCCGCCGGCCACCGGGCTGGCATGAGCCGCTTGCACGCGCCGCTGCCTATGGTCGGGCTTCTCCTTTGACCTGGAGTGCCGGCGCCGCGCCGGCAATCGACTGCCCGACCGAAGCCGCGGCCCTCACCAGGGAACAAGCCGAGCTGCCGCGACTGGACGTGGCCTCGCCCGCGGACCGGCCGCCGTATTGCATCACGCTCGAAACCATCATGGCGTTCGCAAGCCGCGTGAAGGCGCACGCGGCGCGCTGCCCGCAGTCGGATCACGTCCCGACCGTCGTCGAATGGGACAACAGGCGGACGGAGTATTCCAAGATTGTTCAGTCAGTACCGGTGCAAGCGAACGCGCTAGAGCCGCTGTTGCGACCATCGGGCGAGCACACCGCGTCGGAATCGCCCGCACCAGTCGCGCGGGCTGGTGCCCCACCGTCGCCAGCGACGTCGTCGACTTGGCCGACGAAGCTCTGGCGGGTAGGTCGCGGTCGAACAGCGCATCGACGGTGTTGAGCTTCATGCGCTGAAGCTCATCCGGGAGAGCCGATACAACGGCTCCCATGGCGGAATCCGCAAGGGCCGTTTCGAGCAGATCGCCGCTGCCGCCCATCTCGATCGTGTATTGCGCGAGACGCCCGATGTCGCGCTGAACGACGTTGAGCTCCTCGGCGGAATAGTTGGACTCCAGCGCCTGCTTGCGCTTCTTGCCGAGCCAAATCTGGTGAACAAGAACGTGCGCCTCGGGCGGCACATAGCGACTCGCGCCGGCCAGCAGCAGAAACGCGCACATGGATCTCGCAATTGCCGTTGGGGGACAACGTCGCGCGGCGGTCCGAATCGCCGGTCGGCGGCAGCGTCGCGGTCTTGCCGATCGTGGTGATCATGCCGAGATTGCGAATGGAGCGGCCGAGCGCCAGCGTGCCGAGCACCGAGCCGCCGTCGGAATCGAGCACCAGAACCGCTCCCGGGTGTTGGGATCCTCGGCGAAGGCCTCGAATTCGCGCGGCGTGTCGGCCGTGATGTACCCGACCGCGGAGATCCAGACGCGGCAGTTTGCTCCGCACGCCTCGGCCGGTCCCTCGCGCCTCCACTCGAAGCGCATCGGGCGCGCTGCCGCTGTCGTCCGCGGGTGTCGGCGGAGCTGGAAACGCCTGGGTAACACCACATGCGAGCGCGAACGCGCCCCAGAAAAGTCGGAGCATGCTGACCCTCATCAATGACGCTTCGCCTGACGTTTCTTGATCGACGCCGGTCGAATGCGCCCTGTGCCCACAGTTTTGCCTGCCCGTTTTAGAGGCGGCAGAGATTCGGGTCTAGCCCGAAATCGCGGCGGGAACCGCCTAAATTTCTGCTGCAGCGCCGATGACCTGGAGCATTGCCACAATTAGGTTGTGGATCCGGAGGTGGTTGCGGGATGGAATGTCCATGAACCAGCGAAGTCCCCACCAAGTGGTTCTGGCCCACATCGCCCGCGGTCCGGCCTTGCTCGCGCGCGGACTGATCCAGCTCTATCGCCACACCCTCTCCGCGCTGATCGGGCTCGAGTGCCGGCATCTGCCGACATGCTCCAGCTATGCCGACGAGGCGATCGGACGCTTCGGCCTGTGGGCCGGCGGGTGGATGACGCTGGCGCGGCTCGGCCGCTGCCATCCGTTCGGAACCTCGGGGCTCGATTTCGTGCCGACATCGCTGCCGGTCCGTGCGCGCTGGTATCCTGCCCTGGCGCTGCGGCGCTGGCGCGGGACCAATGATGCCATCGGCCCCGCGCCGCCTTCGCGGGTCTGAACCTCTCGACCGACCCGCAAGCGGAGGCGAGGCAATCGTTGCGCCGTCTATGGCCATCGTAGTAAGTCGTGACCTCGCTTGCATCTCAGCACGCGGCGGTGCCGCCCGGGCCGGCACCCCCGCCATTCACGAACGTCCGGCCACGCTTACCTGCGTTCGTAGGCAGCGAGTGAGCAGCAGGAGCGAACGATGGTCGCCTTGACCTTTCCCGACGGCGCACGTCGGGATTATCCCAACGGCATCACCGGCCTCGACATCGCCAAGGGCATCTCGCCTTCGCTCGCCAAGCGCACGGTCGCCATGGCGCTCGACGGCGTGCTCGCCGACCTGACCGACCCGATCGAGCGCGACGCCAAGATCGAGTTCCTCACCCGCGAGGACCCGCGCGCGCTGGAGCTGATCCGGCACGACGCCGCGCATGTGCTGGCCGAAGCCGTGCAGACGCTGTGGCCGGGCACGCAGGTCACCATCGGGCCGGTGATCGAGAACGGCTTCTATTACGACTTCTTCCGCAACCAGCCGTTCACGCCGGAGGACTTCGCCGCCATCGAGAAGAAGATGCGCGAGATCATCGCGCGCGACAAACCCTTCACCAAGGAGGTGTGGTCGCGCGACGAGGCCAAGCAGCGTGTTCCGCGACAAGGGCGAGCTGTTCAAGGTCGAGCTGGTCGACGCCATCCCGGAAGACCAGCAGATCAAGATCTACAAGCAGGGCGACTGGTTCGACCTCTGCCGCGGCCCGCACATGACCTCGACCGGCAAGGTCGGCAACGCCTTCAAGCTGATGAAGGTCGCGGGCGCCTATTGGCGCGGCGATTCCAACCGCGAAATGCTCTCGCGCATCTACGGCACCGCCTTCGCCAAGCAGGAGGAGCTCGACGCCTATCTCAAGCAGATCGAGGAGGCGGAGAAGCGCGACCACCGCAAGCTCGGCCGCGAGATGGATCTGTTCCACTTCCAGGAGGAAGCGCCGGGCTCGGTGTTCTGGCATCCGAAGGGCTGGACGCTGTTCCAGACGCTGGAGAACTACATCCGCCGCCGCGCAGGCCGACGCCGGCTATGTCGAGGTCAACTCGCCGCAGCTCATGGACTCTCGCTCGTGGGTCGCCTCCGGCCACATGGCGACCTTTCGCGAGAGCGATGTTCCTGACCGAGCACGCGCGACGAGGACGAGCGCACCTTCGTCATCAAGCCGATGAACTGCCCGGGCCACATCCAGATCTTCAAGAACGGGCTCAAGTCCTACCGCGATCTGCCGTTCAAGCTCGCCGAGTTCGGCAAGGTGCACCGCTTCGAGCCGTCGGCGCGCTGCACGGGCTGATGCGCGTGCGCGCCTTCACCCAGGACGACGCGCACGTCTTCATCACCGAGGAGCAGATCGCCGACGAGGCGCTCGCGATCAACGACCTGATCCTGTCGATCTACGAGGATTTCGGCTTCTCCGACGTGACGCATCAAGTTCTCCGACCGGCCGGAGAAGCGCATCGGCGACGATGCGGTGTGGGACAAGGCCGAGGCCGCGCTGATGGCAGGCGCTCAAAGCCTCCGGCCGGCCGTGGACGCTCAACAAGGGCGAAGGCGCGTTCTACGGGCCCAAGCTCGAATACGTGCTGCGCGACGCCATCGGCCGCGACTGGCAGTGCGGCACCGTGCAGGTCGATCTCAACATGCCGGGCCGGCTCGGCGCCTTCTACATCGACGAGCACTCCAACAAGGTGACGCCGGTGATGCTGCACCGCGCGATGTTCGGCTCGCTCGAGCGCTTCACCGGCATCCTGATCGAGCACTATGCCGGCCACCTGCCGCTCTGGCTGTCGCCGCTGCAGGCGGTCGTCGCCACCATCACCGCGGACGCCGACGACTATGCGCGCGAGGTGATCGCCGCGGCGCAGCGCGCGGGGCTGCGGGTCGAAGGCGACCTGCGCAACGAGAAGATCAACTACAAGGTGCGCGAGCACTCGCTCGCCAAGGTGCCGGCGCTGCTCGTGGTCGGCACGAAGGAAGCGGCCGAGCGCACGGTCTCGATCCGCCGCCTCGGCAAGGAGGGCCAGCAGCGTGCTGCCGCTCGACGCCGCGCTCGCGGCGCTCGCCGACGAGGCGGTGGCGCCGGACGTGCTCCGCATGAACAAGCAGGCGGCGTGAGCGGCCCTCTGCGCGACCGATGAGGCCGCTGCACGTGACGCGCGCTAATGGCATCGATCTCCCGCCGGTCCTGTAAATAACAGGAGAAATACAGGGAGCGGGCGACCGGTCCGCTGTCCCCTGCTCCTCCGGGAACGGCTCGGCCTGCCAAAATCCGCACCTTTGCTCCCCGGCGCCAATAAAAAACCCGGTGCGGTCTGCCCGGGCATCATGCGCCTCGTCATGCGCACCTTTGGATCGTGTCCAGACCATAGCCGAGTCTCGTAACGTTGTCAACCACAAAATGAGGTCGGTCTTGCCCACGATACGCGCCGGACATTTCAGCAATTCCGGTTCCGCCGGGAGCGTGGCTTGCCCGCGCGATGCGCGCTGGTCGCAGTCCCAGCGCAACAGCGGCTTGGCCGGCGGGTTCGGCTCGCATGAAGCGGTCGAGCGGCGACGGCTCGAAGCGGTAGCGCTCGCGGCCGGGCTGATCGCTCGGCGGCACGAGCGGGGCTGCATAGGTCGCGGACGTGAGCACGAGCAGAAGAATGACCGCGATGGGAGGGCACAAAGCCATTGATACCCGGAGCGCGCCGACGATGGCGGTGCGGAGGCGACGGCTCAGCGCGCGATGACCTCGACCTCGCGGTCGACGCCGTTGACCACCCGGAAGTCGCCCTCGTAGGTCTTGTTGTCGTTGCGGGCGACCGCGCGGTACTCGCCTTCGGCCAGGATCACGCGCGGGAAGGCGCCGATCGATTCCTTGATCACGTCGCCGCCGGGCGTGAGCACCGACCACTGGGTATTGGCGCGCGCTTCGCCGCCGCGCTCGTTCACCAGCTTGAGCGTGATGATCGCGGCGCGATGGTTGACCGTCGTATCGGTGAGCTTGCCGACCTGCACGCGAATGTCGGAGCGCACCGTCGAGTTGGCGTCGCCGTAGTTCGAGACGATGTGATAGGTGCCCTCCGGCACGAGCACCACGTCGCCGGTCATGATGGCGGTGGCGATCGGCCGCTTGTCGCCCGGCTCGAACTGGCTGCCCTTGTAGAGCTCGAACGAAATTTGCCCGGCGGGATGCGCGCGTCGCCGACCCGGCCCTCGATGCGCAGTCCGCCGGCCGGAATTTCGAACACGTCCTTCGCCGTTTCGCCGCGCACGCTGCACGGCCTTGGTCGCGTTCGCGAGACCGAAGCCGACACTGATCACGTAGGCGCCGGGCGGCAGCGCGAAGGTCGGCGCCGGCGCCCTTGTCCTCCTTGACCAGGCGGGGAACGCCGTTCTGCTCGGTGCCGATAGACCCGCCAATGCAAGCCGCCGTTGATCGGCGGCAGATCGCGGCCGAAGCGCGCGCTGACCGCGAGCGACCCCTGTCCGGCGGCAGCGCCGGATCGCCGTGCGGCGCGCAGCACTGCGCGCCCGGGTTAGCGGCCGGCGGCAGCGACTGCAGCATCGGCCCTTTGGCGGCCGCTGGCGGAGCAGAATTGCCGCTGGGCGGAGCAAGGCTCTGGCGCCGGGCCGGGCGCGACCGACGGGCACGTCGTCCGGCGGCCGCAGCGTGAAGATCGGCTGCGCATTGACAAATACTGCGCGCTGGCTGCGACGGGCCACGCCGCCAGCCACAAGCCGACGGCCAAAACGAGTTGGCCCCCTGTCCGCGCTCGTCCCCGCGATCCTCATGGCGGGGTTTTCGACCGAAATCGCGGCAAATTCAAGCCGCCGGGACGCGGTTTGTCACCACTGCTCGGCATATGCTAGCGCAGCCACACGCACGATTGGGCGCCCCACCGACCGATGCCCGATGCCCGACGCTCTCGAACTGCTCAAGACCAGCCGCTCCATCAAGCCGGATCGAGCTTGCCGAGCCCAGCCCCATCGGCCGCCGAGATCGAGACGCTTGCTGACGGTCGCCTCGCGCGTGCCCGACCATGGCAAGCTCGTGCCCTGGCGCTTCATCGTCTTCGAGGGCGACGCGCGGCTTGCGGCCGGCGAGGCCATCGTCGCGGCGTTCCGCGCCAAGTACCCGGACGCCAAGCCCGAGCAGATCGAGCTCGAGCGCACCGCGTCTTGCGCGCGCGCCGCTGGTCATCGCGGTGGTGAGCCGCGCCGGCCCGCACGTGAAGATCCCGGAATGGGAGCAGGTGCTGTCCGCCGGCGCCGCCGCCATGAGCCTCGTGCTCGCCGCCCACGCGCTCGGCTATGCGCGCCAACTGGATCACCGAGTGGTACGCCTACGACCGCGGCGTGCTCGACGCGCTCGGCCTCAGCGACAACGAGCGCATCGCGGGCTTCGTCCATATCGGGCCGAGCCCGCCCGAAGACCGGCCCGCCACCGACTCGACCAGATCGCGACCCGCTTCACCCGCCGATAACGCGCTTGCGCGACCGCACGGCTCAGAGCGCTCCAGGTCACCATGTTCTACGACACCGCGCAAGAACGACCACGGCCTGCCGCGCGATCCCTTCAAGGCGATCGTCGCGCCCCGGCCGATCGGCTGGATCACCTCGATGAGCGCGAACGGCGAGATCAATCTCGCGCCCTACTCGTTCTTCAACGCGGTTTCCGACGCTCCGCCGATCGTGCTGTTCTCCAGCGAAGGGCCCAAGGACTCGCTCGTCTTCGTCGAAGAGACCAGGGAGTTCGTCTGCAATCTCGCCACCTTCGACCTGCGCGACGCCGTGGTCGAGACCTCGGCGCAGTTTCCGCGCGGCGTGAACGAGATGGAGCAATCGGGGCTTGCCGCGGCCCCTGTCGCGCTGGTGCGGCCGCCGCGCGTCGCCGCCTCGCCCTGCGCGCTCGAATGCAAGCTCTTGCAGATCATCGATCTCAAGGATCTCGACGGCAAGCCGGCCGACCGCTATCGTCGTGCTCGGACAGGTGGTCGGCATCCACATCGACGACCGCTTCATCAAGGACGGCCGCGCTCGACACCGCGGCGATGCAGCCGATCGCGCGCTGCGGTTACGCCGACTACGCCGTCGTCGACAAGGTGTTCGCGATTGCGCGGCCCACCGCGGCACGCAGGACCGCCGCCGGATAACGGACGCACCACGCCGCGCAGAACGCTGCGCTGGCGGCGTCCGTCCTCTATCGCCTGATATGCGCGTTCAGGCCGTTTGGATGTAGTCGCGCAGCGCGGCGGATTCCTGCTCGATCTCCTGGAGCCGGTGCTTGACCACGTCGCCGATCGACACCACGCCGATCACCTGTTCGTCCTCGATCACCGGCAGGTGGCGGAACTTGCCCGTGGTCATCAGCTCCATCAGAACGCCCGACGGTATCCGACTGGCTGCAGGTGACGACCTTGCGCGTCATGACCTGCGCCAGCGGCTGCGAGGCACGCTCGGCGCCGCGCTCGGCCAGCACGCGCACGATGTCGCGCTCTGACAGAATACCGATGACCCGGCGATCCGGGCCGAGCACCAGCAGCGCGCCGATCTTGTGCTCGGCAAGCGTCTTGACGGCGCTGTCGAGGGTTGCCGTGGGCTCGATCGGAAACGATATTGCCGCCCTTGGCGGCGAGAATGACTTTCACGATCATGGGTCGCCTCCCTTGACCGGCATTGCTCCAGCGCGGAGGGCCGGACAAATCTTGGTAGTGTTCGTGTTGTCCCGCGTTCCGTCGCGGCAGCTGCGCATGCGACCCGTGCACGAGTGCGCTGACCTGTGCCCGCAAGAGCAGGCGGCTCGGCATTGCAACATCGCAATCGACCGCGACCGAGCACGGCTCTGGATTGAATGTAAGACGATCGATTGCCGACGCCAACCCCGAAAGTCGCGCATCGTGCGCATGCAGCGCGCGCGGCGCCGACGGTTAATGGACACCTGACGTCGGACCCGGCCCTTCGTCGCTGACCGGCCCGGTTGCCATCGGAACGGGATCGAACGCGGCGAACGCAACAGAGTCCGGCCACAGAATCCACCAATATGGGCCTGCCAGGCGATCGCCTGATCGACGCCCGCCGCGCCGATGGAAAACACGCCGAACAAGATATTGACGCCGAACCACACCAGCAGGAACGCAAGCACGCGCGGATCGCGAAGGCTCGCGGCAAGCGGCGCCGCCGGCACCCGGCAAGCCGCTTCGCGATCCCGCCACATCCCCAGCGGACCGCCACGCTGGAACGCAAACCGCATCGCCGCCGCCATCGCTCCGGAAATCGCGGCCGAGGCGCCCACCATCGGCAGCAATTCGCCGAAATGGGTGGCGAGGTGGACGGCGGCGCCGGCGGCGGCCGTCGCAGCCATGAACGCTCCAGAATCGCAGGGGACCGAATCGCTGCGCCACCGGCGAGCCGAAAGCCAGGAACCACACGGCGTTGAAGATCAGGTGGCTGAGATCGGCGTGGATGAACGCATAGGTGACGAACGTCCAGATGTCGGCCGCCCAGCCTCCCGGCCAGACGATGTCGGGCAGCACGCTGGCGTCGTAGCGCGCGGGTATGAAGGCAAACAGCAGCAGGAACTCGGTCGTCTGCTCCGGCGTCAGCACCAACGACAGCAGGGCGTGAACGAGCCCGAGCAGCGACCAGCAGCGCAACCACGATCGCGGGCACGTTGAGCATTCGTTCCCGGCGCGGCTCATCGAGCATGGTTGCGCTGATCCGGTTGAAGCGTCTGGTTGAAGGGATGGGGTCGAAGCGATCCGTCGCGCTCACATAGGATGCCGCACGCGTTCGGGCAAGCGAAGGGCTTCACGATGGCGCCATAATCCGGCTCTGGCGGCCTTTGTCGAAGACAGCGTCACCGCCAGGTAAACGCAGAGGTGCCTCGCACGCCGCGCGCCGCGGCCTGATCCACGCCCGTCGCGCTCCTGACTGCCCGCGAACGTCCGCCGGGTGCGGCCCGTCGACGTTAACGATGGCGGCGCAAGCGGGCGGCGGAGTCATTCCGCGGGCGTTCGGGACGGTTAATGGCGAACTTTGATTCAAATTGTAGTATTTCGGATTTTAGATAAATACGCTTTGAATGATCATAGTATTCGCGGCGCTGTTTACTTGCCTTGTCCTCAAAATGACTTTGCCAGATTAGCGGCGGTTCAAATCGTTTGTGAAATGTGGCCTCAAGAACAGGGAGCGGCCACAAAATGAAATGGGACCCTACCAACATCCTGCGAGCGGCATGCGCGGCAGGCGCGCTGGCCGCGACACTGGCGGCTGACGCCGGCCAGTGCCGCAAGCGACCGCGCGCTCTTCATCTCGCTCGGCTCTTCGGCGCGGGCGCCGGTCGGCTGGTCCGAGTTCTGCGCCGAATACGCGCCGGAATGCGAGACCAAGGCTGTCGGATGCGCGCGACGTCCTGCTGACGGCGAAAGCTTGGAAGGACCTCGTGCGGATCAACGATCTGGTCAACGACAAGATCAAGCCCGTCACCGACCTCGAGCATTGGGGTGTGGCCGAACGCTGGAATTATCCCGACGACGGTTATGGCGACTGCGAGGACTATGTCCTGCTCAAGCGCCGGATGCTGATGCAAGCCGGATGGCCGCGCCAGGCCCTGCTCATCACCGTCGTGCGCGACAAGCAAGGCGACGGCCATGCCGTTCTCACGGTGAAGACCGACAAGGGCGAGTTCATCCTCGACAACCAGAATGAGCAGGTCTTGCTCTGGTCGGAAACCGGCTATCGTTTCGTGAAGCGCCAGTCGCAGACCGACCCCAACGCATGGATCGCGCTCGGCGACACGCGCCCGGCCGCCGCCACCGCCACGTCACGCTGATGGCCCTCCCACCGGGATTGCGCAAAGCCGATCATCCCCACGCCACCCCTGATCGGATTTGCAGCGGCCGGCCCCCTCCCGGGGACCGGCCGCCGGTCTTTCGTTGTTGAGGTGGGGAGGCGGTCGAGCGGCGTCGGACGTGCGTTCATCTCCTCGCCGGAGCGCAGGGTTTCATCCGACGCGCTTGAGTCCTTTCGCGTATTGCTGCCAGCGCCGCACGTAGATGTCGGCGCCGCGGGCGATCGCTTCCTCGCCTTGTCGTCGAGCGTGCGGACCGCGCGCGCGGGCGCGCCGACGATCAGCGAATTGTCCGCGGAACTCCTTGCCCTCGGTGACCAGCGCGCCGGCGCCGACGAGGCAGTTGCGCCCGATCTTGGCGCCGTTGAGCACGATGGCGCCCATGCCGATCAGGCTGTTCGACCCGATGCTGCAGCCGTGCAGGACCACGTTATGGCCGATGACGCAATTGTCGGCCGATGGACGATGGGAAAGCCCGGGTCGGTGTGCAGCGTCGCGTTGTCCTGGATTTGCGAGCGCTCGCCGAGTTCGATCCATTCGTTGTCGCCGCGCAGCACCGAGCCGAACCAGACGCTGGCGTCGGCCTTGAGCCGCACGCGCCCGATCACGACCGCGGTGTCCGCAATCCAGTAGCGACCGTCGGCCGGAAATTCCGGGGTTTCGCCATCAAGCTCGAAGATTGCCATTCACGCCCTCCTCCGCGCGCGCTCGGGCCGATGGATGGCGGGTCACCGCGGATGGCGTCGGCGTCGGCCAGGGTCGAACATGTGAGCGCCGACGCTCGAAACCGGTCAGGTGAAAGTGCGCCAATCCAACGACTTGGGGCGCGACCCTGCCACGGCGCACGAGGCTTGGCGAGGCGAGTGTTCAGCCGACCGTAGAATGCCGAACGCCCTCAGTCCCATCAACACCACCGTGGCGGAGACCAGGCTCCAGCAACCGGCGGCCGCAAACGCGACCGCAAGCGCCAACACATACCGTTTTGCTGACAAGACACGCACCCCTCTTATCCCCACCCATCATTGGCAGGACACGCAGCGGCGCGCCACAGCATCCTTAACTAAGGGTTAATTTCACCGGCAGGCGCGCCGCGCTGCGGCAGGGTCGAGCGTTTCGTTGCCGCCGCCTGATTCCCGCCACGTCCACATGCGCTCTGATTCCCGCCGCCCGGTCCTGACTTCTGATCCGCCTTCACCCATACTGACGATTGATTCGCGGGACTGAAACGCCATGACTGCTGCGCAGGTCGCCGGAACGCGAAGCCCGCGCTCCCCTCGCCCCCGGCGCGGGAGCCATCGGCTGCTCTGGCTGCCGCTCCTTGTGTTCGCTGGCGGTCGCATCGATGGCCTTCATCTATGTGGTCTATGTGCTGTGGCCGCGGTGGCCGGGACCGCCGGTCGGCGCCGACGCGCCGGCGCTGCCGATCACGATCGCAGGCGTCACCTTCAACGTGCCTCCGGCCGCCATCCGCGTGCCGGTGCAGCGCCGCCCCGGCGCGCAGGAGCGTCTCGACCTCGCCTTCCTGTGGCCCTCGCTCGAGCCGCCGGACGTGAACGCGAAGCCGCAGCCGGCATCCACCGCGGCAGCGGCACCGCCGCAGATTGTCGGACGCGTGTTCATGACCATCTCGGCCGCCGGCAACACGCTCGCACCGGCTCGAGCGCATGGCGAGCATCTATCCGCGTTATGCCGTCGCCGAAGCCGTGCCGGGCCCGGACGGACTGGCCGTGCTGGCGTTCCGCGAGGGCACTCCCTATCAGGGCGAGGATCTGATCTACGACGCTGCCGGCGCCGGGGTTTCTGGTGCGCTGCAGCCGCAGCGCCGCGGGTCCCACGCCCGGCATATGCCTGTACGAGCAACGGATCGAAACCGCCGATGTGGTGGTGCGCTTCCCGCGCGATTGGCTCGAGGATTGGCGCACGGTCGCCGGCACCATCGATCGGCTGATCGCGCGCCTGCGTCCGCGCACGGATGATGCGCGGCGCAGAACGCCGCCCTGCGCGCTATCCCTTCAGCAGGCCGGGCTCGTCCAGATCGAGTGCGAGGATCGGCAGTTCGAAATAGGACGAGCGGGCGTCCTTCTCGTCGAAGAACAGGACGCCGATATATTCCTCGCCCACATAGACCTCAGCCGAGTCCTTTTCTTGAGCCGCGGCACCACGCGGATGCGCTCGTTGTCGAACTTGCGCTTGAGGTAGGCGTCGAGCTTCTTGATGTCGGGGGCCGTGGTGGTCGCGTCGCCCAAGGTGATCTTCATTTCGAAATTGTAGGAACGCTCGTCGTCCTCTTCGTCTTCGTCGAGGACGAGGGCGCCGATGGCGCTCCTCGCCGACGAAGACGTCGGCGGAATCGGCTTTCTTCGGCACCACGCGGATGCGCGGATTGCCGAACAGCCGCTTGAGATAGGCGTCGAGCTTCCTGACTTCCTGAACGTCCACCGGTCGCGCTCCCTGCCTGTCAGACGTCGCCGTCTTGGAACAAATGGTCCATGGTGCGCGACGGCTCGGCGCAGCCGGCCTCGCCGATGACCTTCGCCGGCACGCCGGCCACCGTGGTGTTGTGCGGCACCGGCTTGAGCACGACCGAGCCGGCGGCGATGCGCGCGCAATGGCCGATCTCGATATTGCCGAGGATCTTGGCGCCCGCCCCGATCAATCACGCCGCGGCGGATCTTCGGATGGCGATCCCCGTCCTCCTTGCCGGTGCCGCCGAGCGTGACGTCCATGCAGGATCGAGACGTCGTCCTCGATGACCGCGGTCTCGCCGACCACGAGGCCGGTGGCGTGATCGAGGAAGATGCCGCGCCCGATGCTCGCCGCCGGATTGATGTCGGTCTGGAACACCGCCGACGAGCGGCTCTGCAGGTAATAGGCGAAATCCTTGCGGCCCTTGCTCCACAGCCAATGCGCCAGACGATGGGTCTGGATCGCATGGAAGCCCTTGAAGTAGAGCACCGGCTCGAGGAAGCGGTTGGTGGCGGGATCGCGGTCGACCGTCGCCACGATATCGGCGCGGAACGCATCGCCGATCGCAGGCTCGTCGTTCGAGCGCGTCGGCATAGGCCTGGCGGATCAGTTCGGCCGAGACTTGCGGACTGATCGAGACGCTCGGCGACGCGGTGAACGACCGCCGCCTCCAGCGTGTCGTGATGCAGGATGGTCGAATAGATGAAAGTCGCGAGCTCGGGCTCGCGCCTTGCGATCTCCTCGGCCTCGCGGCGGATTCGCGTCCAGACCGGGTCTACCTTCTCCAGTCCTCCGGCTCTCACCTGCTGCTGGGCCATGATCGTCTCCACACGCTCCGTCACCCGCGCGAGCTTAGCATATTCGGCCCTGCGATGGACCATACCTCAAAATAGGCCTGTTCACGGGAAGGTGCGTTGCCCGCCGCGCTGACGGCAAACAGAAGAGCCCGCCGGTTCGGCGGGCTCGCACAAGCTTTACTCATCTGGCGAGCATGCCAGCTCTCGACCCGTCCAAACCCAGACGTTGCGCTGCCGGCGTCCGGCATCGAGTTCGCGGCTAAGCATCTGACGTGTCCCGGGCGCTGCGCAGCATGGAGCGAAGCGGAATGATGCGCATATCAGACCAGGCAGCTCCTGACTATCACCCGCCTTCGCGACGGTCCCGGACCAGCGGTGCACCGCTTCGCTATCGCTCGCGCTGCACCGCATCCGGGACACGTGCACCTTATCTTAGCGCCTATGGGTTCAAGCCCGCGGGTGACGCCAGAGTGGTACGCAGAACTGAGTCAATGCGAACGGAAGCGCTGTGGATATCTCGAAACTACGATTCGCGCTGGTCCCTCGTCGGCGCGCCCACCGCCGACGCAACACCCAGGGCCCACGACCACATTGCGATATATAAAAGGATTGGCATGGCAGTTCCTCGAGATCAAAGACACCGAGAGAACTTTTCAGGCGGGCACTGGTTCGCACGTGCGGCGCTCGCCGGCGCGGGTTTTTTCGCGTTGTAGGCGGAACTTTGGGTCGCATGGCGTTACGCCCTTGCGTTCGAAACGTCTGAGGCGAATCCGCAAGGAAGCGCAGCACGCCGTCCTTGAATACCTTGTCTCCCACCGCGAGCATGTGATCCCGACCCGGGATGTCGAGCGCGCGGCCTGCCGGCAGCAGAGCCGCGAGCTCGTGCGCGGAGCCCGCAACCGTGTCCTTGCTGCCGACCGCCACCAGCACCGGCGCGCGGATCGCCGCGACCTGATCGCGCGTCAAGGTCTGACGCGAACCGCGAATGCACGCCGCGAGCGCCTTCAGGTCGGATTTGGTCTGCTCGGCGAAAGCGCGAAACGTGCGTCCCATGGGATCGTGAACATCCGCGAGCGATGGCGCCTCGAGCGCCTCCGCGATGCTCTCGGGCAATCCGACTCCGTCGACCAGATGGATGCCCAAGCCGCCCAGCACCACCCGGCGCACGCGCTGCGGATGCGCGAGCGCAAGGAATGCGGTGATGCGCGCGCCCATGGAATAGCCCATCACGTCGGCGCGGCCGAGATCGAGATGATCGAGCAGCGCCCGCACGTCCTCCGCCATCACGGCGCTGTGATACGCGGCCGGATCGTAGAGCTTGCTCGAACGCGCCGTGCCCGCGATTGTCGAGCGCGATCACGCGTCGGCCGGCTCTCGTCAGTGTCGCCACCCAGCCGGGATAGACCCAGTTGACTTGCGCCGTCGAGGCAAAGCCGTGCACCAGCACGACCGGCGTCGCCCTTCCCTTCGTCGAAAAACGCGATGTCGACGCCGTCGTGGGAAAAGCGCTGCATGTCGTTCCGATAGCGCGAAGGCTGGTTGCTGGGATCGTGACGCGGTGACAGGAGGACTATGAGTTCCTGGCGCCACCGCTCGCAGCGCGAGGAAACGGGATGGCGGTGCGTGCGATCGGTTCGGCAGGCGTGGGACTGCGTTCCGGCGCCAAGGCCGGCGCGCGGGAAAGCAATGACCGTCGGCGCTTCTGCGGTCGGCGATACCGCACCTTGTTCGCGCTCGCGCCGTCCGGCCTGTTCGCGCGCCTGGCGTTCGCGCGCGCGGCGCAGCCTGCGGCGGGCGCAATAGCGCTCGGTGGTGCGTTCGGTCATCCGTTTGAGCGCCGATACCAGACCGAAGGCCGTGACGAGCGCCCACAACATCCAGTTCGCGAGATTGAACGCGCCGACCGTGAGCACGATGGCGCCGCGGCCCGCGAGCTTGAGGATCGCGCGGGTCTTGCCGCCCTTGGCGGCGGCGAGACGCGCGATCCGCGACATGTCGCGCGGCCCCTCGGCGAGCTTCAGTCCATCGAGCGCCGCTTGCGTTCCGGCGCGGGTCTGTACCCGGCCCACGTCGCCGACGAGGCGCACCAGGTCCTGCGCCTTCTCGACCTTGACCGCCTCGCGCGCGGCCCGCACCGCGGCCGCGGGCTGGGTAATGCTGGCACCCCTGAGGGCGCTCCGAAGCGACGTCCAATCGATCACCTCGCGCACGGAGCGATTGATCCAGGCAGCCATCTGGCCGCCGATCCGGCCGGTCTTGCGCGCGGCCTTGACCACCGTCATTCCCACCCGCGCGGGCACCGCCGCACCGAGCGTGGCATAGGTTCCCGCGGTGATCGCCAGTCCGACGCAGGCCAATCCGAGGATCAACTCGTCGGCCTGTTGGCCGGTGGCAAACCGTGTCCCTTCCCGCACCGCATCGCGGATATCGCCGAATACGAACAGATCTCCGAGCGCCGTTCCGGCGAGCCCCGACAGGTCCTCGGGCTCACCGGTGATGAGGCCGCGCGTGAAGCTCTCGACCGAGCGCGCGGCGGTCGCGGCGGCGGCATTCGCCGTGTCGACCTTGGCCGCCAGCGCAGCATCGACCGGGACATTCCGATCGCGGGCGAGATCGAGGAAGCTCTTGGCCAGGTCGGCATCGTTGACGGCAAGCGCGTCCTCGATCTCGCGCGCGGCGACCGTGGCGTCGAACGAGCGCGCGACGGCATGATCGGCGAGCGCCACCGGATCGTCCTGGGAGGACAGCAGCAATCCCGCCTCGAAGGCACGGGGCGCAAGCGTGAGCGTGGCGATCGCCAAGGCAACCGCCACGGCCAGCGGCACCGCGATCCGCGCTCCGGTCATGGGACTCGCCTCCTGCATCCCACCAATCTCGTCAGCCGTCGCTTGCGCCGACAAGATGCCGGCCGGGAAAATCAGCAGATTTGCCGCCACTCGGCCTTGGGCCGGCGCGCGGAATGTCCGAAAACCCATTGTCCGTCCGCAGATTAGCACGGTTTGTTCTAGCCAGCGCCGGCGCGGATGGCTATGGTCCGCCGCGCTCGCCGCCAGCTTGTTTCGACGCGGGGCGGCGCAGCGATCAGCGGCGATGCGTGTTCTGGCGCGCTCCAGCGCTGCGGCAGCGCACCAGAGCGGACGGACAGCATGGCGGACAGGGTCGTTCCTCACTTCCACAACACGCCCGGCGTCGCGGTGATCGAGATCGGCGCGCGCGAGTTCATGTGCGAGGGCGAGGTGGCGCCGTTCGATCATCCCCACGTCTACCTCGACATGGGCGACGCCACCGAGATCATCTGCCCCTATTGCTCCACGCTGTTCCGCCACGATCCCAGCCTCGACCCCATGCGGCGCGACCGGCCGAGTGCGCGCTGGCGGATGGGATGACCGCCTAGTCGTTCGGCCGCACGAGCGGTGTAGTTCCTCTCCGTTGCGGGCATGGTCTGGTGAGTGAGCTTCAGTATTCGCAGACACAGCTCGTCAGGCAAGTGGCCCCCTCATCCCGAGGAGTTCAGACCGAACGTGCCGCTGCACTGATTCGACTTCGAGGATCAAGCACTAACCTCGGTCCGGCGAAGGAGGCGTCGATCGTGACGTCCTCGCGCAGCGTCATCATCGCCGGCGCGGGCATCGGCGGCCTGACGGCGGCGCTGGCGCTCGCGCAGCGCGGATTCCGCCGTCGCCGTGTTCGACCAGGCGCAACGCCTGGAAGAGGCCGGCGCCGGCCTGCAGCTTTCGCCCAATGCCTCGCGCGTTCTGCTCGCGCTCGGCCTCGGCCCGCGGTTGCAGCCCCACGTGGTCGCTCCGGAGGAGCTTCGGGTCAGGACGCGAAGACCGGCGCGGGTGCTGGCGCGGGCGCCGTTCGGCGCGACCGCGGCCGAGCGCTACGACGCGCCCTATTGGGTCATCCATCGCGGCGACCTGCAAACCGTGCTGCTGGATGCGGTGCGCGCGCATCCCGATATCGCGCTGCACGCTCGGCACTCGGGTCGACGACTTCGCGCATGACGGCAACGGCGTCACGATCTCGGCCGCGCTCCGCGCAGCCCGTTCGGAGGAACGCGGCGTCGCGCTGATCGCAGCCGACGGGCTGTGGTCGAGCCTGCGCGGGCGCCTCGGCGACCGGACAGCGCCGCGCTTCGCACGCCACACCGCCTGGCGCGCGCTTGTCCCGGCCGACGCGGTGACCGCCGATCAGCGCGCGCCGGCGATCGATCTGTGGTTGGGGCAGCAACGCCCACCTGGTGCACTATCCCGTGCGGAGCGGCGCCCTCATCAATATCGTTGCCATCATCCGCGACGATTGGCGCGAGCCCGGCTGGAGCGCGCCCGGCGAGCGCGCCGACATCCTCGCCCGATATCCCGGCGAGCATGGTCACCGGCGGCGCGCGCCGTGCTGGCGCGCGCCGCGGCAGTGGTGCAAATGGGCGCTCTACGACCGCGCGCCGCTTGCGCACTGGGGCAAGGGGCCGGTGACATTGCTGGGCGACGCGGCCCATCCGATGCTGCCCTATCTCGCCCAGGGCGCCGCCATGGCGATCGAGGACGCGGCGGTGCTGGCGCAACGATTGGCGGATACGCCGGACGATCCGGCCGGGGCCATGCGCCGCTACGAGCAGCAGCGGCAGCGGCGCACCGCGCGCACCCAGCGCGCCGCGCGCCGCAATGGCGCGATCTATCACATGGGCGGGCCGGCGGCCTTTCTGCGCACGCTCGCGCTGCGCGGCCATGGGCGGCGAGCGGCTCCTCACCGGCTACGATTGGCTCTATGGCTGGAAAGCCGGCCTGACGCGTAGGAGTGCAGTCCACCATGCCGGTATTCCCAACGACGATCGCGGGCAGCCTGCCGAAACCTGCCTGGCTCGCCGAGCCGAACAAATTATGGGCGCCGTGGCGCGCTCGCCGGCGCCGAGCTCGACGACGGCCAAGCGCGACGCCACGCTGCTCGCGCTCAAGCTGCAGGAGGATTGCGGCATCGACGTCGTCACCGACGGCGAGCAGTCGCGCCAGCATTTCGTGCACGGCTTTCTCGAGTTCGTCGACGGCATCGATTTCGCCGCGCAAGGTCGAGATCGGGCATCCGCGCCGACCGCTACAAGGCGATGGTGCCGACGGTGACCGGCGCGCTGCGGCTCAAGGGCCGCGTGCACGCGCGCGAGGCGCGGCTCGCGCGCGCCACACCGCGCGCAAGCTCAAGTTCACGCTGCCGGGGCCGATGACCATCGTCGACACCATCGCGGACGCGCCACTACGGCGACCGCGTGAAGATGGCGATGGCGTTCGCCGAGCCTGCTCAACGCCGAGGCGCGCGCGCTCGCAGGCCGACGGCGTCGACGTCATCCAGTTCGACGAGCCGGCGTTCAACGTCTACATGCGCGAGGTCGAGGACTGGGGCATCGAGGCGCTGCACCGCGCGATCGAGGGCCTGACCTGCACCACCGCCGTCCACATCTGCTACGGCTACGGCATCAAGGCCAATATCGACTGGAAGGCGACGCTCGGCAGCGAATGGCGGCAATACGAGGAGATCTTTCCGGCGCTGGCCAGCAGCCGCATCGACCAGGTCTCGGTCGAGTGCCGCAATTCGCGCGTGCCGATTGAGCCTGTTGAAGCTGCTCGACGGCAAGGACGTGCAGGTCGGCGTCATCGACGTCGCGAGCGACGAGATCGAGACGCCCGAGCGAGGTCGCGGCCGTGATCGGCGAGGCGGCGAAATACGTCGCCAAGGAGCAGCATCATCGCCGGCACCAATTGCGGCATGGCGCCGATGCGGCGCGACATTGCGCTCGGCAAGCTCGAAGCACTGGGCAAGGGCGCGCGGTTGGCGAGGAAGAATTTCGGTTGAAGGTTCGCTGGCTGCCGGCCGTCGCCGCGGCCGGCTACTTCTTCGCCGGGCAGTTCTTGGAACGCGCGGTCGCATCCGAGCACCTTGACTTCTTCCGTGGCCGGAAACGTAATCGGTCTTGTAGGCGATCACGTTCACGATCGCGCCGCCGGTGCTTTGCTCCGCCTTATCCATAAGCATCTTCAGGTTCTGCGCGCGCTGGGCCTGGGCGTCGCGCAACGCGGCTGATTTGCTCGCAGCTGTGGTACTGATACTGGCCGGGATCGGCAAACACGGTAAAGGGGTTGTTGTCGCCGGTGAACGACGAGCATGCACTCAAAAACCCCGCCGCGATGCAGGCAAGCGATGGTGCGACGCGCATGGGCCGGTCTCGGCGATCCTGTTGTGCATGGCGGGCAGCGAGTTCCGCCGCCGATACCTTCGCACGAAATTCGTAGATATTCACGTCCCGAGCTTGCCGTCTATGGCGGCGGAATATGCCTTAATCGTGGTGCAGGCGCCGGCATCAGCGCTGTGTCCGATTCCGAAGTTCGGATCGTTCGATGCGGCAAGCTCGTTTGCGAACTTCGGAGGATCGAAGGACACTAGACGACTATTCTTATTGATCCTAGTGTGGCTTTGGTTCAGAGTCCGCATTTCCGGACTCGGCCGCAAGAATGATGCGGACTACGAAAAGCATTTTGTCCTTGATTTATTGATTAGGATGGCTGCGATGTCGCATCCTTGTCGCGCGCTCCGACGTTCGCATCTACCAACACCGACGTATTTACAGTTCCAGCGGGAGACCGCACCATGTCTGTGCACAAACGAACCTGGAAAGCCCAGACGCGGGTCGGGAGGCATGAACAGGTCATTGCGATCCGGCCTTCCACGGCGATAGCACCTCTCAGACCTTTGCTAAGAAGCGCGATGATACCGATGCCATGCGCGCCAGCCATTGTCGGCACTTTCCGCGTCCCGCGCCGGGACTGCCGAGAGCAAAAGCGTCACCGTCGCAGGGCCGCCGAGCGTATGAACACGGAGGCTGCGGGCCGCCGAATTGGAACGGACGACGATCACGGCCTACCGGCAGCCATCGACCACCACATCACGCGATCCTGGGCGCGCTCGAAGCTCTCGCAGTTGACCGTCCCCCTGGTGCTGCAACTTCGAGGACTGCGCCAGACGGCCGCTTTCCCAGTGATGGTGCACAAACGGCGTCTCGGCGCTGCGCCGACGGCGCGTTGCAGGCTCGCCGTGGCGCAAACGTCGTCTACTCCATGCGCAACACCGCCGCTCGCCCGGTGTCGATGGCAACGGCAAGCTCGAAATGGGGATCGGCACATTCGACCCCCCAGGTGCGCGCCGTCGTCCTTAAGCTCCCCGCCGACGCTGCGCGCACTGGCGTCCGCTGCTCACCGATCTTGCCGAGGCTGCGCCTCGGAGCTGCGGCACCGTTGGCACGATCGCCTCGATCAAGCGCGCGTTTGACTAAAGTCGCCGGCGCGCCGATCGCTACGGCAGATCGGACGGCCGAAGTCAGGAAGCTGGGCGAGCGCGCGGTGCCGCTGCGCATGATGGTCGTCGCCATTGCGCGTGACCGTCGCCAGCCCAAGCAACAATCTGAATCTCGTTTTCCCGGATAGCGCAGCCCCAACACAGAGCACGAGGAACAGCATCGTCGAACACAGCTTGCATCCGGCGCAGATTTGCCGCCGGCGCGCCGGAATCAGCAGCGAAACAGCAAGCCGGTCGCCAAATATCCCCGGCTTCACCACTCGCTCCCGCCATTTCTGCACTCGTGGTGCCTCAGCCGGCGCGTCCTCGACGGCGGATTCGAGCTGCCGCTCAGGTCGGCGTTACGACGCGGCTTCGGCCACGCCTCGATTGACACCAGGCGCACTATAGCCCACCGATGTTACCGCAGCAACCGGCGACTTGCAGCTAGAGCAGTTTCGTGTGGCAGGATGTTTGGCTCGACCGCATCAGCCTGGCCAGCGTGATAAAGAGCCGCCCGAGACCCCGCCGAAGTGATAAAAGTCGCTATGGCGCTGGCTGCGCTCGACGGGATGAGGGCATAGACATGTTCCGAGCTGGCGGATGACGCACGAGCACTGGCTGATCTGGATCGCGGCCGCCATCGTTTTCATTCTGGCCTCTGGCGGCGATCGGCTACCTCCCAGCGCCCCCGAATGACACCTGACGCGAGCCGGGCGGGCAGGTCGATCGCCCCAATAGCTCATGGAATCGCGAACCAGGCGACGACATGATGATGATCAGCGGCAAAGGGCAGCGATCACGATGATCGCCCACAGCGTGACCCAGATTGCGAATGGCACGCGCTTTCGGTTGTATGTTCGGTCAGATCAAACGCGGGGAGGTTTGCTATCGTACAGCAAACCTCCCGAGCGAGGAGCCCGCATGTCGATCGGCAGCGGCGTGCCCATCGCGATCGAGCCGGGCCAGATCGTAACTCTCGCCGCGTTTGCTAATGGTAGGATTCTACCTTTTTCCTCACCGATATTTCGAGCTGCCGGCCGCGCGAGAGAACTCCGGCGCGCCGTTCACGAAGAACTCGCGCTGGTGCTACGACGATGGCGCTGATGCACGCCGCCGGGGCCGATCTCGCCGCAGCGCTCTGCAGGCGGCCGCAACCGCGCTGGAGGAAAGCCGTCGCGGCGCTCGGCCGAAGCGGCTGGACAGGCGAGCCAGTCGACGGCGGCCAATTCCATCGTCGGTGAGACGGACCGGATTTGCATGCGAGCTACTCTGTGCGAAACTCCACGCCCTGTTCCACATAAAGGCCCACTGGCTTGAGGGCTGGGTCGAACATGCCGGCGTTCGTGGCGAATAGAAGCCCCCACGCCTCATGTTCCAGGGCTCGCGGCAGGCCGGAGAGATATGTATGGAGGTTCCGTCTGAGCGCTTCCGGTAGAGCCTGACCGTGTTCGCTCAAGCCGTCGACCTCACCGAGCTGTGAGCGTTGTGCGCATACTCTTTCGAGCGGCACAGATGGTGGGCTTGGGCCAAGGCGCTGTCGGTACGGTCGACTAGGCTTGTTGCCGCCGCCACGATGAAAGCAATCGTTCTCGCTTTACGCATGTCGCATCGCTTCACGTACCTGCGACGTTGTCAGGGGCCGGATGGCCGATTTCATGCGCCCTCCACGGCCAAATCCTCAAAACCTAGAAGGTCATAGTTGTTGCAGCACGGACGGGATCATCCAAGTGCGGCTTCCTCGGAGATCGAGGGTGACGGACGTGTCGCTCAGCGGACTCCGTGCGCGTTACGGCGAGCAGTGCGTGGTTTTCCTCTTTGATGAACTTTTCTGTCGATAACGACCTTCCATGCAGAAACCGGAAATCGCCGTCGCGATGATGGGCCGTGCTCTCACTATGTGCTGATTGGACTGCACGTTCGTGATCGCCCCACGATCAGATGCGTTTTAGATGATGCAAGGTAATTTCTGGAAGGCAATTAATGCGGACGGGGACTACAGCGCATCCCACACCGACCGAGGTGTAACCTATCATGTCACCGTAATTCCATGGCCCCGAGCCCATATGCCTTGGCAGAACCGAACTAAGGGTGATTGGAATAGACCGGGGCAGACAGATCTGACCACCGTGGGTATGACCACCCAGGAACAAATCGAAGCCGGCATGTGCAGCCTGGCGGTAAACTTCCGGTGTATGCGACAGCAGGATAGAAAAACTTGCCGTCTGGAATTTCGGACGCTGCCTTTTCGATGTTGTCGACCCGATAGTAATGGGCATCGTCAATGCCGGCTAGGTAAATCGCTTCATCGCCGCGCGAAATTGACTCGCATTCGTTTAGCAATATCCGGATTCCCATTTCTTCGAGTTCGGGAACCATGCGAATGGTATCGTGATTTCCCAGCACCCCGTAGACTGGCCCCTTGAGATGCGCGAGCGCCCGCGCCAAGCCTTCGAGCGCGGCATCGAATGGTCCAAATGTCGCACCACGGTAGTCGCCGGTCAGGACGCACACGTCATAGGTCAAGGCTGGAAGAATCTCGTTCAAGCGCCGCATCGCGCCTTCGCTAATATCCGCGTGTAGATCGCTGATATGAAGTAGCGTGAAGCCGTCGAACTGGTTTGGCAGTATCTTGCTGCCCACATGATTGTGTCTGACCTGGATCTGCTCGGCGTTCTTGCGGCCACGCCCATACAATCCCAGCAACTTGAGTGTCATTCGAATGACAGAGTGGATCGAATACCAGTTTTCAATGTGAAAGAAGTTGATCCCTTGGCCAAAAATTTGGGCTTCGTGATCCGTCTCGATTCCCAGGCGCTGTCTTGCGTGCAGCCCACCTAGCCGCCGCTCTAGCTTGTTCAAGACCGTTTCGTTCATCGCCAGCTGCCTGGGCCACTAGCTTCACCATGGATTGTCGGCTCGACAATGGTCAAGCCGCGTGATCGTTGAGTATTGACCGCCTGTGCGCCTTCCGAACTTGGCGCTCGAACTTCGGCCATGGTCCGTCAGAATCGGTGCTCTTCCCCGTGGGTCTCAGAAGTGCCAAAAAGCCGACATCTCGGAGGTCCACCCTTGGCACTATAGGGCGTCGAGACATATGCCGCCGTGCCCGCGAATTCGTAGTC
>ERZ1370068.8306-contig-7171_pt1 | contig 50585 bp, 79 predicted proteins | sample MGYA00561227_ERZ1370068 | MGnify/ENA primary metagenome ERZ1370068 (study PRJEB38410, sample SAMEA6850437) | metagenome | study: Metagenomic assessment of the ecological functions of the soil: analysis of the soil microbiota associated with the... | reverse complement strand
GTATGCTTCCGTTCGGTTACGTATTGCTGCAAACGCGAGTTTGGTCGCCACGGGCAATCAAGTAATGGTGAGGCATCGCCACGAACTAACGGGTTGTCGTTGCTCGTTTAAAGCCCAAATGGACCGGGTCCGTGGTTTGCCTTATCTTCCGCCCTCAAGCATGACGTCGATTTCCTTATCGTTGATCTCGAAAACAGGCAGCACCTTGCATTTTCAGCATCGTTAGCAACGTTCGAGCCATCGGCATTTTTCGTTATTTTCCGATGAGTTACGAATTTGCGCTGGGCAACCTCGACCGGCATATGTAAGGAACGTCGCCAGTGGCCACTTTGCTCAGGGTTCACTCCGCTCGGCCAAGGAAAACCCGCTGAAACGGGCTTGCTTAAGCCACCTTAGCCGAGCTTCCTGCCACGACCGTGGAGATAGTGACGAATCCCCGTGGTGACCTTATATAAACCAAGAACTTAGAACCACCCCGCACGACTGCGGCGGTTATGCATTACGCTCCCGGTTAATGTCGCCTTGCTCTTACATAGACGACATCGATCGATACGCCAGACCGTAGCCAACGCACTGTTTTAACACCATTCGTGCGAATGGCTCGATGTGTGCTTGCATGCGGCAACGCGCGATTGCAGCCGAGGAACTGTATTCTGCCGCGACGTGAAGGTGGTTCTCTGGGAGGGGGATTTTGCGATGAGTCGATTCGATCAAGACACGAGCACCATGCGTATGCGCATCGAGAACACTGATCGACTGCGTAAGCCGGAGCTTGGACCGCAGTCAAAGTCACGCGGGATTTTGTTTGGCGCAGTGCTCAGGCTGCTAGCGTGGGCCGCGATCGTCACGCTATGCCTGGCGGTGTGGAGGTGGCTCGCGTAGGACCATCGCCCGCCGGAGCCATGGTCACGCCCATTGGCGGCGCTCTCGAAGGCGCACTATCCGTCATCGAAGGCCGGGGGCGTCGCGCGCAGCGCCTACCCGAGCGCGCCAACATCGCCGCGCTGGACCCCGGAAACCGTCCAGCCGCCGGCCAGCTGGATAGCAACACACCAGATCGCAATCGCTCTACCGCACCTGCGCTTGCGCGCAACGCATGTCGTGTCGTCACATCCGGACCCAAGAACGCGGGCTCTGCAGGCTTTAGCTTCGGCGGACGGCACACGAGCCAATCAAGTGCACCTGCATACCAGCTTTCGCCAGTCCGAGGCCGTCTTCTTTGGATTAAGACGGGCGCTGAACGGCCGCAGTAACCTTGGATTCCGGCGTCTCGGTCAGGGGTTTGCCGCGAATATGGTAGATGGGATCCGATGCGGCCCCACCTTCACGTTGACCCGCGCTTCCAGTTTTCCATGCTCGGTTTCGAGCATAGCGATTTCACCCGCTCTCCTTCTGTCGGTTTCAGCGCGTCCAGGTTAGCTTAAGCTGGACACCCGGCGCTGCTGCATTGGACAGCCGGAGATGGGGCGGCTGGAGACTGGGCGGCCGCCTGGAACGTTGGTCCGAGTGTTGAAGCAGATCAAAGCTATTAGCCGCAACATGTTTCATTACTCCTTGTTCGATATTGTTGTCGGCAAGAAGTGACGAAGCTAATATTGGCCCCACGCTCAATTTGAGCATAGCCCGACACGGGCCCGCTTTTGCCCTATCGTGCGCAGGTGTCAGCGGGAAGGATCTACATACCTGAGCCCTTCGGTGGAATATGGAATTTGCTGCCACGCCCCATCATATCGTCGATCCCTTGCAACGCATTTCGATCGACTTGACGGATGCGCTCGAATCCCCGTCGCGTGCGGGGCAGGCGAGAGCCGGATCACGCGAGGTTCTCTTATCTGTCCTGCGCCTCGGGCGGCCGAATTTACTATTGGGGTCCCACGACGCAGCCGGCAACGAAGGCCGCCGCGATCGTGACGAAGAAAGCAGGCTTCGTGCCGATTCATTCCGCCTGAACGCCCCCTTTTCGCCGCCCGAGCGGCAAGCCGCCCAACTATGCGCGATCACCGATCACCAGACTAGTCTTGCTATCAATCCGGCGGCGCATAATCAGAACCTGCGGCAAGACCTTGACGCCGAATAATTCCGCTTGCATGGAATGCACATGATTTTTTCAAATTTCCATAAGGTGGAATCAGCTCATGTTCGGTGGCCAGAGTCCATGCAGCACGCGCCGAATCCACAAGTTCCCGGAACGATGGTAGACGAGGCCGAAGAATAATCCGATGCCGAACACGGCGGCGAGACCACCCCAGCGCACGCCGGCGGGTCAAGAAGATAGTCTGAGGTGCAAGGGACCGAAAAGTGAATGCAAGGTTTATGCCGCGAGCAGGCCGGCCATGACCCCGAAGCGCCGGGTCAGTTCGGTCTGCAACCAACCGCGATAAAGGAACTCCTGCACGATCCCCCAAAGGAGTCCCGTGAAGACAGAGAACAGCAGGAACCCGGCAAATCCGTGTTTTGTCCCAGCAACGCCAGCAGGCGATTGGCGAACACAATGGCAAAGAGCACACGGCCGCCAACGGAACCACACTCGAGCCAGGTACAGGCGTTCGCGCAGCGTCCAATCCGCGAATCGACGCAAGCCCACGGCAGACATCGGCAGACGCAACGAATGCCCGCTGCGCCAGGACAAATGCCGCAAGCAGCGCGACGACGAAACCCAGGTTCGCTGCCGGCAAACCGCGTACGCCGGCCGCGGCGGCCACAAAGCGCAGCGCTAGAAACGTCACGACGCCGACGATGAGGAACGCCGCCAACATGCCGTATTCCAGCCGCGTTTCCGTAGGACGGCGCCAGCGGCGTCTCGAACATCAGTGCATGGGCGCGCACCGACTCGGTAAGCAGCGATCGCCGGCGAGTGTCTCGTTCCATCGCGCTAGCGTCGCGGCTGTAATTGCTGCGGATCGTAGAAAAACTTCTCTTCGACGATGCGATCTCCCTCCCAGCGCTGGTAGTGCGAGCTCGTCCATTCGTATCCTCGGCGCCATCGTGGGTCTCGAACTGGAAGACCCATCGGATCACGACGTGATCGCCATTGACGAACACGGGCGCAAACATTCGGACATTACGGATCGCATTCTTGATAGAGCTTTCCTTTCGTTCGCGACAAGTGTTTCTCGTCCGATTCGAGGCGGCAGCTCGTTCTCTGCATCGACGCGTGCGGGCATAAAACTTTTCGATTGCTCCACATGGGCGTTTGTCCTCGACTTCGGCGATGAAGCGCTGCAGTACTTGGGCGACGGCATGGGAACCAATTCAAATGGTCTATGGATAACGCAGTTCGTGTTCATGCGCCATGAACCGCTCGCCTTTCGATCCCTCGATCTCGTATTGGATCAGCTTGCCCGAGGCGTAGCCTTCGACAATACGTCCGGTGCCGCGTCCCGAAACGACCTGCTCGCCACGACCGAATCGAAATGTCGACTTGGCGTTTGGATCGTCGAGTGTTTTCAATCCGCCATGCCAATTGATTTGAAAGGGTCCGACCCCGTGGACCTGCACGATCGCTCCGTCGGGAGAGTAGCCGAACATCCAGCTACCCTTCGGGGCGAACGCATATGTTCCCGCCTTGAGTTCCGCGAGCGCCTGAGGATTGAACTCTTCGCCGAGACCGAAATACCAGGTCCCCTGCACCACGGTGATATGTTCGTCGACAGGGTGCGAGTGCGGAGGAACGACCGTGCCCGGCAGCTCTCGGATGCGCATCACGAAGGGCTCGCCGATGGCCTCGGGATCGCCGTAGAGGATTTCGACATCGCCGTGACATCGGTCGCAACGGGATGACACGATGCTCGCGCGGCCCCTTGCCGCCATCGGCGCGAGCCACGCCAGAAGCCGCGGCCATCGGCGGATGAAGCTCGCCTTGACGCGAGGTCGGCCCTGAGCGCGCCTCGCCTCGCAGGCGGCCAGTGAGGCGCGGTCACTGCTGCCAGCGCGAACAGGATGCCTGCGCGCATTCGCATCTGCGCCGAGCGTGATGCATGCGATTCACCGGGAGAATCGCAGAGCTGCGCGTTCTCGTGCTTTTATTGCCTCCTCGTCGCGATTTCTCGGTGGTGCACTCGTCTTGAGCGAGTTGAGGAGCTTTCGGAGACTGCTGCTATCTCGTCAACGGCAGCAACGAACGCGGCTTCGTTCGCTTTCGATGGCTTATTGAAGCCGCTGACCTTTCGCACGAATTGCAACGAGGCCGCATGAATCTTCATCCTCGGTCACCGGCGGCGCGAAATTGAACAGAATCCTGATATTTCTACACATGGATATTCTAGCCCCGCAATAGGTAAGCACAGTGCCTAATGAATCAAGATTAAACGCTTCATCGTCTTCCACGGCAAGCGCCACCACGCCGATTTGGTACCGGTGGACGCCGAAACATTACTCATCCAGTTGATGCTGATCCGTGCGATCGCGCCGGATCGAGCAGTTCTGGCTAAAATTGATTATGATAGGTAGCGAGTCGAAGCATCCCTCAACGAATTTGCCCGAGGATGAGCGAACGGTCGAGGTATCCGAGTGGCCAATGATCTGCTGAAGTTCGCGGTAGTCATCTTGTCGAGCATCAACGCTGTCATGTGGGAGTTCTATACCGAATCCATCATTCATGGCCGCTGATATGGGCGGCGATCGCGATCGCTTTTGCCGTGTGGGCGTTCCGCGACACTACGCTATCGCTGAGGTTGATAACGAGGGACGTCGTCATGGGCTTATCGTGGGCCGACTCCGCTCGATGTGTAAGCTCTGAGGTCCGGGAACGACTCACCGGCGCAAGAGTCGGATCGTTGCCGCCGGCAATCGGCTCAATGCCTTGCTTGAAAGCCGGCCGCACGGCCCCATTCTTATCGAAGGAGGTTGCTGTGTTTCGTACGCATAGTCGGAAATCGGTCTTGGCGGCCGGTACCATGGGCCTCGTCGCATCCTTTGCCTGGTTCACGGCAGTCGCGGCTCCGCTTCCGGATCCGGCGACGGACGTGCCCAAGGCCACCGCCAAGGGCCAGGCAACCGCGGTGTTCGCCGGCGGGTGCTTCTGGGGAGTGGACGCGGTTTTCAAGCACGTCAAGGGAGTGACCAGCGCCACGTCCGGCTATTCCGGCGGCGCGTCCAAGACCGCGCGCTATGAGCTCGTCGGCACCGGCTCGACCGGGCATGCCGAGGCGGTGCAGGTGGTCTACGATCCGTCGCAGATCTCCTACGGTCAGTTGCTGCGGGTATTTTTCTCCGTCGCGCATGATCCGACACAGCTCAACCGCCAGGGCCCCGACGTCGGACCGCAGTACCGCTCGGCGATTTTTACGCCGATCCGGAACAGCAACGGGTGGCGAAAGCCTATATCGCACAGTTGGAACAAGCCAAAGCGTTCTCGCGGCCTATCGTTACCGAAGTCGCGCCGCTCGACGCGTTCTATCCGGCGGAGGCCTATCACCAGAATTATCTGCGCACTGCATCCCGAGAGCATGGTACATCGTCATCCACGACCTGCCCAAGCTCGGCGAGCTGAAGAAGCAGCTCCCCGATCTGTATCGTAAAGCGGTAGGTGCGGTTTCTGCGTACCGCGCGCGCGCGGCGGATTGCGCCTGGCGCAATACAAGCATGCAGGACCGGGTGTCGGTATCAGAATGGCGGCGCTGCTAGATCATGCCGCCGATGATATTGATGCTCATGGCCAGGATGGCGATGTTGAATACAAACGAAAGCACGCCGTGGATCAGGGTCAGGCGGCGCATGTGGCGGGCGACGACGGCGACGTCCGAAACCTGCTGAAGTCATCCCCACCACGAACGAGTAATAGGCGAAATCGAGGTAATCGGGCTCGTTTCGCCCGGAAACCTCAAACCGCGAATATGGTCCTTCGCCGGATCCTCACGCCAGTAGTAACAGCGGGCATAGTGAAACGCGAACAGCGTCTGGATCAGCAGCCAGGATAGCAGCAGGGCCAAAATCGACAGTGAGAGACGTCCGGCACGCTCCGGGAAGGGCAGTAGTCTTGCATCGCCGACGATGAATCCGATGGCGACGACGCTGGCAGCCGAGGCGACCACGACCAGCAGGAAAATGATGTAGCCAGGTCTGGATCGTAGAGTTGCGCGCGCACCCGCGTCATACCCACATCCGCCCGGGTGACCGCGAGCCACGCCAAGACCAGATAGGTCAGCGTGCCTGCGTTCCAACCGATGAGCAGCCGCGTATGCACCGTCAGCCACGGCTGTGTGACCGCAAACGAAACCGCGCCGATGAGCAGCGTCAATGACAATCTGTGTGGCGCGGTCAGGCCCACGATCCACGGCAGTTTGGGTTTGGGAGGAGTGGGGAGAGCAGTTCGCGACATAGGCCTGGAATCTCAAGTGCGGCGCCGGAGCAGCTTAGCCCATTTCGAGAATACGGTGGCGTTAGTGCGCCAGCGACAGATCGGGCGGGTAAGTGTGCACCCGAGCCGTGGAAGCCGCTTGCAAAGAATGCGATAGATGTCGAGGTCGAAAGCGCGGCGCGCGGCGGAGCATCGAGCAATGCATGCAGCGAGCTCGCATCATCCGCGGTCCCGAGCCAGCACCAGTCCTGGAACAGGTGCACATCGGTGCGCTCGCCGGTGAGGCTGGTTTCCTGCACCGAGACCAGTCCCGTCGTAGGGCCATCGCCGCAGCGCGTAAGGCGCGAGCGCCTGGCGAAACCGTTCGTGATGAGCTGCTGAGCGTCTCCGCGCCGACGCAGGCTCCCGCGCACTTTTGATCTGACGCGCGAAGCAGGGACCCGTACGGCGCTCGAGACCGAGCAGGCGCCAGCACAATGCAGCCTCGACGGCCAGATCGCGCAAGGTCTCACGCGCGGCGCGGCGAGAGGTGAAGGGACCGTACAGTCCATGCAGGTCCCGCGGTTCGATGACGTCGGCGCGCAAGTAATCCGGCGGCGACGGCTCGGCCATGACTCCCAATGCGATCAGGTCGGTGCGCCGCCGCAAGCGCTGGTTGTAGGCGGGGAAGCAGCGACTTGACGAGCTGTGACTCGCGCAACAAGGCACCGCAGCTCGCCCGCGGTTTCCTCGAATTCGATGCGAACAAGCTCCGATGAAAGACGCAGATCGTTGGCGCTGCGATAGTCCGACGAAAAGTGCGACGCGACGCGTTCCCGGAGATTGATGCTCTTGCCCACGTAAAGCGGCATCGGGTTGAGCCCGTAGAATCGATAGATCCCCGGCGCCTCCGGGATCGCATCGAGCGCGCCGGCGGGAAGGTGCGGCGGCAGGCTCGGCGCGCGCAGGATTCTGCCGACCGCCGCGTCGATTTCGTCCGCGGGCCGATCGCGATAGAGCGCCTGGATGAATGCCCACAGGATCCTTGCATCGCCAAGTGCGCGATGGCGGTCATCCGAGGAGCAGGCGATGGCGCTCGATCAGACTGTCGAGGTTGTGCCTCGCGGCGCCGGCGAACAAGCGCCGCGACAGCTTGACCGTGCACAGCACCTTGGCGGTGAACGCCTGGCCCAGCCGTCCGAATTCGTGCTTCAGAAAACCGTAGTCGAAGCGCGCGTTGTGGGCAACGAAGACGCAGCCCGCGATCCTGCCCGCAACCTCGCCGGCGATGCCGGCAAACGTCGGTGCGTTGGCAACCATCGCATTGGTGATTCCGGTGAGCGCCTGAATGGCGGGCGGGATGCTGCACTCGGGATTGACCAGGCTGCTCCACTCGGTAGCACGGCCGCCGTCGATCCGGACGATACCGACTTCGGTCACCCGGTCGCCGCCGGCGGTTATGCCGGTGGTTTCCAGGTCTACGAAGGCGGCAGGGTCGGGAAACATCGATAAGGCGTCAGCCAATCACGGGCGTATGGATCCGGACTTGACGAAAGAACGATCGTTCGTTATTGTATCCGATATGTCGAACGATCGTTCCTATCTGTCCGCCTTGCAGGATTATTACGCGACTCACCGCGCGCTGCCGTCGTATTCGTCCATCGGTGCGTTGCTGGGCCTGCGTTCGAAATCCTCGGTCGCGGCGCTGGTCGCGCGGCTCAAGCTTGCAGGCTTCGTCGGAATCGACACCTGACCGGCGGCTGGCACCGACACGAAATTTCTTCCAGCGGCCGCTGGCCGAAGCGCCGGTGCACGCCGGATTGCCGAACCCGATCGATGACGGTCCCGCCGACGCGCTGACCCTCGACGATTACCTCATCGAGCATCCGTCGCGGACGGTGCTGGTGCGGGTCAAGGGCGACTCCATGATCGACGCCGGCGTGCTCGACGGCGATCTTGTCGTCGTCGAGAAGCGTGCCGGTGCACGGCGCGGCGAAATCGTGGTCGCGATCGTCGATAACCAGTTCACGCTCAAGCGCCTCGACCTCGAACGCGGGCGCTTCATCCTGCGTCCGGAGAACAAGGCGTATCCCGTCATACGGCCGGAAGGCACGCTGGAAATATTCGGCGTCATGGTGGGACTGGTGCGCAAGGTCGCCTGAGGGCGGCGCGAAGTCGATTGCAGGTAGTGCTCTGGGGTCGATAAGATAGCGTCGCGGCAGGCGAGCCACGCCGCCCGACGGGATCGCCGACCATGAGCGCGCCGCAAGCTACTACCGATACCAACGATATCCCGCCCGGTCTGTGCGAGCGTCTCTGACGCGCAGCGAGTCCGGCGCGGCCACGCGCATGGCCGGAGAGAAGCCACGACCTCCCCGACCTCAGTGCGGATCGAGCCGCCGCTTCGTGCCCGCGAGCGCGCGGTAGCGATACAAGTTCGAATTCGCCGAGATGGGCGGTACGCTGCCGACACAGGAAGGCCCGGTGAATTATTCGACCGGGTGACGCGCATCTTGACGGATCTCGACGGTCGAACGCCGGCTCGTCGCCCGCGACACGTTTGACATCGACTACGCAGCCCGTGGCACCGACCCGACCGGGCAAGCCGGGGAGATATCGCAAGCGTGCGCGAGTGGTGTGGGCGAAGCCTATGACTGACGCGTTCGATGTCATCCCGGATCGCGAACGAGGACCTTTGCGCCGGTCAACGCGGCGATTGGCTGGTGCAATACGCGCAGTCGAGATTTCATGCGTCGTCAGCGCAGGCGTGTTCGCGCCAGACCTACGAGTTGCTCGATTGACCACTCCCGCGGCGGCCATGTCGGACCAACCGCAAGCTGGCGCTCATCCTTTCGGGCGGGGGCGGCTCGAGCGGCGTATCAAGCCGGTGTCGCCCGCGCAATCGCTGAAATGCTGCCCGAGGGCGCTGCGAGCCCGTTCCGGATCGTTGCGGGACCGTCGGCAGGGGCGATCAATGCCGCGGCGCTCGCGGCGGGATGCGCTCATTTCCGCACCGCATCGACCATGCTGTGCAGGAGACCTGGGCGACACTCAGCATCGAGGATATTTATCGTGCCGATGGCTGGCACCTGCCCAGACGGCGTGGCGGATCCTGCGTTCCGCTGTTTCCCGGCGCCGACCGTCAGCGGCCGATCGCGCTGCTCGACAATGCGCCGCTGGCGACGCTTCTCTTGCGCGGACCGTTCATTTTCCTTCGATCGAGCACAGCATCAACGCGCAGGCGCACTCGATGCGCTGACCATCACCGCATCCGAGCTACCGCACCGGCATGTCGGTGAGCTTCTGCATGGGCGGACCTGGGCTCGAGTTGTGGGAGCGCTCGCAGCGCATCGGCGTGCGGGCCGCCATAGGGATCCAGCACTTGCTCGCATCGAGCGCCATTCCATTCGTCTTCGCGCCGACCAAGATCGGCAACGAGTTCTTCGGCGACGGTGCGATGGGCCAGATGGCGCCGACCGCGCCGGCGCTTCATCTTGGCGCGGACCGCATCCTGGTCGTGCGGCGCTGCTCGAACCACCACGCACGACCCGGAGACCCCGAACCCGCCGTCGCTGGCGCAGATCGGCAGTCAGGTATTTGCCAGCGTCTTTACCGACGCGCTGGGTACCGACCTGGAAAAGGTCCGGCTGGTGAATATCGCCGTGCATCAGATACCGCCGGAGCGGCTCGGCTTCCAGTCCGATGCCGCTGCGCGACATCATGCTTCTGGTGATCACGCCGAGTGTTAGCGCTCGGAAACGCTGGCCGGCGAGGTTCAGGCACCGGCTGCCGCGCAGCCTGCGGTTGCGGCGCTCGGCGGCATCGGAGGACCCGCTCCGGCGGAGAGGCTTGTTGTCCTATCTGCTTTTCGACTCCGGATTTTGCTCGGCGCTGATCGACCTGGGCTATCGCGACGCGCAGGCCAAACGCGACGAGCTGGCGACCTTTCTATCGGTCAGGTCCCGAGTCAGAAGCGAGATCTCTGACCCGTGCGCTAGGTCCGCTCGACTTCGACCAGCACGTCGTAAGAAGGTCGCCGCGCGGCCCATGTCGGTCAGCGCCTGGCCGGTGAGCATGTTGGCGTTGGTCGCCGTCCGGCGAGAGCTTGCGCCACCAGATCGACAGCGCGACGACCACGCCGGGCCGCGCCTTGTCGGTCACGCGCGCGTCAGCGACCAGCGCGCCGCGATCGTTGAACACGCGCACTGGTCGCCGTCGGCGATGCCGCGCGGCGCCGCATCGTCAGGATGGATATCGAGCGTGCGGCGTCTTTTCGCGCATCGAGGAACACCGGCAGGTTGGCGAAGGTCGAGTTGAGCGCGTTGCGCGCCGGCGGCGAGAGCATCGCCAGCGGATATCGTCGCGCGCGAGGGCGGGATTGCTCGCCGCCGATTCGCGCGGCGGCGTGAACGTCGGCAGCGGATCGAGCCCCTGCCGCGCCAGCGTCTCCGAATAGAACTCGCATTTGCCCGACGGCGTCGGAAAGCCGCCCTGCGCGAACGGCGCGAATGGGGACGGGCACGTTCGAGGCGCTGCCAGCCCTTTGCCTTGAGCGTGTCCCAGTCGAGGCCCTGCGGCGCGCGGATGATCGGCGCAGGAACGCGTTGCGCGCCATCGTCTCGTCGCTTTCGCGGAAGCAGGGCTCCGTCGAAGCCCATGCGCGCGGCAAGCAGGCGGAACACTTCGGTATTCGGCTTGGCCTCGCCCAGCGGCGCGATCGCGCGCGTTGTTGGCGAGCACGTACAGGTGCCCGTACGACGAATGGATGTCGACGTGCTCGAGCTGCGTCGTCGCCGGCAAGCACGATGTCGGCGTAGTCCGCGGTATCGGTCAGGAAAACGTCGTGCACGACGCAGAAGAGGTCCTCGCGCGCGAAACCGCGCGACGACCTTGGCCGACTCCGGCGCGACCGCGACCGGGTTCGAGTTGTAGACGAAGAGCGCGCGGATCGGCGGATCGCTGCGCGTCGAGCAGCGCGTCGCCGATGGTCGACATGTTGATGGTCCGCGGATTGTTCCAGATCAGGTCGGGCCGCTCGAGCGCGCTTGCTGTTCGACCGGATAGGTGCCGCTGGAGGAGCAGCAGCGCGCCGCCGGCCGGATCGCGCCACGCGCCGACCAGCGCCGGCAGGCACGCCGCGGTGCGCATCGCCATGCCGCCGCCGGCGTGGCGCTGCATGCCGTAGTTGAGCCGGATCGCCGCGCGGGCGCGATCGTGCCGTAGTCGCGCGCAAGATCGACGATCGCTCGTCGGCCGGAAGCCCGGTGATCTGCCGCGACGCGCTTGCGGCGGATAGTCGCGCACGCGCTCCTGCGAGCTGCTCGAATCCGAGCGTGTAGCGCGCGATGTAGTCGCGGTCGAGCAGGTCCTCGCGCGATCAGCACGTGCATCATGCCGAGCGCCAGCGCGGCGTCGGTGCCCGGCAAGCAGCGCGAGGTGCGCGTGGCATTTCTCCGCGGTCTGGCTGCGGTAGGGATCGATCGCGATCAGCTTGGCGCCGCGGCGCTTCGCTTCCTGCACCCGGCTCCACAGATGCAGGTTGGAGACGATCGGGTTCGAGCCCCAGATCAGGATCAGCCGGGCGTTCTCGAACTGCTCGAGATCGGTGCCGATGGCGGCGCCGATGGTCGCGACGTAGCCTGCCTTGCCGGCAGTCGAGCAGATCGTGCGGTCGAGCAGCGATGCGCCCGAGCTTGTGAAAAAGCGCCGGTCCATCGAGCCGTATTGCAGCAGGCCCATCGTGCCCGCGTAGCTGTAGGGGACGATCGCCTGCGGTCCGTCCGCCGACGACGGCGATCTGCCTGAAGCCGCGCGGCGATGGTATCGCAGCGCTTCGTCCCAGCCGATCCGCTCGAAGCGTGCCTTCGCCCTTCTGCCGACGCGCTTGCAGCGGATGCAGCACGCGATGCGTCGGAATACGTGCGCTCGAGGTAGCGCGCGACCTTGGTGCACAGCACACCGTTGGTCGTCGGATGATCCGGCGTCACCCTCGACCTTGATCGCGCGGCCATTTTCCACCGTGACGTGCAACGCGCACAGGTGTCCGGGACAGTCGTGCGGGCATGCGCCGCGCACCACGGTGCGGGCGGAACTGAGGAACACGGGCTGATCGAGTGGCATGGGATGCGGCGTTCTCGCTTAGCTTGTAAAGCCGCGGGTGCCAGCGCGGCGACCAGCGAAGGATTGCGGTATCGTTGTCGTCGTCAAGGCGATGCGCAACCCGCATGACAGCTGCCGTGCCCACGATATCTGCTGCGATCCGGAGCCACGATGCCCGCGCTCGGGCTCGGTACCTGGATGATGGGCGAGCATCGTCGCGACAGGAAGAAGGAAGTCGCCGCCATCGCGCTCGGGCTCGACCTGGGCATGACCTGATCGATACCGCGGAAATGTATGGCGACGGCGGAGCCGAGGAAGTCGTCGGAGAGGCGATTGCAGGGGCGGCGCGAGCAGGTATTCGTGGTCAGCAAGGTTTATCCGCACAACGCGAGCCGGCGTGGAGCCGTTGCGCGCATGCAAGCGCAGCCTGAAGCGCCTCGGGACGGATCGCCTCGACCTTTACCTATCTGCATTGGCGCGGCGACATACCGCTCGCGGAAACGGTCGACGCATTCAGAATCCTGCGCCGCGATGGCAGCATCCGCGAGTGGGGGTTTCAAACTTCGACCGCGCCGACATGGAGGAATTGTTCGCGCTGCCGGGCGGAGCGCACTGTGCCGCCAATCAGGTGATGTATCACCTCGCTTGCCGTGGCGTCGAATGGGACCTGCTTCCCCGTTCTGCCGCAAGCATCAGGTTGCGGTGATGGCCTATTCGCCCGTGGGGCGCGGCAGGTTGCTGCGCGATCGCCGCTTGAACGCTCTTGCCGGGGAGCTTGGCGTAAGTACGGCACCAAATCGCATTGGCGTGGTTGCTCGAACGAGCCGGCGTGAGCGCGATTCCAAAAGCCGCAAGCGAAGCCCACGTCCGCGACAACCAGTGCCGCCGCCGACTTGCGCCTGCCCGCTTCGGTGCTGAAGCGCGCTCGGAGGCGCGTTTCCGCCTCCCTTCCGGACCGAGCTCGCTGGCGATCCTCTAGCTGCCGAGGTGCCGCAATGCGGCACCCTTTCTGCCCGCGCGGCACACCCGACGTGCCCCGGAGAAGGACACTCCGGGGCGTGCTACTGATCCAAGCTTTGCCGCCTGAGAATCAGCGACTTAGGTGAACGCCGGCGCCAGCGGCGACGACCCGTGGGCATGGATGTTGCGTTTGATGGCTCAAAGGCGAGTGCCCTACCTATCGATGCAACCGCAGGATACGTGCCATGGACGACTACACCCACTACGATTTCCTGGACCTGCCACCCGGCGCGTCCACGGCGAGAATCGAGGCTGCCTATCAAACGATCAAACAGCGTTTGAATGGCCATTCCGACGAGCAGATGATCCGCATGATCCACGAGGCGTACACGATACTTTCGGACGCCGAACAGCGGCAAGCTGTACGACGCGGAGCTGCAACGCATTGCCGCCGCCGCCGACGCCGAGCTCAGGAATACGCTCGACAAACAGGCTACGCGACCGGCAACGCGTCCAGGATGTCCCGATGCCTCTGATCACCGCGGTAAGCGCGTGGGCCGCATGAGTTCCCTGCGCCCCGGGTTCGACGCCGCGCCGCAACTACGCTGCCGCGTCGAGCCGTCGCGTCGCGCCCCTTCGCGCTCGCGCCTGCGGCCCGGTGCCGCGATGCTGGCGCGCAACAGGCGCAAGCTTCCTCCGGGACGCGTGGCGCTCGATCGCCATCGTCCATTGATCGTAAGCGGCTCCAGAGCATCGCCGCCACCGATCTACATGTGACCGATTGCAACGACCAGAACGACGAGATTGGCACGCCTCGACCGCAGCGGCTTCGTCCGTTGGGATGAACAATCAGAACACTTTCGACATGACACGATGAGGCTTGGTTGACACTCGGTTAAGCCTCAGTTAACAGTAACCGTTCGTGGCGCAACGTATCGATGGCACTGCGCAACTGCAGCGTACATTCAAAGCGGCGGCGCAACGCCCGGGGGAACGTGGATAAATGCCTGAATTGCCAATTTTATGACCGGCGCAACGCGCGGCCCACTGACGGCCGCGCCGCGATGTGGGGACAATGCCGGCGGCACTCACCGCATCTGAATCCGCTGAGCGCCAAGGCACACTTGTCGAAGGCGGTGTGGCCACTGATTCGCGATGACGACTGGTGCGGCGAATGGAAGGCGCCACCCTGCTTCGATCTCGCGAACGCAATTCACGCCGCGTACCAATGATCTATGACTGTAGCGCAGCGGTCGCAACATCCGCCGCCCCGGAAAGATCGACCCCGGCAGTGCTGGCAGCCGTTGCGGTCGCGGGCGACGATTAGCGGCGCGAGCCACCCGCGCGATCCATGCAGCACCGCGGCAGCACCGACTTCATTCAGTCCGCATAAGCTCCTCGCCGCCTGCCACCGTCGGCGAAGGTCTGCACGTACTATGCCTTGGTTCCGGCAATGGCTTAGCGCTCGGATACCATTGCGGGCGTGAATCGCGCAATCCTTGCTCGCTCGCTGACGGCGCCATCGCCGTCACACCCAATCGCCGCCTTGCTCCTGGCGCGCTGCTGCAGCGCATTCGACGCCGAACAATCGGCGTCCGGCCTGACGGCATGGCCTACCCTTCCATCCCGCCCTATCAGACGTGGCTCGACAACGCTGTGGGAGCAATGCGTTCGCGGCCGGGGAGACGGATGACGAAACGCTGTTGCTGGACGCCGCCACAGGCGGCATTGCTGTGGAAGCAGGTCGTCGACGCGGACGGGCGCACGCTTCTCAATCCGCGCGGCGCCGGCGGCGATCGCCGCCGAAGCCTGGTCGCTGGTCCATGCCTGGGGGCAGGCGGCGAAAGTTGCGCGCGCATGGCGACGCGACGATCGCGAGCCCGACGATCCGTCGATGTTTGCTGCCTGGGGCTGAGCGCCATGCCGGCGAATTGCGTCGCGCAGGCATGCTCGATGTTGCGCAGTTGCCCGACGCGCTCGCGACCCGCGCCGCGTGTGGACGGCCTTGAAGCGCAGCATTATTCTTGCCGGATTTTTCGAGTTCAGCCCCAGCAGGAACGCCTCTCTCGCCGCATTGGGCAACCAGGCGCGACGCTGCACAGGCTCGATACGCTGCCACCCATCGAGGCGCACTGTACGACGCACTGACTGCCGTTTCGCCTGGCGGAACTCATCGCCGCGCTGACATGGGCCCGCGGCAAAGCTGAATCGAGGCGCCCGGGGCACGGGTCGGCATCGTCATCGAGGATTTGACGCTTCGGCGCCGGAGAGGTCATTGCGCTGGCGGAGGATCATCCTGTGCCCCGCGGCTATCCTGCCGGGATCGCCCGCGTCGGCGCCGCCGCTCGAGGTGTCGCTGGGCACGTCGCTGGCCTCGATTCCGTTGATCGTCGCCGCGCTCGACTTGATCGAGCTCGCCGAACCGCGGTTGGCCGCGCGTGCGGCAGCGCCGTTGCGGTCGCCCTCATTTGCACCCGGTGCCGATATCATGGCGTACGCCGTCGCGCGCGGCGCGATTGAGCGCGACTGGCTGGAGGCGGGGCACGCCGTGAGGTGACGCTCGCCGACGCAGTGGCCGCGCTCGACCACCGCGCGCTCGGCCTTGGCGACGCGATGGCGTAACGCGTCGGCCATGCGCGAGCGGGAGCGCGCGCCGCTTCGCCACGCACCCGTGCAGACGCATGGCGCACCTGGCTCGCCGCAGCGGGATGGGCCCGACCTCGCATCGCTCGACAGCGCCGAGTACCAGGCGCGCGAAGCCTGGGAACGTTTGTTGTCGCCAGTTTTCGTCGCTCGGCGCGGTGTCGACCCGCATCAGCCGGTCTGCCGCGGTCGACAAGCCCGCGCGATGTCGCGCGAGACGGTGTTTCAGCCCGAAGGGACCGGCGCTGCCCATACAAATCCTCGCCGGCGTGCTCGAAGCAAGCCGCGCATGGCCCTCTCGACGCGCTCTGGGTGCTGGGTCTCGCCAGCGGGATCGATGGCCGCGCGGGCCCGACCCCAACCCGATGTTGCCGTTGCCGACGCTGGCAGCGCCAAAGCGCGAGCGCCGGATTCCGCGCGCGAATTCGTCCGGAGAGCTCTCTCTGCACGCGCGCGTTGACCGCCGGCTCTCGCGGCCGCCGCCGGCGAAGTCGTTTTCAGCTCCGCGTCGACCATCGACGATCGTCCGTCTCTCGCCGTCGGCATTGATCATGCCCTATCCGGAGTGGCCGCTTCCCATCGTCGCCACCGGCGTGGGCCGCGAATGACCGCGAGCCCATCAGCGTCCTCGGAGTCCGTTGCTGACGACTCAGCCTCCGACGATTTCTCCGTCCGGAGCGCATCGCGCCGGGCGGATCACGCATCATCGCCTCGCAAAGCGATTGCCCGCCCCAGGCGCGCAGCCCGCCATCGCCTCGCCGCGGAGCCCTGGCCGGTTCCGCTTGGCGGCCTGTCGACTCCAGGAACGCGGCGGCTGGTGCACTGGGCAATGGCCGCGTTCTGAACGGTCGCCGGCGACCAAGCGACGCTGGTCGCGTTCAGACGACGCGGGCGAGAAGTGAGCTGTCGAAGCCGCTGTCGACAACCGCGCTCGCGCAATTTCCCGCGGTGCGCTGGCGCAGCCTGCGAGTCTCGCCCGCGCCGCGCGGAGGCGACGCGACTGGAGCGTCTTCGTGATGCGCGGCTCGAGATCGAACGAGCGCGGCCACCGTCCGCTGGCCCAGGCCGGTCGAAGCAAGAAACTCAACGGTGGATCTCTGCGTCCTTGACGTTCCGGCCTTCCCAGAGATCCCGATCGGCGTCGACGCGCTTCGCCGATGGCGGCGGGCATGGCGATCATATCGACTTCAAGACCGGCCGCGCCGAGCGGCCGGGCACTGTCTGTGGTTCGACCCGCGACCGCCGCGCGACCCAGCTTGGCATGTGCACGTGCTCGCCCAGCGCGACGCAGCATCCCGGCGATCGAGGTTCGCGCCGCCGCCTATGCGCAATTGCGTCCGGACGCCGTCGCCGCGGGTGGGCCTTGCCGCAGATGCGAGCATGCATGGCCCGCGCTGAGTCAGGTAAATCAGGTTTCCGCGTGCAAGCTCGACGATTGGCAGTGCGCTCGAAGCCTGGTGGCGCTCGCAGCTCGGCGCCCTGGCGATGGAAATCGCCGCCGGGCAACGCCGTCGTCAGTCCGCGGCAGAAGCCCTTTGGCGTGCCGCACGTGCCGCCTGCAGCCGTTATGCCGGATCAATCCGGTGCGCAATCTTGTCGAGCAAGAAGCTCGACGATGAATGTCGAAGCGGCGATCTCCGACGACGCCCAGCGATCGGCGGCGCTCGACGTCTCGCGCTCGATTCGTCGTTCAGGCGCCGGCCGGCTCGGGCAAGACCGAGCTTCTGATCCAGCGCTATCTTGTTCTGCTCGTCGCGCGTCAGGCGGCCGAGGCGATCGTCGCCACGGCTTTCACGCGCAAGGCCGCCGGAGAGATCCGGGAACGCATCGTGGCCGCGCTGCGAAGCGCCGAGGCGGACGCCGCGCCCGCAGGAACCCACTGTCGCGGCGCTGACCTGGCGGCTGGCGCGAGGCGACGTATTGCGGCAGCGACGCGCGCGCTGGAATGGAATCTGATCGCCCATCCCGCGCGCCTGCAGGTGCAAACGATCGATGCGCTGTGCGCCTCGCTGATTGCGCCGCGCGCCGCTGACCTTGAAAGTCGGGACCTTGCCGCGCTTCGTCGATCGCGGCATGCCGCTCTATCTCGATGCGGCGCGCTCGGGCTCGGGCTTGGCAGGTGCGCGACGATGTTGCGTGGCGGCGGCTGCTCGATCATCTCGACAACGATGCCGATCGGCTGATCGAGCTCATTGCAGGGATGCTCGCCAAGCGCGATCAGTGGCTGCACTTCATCGTCGTGGATGACAAGGAGGCCTTGCGCGTCAATCTGGAAAAGGCGCTGGTCGCCGAGGATCGATCGCGAGCTGGGTTTACTCGACGCTGCGTTCCCGCGCGATGTCGTCACGCCACTGCTGAAGCTTGCGCGTCACGCCGGCGGCAACCTGCGGACCGATCGGCCCGATCACCCGCTGGCAGAGCTGGTCGGAGGAGGGCGGTCTTCCGCCGCCTAGCGTCGATGGATTGCCTCAGTGGTGTGTCCATCGCCGAATGGCTGCTTACCAACGAGGGCACGTTTCGCGAGAGGGTCACCAAGCGGCAGGGATTTCTCGCACCGAGCTCCGCCAGCGCGTCGGAGCGTGGGAGCCGTCTCGATCAAAAGCAGGGGATGGAACAGTTGCTCACGCGCCTCGAACAGGTTCCCGGACTCGTCGCCGCGCTCCATTCGGTGCGGGCGCTCCCGCCCGCCCGCTACGATGAAGCCTCGTGGTCTTTCATCGCCGCGCTACTCGACGTTCTACGGCACGCCGTGGCCCGGCTGCAACTCGTATTCGCGCAGGGAAAACGCCATCGATTATCCGGAATCGACGCTCATCGCGCTGCGCGCCTTGTCATCGGAAGAGCAACCTTCCGAGCTCCTTCTCGCGCTCGACATGCAGATCGAGCATCTGCTGCTGGACGAGTTCCAGGATACCTCGCTCGCACAGCACCAGCTGGTCGAGCATCTTACCGGAAGGAGTGGACGCCCGGCGATGGGCGCACTCTCTTTGTCGTCGGCGATCCGATGCAATCGATTTACCGATTCCGCGAAGCTGACGTCGGCTTGTTTCTCGCCGCGCAGAGGACCGCCGCATCGGCGGTGTCGCGCTCGAGCCGTTGACGTTGACGCGAAACTTTCGCTCGCAGCAAGGCCTGGTCGACTGGGTGAACGCTACGTTTTCCAACGTGTTTTCATCGTACGACGATGCCGCGCGCGGATCGGTCGCGTTCAAACCGTCAGCGGCGACCCGCCAACCGCGTGCCGATGGCGCGGTGACCGTCGATCTCTGCACCGATGCCATGCAGGAGGCTGCGGTCGTCGTATCCGCATCCGTGGTGCGCTCGCCAGCACTGCTGAATCGATCGCGGTGCTTGTTCGCAAACGTTCCGACCTCGCGGAGATTTTGCCGGCGCTGCGTGCCGGTGATATCGCATTCAGCGCGGTCGAGCTCGATTACCTCTCGAGAGCGGCAGACCGTGCTCGACCTGTGCTCCCTGACGCACGCACTGAGTTCAACCCGACGACCACCTGGCGTGGCTCGCAACCTTGCGCGCGCCGTGGTGCGGATTGACACTGCCCGATTTGTTCGCGGTCACTCAAACCTGCGGCAAGCGAGGCCTTGAGCGAGGCTTTGTCCGGAGAGCTGGCAGCCGGCGTTCTGAGTTGTCCTTTCCGCGGACGGTAGGAGCGATACGCCCGGTTCGCGGAAGTCATTGCGCCGCTGCGCGAGGAGCGTGGACGCCGGTCCGCTCGCCACTGCGCTGCGCGGGGCGTGGCTCGCGCTGGGCGGGCCGGCATGCGTCATCGATCCGATCGATCTCGAGGCTGCCGATCGATTTTTGCACTGCTCGGCGAACACGAGCTCGGGGCGGACGTTCCCGATTGGGCGAATGTTCATCGAAGCGCTGAATGCATTGCGCGCCGAAGCGGAAGCCGACCCGTCGACGCGGGTGCGGATCATGACGCTGCACCGGGCCAAGGGACTCGAAGTTCGATGTCGTCATCATGCCCGGCCTTGCTCGCCCACCCACGGCCGAAGATCGTCAGCTTCTGCTCTGGCGCCGGCGCAGCGACGCTTTGCTGCTCGGCGCCAGATGAAATCCGCTACATCGCCCAAGGCCAGGACGACGCCGTGTGCTCCTACCTGCGAAGTCTCGCCGTCGCCGAGGAAGAAGCGGAATTGGGTCGCCTGCTATACGTCGGTTGCACACGGGCGGAAGGGGCGGCTGCATCTGACGTCGTCGCTCGAGTTGATGGAGGAAGAAGGAACGCCCCAGACGCTGGAAGGGACCCTCGACGCGAACCGCTCTGGCTGCGCTGTGGCCGGCCATCTCCGCTTCGGCACCCGAACCCGGCGCCGGCGTCGGCAGGAGTGCCCGTCGCGAAGAAACCGGCGTCCCGCTGCGGCGCCTGCCCGCGGATTGGCAACTGCCGCCGCCCCGGCATCGATTTCGGATCCCCGCCGCCCCGATTCGATCGTCAGAGCGCGATTCCGTGGAGTTCGATTGGGCACGAGAAACCGCACGCCGCATCGGAACCGTCGCCCATCGCCTCCTTAGTCAACTGGCCGAGGAAGGAATCGAGCACTGGAACGCGCAACGAATCGCGAGCGAGCGCAAACGAGTCTCGCGCGAGCTTGCGGCGCTGGGGTTGACCGGCAGCGAAGTCGGCGCAGCCGTCGAGCAGGTGCTTTCGGCGATCGCGGCAACCATCTCCGACTCACGCGGACGCTGGTTGTTCGATCGCGGCCACGCCGAGGCATACAGCGAATATGCATTGACAGGGCTGCGCGACGACAAGTTTGTTCACCTGGTGCTCGACCGAACCTTCGTCGACCCTGAAGGCGTTCGCTGGATTGTCGATTTCAAGTTATCGCGCCACGAGGGCGCCGATGCGGAAAGCATTTTTGAACCGTGAGCAGGAACGCTATCGCATCGCAGCTGGAAATCTATGCTCAAGTGATGCGCGAGATCGATGCGCGGCCGATTCGGGTGGGACTCTATTTTCCGCTGGTACCGGGTTGGCGCGAATGGAGTCCGGTCCTGTAAGTAACACGGACGCGCGCGGCAAGCCCAGGCGCTGGCTCCGCACGCTATCTCAGGGATGCAATGTCTTACGTCGCCGGCCGACGCTGGACCGCGACCCCTGCTGCAGGGTAAAATTGAGGTTTATCAAAGCCTTCCGGTCTTTCTCCGGAGTCTCTCCCCGGCGATTTGCAGTGCAGGTCATACGCGGATTTTCCCAGCCCAGCCACGATCGCATCGCGCTTACCATCGGCAACTTCGACGGCGTGCATCGCGGCCATCAGGCCATGCTCTCACGCTTGAGCGAGGCTGCGGAGGATCTCGCGCTTCCTCGGCAGTACTGACTTTCGAGCCCTCATCCGCGCGAGTTCTTCGCGCGCGAGTCCGCGCCGCCGCGACTGTCGACCTTGCGCGGCAAGCTCGAGCGTTTTGCGTCTCTGGGTGTGGCGCGCGTCACGTCGCCAGGTTCGACGCAATCCTCGCCAAGCTCTCCGCCGAGGAATTCATCGACCAGATTTTGGTGCGCACGCTCAGGGTGGGCTGGATTCTGGTCGGAGACGACTTTCGCTTCGGCCACGATCGTGTCGGCGACCTGGCGCTGCTGCGCGAGAAGGCCGCGACTTACAGTGTCGAAGCCATGCCCACCGTTGCGATCGATGGCGAGCGTGCGTCGAGCACGGCCGTGCGGTCGGCGCTCGCGCTCGGAAACGTCGAACGCACGCGGCGAAGTTGCTCGGCGGGCCTTACATCATCTCCGGCCACGTCGCGCACGGCGACAAGCGCGGCCGCAATCTGGGTTTTCCCACCGCCAACGTCGTGCTGCGCCACAAGCCGGCGCTGTCAGGCATCATTCGCGGTCAGCGTCCACGGCCTCGGCGACGAAGCACTGGCGGGCGTCGCCAGCCTGGGCGTCCGTCCGACGGTCAAGCAGGGCGCCAAGCCGCTGCTCGAGATCTTCGTCGTTCGATTTCGACGAAGCGTATCTACGGCCGCAGGATTGCGGTCGAATTTCTGCACAAGCTCCGCGACGAGGAACGCTACGCCCGACCTCGATCAGCTGACCCGGCAGATTCGGGTCGACGTCGCGCAGGCCCGCGATTATTTTGCGACCATGAAGTAAACGAAAGCAGCGATGGCCGACGCCAGCAAGACCGATTACAAATCGACGCTCAATCTCCCCGACACGCCCTTTCCGATGCGTGGCGACCTGGCCAGGCGTGAGCCCGGCTGGGTCAGGGAATGGCAGGAACGCAAAGTTTACGAAGCGATCCGTGCGGCGAGCAAAGGGCGCCCGCGCTTTGTGCTGCACGACGGCCCGCCGTATGCGAACGGCGACATCCACATCGGTCACGCGGTGAACAAGGTGCTCAAGGACATCGTCGTGAAGAGCCGGCAGCTCGCCGGCTTCGACGCGCCTGTACGTCCCCGGCTGGGATTGCCACGGCATGCCGATCGAGGTCCAGATCGAAAAGACCCACGGCAAGAATCTGCCGACCGCCGAAACGCAGCGCCTCTGCCGCGCGTACGCGAGCGAGCAGATCATGCAATCAGAAAGCCGAGTTCCAGAGGCTCGGCGTGATCGGCGACTGGGAGCATCCGTACACGACGATGTCGTACCGCAACGAGGCCGACGAGATTCGTGCGCTGGGTCAGGTGCTCGAGAAGGGCTATCATCTATCGCGGACTCAAACCGGTGAACTGGTGCTTCGACTGTCAGAGCGCGTTGGCCGAGGCGGAGGTCGAGTACGAGGACCGGCAAGATGTCGCGGTCGATCGTCGGATTTGCTCTCGACGATCGTGACCGCGAGAAACTGGCGGCGGCGTTCCGTCTGCCGTCGCTGCCCGCGGGTCCGGTGTATGCGGTGATCTGGACCACGACGCCGTGGACGCTGCCGGCCAACCAGGCGTTGAACGTGCATCCGGAATTTCGAGTATTCGCTGGTCGAAACCGATCGGGGACGCTGCTCCTCGCGCTGGATTTGAAGGAGGCGTCGCTCAAGCGATTCGGGGTTCAGCGCAAGGACACCGAAGGCGCATCGGATGCGACCACGACCGGCCGCAGCCTCGAGATGATCCGCTTCCGTCATCCGTTTTACGATCGCATTGCGCCGGTCTATCTCGGCGAATACGTGACGCTGGAGCAGGGCACCGGCATCGTGCACAGCTCTCCCGCGTACGGCATCGACGACTTCATTTCGTGCCGGCGTTACGGCATGGCCGACGACGACATGATCAGTCCCGTGCTCGGCGACGGGCGTTTTGCGGACAGCCTGCCGCTGTTCGGCGGGTTGAATATCTGGGCTGCCAATCCGAAGATCGTCGACAAACTGCGCGAAAACCGGCGCGCTGTTTCACGCCGAGAAGATCACCCACAGCTACATGCACTGCTGGCGGCACCGGACGCCGATCATCTATCGGGCGACGACGCAATGGTTTGCCGGCATGGACGAGGTGCCGGGATTCAATGGCAAGCAAGCCGGCGGAAACGCTGCGCCGCACGGCGTTGCGGGGCATCGAAGCCACCGAGTTTTTCCATCGTGGGGCAAGTCCAGGCTGCAGGGGATGATCGCCAATCGCCCGGACTGGACGCTGTCGCGCCAGCGGCAATGGGGCGTGCCCATTGCCGTTCTTCGTCGACAAGGAAACGGAGGTCCTGCATCCCGATACGCCGGCATTGCTGGAGCTGGCGGCGACCAAAGGTCCAGGCCGGCGGCATCGAAGCGTGGTTCGAGGCGACGCATGAGGATTTCGGCGTCGATGCCTCGAAGTATCGCAAGCTGACCGATACGCTCGACGTCTGGTTCGATTCCGGCTCGACGCATCAGACGGTCATGGGTGGCCCGCAGGGCGCGCATTGCACCGCGGATCGCATCCGGACGCGACCAGCTTTCCGGCCGACCTCTATCTCGAAGGATCCGACCAGCATCGCGGCTGGTTTCATTCTTCGCTGCTGACCTCGTGCATGCTGAACGGCGTGCCGCCCTACAAGGCGTGCTCCCGACCACGGCTTCGCGGTCGACGGCCAGGGCAAGAAGATGTCGAAGTCCGAGGGCAACGTCGTCGCGCCGCAGAAGGTGTGGAACGGCCTCGGCGCCGAGGTACTTCGGCTGTGGGTCGGGGCGACGGATTACTCCGGCGATCTTTCGATTTCGGACGAGATCCTCGAAGCGCGTCGTCGAAGGCTATCGGCGCATTCGCAACACGCTGCGCTTCCTGCTCGCCAACTACCGCCGATTTCGACGCGCGGCGAGACGCCGTCCCCGTGGCCGAATTGCTCGAGCTGGACCGCTACCAGCTGGGCGTCGCCAACGCTATTTCGCGGATATGCGATCGAGCTTACGACAGATACGAGTTCCATTCGGTCGTGCGCCAGCTGCAGCTCTATTGCTCCGAGGAGCTGGGCGGCTTTTATCTCGACGTACTGAAGGATCGCCTTATACACCGCGGCCACCCGATTCGCCGCGCGGCGTTCGGCGCAGACGGTGCTGGCGCTACGTTCGCGATGAATTACTGAAGCTGATGGCGCCGATACTCTCGTTTACCGCGGAAGAAGCGTGGAAGGTCCTCTATCCGGAGGACGCGACGATCTTCGCCCACGTATGGAATACCGAGCACAGCCTCGGGCGATTCCGGATCTGGATGCGCTGACGGCAGAAATGGAGCCGCATCGTCGAGGTCCGAACGCTGGTCCTGAAGCGTCTGAGGAGGCCCGCGAAAGAGGCGAGATCGGTTCCTCGCTCGCAGCCGAAGTCACCATTGCGGCGCCCGCCAGCATCTATGAGGCGCTGGCGTCGCTCGGCGACGACCTGCGTTTCGTCGATGATCACGTCATCGGCGAAGCGTTCGGCGCGGCGATGCGCTGGCGATCGAGGTTACACCGAGCGCGCATCCGAAATGCGCGCGCTGTTGGCACTGGCGCTCCGATGTCGGTGCCGACGCGGCCGCATCCGGCGCTGTGCGCGCGATGCGTGGCCAACCTGTTCGGCGGCGGCGAGGTTCGGGTGTTTGCATGACCGGCAGTCGGTTCGCCATCGGCGCCACCGCGCCGCTGGTGGTTGTGGCTGGTCTTGAGCGCAGCCATCGTCGTCGCCGACCAAGTTACCAAGGCTCTGGTGCTTGCGACGCTGCGGCCCGGGGAGGAGCGAACGATCACCGATTTCTTCAGCCTCGTGCTTGCGTTCAACTCCGGTGCGGCGTTCAGCTTCCTGGGCGACGCCGCGGGTGGCAGCGATACCTGTTCGGTGTGATCGCGATCGGCGCGGCGTGTTTGATCGTGTGGCTCTTGCGCCGCGGTGGCGACCGGCTCTATTGCGCGGGATTGAGCCTCATTCTCGGTGGAGCACTCGGCAACCTCTGCGATCGAATCACGCTGGGGAAGGTCGTGGATTTCCTTTCCTTCCACCACTTCATGCCGTTCCGCCATTCGCTCATCAATTGGCTCGATCCCTTTCCTGCGTTCAATATCGCCGACAGCGCGATCACGGTCGGCGCCGCATTGCTGATCCTCGACGGATTCCGGCGAAGACCGGACCCATCGGTCGCGGCAAAATAGCCGTCAGAGCGACAACGGCGCTTACTCTGACGCGCCCGCGCGTCGCCATTTAAGGCTCAGTTTGGCCGACCGCACGTAAGCGAGGCCGGAGGCGATCGTGGCGAGCGAAAGCGCTGCCGCGGTCGCGGCGCATAAGGCGTGACGTCCGCTTTCGCTGAAGCGCGCGCACGACTCCTTCCGCGAAATACCACGGCAACAGCAACAGCGCCCATTGCAAGGCTCGCGGTCCTGCTGCGCGCGACGCCGGGCCACAAGGCGACGAGCGGCAGCGCCTTGAGCGCCAGCCACGAGCCGCCGGGCCTCAGCGGCGCGAGCCACAGCTCCCAGCAAGATTTCCAGAGCGCAAGTGTCGCCAGCAAAGCGGCCGTCGTGCGCCGCCAGGGAGTCGAGCGCCGGCATCAACTCACTGCGATGAATTCGAAGAGCTCGAAGCCGGGGCCCTGATCGACGAACTTGGTGAGCACCCACCGTGCCGCCGGTCGCCCGCGGCGCAGATTGATCGCTTGTTCGAGCTGGAACGCTCCCGCGGGCACCAGTATCATCGGCGGCGAGCCTTCCTGCCCGTCGTCGGGGAGAAGCACCACGTGCAGAAAAGGCGCGGTGTCGGCATTTTCGCCGCGCGCCGCCGCGGCTTCCGGACTGTCGGTGAGGAGCTCGCAGCCGAATTCGAGGCCGCTGCCGCGCAGGGTGTTGCGGAACCAGCGCAGCATTGCCACCTGCAAGGTGTTGCGGCCTTCAACCCGCAATGCGATCAGGTCGCCGATGCGCAGCGGTGCGTTGGAGGTATCGATTTGCCTCAGCGCATAACCCGCCGGCGTATGGTTGATCACCTGGCACGAGTGCATCGGCGGCAAACCGGTCGGCGCGTTGGCGACGTTCGCGTGCGTCCCGCGGCTGTACTGCCACACGGCGGGCAATCCGGCGCACATGACGACTCGCGCCCGCGACGGAAGGCGGTTGAATTGCCGCGCCGGCGGGATGGCCCACTGCCGGAGAAGCCGCCGCAGAAGCGCAGTGTATTGCGCCACCGCCGCCGGATCGGTGCCGATACCGGTCGGTACGCTGCCGCCCGCGTCCAGCGCGCGGAGTTGCTCCTGGATCTGGAACGCGAGGTCGAACGTCAGCAGGAACAATTTGCTGCCGTCGATGTTCCCGCCCTTGTTGGCCGAGAACGGCGGAAAGTCATGCCCAACCGGGACGATCGCGACCGCCTTCGCCAAGCGATGTACCGGCGCGACATCGGTGATCTTGGTCCAGTGCGAATATTCCTGCAGGTAGTTGATGACCTGCCCGAGCTGCCCCGGAAGGAAGCCGTACGGATTCGCCAGCGCCAGCAGCAAGAGCCTGTACGTACAGCCGCTCCGGCGTCGCATCCTGGCTATCGGTTGCGACAGCAGTCTGATGCAATGCATCGCTGGCGAGCGAAGGCGTAGATCGCGTGCGCGTCGTGCCAGGTACGCGCCGGAACCGGCGCGTACGAAAGGTAACTATTGATCAGCACCCGGGCCGGCATTGCAGGCAGCGATGGATCAGCGCCACGGTCAACCTGTTGCCCCCTGAGCAGAATGCGCTTGTCGGCCTCCTGCGACAGCGAGGTGCTTGTAGGCGGTGGCGAGCTCCGCGGCGAGGATCAGCGACGCCTTGGCCGCTTCGAGCGCGTCGCCGGAGAGCGGATGCGCGGCTCGTGAAAAGTGTCGCTCGAGCTCCGGCCAAAGCGACAGCGCGGCCGCATAGTATTTTTCGGCGAGCTCGAGTCGCTTCGATTCGGAAAGCGAAACACGATTGGTGGCCGCCAGGGCGTCGCCGATAGTGCCGGCAGCGTCGATCGGGTCGCGCTTGAGCATTTCGTCCAGCCACGGCTGAACGCGCAGGACGCGTCTCCGGCGGATGCGCGGGCGCGATTCAAGCGATGGAAGACTGAGCGCGAGTGGCCATGACGTTGGTATTTTTGGTACGCCACCCGATTGTAGTCGAAGCCGGCGTCATTTCACTAACCGCCGCCGCTGAAGGGTGTTTCAGGTCTGATCCAGGAATGCGATGACCGGCGCCATCTGGTCTTCGCTCAGCAGCATGGGCGCATGGCCTGACGCCCGGATTTCAACCACCGTCGGCCGCGGCCCACGGGTGCGCATGGCCGCCGCCGTTGTGGCGGCAAGCAGGTCCGACTCGGCGCCACGCAGCACCAGCGTGGGGCAGGAGATCGCGTCCCAAATCGGCCACAAATCGCCACCCTGACCCGCCGTGGCGCGAAAAGGCACACCGATGCCGGGGTCGAACTCTGAGTCGCCAGCGGCCATTGGCGTCCTGGCGCGCAGTGCTGCGTGCCAGTGCTTGCCATTGATCCTCGGTAAGAGCGCCGAAAGGCGCCGACACCTGGCGGATGCGTGTTCCAGCTGCTCGAACGAATCGAACGTGGGGTCGAGACCTACATACGATCCGATGCGCGCGAGCGCCGCCGGCTCGATGGTCGGCCCGACGTCGTTGACACACCAGCCGGGTGACCGGCGTTTCAGGCTGCGCCGCCATCACCATGCCCAGCAGTCCTCCCATCGAGGTGCCGACCCATGCGACGCGATCCGCGCGGGCGTGAGCAAGCAAGGCGGTCAGCGTGGTCAGATAGGCCGGGAATCCGTAATCGTTCGGATCGCGCAGCCATTCGCTGTCGCCGCGTCCCGGCATATCCGGACAGATGACGCGATGACGATCCGAAATCGCCGCGGCCAACGTGTCGAAATCGCGTCCGTTGCGCGTCAGGCCATGAACGCAGACGACCACGCGCGGATTTTCCGGATCGCCCCAGTCTCGGTAGACGACTCGGTGAAAAGCCGTGTGCGCTGAGGCTCTTGAAATGGTGTTCGCGGGGAAAGGGCATGCAGTGCCGTCGCCAGGAAAAACGCTGTCGTCGCAGCAGCGCATCGTCGGGGAAAACGGACCCCGCGTCAATGGCGCTGCGAGCAGAAATGGCGAGCAAGGAGCCGGCTGTTCCGCGCGAAGCAGCTCGGCCGGAAAAAAGGAAGATAACCCGCGGTGTCGCCACCGAGAAACGCTTCGATTTCGTCGCGGCGAGCCATTGCGTCGGAGTAGCCAAGCGCCAGCAGCTCGCGGCAGTACTTGCGGTCGAACAGCAGATACGACAACAGATTGGCGCCGGTGCCCTCGGTCGCCCCCAGACCGCGCAAGAGGTATCGCACACCGGTCGGCAAACGATCGGCATGGCGAACCGCGAGTTGACCCAGGTCGCGGCTCGGGCCCACGACCAGCGCGTCAAGGCGAACGAATTCGGGATGCGCTTCCTGGACTGTGCGGGGAACGAGATTGAGCACCTGATTGATTCGCTGCAAGCGCTCCAGATCCGCGCCCAGGTTGTCGAGAAAGATGCTGGAAAGCGCGTGGCCCGCGACTCTGGGCAAAGCGAAGGATAGCGCGGCGGTTTTTGCCTTTGCGCGGGCGCCGGCTGCTGGCCGATGAACTGCCCGACGGCGATGACCAGCATTCTGCGCGCGCCCAAATGCAGCGCCGGCGACAGCGGCGCGATCTGCCGCACGGAGCCGTCGGCGTAAAAGTCGTCGTCAACACGCTCTGCCGGAAAGATGAACGGAATCGCGCTCGACGCGAGCAGATGCTCGACACCGATAATCGCGCGTTCTCCGCGCCGTCGGGTTCTTTGCCACGGCTCTATCGTCGACACGCCTTGAAAGAAGCTCACGGCGTGGCCGGTGGTATAGCTCGTCGCGTTGATCGAAAGCGCATGCAGGCGCCCGGCCGCGATGTGCCCCGCGACGCGCGTCGAGGTCGAGCTCGCGCCCGATCAGCGCACGCAGTGGAGAACTGTCGAGCATGGACGCGGCGCGCGCCGGCCCGCGCCGGCCGACCAGTACCGACGCGAGCCAGCGCATGCCGTGGGCCGACACCGCGCCGAAGTCGGCCTTGTAGACATGGCCGACCTCGATGTTGCGCCACAGACGCAGAAGTCGCGCAACACCGCGGCGAAAATTGTCCGCGTCGGCGGCAAAGGAAGGCCGCGTTGACTGCCCCGGCCGAGGTGCCGCAGATCACCCGGAACGGCGTGGTCGACGTCCGGCCCAGCATGCTTGCGACGGCGTGCAGCACGCCGATCTGATACGCCGCTCGTGCGCCGCCGCCGGAAAGGACGATACCGGTTTCGTAGGGTGCGCGCGTCACGCGGTGAGGTCGCGCTCGGCGCGCAAGGTACGATCGAGTATCATCAGCATCGCCGCCGTCGCGCCCCAGATGTAGCGCTCGCGAAAGGGAATCGCGAAGTAATCGCGACGGATCTCTCCCAGCATGCGGAAATGCCGCTGCTGGTTGACGGGCTCGAGCAGGAATGCGAGCGGGACTTCGAACACGTCGGCAACTTCGACCGGGTCGGGTATGACCGGAAAGGCGGCTCGACCCATCCCACCGACGGGAGTTACGCGATAGCCGGTCACCGTTTCATAGTCGGCGAGCCGTCCCAGGACCGTTATCCGATCGCGCGGAAGCCCGATCTCCTCTTCGGTTTCCCGGAGCGCCGCAGCGTCGACGTCGAGGTCGCCGGGCTCGACGCGGCCTCCGGGAAAGCTGATCTGCCCGGCATGGTCGGGAAGGTCGGCGCTTCGCTCGGTGAACAAGACCGCCAGGCCCTCAGGTCGATTGACGATCGGAACAAGCACTGCGGCCGAGCGGGGCTCGCCTTCGCGCCCGGGCAGCCGATAGCCATCGGACAAATGGAGTGCCGCGGGAGGCGGTGGACGCGACAGCCGTTCGACAAGCCACTCGCGTTGAGCCTGAGGGGGAAGCCTGAACAGCGAAAGATCCATGAGCGGCGAGGCGGGCGGCCGCCGATCCAGCTGCAGCCGCGCCGATCATACCGTAAGCCGACTATCGGTTTTGCGGTAAACCGAAGTGGCTTCCTCCGTGGAACCGTCAGGCGAGAAGCTTGACGCCGGCGATGGTCAACGTCGCGACTAGCATCCATGCGCAGGGTGCGCACCGGCACGCGCCGCGATCACCCGCTTAACGACTGCCGCGCGCGGCGGCGGCACATGCGATCGGTCGCAAGCAGCGCGGCGTGGGCGCGAGCACGAAATTGCGGCCCGACGAAGATCAGCGCCGGGCCGGCCACGGCGGCATGCTCTCGAATTTTCCCAACGCGGCAAGCGTGGTGAAAACAATGCGCGCATCGGGCAGCGACGCGCGCTCCACGACCGCCACCGGCAGCGTTGGAGCGCTGCCCGCGGCGATCAGTGCGCTCGCGATCGCCTCCGCCTGTCCGGTTCCCACGTAGATTGCGCCACAATCCGCAGCCGCGACGCTCGTCGCCCAGTCGCTGGCTTCCTCGCCTTCCGCCACGCGCGGGGTCACCAGTGCCACGCTACGCACCGAGCCGCGCCGCGTCAGTGAGATGCCGAGCTCGGCGCACGCGGCCAGGGCGGCGGTAACGCCCGGCACGACTTCGTATCGAATGCCCGCGCCTTCGAGGGCGTCGATCTCTTCCTGCGCCCGGCCGAAGAGCATCGGGTCGCCGCCCTTGAGACGCACGACGACCTCGTGCACCGCCGCGGCGTCGACAAGACGCTTGTTGATGAAGTTCTGTGCAGTCGAATGCTTGCCGCAGCGCTTGCCGACGGCGACTTTTGCCGCACGCGTGGCGAGCGCGACGATCTCCGGATGAACCAGCGCATCGTGAAACACGATGTCGGCGCGCTCCAAGAGCCTCGCCGCACCGCAATGTCAGGAGGTCCGGCCGCGCCGGGGCCGGCGCCGACGAGATAGACGGTGCCGCTCACTGGATCAATCCCGCCGCTACGGTGTTGTGGCTCGCTTCGTCGATGAGGATGAAGCTGCCCGTGGCGCGATTGTCCGCATAGCGGTCGGCGAACACGGGCTGCGCAAGCGTGGAGCTCGGCGCGGCCGATATCGTTCATGCGCAAGGTGTCGGGCGACGGCTGCCCTCGCCTGCGTGGCAATGTCCCAAAGGTGGTCGATGCCGTTGATGCGTGCTGCGTACCTCCCGCGTCGTGTGACGCAGGAGATAACTGCGGCGCGGATCGAGCGGCGTTTCCGAAAGCCAGCACAGCGTTGCGTCGAGATCGCGCGTGGTGACCGGCGACGCGTTGCCGTGCACGAGCATGTCGCCGCGCGAGATGTCGATCGCGTCCTCGAGCACCAAGGTGATCGCGGCATGCAGGCCGGCCCGTTTTTGCGTGTCGGATCCGCGGATCTCGCGCACGCGGCTCGAAAGTCCCGAAGGAAGCACGGTGACCGCATCTCCGACCGCGATCGATCCCGATTCCACGCGGCCCATGTACCCGCGGGGCAGCGTGGCGGTTGCGCGCGCGACGTACTGGACCGGAAAACGGAACGGCGCCTCGGCAAGCGCTTGCTGCACGTCGACCGTCTCGAGAATCTGCAGCAGCGTCGGACCTTCGTACCAATCGAGGCTTTCGCCGCGATCGACCACCATGTCGCCGGTGAGGGCGGACATCGGCACGAAACGCACGTCGTCGATGCCGTTACGTTCCGCAAACGCCAGGAAGTCGGCGACGATGCCGGCGAATGCGATCTCGCTGCTAGTCGACCAGATCCATCTTGTTGACGGCGACGATGAGGTGCGGGATCCCCAGCAGAGTGGGCGAGCGTCGCGTGTCGCCGCGTCTGCGTCACCACACCGTGCCGCGCATCGACGAGCAGAACGGCAAGCTGCGCCGTGCTGGCGGCGGTCACCATGTTGCGCGTGTACTGCTCGTGGCCGGGCGCGTCGGCGATGATGAACTTGCGCAGCGCGGTCGCGAAATAGCGATACGCGACGTCGATGGTGATGCCTTGCTCGCGCTCGGCGACGAGGCCGTCGGTCAGGAGCGACAGGTCCAGCGCCGTGCCGCGCTTTTGCGATGTGCGCTCGATGGCGGCAAGCTGGTCGGCCAGGATCGCCTTGGTGTCGTAGAGCAGGCGGCCGATCAGCGTGCTCTTGCCGTCGTCGACGCTGCCCGCGGTCAGGAACCGCAGCACACCGTGCTCGAGCAGGTCGTAGCGTTCGATGGCGGACATCAGAAATAGCCTTCCTTCTTGCGCAGCTCCATCGACGCGTCGCTGGTCTGGTCGTCGAGACGTGTTGCGCCGCGCTCGGTAATCGTCGTCATCGCGGTCTCGGCAATGATCGCCTCGACGCTTGCAGCATCGGACGCAACCGGCGCGGTGCAGGTGATGTCCCCGACGGTGCGAAAGCGCACCGAGATCTCGTTCCACGACGTCGCCATCGCGCGGCGGCGTGAGCGGCGTCACGCAGACCGAGGGCGTCGCCGCGACGCACGACCGACCTGGTGTGCGCGAGATAGATCGATGGGACCGAGAGCCGCTCGCGGCCGATGTACTGCCACACGTCGAGCTCGGTCCAGTTGCTGATCGGAAACACGCGCACGTGCTCGCCGGGGGCGACGCGGGCATTGAAAAGGCTCCAGAGCTCGGGCCGCTGGTTTTCGGGTCCCATTGGCCGAACGCGTCGCGAAACGAGAAGATGCGCTCCTTGGCGCGAGCCTTTTCCTCGTCGCGCCGCGCGCCGCCGATGCACGCGTCGAAGCCGAATTCGGCGATCGCATCGAGCAGCGTCACGGATTGGTGGCGGTTGCGGCTCTCCCCGGCGTCGCGCAGAACGACGCGTCCCTCTGCAATCGAATCTTCGACCGAGCGCACGATCAAGCGCTCGCCAAGCTCCGCCGCGCGATGGTCGCGAAAGGCGATGACCTCGGGAAAATTGTGCCCGGTATCGATGTGCAGCAGTGGGAAAGGAAACGCGCCCGGGCGGAAGGCCTTTTCCGGCAGAGGCGCAGCAGCACCAGCGAATCCTTGCCGCCGGAGAAGAGGAGGGCGGGTTGCGACATTGCCCCGCAACTTCGCGCAGGATGTGTATGGCCTCGACTCGAGCCAGCCGAGATGATCGGCATCGGCCGGGCGCGGTTGCGCAACCTCGTCTTCGAGGAGCGAGGGCTCGAGGAACGCGGCATCGGTCATGCCGGAACTCCTTCGGCGCGCACGATCACGTCGAGCGGGCGCCTATGCAGCCCGCATTCCTTGTGATCCGCGCTTTCCACCACCAGCGCCCCGCGCGGATGTCCTCACCCGGAAGGATCGCGCGCGTGCACGGCGCACAACCGATGCTGGGGTACCCGCGATCGTGCAGTGGGTTGTATGGAACTGCGTTGTCGCGAACGTAGGTCCAGACCTCGTCCTTGCTCCAATCGGCGAGTGGATTGAACTTTGCGTATCGCGTGCGCCGGTCGATCTCCTCGATTTCGACCGCGCTGCGCGTCACCGACTGCGCGCGCCGCTGGCCGGTGATCCAGGCGCCTCTTCCGGCAAGTGCCTGCGCCAGCGGCTCGGTCTTGCGGATGGCGCAGCAGCTTTGTCGCAGCTCGACGCCACGGTAGAACGCATTGACACCGTTGCTCGCGCACGTAAGCTTCGATCGCTCGCGTATCGGGTAGTACACCTCGATCGGCACTCCATAGTGCTCGCGCACGCGGTCGATCAAGGCGTAGGTTTCGTCGGGCAGGCGGCCGGTGTCGAGTGTGAAGATGGCGATCGGAAGCCGGTTCCGCGCGATCAGATCGGTCAGCACCATGTCCTCGGCCCCGAAGCTGCTGGCAAGCGCGGCGGATGGGTACTGGCTTCCGATCCGGTGGAGCAGGGCACGCGCCTCGGCGGTGCGACCTTCGAGCGCCGTGCCCATGGATTTCACGTCGGAGGCTTCGAGTCGTCAGCCGCACTCGCGTCCTTGCGGCGACGGAACAGCGGAACCGGTCGCGCGGATGTGCTCTGGTAGTTGTCGGAGAAATCGTCCAGGCCGCCGATCGCGTCGGCAAAGTTGCGATCTGTCCGTACCGCAAACGCATCGAGCCGCATTGCCGCAGGTAATAGAGCTGATCGCGCAAAACGTCGCCGATCGCGCGCAATTCGCCGCCGAAGCGATGCTTGTCGCGCAGCAGTCGCGCGTTGGAATACCCGCGTCCGTCGACGAACTTCGGAAAATCGATGGCGATCAGTGGCAGGTGCGCCGCATCGCCGGCAAGCGCGTCGGGATCGTCGCTCGGCTTGAGCCAGACACCGACGTCGCCGCAGGCGCGGCAGGGCGTCGTGCTCGGATTCGCCAAAGCGCCAGCGGCACGATCACCGGCGTATTGGCGGGCACGTCGGCAAGCGAAGCCAGCCTCGCGCAGCAGCGTCCAGCGGTCCTCGACGATCGCGCGGCCCTTAATGAGCAGAGGCATAGACGCGCTCCTTGAAGGGCTCGAGACCCGAGACGGCGGACGGTGTCGATGAAGCGCTCGTCCTCGTGGCGTTTTTCCACATAAACATCGATCAGGCGGGAGACGACGTCCGGCATTTCGCTGCGCGAACGAGGGCCCGATCACTTGCCCAGGGACGCGTGACTGGCCCTGATCGCCGCCGATCGAAACCTGGTACCACTCCTCGCCGTTCTTATCGACGCCGAGGCACGCCGATGTTGCCGACGTGGTGGTGGCCGCAGGCGTTCATGCAGCCGGAGATGTTGAGATCGAGCTCGCCGATGTCGATACAGATAGTCGAGGTCGTCGAAGCGGCGCTGGATCGCTTCCGCGATCGGGATCGACTTGGCGTTGGCGAGCGAGCAGAAGTCGCCGCCCGGACAGCAGATGATGTCGGTCAGGAGACCGATGTTCGGCGTCGCGAATCCCAGACGCCTTCGAGCTCTAGCTCCACAGTGCCGGCAGTTCGCGCTGTCTGACGTCGCTGAAAATGAGGTTCTGCTCATGCGAGACGCGGATCTCGCCGAAGCTGTAGCGCATCGGCCAGGTCGGCGACCGCGTCCATCTGACTCGGATGTCGCATCGCCGGGCGGCACGCCGGTCTTTTGAGCGACAAGCGTCACGACCGCGTAGCCCGGGCACCTTGTGCGGGAAGACATTGCGCTTGACCCAGCTGCCGAACGCACGGTTGTCCGCGATCGTGGAGCGGAATTCGGCGTCGTCGCCGGAAAGCGTCTCAGTACGGCGGCGGCTCGAAGAACGACGCCAGCCGCTGCGATTTCCTCGTCCGGCACGGTCGCCGGGCCGCCTTGCAGAGCGCTCCCATTCGGCCTCGACGTGGCCGGCGAAGACCGGCAGGCGTCATTTCCTTGACCAGAATCTTGATCCGCGCCTTGTAGATGTTGTCGCGCCGGCCGAAGCGGTTGTAGACGCGCAGGATCGCATCGAAGTAGTTGAGGACCTCCTGCCGCGGGCAGGAACTCACGGATCACGTGGCCGATGATGGGCGTGCGCCCATGCCGCCGCCGACCAGGACGCGAAATCCGACCTCGCCCGCGGCGTTCCTGCACCGCGTGGACGCCGATGTCGTGCACCAGCGTCGCTGCGCGATCGTTCGGCGACCCGCTGACCGCGATCTTGAACTTGCGCGGCAGATAGGCGAACTCCGGGTGGAACGTCGACCACTGCCGGAACGATCTCGCGCCAGGGCGCGGGATCGACGATTTCGTCGGCGGCGACGCCGGCAAACTGATCGGACGGTGATGTTGCGCACGCAGTTGCCGCTGGTCTGGATGGCGTGCATCTCGACGCTCGCCAGTTCGGCAAGGATGTCGGGCACGTCCTCCAGCCTCGGCCAGTTGAACTGGATGTTCTGGCGCGTGGTGAAGTGGCCGTAGCCTCTGTCATACTTGCGAGCCGATGTGCGCGAGCTTGCGCAACTGCGTCGTCGACAGACAGTCCGTACGGGAATGGCGACCCGCAGCATCGGCGCGTACTTCTGGATGTACAAGCCGTTCTGCAGGCGCAGCGGCCGAAATCTCGTCCTCGGTCAGCTCGCCCGCAGAAAGCGCCGCGTCTGGTCGCGAAACTGCGCGACGCGTTCGTCGACAAAGCGCTGATCGATGGGGTCGTACTTGTACACGCGAGGCGCTCCGGAACCTATGATTTCAAATGCTATCCGAGCCCTTAGGTCGCAAAGGAAGGATTAGCGCTTTATTGAGAAGTACTGGGCATATAGGTGCACTGCCGAGGGGTGGTTGCGCGTGGACCGAGGGTTTCCTCATGCGCCGGGGCTTGATTCTCCTCGCACACGGCGCCCGCGACCCGCGCTGGCGCGAACCGTTCGAACAGCTGGCGGAGCGCGATTCGCGCCAAGCGACCCGGAGCTCGCGGTCAGGCTCGCGTTTCTCGAGCTGATGGCGCCCGAGCTATTGCTGGCAGGCGAAGAGCTGGTGGCAGCCGGCTGCGACGCGCTGCAGGTCGTCCCGATATTTTTGGACAAGGAGGGACACGTGCGTGACGACGTCCCGGCGCTTATCGACGCGCTTCGAGCGCGTTACTCGGCGGTCAATGTAACCGTACAGCCCGCCGCGGGGGAGGATGGTGGCGTGATCGATGCGTTGGCGTCGTTTTGCATTCGGGAGCTGGAGACGGATAGCCGCCCGATCTTCCGTGCATACGGAACTAGACATAACTATAAATTATGCGCAATCAAGTAGGCGAGGATATTCGAGCTTCTTGGCAGCAAAGCCTCGTAACCGGCTGCATTATCGACCCCTTCACTTCGCCACGCTAAACCTTCGCTGTTCCCGGCTCGCGGAAGCGGATCACGTCCCCACCCGAGTGTTGGCGACCTGCCGCGCGATCAGGGCCGATCCAGGCCAGAGCTGCGAACGCAGCGCCAACATACGAAAAGTCTCGGCCGGTCGAAGGAGTCCCAAAGCCAGCCGGCAAGCGCGCTGGCGATCAGCAAGCGATGCCGCTGACCAGGTTGAACAGGCCAAACGCGGTGCCGCGAAGGTCGGCCGGCGCGGCCTCCGCGACCAGCGCCGCCAGCACGCCTGGGTCAAGCCCATGTGCGCCCCACACCGCGGTGCCGGCCGGGACGCCGCCCATGGATGACGACGCATGGGCGAGTACTACATCGGCGATGATCAGCGCGAAAAAGCCGCCGGACAAAGAGCATGCCCTGCCGCTTCTGATCGGCGGCCACGCCTGCCGGATACGAGACGATGGCGTAAACGACGCTCATGAGCGCCATCACCAGCGGCACCCACGCCAGCGCCATACCCACGTTTTGCGCCCGCAGCACCAGGGAACGCTTCGGAAAAGCGCGCCAGCGCCATCGTCGCGCCGATGGCGACGACCCACCAGTAACGCGATGGCAGCCTGCCGACGTCGGCGAATAGTCACGGGCGCTCCCTCGCGAGGCTTTTCCCGGCAGCCGGTCGGGCTCGCGCACGCCGACGACCAGCAGCAGAACCGCGGCAAAGGCCGGAATCACCGCCAGCCAGAAGACGGTGCGAAAGTTATCGGCGAACCAGAGCATGGCGGCGATGGCAAGCACAGGGTCCGACTACAGCGCCAACGGTGTCGAGCGCCTGCCGCAGCCCATAGGCCGCTCCGCGCAATTCCGGGCGGCGTAATGTCGGCGATCAGGGCATCGCGCGGCGCCCCGCGGATACCTTGCCGACGCGGTCGATGAATCGGGCGAACACGATCCACGCCAAGCGATGACGCGAGCGGAAAGATCGGTTTTCGACAACGCGGCCAGGCCGTAGCCCGAGGACCGCAGAGCAGCTTGCGCTTGCGAAGTAGTCGGAGAGGTAGCCTGAAAATACCTTGGTGATCAACGCGGTCGCTTCGGCGACGCCTTCGATCACCCCACCGTCAACGCCGACGCACCGAGCGTGGTCACGAGAAACAAGGGAAGAAGGCTGTGGATAAGCTCCGACGACACATCCATCAGCATCGAGACCGCGCCGAGTGTCCAGATGCCCGGCGGAATGCGGGCCAGCGCCGATTTCACGATTGGGATCGAATCACGACCAGGACGCAGGGAACTCGGAGCGCCGCCGACTACCCCGTCCGCGGCGAACACACATCAGTCGAATCACTGCGTGAAATCGAACGCCGCGGTGAGATCGCCCATTGCGAGCGCACGCCGGACAAGGGTTCCAGCCCGAAGCGACGAGTGATGAACTTGAGGATCGAGGTCGTATCGTATTGGCGTATGGTCGACGAAATTCCGTTTGGCATACGGCGAAATGATGAGCGCCGGAATGCGCGGGCCCGGTCCCCAGCGATCGCCCGCGGGCGGCTTCACGTGGTCCCAGAATCCTCCATTTTCATCGTAGGTGACGATGATCGGCGGTCGAGGACCACAGCGGGCTCGCCTTGATCCTGGCGATCACCTCGGCAATGTGAGTGTCTCCCGAAAGCACATCGGCGTAGCCGGCGTGCTCGTTGAGGGTGCCTGCGGCTTGTAGAACGCGACTTGCGGTAACTCCCGCGGTCGATGCTCGCGGACAGCTCGGTGTAATCGCTTGAGGTGCACGCCGCGGTCGGCCGTGCCGGGCGCGAAGCGCGCAGAAATAATTGAAGGGCTGGTGATGCGTCACGAAATACGGCGCGCCATCGGCGCGAGTGTTGATCATTTTCGGGTGCCGCGGGGTCCTGCATTCCGTCTTGCAGCGCCACATTCCACGCGCCCGCGTACCACGCCCACGATATGCCTTTCGCGGAGAGCGTGTCACCGATGGTTTTGGCGGACTGCGGCGGCGGCGGATTTTCGAGGACGTCGGCGAGCCGCGGATCGCCTCCTTTCGCCGGCGGGACCCGCGAGGGCTGATAGGGTGGCTGCGTGGTGTTGACCGACCAGCCGTCGCGAGTCACGTCGCCATCGAGCGCGAATATCGGCGCTCCATCGAGGGTCGACGCCGGCGATTCGGGCTTGCGCTTCAGGAAGTTTCCGTCGAGCTGCGCGCGCGAGCTCGGCGGAGCGTCTGATAGCTCCGGCGTGCAGGCGCAAACAAGCCAGAAATGATTCAGATACGAGCCTCCGAACGCGGCGGTGAAAAATTATCTGCCAGCGTGTATTCCTGCGCCCACTTCCACAGTGGGAGATTCGAGCCGTCGTAATATCCCATGACCAACGCGCCGGCGTCGGAGGCAGCGACGTATCGATCGAGCCGGCCCCGTTGATCTGTTCCTGGTTATGATAGAACTTGTGCACCAGGTCGCGCGTCGCCACCGACAGGGCAAGTTGATCGGCGGAGCGTCGATGCGGAATGGCCGGTTCGGCAGAGTCTTTCGGAAATGCCGGATCGGGATCCTTTCCCTTCCACACCGGCGGCAAACGGGCCAGTGGCTTGCCATCGTTGTCGACCTGCGTGTACTGCGCAGGTGTGGCGTTGGCGATCCGTTTGCGCCGGGAAACAATCCGTAAAGATTGTCGAAGCTGCGGTTCTCGGCGTAGATCACGAGGATGTGCTGGATCTTCTCGAGACCGGTTGAGGTCGTTCGCTACCGGCTGCGGCGCGCAGCTCGCCAGCGCCGCCGCGAACAGCGCAATGCAGGCGATCCTGGCAGCGGTGCCGATTTTCATTCGCGCCGACCGACGCGGCCGGGCAGCGGCGGTTGCCACAGCTCGACCTTGTTGCCGTCGGGATCGATGAAACCAGCCAAAGCGGCCGTATTCGTGCTCCTCGATTTCCCCGACCACCTGCCCTCCTCCCAGGTGCACCTGACCCAGCGCTTCATCGAGATCGTCGACGATCAGGTTGAACATGAAGTAATGATCCGACGGCGCAAAATAATCGGTGTTGGCCGGAAACGGGCTCCATACCGTAAAGCCATTTGCGGGCATGGATTGCGGCTGGAACTCGACCGAGTTCTTGCCGTCGCCGATGCCGAGCCACTGCGAATACCACGCGAGCAACTTCTCGGGATCGGGTGATTTGAAAAACAGCCCTCCCAGACCAAGTACTTTTGCCATTCGCCGCCCCTATCCCAGTTTGACTTCCGCACGGACCGTGCCGCGCGCTCGTGCCGTGCCGTCAGCGCGATGCGATCCACCGAACGCCCACGCACTACCCATTCGATCTTCGCACGATCGTCGGTCACGTGGTAGTCCGGCCAGAATGAGATGCCGGTGTGTTTGTATGCCTTGCCTTCGAGCTGACCGATGTCCTCGCGCCGCTTGCCGCTGATCGAGCTCGGCTCCGGGCGGGAGCGAAATTTCCGCGATGACACCGCGAACGACTTTCCGCTCCAGCGCACGTTTGCTCACGTAGCTCGGCAGCCATCCCGTATTCTGGACAACGAGCTCGTACCCGCCACGTGTCCTTGCCGACGGCTTCGACTTCTGCGCGCAAGCAGCTCGAGCTTGGGCGTAAGCAGCGCCTGCCAAACCAGCCACTTCGGAAACTTGGCGACTTCGCGCTCGAGAAATTGCAGCGGCGGATTGCCGAAGGCGTGGAAGCGATTCCAGCCGCCGATCTCCACCGCGCCCAGATCCGGGTGGTCGAAGGCCTTCCAATCGACATGCGCCATCCGCCGAGCTTCGCCTCGCTCCAGCGAAAAATTTTCAGGTCATCCTCGATCGGATGATCGCGAAACCAGTCGATGTACAGGTATTTGTCGATGCCCGCCTCGCGCATCGGGCTCCAGATCTCCACCACCCAGCTGAACATGCCCAGGTGATCGTAAATCCAGTCGAAGGCGCCGCCGATGACCTGTTTCGGGTGGTAGCGAAACTCGTGATAGACGGAGATGTTGGGATAGCCGGTGATCTCGGTCCCCTTAGCGCCGACCTTCTGAAAATGCCAGAGGTCCTCGGCGTGCATTTCGGTGTCGGGAAGATGATCGAACGGACGCAGCAGCACGCCGCTCCAGGTGTGAAACGCGACGCCGCCGGCAGATGTTCGGATGGGTGCTGATGAATTCCGCGACGGCGCGAACCTCAGGCTCGGACGTGGGAAACGGGCCGGCGCCGAGCTGCTCGTATTCCTGGCGCCAATTGGCCGGGAAATTCCTATTCAAGTCAATGCCTTGAACGCGCTTCTTCAACCTTCAGGTGAAGCCGTCATAGCCCTCGAATCCGGCCTTCCGGCAGGATCCGAAAATAGGTGCCGCCCACCTCCGCCGGGTCGCGCCGCACCATCAGACGTGGCTCATCGGGGTGCGGCTTCCACAGCCGTTCGGATCTGCGATTCGCATCTGCAGGATGCGACCGTCGCCGTCGATATCCTCGACCGTCAAACCTTCGATGGGCTCCTCGTCGTACGGGTAGGCGCGAGTGCTGGAGCGCACCCACTTTGGGTCGATCGGCCAACGCCCATTCCGCGCCGTCCGGATTGATGCGTGGACAGATGTAGAAAACGCGGGTGTCCAGTGCCCGCGGTGATATCGGCGTCGCTGCCGTATTGGGCTACCAGTTGATTCAGAAAGTACAGATTGGCGGTCGACGCCGCGACCTCGGTCGAATGAATGTTGCCGTCAACCCAGAATGCCGGCTTGTCGATGGCGGCACCGGTCGCGCGATTGGTGACGCTGACCAGCCAGATGTCGCGGCCTTCGTGACTCTTGCCGATCGATTCGAGCGATACCAGCTCCGGATGCTCGGCGTCGAAGGCCTTGAGGATGCTCGGTGAGTTCGAGCGTAGCGGTAGAAGCGGTCGAAGCGGACGCTGGGCATCGATGATCGTTGCGGGCAAAGCGCGGAGTGTGGCGGCGAGCGACCCGTTGCGTCAACCGGCGGGCGCGACCGTATCGCGCTGCCAGCGTCAGCCCGCAACCCAGTGGAGTCACGAGATCGGTGGTGAGGCGCAAGCAGTTGCCGCGTCCGGGAATGTTGCTGCCGGAGTCTTCTGGAGACTCCGACCCGAAAGTTGCCATCGACTCCAGGTGCGTGATCCAAGAGTCGTGAGCGCGTCCCTTCACGGCCTCCAGGCCCATGACGCATGCCGAACCCAGAATCGCGGTCTACTCACAGAGCTCGATGGTTTCATGTTGCCGAGGCCGCAGCGATGGCCTTTGGTCGTCGGAGATTCTTACACAAGACGCGCACGCAGAATCCCACGGGCTCAAGATCAATAGCTTGGAGCACGGGCATGAAAGTTGCACGCGTGACTATTTGGGCACCGCCGGCCATCAGGAGCACCCCGGGCGCGAGCAGCAGGATGATTCTACGCGGCGAGCGATGTGGAACGTTTCGCATCGACTTGCTGGATTATGTCGTTGATCAACAGGAGACCGATATGAAGCGTATAGCATTGTTTGTTGCCTTTTGCACTCTCCACCACGGTTAATGCGGCGCCGCCACCAGGTAATGGCCCCGATCGAGATTATATGTTCTCGCCGGTGGCAGGACCTCCACCGATATCTTCAACGTCGTCGCGCACAGCGGTCCGAACGGCGAGGCGGCCTTTGGCCATTTCCAGGCAAAGAACGTCCACGGATTCACCTACGATTTCGACGTCGAGTTCGACGTGACCTGTTTACGTGTCAGCGGCGGCCTGGCGACAATTGGCGGACGCACGACGAAGCTCGTGGCGCCACCCCGTACAACATCACTGATTACCCGGGTGTGCTCGTGTTTGTCCGCGATGGGAGCGTTACGGGGACGCCGAGCGCGATCAGCTATGAGTTTCCCGTGAATTACATCCCCGCCTCCTGCCCGGCGCCGAGCGACACCTTGCACGATCTTCCCGCTGCTGCAGGGAAACATAAACGTGCACGACGAGTAGTACCTGAGCGGGCGACATAACGCGCCGACTTGCATTGACAAATGAATCGCCGCGCGAAGACTCGCGCGGCGATCGCATTCAGGTGGCTGAATTTGGACCGGACGTCGCCTGTCCGGTCGAGTTCAGGTCAGGAAGCGGTTACGCACCGCGCCTTTGATCATGCTCAGAGCAGGCTTCGACTAGCTCGGGGCGAACGCAAATTGAGCCGAGCTTCGCTAGATGCCGGCGTACCACTCGTAGCCCTGGTCTTCCCAGTAACCGCCTTTGCCGCCGGCGATCTTCTCGAAGCTGTCGACCAGCTCGATGCGCATGACGTACTTGGCATGCTTGTATCCGAGCTGGCGCTCGACGCGAAGTCGAATCGGTGCGCCATTGGCGATCGGCAGCGCCTTGTCGTTGAGCTCGTAGGCAAGGATGGTTTGCGGATGATAGGCATCGTCCATGTCGATGCTTTCGTAGTACGGACTGGTGCCGTCGCTCTCCATCGGATCGGCGCAATAAAACACCACGTAGCGCGCCGTCGCTGTCGGCCGCGCAGCTGCCGCCAGCACCGCGGTCAGCGGCACTCCCTTCCATTTGCCGATCGCGCTCCAGCCTTCGACGCAATCGTGGCGCGTGACCTGTGTTCGGCTGGGCAGCGCGCGCAGCTCGTCGAGCGAAAAAATAACCGGCTTTTCGACCAGGCCGCCGACTTCGAGTCCGATAAGCCGCGAAGCCACTCGACGCGAGCGCCTTGTATTGCGGGTTGTTGGGCATCGCGGTTCCGTTGCTGCGAAATTCCGGGGACCGGTCGGACTCCGGGAACTCCTGCGCCATGGACTTGCGCGGCAGGATCAGGCGCTGTGCCTTGCGAGTAAGGATCTCGGTGTTGCCCAGAAGCTTCGGAAACCATTCGGTCTTCGACAGCTTGTCGCAGCCCGCGACCAGAACCGCTGCCGCGCCGGCAGAGCGCGCGAAGGAAGAGCCGCCGGCGCGGATGAAATCTAGCTGGGATTCATTGGCTGACCTCCGCGTCGACCCGGTAGCGCCCGGTAATCATCGAGCGCAAATTGTTCCACACGCCGGTGATGATCACTTCGAAGACGTGAATCAGCACGAAGGCGACCAGCAGCCAGGCAACGATGAAATGGATCGTCCGCGCCGATTGGCGTCCGCCGAAAATATCGACCCAGCCCGGCCACACAGAATCGAAGCCGGGAGACATCGCCGAGGCCCATCAGAATCACCAACGGCAGCAGCACGAAGATCACGATCAGGTAGGTGATTTTCTGCAACACGTTATAGCGCTTCGACGCCTCTCCGCGCGGGTGGCGAAAATGCAGATGATCGACGATCGACTGCCGGATCGAGCGCCAGCTCGGTTCCGGTGGGCGCAAGATCGCGGGCAAGGTGGCGGCTGACGGCCGAGTAGGCAACGTAGCACAGGCCGTTGATCACGAAGATCCAGGCGAAAAGCAAATGCCATTGACGGGCCATTGCCAGCCAGCGGCCGTCGGGAATGGTCAGCCACGACGGAAAGGCGCGGCTCATGAGTTCGCCATCCGAGCCTTTGGAGGCTCCCAACACGCCGGTGGTGACGAACTCGTGACCGAAGATCCGCGTGACACCGGTCAGCTTGTTGTTGGCGTCTGGTCGCGGAATCGATTTGGAGAATGGGCGGGCGGCCGGCGTACGACGACTTGCCCCAGTACAACGCTGGATGGGCGCCGAAGATATTGAGCCCGCTCATGAGCAGGATCGTCAGCGCAATGACATTGATCCAGTGCATGACGCGAACGGGCAGCGTGTGCCGATAGTAGAGATAGTTCGCCGCCGCGTGCTCAGCCTTGCTCTCTTGTTCCATCGACTTCTCCTCATTGCGATCCGATAGCGATGCGCGGGGCGTGCGACGCCAAGTGTATCCCGCTCAAGCTCGACCCATCCAGACACCCGGTACAGTCGCGCGCCAGCCTGGCACCGGCCAGTCAGGCGCGCATCCGGCTGGGAGCCGCTCACGAAGGCATTGTCGCGTTCGAAGAAGCGAAGCTTACGGTCGACCTCGCGGGTTATCCCGATGCGTACGCTTTCGCCGATCGCTCCCGGGCGCCGGCGCGCGCGCGCCGAAGCCAAAGCGGGCCCGGTGCGCAGAGGTCGACGCCGTCGAAGCGCCGATCGACGTCCATCGCCGTCGCCAGTCGGCCGGGACCGCGCGCGAGGTCGAGCACGCGCTGCGTCCGCGATGGCGTTGCATCGACTTCGAGCCCCTCCAGCGGCTCGAGCGCGCGCAACAGGACGCCTGCCCCAATCCCCGGCGACTCGCCGCTTACGTTGATGGCAAACCAGCAGCCATAGACGAAATAAACGTAGGCGTGCCCGCGCTCCAGAAACAGCGAGTTGTTGCGCTGGCGTACGGCCGCGGAACGCATGTGCCGCCGCGTCACCGACAACGTAGGCCTCGGTTTCGACGATGCGGCCGGCGATGCGCCCGTGCCGATGATCGTGGACCAGTATCTTGCCGATGAGGTAGCGCGCCAGTGTGGCCGTATCTCGCGGCAACTCGGCTCGGCGCAACCGTCGAAGGGGCCCGATGTCTTGCATGTAGTCGCTGCGCGCTTAAAGCTTCAGGGAGATGGACTCGTTAGTGCATTGCGCCACGTCTCAATTTTTGACGTTCTTCAGATGCATGCGTTTGCGATCCACGGATCTGGCCCCCGCTCCTTCGAGTACCATCGTTTGAAAGTGAGATGCCATTTCGCCGCCGAGGATCGCGATGAAGGCAGCGACCCACCCCAGACCAGCAACACCACGGCGATCGCAATGCCACCGTACATCAGGTTGTAATTCGCGAAATATTGAACGTATTCGTAAAACATCGGGCGCGCGGCGACGATCAATGTCGTTGCAACAACGGTTCCAACCGCGATACTTTTCCAGTCCAGGCGCTTGCGCGGAACGAAGCGATAGATCAGAAAAACGCAATGAGCACGGACAGCACTCGAATCAATCTTGCACCGTCGCGGTGAACGCGACATCCGTTTCTCCAGGCAGAAGGCCGACTGCGTGCCACAAAAATATCAGCAAGTAGTGAGAGAATAGCGTGCAGATAAACAGCACGCCGACCGCCGTCATCATCGCAATCTCGGTCAGGATGCGCCGCGCCAGGCTGCCGGTTTGTTCTCCCTCATAGGCGATGTTGAGCGCCCGCGAAAGCGCTCCGAACGCGCGGCTGCCCAGAACGAGCAGGATCAACAATGAAGCGACGCCGGCAAAGGGATGCGCGTCATGAACCGCACCGTGAATGATGCGCTGAACCGCGAGGCCGCCTTCGGGAACAAACTCCCTAACAGTAGGATCGCCTTCTGCCGACTGCCCAATCCGGGCTCACGAAATAGGCGGACAACGAGACCGCGGCAAGAAGCAGGGGAAAAGCGAGAGAAAACTACTATAGTACGCAATGGCCGCGGCCCATTGCGTGGCATTGTCAGCGAACGAATCGCTTGAGCGCCTGGATGAAAGCGTTACCGAGGAGACGGGCGGTTTGTCGCATTCAAAGCCATGGTGGGTGCTTGTGTTACGCGCCCGCACACCCCCGAAGGTTCATGCGCCAGGCTGTCCCGCATTGGGGAAGAAGAGCTGCTCGCCGCTGATCTTGTACTCGGCAATGGCTTTCTGTCCCTCGGGCGAAATCACCCAGTCGACGAACGTCTGGCCGAGATCCTTCTTGACGCTCGGATGCTTGTCCGGGTTCACCAGCATCACGCCGTACTGGTTGAACAAGCCGCTTGTCGCCTTCGACCAGGATCGCGAGATCGCCGCGATTCTTGAACGCGAGCCAGGTGCCGCGATCGGCCAGGATGATAGGCGTTCATCGATGCGCGCAGTGTTGAGCGCCGGACCCATGCCCTGGCCGGTGTCGCGATACCACGGCCCCTTCGCCTTGTCGATGTCGATGCCGGACAGCCTTCCACAGATCGAGCTCGGCCATATGCGTGCCGCTCTTGTCGCCGCGCGACACGAACGGCGCTCTTGCGTCGATTGCCACTCTTCTTCAGCGCCTCGACAATGTCCTTGCTGCCAGCGATCTTGCGCCGGATCGGCTTTCGGACCGATCAGGACGAAATCGTTGTACATCACGGGAAGCGCTTGACGCCGTGACCCTCGGCGAGAAATTTCTCCTCGGCTGAACTGCGCGTGGACGAACGCCACGTCGGCGTCGCCGCGCGCGCGCGAGATCGAGCGCCTGCCCGGTCCCAGCTGCGACGACGCGCACCTTGATTCCCGTCTTCTGCTTCGAAGCGCGGCAGAAGGTAGACCGAAGAAGCCCGACTGCTCGGTCGACGTCGTCGATGCGACGGTAATGAAACGTTCCTGCGCTTGGACGCGCAGCGATGCTGAGCGCGATCCAGTAGCCAGGCCGATCGCAAGGACACGGCGACGCGCGACTCACCATGGCAATTCTCCTTCCAGAAACTGGGCGGCTTCCGCGCGACGCTGGTTGCCGGAAAAATCGATCCGCCGGTGCGCGCTCTGCGATCCGCCCTTGATGCAGAAACAGGATTTCGTCACCCAGGCGTCGCGCCTGCCCGAGGTTGTGCGTGACCATCACGATCTTCGTTCCCGCCTCGTGCACCGCGGCGATGACCTTCTCGATCTCCTGCGCGGCGCTCGGGATCGAGGCTCGCCGTCGGCTCGTCGAGAAAGAGCACTTCCGGGCGCAAGCGCCCAGGCCCGGGCGAGCGCGAGGCGCTGCTGCTCGCCGCCGAGACAGCGCGCAGGATGCGTGGCAGGTCGTCCCAATCCTGACCCGGCGCAACGCGTCCAGCGCCCGCGCGGCATCGCGCTGTACCGCGCGGCACGCCGGCGAGCTTCAACGCATAGGTCGACGTTGGCGACGCGCTGAGCGCCGCAACATGCACCGGCCGCTGGAACACCATCGCCTGACGCCGCGGTCCGCCAGGGAGCTCCGAGTGAATTCCAGTCGTATCGTGCCCGACGTCGGTTGGAGCAGGCCGTGGCACAGCCGCAGCAGCACGCTCTTGCCCGCGCCGTTCGGACCGAGGATGATCGTGCGCGGCTCCGCGCGTCGAGCGTCAGCGAGACGCCGTCGACGATGCGTCGACTACCGACCTCGAACACAACGTTGCTCGAGCGCGCAGCGGAAGGAGCGAAAGCGGCGCGCGCATGTCCACGTCGACGCTCAACCGTAGCGCCGCTGCGCCGATTCCTTGACGACGAACGGCGCCGGCGTTGAGCGACGAGCACGATCGAAGAGCAGGATGAATCCCAGACCCAGCGCCAGCGGCAGATCGCCCTTTGCTGGTTTCGAGCGCGATCGCGGTGGTCATCACGCGCGTCACGCCGTCGATGTTGCCGCCGACGATCATCACCGCACCGACCTCGGACGCCGCGCGGCCGAATCCGGCCAGCGCGATCGTGACCAGCGAGAACCGCAAGTCCCAGAGCAGCGTCGGCGCGGCGCCGAGCGTCGATCTCGCCGAGCGAGCGCAGCTGCTCGCGATACTCCGTCCACGCGTCCTCGACGACCTGTCGGGAGAGCGCGGCCAGCGATGGGAACGATGATCGGGATCATTGCGCGATCACCATCGCCGTCGGTGTGAACAGCGAGTCCCAACGAGCCGAGCGGTCCCGCACGCGGACAGCAAGCAGATAGACGACCAGCCCCACCACCACCGGCGGCAATCCCAGCAAGCGCGTTGAGCACGACGATGAGCGCGCGCCGGCCCGGGAACGTCGGCTCACGGCGATCGCCGCGCCGAGCGGCAGGCCGATCGCGCAGCCGATCACGACAGCGGTCAGGCTGATCCGCAGGCTGAGCAGCACGATGCTCGCACCAGCTTGCGGGTCGCCGCCTCAGCGACGCAAGCCGCGCCGCCCCGGATACGCCGCTCCCGGCCATAGACTATTCACTGAGCCCGCGGTGGGGTGGTAATATGCACCGTCATGCAACTATCATTCGATCCCAAAATCGCACCGGGCTACCATGGTATCCCCGTCCCTGCACCCAGCAGAAACATGCACAGTAGATGCCTGATATGCGGCCAGTGCTGCCCGCGCTCACATGGGGGCACTCGGACGACCCGCCACGCACCGCTCTTCGACTCCGGGCGCCTCCTGCCGCTGCTGCGAGCCGGTCACCGCAACGGGCTCGCTGGCGGCGGCACGATCTGACCGCGGCTTGTCCTATCGCGCGGCCTGGGGACTCTTGCGCGCCTATACAAACGCAAAGCTCGGCGATCCGCTGGTCGTGCTCGAAGCGCAGCCGCAGGAGCATCGCTCGCGCGCCCGGGCGAACGACCTGGTCGCCGCCGACGACGGCCGCGCGGCGCCGGCTCGCGCGGCCCTTCCAGCGACTCTCGATGGAGCTGGACTCCGCCACCGGATCACGCGGCGCGAGCATACGCCATGCAGCCCATGATCGCCGCGAGTCACCGACCTTACTGGCGGCTTTGCGCGACGCGCCGGGAGCGCATCGAGGACTGACGCTCGAGCTCTCGTTCATGGGTAGCCTCGCCGCGCTCGAACAGTATGCCGCTGGGCGGGTGGATGTCGCGGGCTTTCACGCTCCGACTCGGCACGCAGCATGAGAGGGAGACCGCGCCTTGTTTCTGCGGTCGCTGCGGCGCGGACCGGATCGCCTGGTTCAGTTCGTCCGATCGCGAGCAGGGCCTGATCGTGCCGCGCGGCAACCCGGAACGGCTGAAGAACGCTTTCGCACGACATCGCCGACAAGCAGCTTCTGCTTCGTCAACCGGCAGCGCGGCTCGGGTACGCGATTGTTGATCGATAGCTTGCGGACGATGGCATCGGCGTCGCGCGCATCGTTGGCTGCGTGAATGAGGAATTGGCGCATGCCGCGGTTGCGGCGACGGTTGCCTCGGGTGGCGCCGATGTCAGTTCGGCTTGCGTGCGGCGGCAGCCAAGTACCAGCTCTGACCTTCGTCCTACAGATCCGCGAGCGCTATTGGCTCGTGGTACGGGCTGCCGCCCTGCGTTCAGCGCCATTCAGATCTTGCGCGATTTACCTTCGCGGGAATCGTGAAGCGCCTGCCGGGCTATGCGCGTCGGAGCTTGGGCCCGTCGCCAACATCGGGTCTTCGCTCGGCGCGATCGTCCCGCTAGTGGACGCGACCTTCGGCGTGATGGCGCGATCACGCCACCGCGGGCTATTGCAGAGATAACTCCGGGTCGGCCGCACCTCGTGCTTTCCCCACGCGAGCGGGCGGTCTTCAGGCCAGCTGGATGGCTTCGTTGGAAGTCCTTGGCATCGGTCAGGTAAAACCCGGCGAGCTGCTCCTTGGTCTCGGCGAAAAGGACCGTCAGTCACGGAAGTCTTGCCGTTGCGCACGCACCGTCGTCGCGGTATCGACCATGGATTGGGGCCTCCGCGGCAATGTGATGCCCACTCTTCCGGAGTCCGTCCCCGCAGAGCTGCATTCGTTGTCGGGAACGGCATCCAGCTTTTCTCATCGGTATACAAGGCACAGGTACTTCATGGCTCAGAAGCAATACGTGTGACG